>Ga0268298_10006571_pt1 | contig 10521 bp, 10 predicted proteins | sample WWTPWeurt_MetaG_FD_194462 | JGI IMG/M metagenome (GOLD analysis project Ga0268298, IMG submission 194462) | Activated sludge microbial communities from WWTP in Nijmegen, Gelderland, Netherland - WWTP Weurt | ecosystem: Engineered > WWTP > Aerobic digester > Activated sludge | place... | reverse complement strand
TGCGCCGCGCGCTGGACAAGGAGCCCCTGCAGCTGGACGTGAGCGGTCCGCAACGCGAACTCTCCAGCCATCGCATGGCGAGCGACCGCTTCGCCCTGGAGGAACTCGAAAAGGATCCCATGCGCCTGCTCGGCCTGGTGCTGTACCGGCCGCGGCTGCCGGCCGTGGTGGGCCGCGTCCTGCCGGGATCGGCGGCGGCCGACGCCGGCTTCCGCGAGGATGATCGAGTGCTGGCGATCGACAGCAGGCCGATCGCCCACTGGGCCGAACTGGCCGCGATCGCGCGCGCCTCGGCGGGGCGTTTGCTCAGCTTCGAGGTGGAGCGGGGTGGCCGGCGGCTGGAGCTGAAGGCCACGCCGCGCGTCGCCGAGGAAGGCGGCCAGAGGCCGGGGCGGCTGGGCCTCATGGCCAGGGAGGAACCGGGCGACGATTTCGAGATGACCACCGTGGTCAGCTACGGACCGCTTGAGGCGGCGCGGCGCGCCCTGGAGCAGACCTGGGACACCTCGGTCCTGAGCCTGCGCATGATGGGGCGCATGCTCATCGGCGAACTATCCTGGAAGAACATTTCGGGGCCGGTCACCATCGCCGATTACGCGGGGCAGTCGGCGCGCCTCGGCCCCAGTCACTACCTGCGTTTCCTGGCCCTGATCAGCATCAGCCTCGGGGTGCTCAACCTGCTGCCCGTGCCCGTGCTGGACGGCGGGCATTTGATGTATTATCTGATCGAATTCATCAAGGGCGGAACCGTGTCGGAGAGGGCTCTCGAAATCGGTCAGCAGATCGGTTTCGCCTTGCTGGCATTGCTGATGGCTTTTGCCTTCTACAACGATATCAACCGTCTCGTTTCCGGCTAGTCTTTGTCAAATTACATGAAGAAACCCAAGGTTCAGAACAGGTCGGTGCAAGCTCCCTTGGCGTCGCGCGCGTCGGCATTGGGCAGCAAGCTGACCGCTGGCCTGGTTTCCGTGCTGCTGGCCAACGCCGCGCTGGCGTTCGACCCGTTCCCCATCAAGGACATCCGGGTCGAGGGCATCCAGCGCACCGAGGCCGGCACCGTTTTCTCCTACCTCCCGGTCAAGGTCGGCGACACCATGACCGACGAGAAGGCCGCGACGGCGATCAAGACGCTGTTCGCCACCGGCTTCTTCAAGGACGTGCGCCTGGAAATCGACGGACAGGTTCTGGTGGTGGTGCTCGAGGAGCGGCCCGCTATCGCCTCCCTCGAGTTCACCGGCCTCAAGGCCTTCAAGCCCGAAGACCTGAAGAAGTCGCTGCGCGAGATCGGCCTCGCCGAATCGCGCATCTTCGACCGCGCCACGGTGGAGCGCGCCGAACAGGAATTGAAGCGCCAGTATCTTGCCCAGGGCAACTACGCGGTGCAGGTGACGACCACCATCACCCCCCTGGAGCGCAACCGGGTCGGCATCAACTTTGCCGTCAGCGAAGGCGACATCGCCAAGATCAAGCAGATCAACATTATCGGCGCGGCGGCGGTCAGCGAGGCGGACCTGCTCGACCTGATGGCTTTGCGCACGCCGGGCTGGTTGACCTGGTACACCAAGAACGACCAGTACTCGAAGCAAAAGCTGTCGGGCGACCTCGAAAAGCTGCGCTCCTATTATCTCGATCGCGGCTTCCTCGAATTCAACATCGATTCGACGCAGGTATCGATCTCGCCGGACAAGCAGGACATCTACATCACGATCAACATCACCGAGGGCGAGCGCTATGCGGTCTCGTCGGTAAAGTTGGCCGGGCAGCTGCTGGTGCCCGAGGAAGAACTGGTCAAGCTGGTGCAGGTCAAGCCCGGCGAAATCTTTTCCCGCGAGAAGATGACCGACACTACCAAGGCCATCAGCGAGCGACTCGGCAACGAGGGCTACGCCTTCGCCAACGTCAATGCCTCGCCCGAACTCGACAAGGAAAAGCGCCTGGTCGCGTTCACCGTGTTCATCGATCCGGGTCGCCGGGTCTATGTCCGCCGCATCAACGTCACCGGCAATACGCGGACCCGCGACGAGGTGATCCGCCGCGAGATGCGTCAGGTCGAGTCCGGCTGGTACGACGGCGACAAGATCAACAAGTCGCGCACCCGGGTCGACCGGCTCGGTTATTTCGACGAGGTCACGGTGGAGACGCCGCCTGTCGCCGGGACCACCGACCAGGTCGACATGGAGGTCAAGGTCAAGGAGAAGCCGACAGGCAACATCATGCTCGGCGCCGGATTCTCCAGCGCGGAGAAGGTCACATTGTCGGGCTCGGTGCAGCAGCAGAATCTGTTCGGTAGCGGCAAGCATGTCGGCGTCCAGGTCAGTACCAGCAAGTCGAACAAGGTGCTGGCGCTGTCGCACACGGACCCGTTCTTCACCGTCGATGGCGTCAGCCAGGGCTTCGACGCCTACGCGCGCAAGACCGACACCAGTTCGCTGGCAGTCGGCTCTTTCGGCTCGGATTCATTCGGCGGTGGCTTGCGCTGGGGTCTGCCGCTGGCCGAAGACGACTACCTCAATCTCGGCCTTGCGATCGACCGCACGACACTCAAACTCGATGCCAACAGCCCGCTGCGCTACCAGGATTACGTCACGCGTTTCGGGGCGACCGGCAATACCCTGCTGGGGACCGCCGGCTGGCAGAAGGACGAACGCGACAGCCTGCTGGTCACTACCAGGGGCACATATCGTCGGGCAGTGCTCGAGGTTTCGCTGCCGGGCAGCACGGCGACCTACGTCAGGGCGACGTATCAGCACCAGCGTTTCTTTCCGCTCGACCGCAGGCTGACCCTGGCGCTCAACGGCGAGGCCGGTATCGCCCACGCATATGGCAACAAGGAACTGCCCTTCTTCAAGAACTTCTACGCAGGCGGTATCGGCTCGGTGCGCGGCTTCGACTCCAGTTCGCTCGGCCCCCGCGATCCGGGCACCAACGAGGCGCTGGGCGGCAACAAGCGCCTGATCGGCAACGCCGAGTTGCTGTTCCCCGTGCCGGGCATGGGCCAGGACAACTCGATGCGCCTCGGCGCGTTTGTCGATGCAGGCAACGTCTGGGGTTACGACAGCAAGTTCAGCCTGGGCAGCTTGAGGTACAGCGCCGGCGTGGCGCTAGCCTGGAACTCTCCCATGGGACCGCTCAAGTTCTCTTTCGCCAATCCATTCAATCGGAAAGCGGAGGACAAGGTGCAGCGCCTGCAATTCCAGATGGGTTCGGTGTTTTGATTCGTTTATAGCGAGAAAGTCATGTCGAAGATACGCTTAGTTGTTGCCGTCGTGCTGTGTTCGTTTGCGCTCGGCGCCCAGGCCGAGGGCAAGATCGGCTTCGTGAACAGCCAGAAGATCCTGAACGATGCGCCGCAGGCGGCGCGCGCGAAAAAGAAGATCGAAAAGGACTTCGAGAAGCGCGACCAGGACCTGCAGCGCATGGCCAAGCAGCTCCAGGGGTTGCAGGAGAATCTCGACAAGAATTCGGTGACCATGGCCGAGAGCGAGCGCCGCAACAAGGAGCGCGAGTTCGGCGAACTCAACCGCGATTTCCAGCGCAAGCAGCGGGAATTCCGCGAGGATCTGAGCCAGCGGCAGAACGAGGAAATGGCGGCGATCTTCGAGCGCGTGAACAAGATCATCAAGCAGATCGCCGAGGCCGAGAAGTACGACATCATCTTCCAGGAGGCGGTCTACGCCAATCCGCGCATCGACATTACCGACAAGGTGATCAAGGCGCTGGGCGACGGCACCAAGTAAGCGAAGAGCCTGCGCCATTCGGACCATGCCGCGCTTCCTTCGCCTTCCATCGCATCCCAACGCCCGGCGGCGCGGGGTACGATTTCCGCTGAAATAGGCTGCGGGCCGTGGTCCTGCGGCTGGACGAGATCGTCGCGCGCTTCGGCGGGGAACTGGTCGGTACCGGCGCAACGTCGATATCCCGCATCGCCACGCTCGATGCTGCCGGTCCCGGCGACCTGGCGTTCCTGGCCAATCCCAAGTACCGCGGGCAACTGGCGAACACCCGCGCCGCCGCGGTGATCATGGCGCCGCCCGCAGCGGCGGGACCGGCGGCCCTGATCCTGACGCCGCAGCCTTACCTGTATTACGCCCGCGTTGCGCAGTGGCTCAGTCCGGGGCCCGCGGTGGCGCCCGGCATCCATCCCAGCGCCGTGGTCGAGGGCGATGTGCCCGCCAGCGCCAGCATCGGGCCCCACGTCTGGATCGGCGCCGGCGCCCGGATCGGCGAGGGCGCGGCGATCGCCGCCAATTGCAGCATCGGCGCCGGCGCCGAGGTCGGCGCCGGCAGCCGCCTGGCGGCGAACGTGGCGGTGTATCCCGGATGCCGCATCGGGGAGCGCTGCCTGATCCATTCCGGCGCCGTGATCGGCGCCGACGGATTCGGCTTCGCACGCGAAGGGGACGGCTCCTGGGTCAAGGTTCCACAGGTCGGACGGGTGCTGATCGGCGATGACGTCGAGATCGGCGCCGGCACCACCATCGACCGCGGTGCGCTGGGCGACACGGTGATCGGCGACGGCGTCAAGCTGGACAACCAGATCCAGGTCGGGCACAACGTGCATATCGGCGCCCATACCGCCATGGCCGGCTGCGTCGGGATCGCCGGCAGCGCGGTGATCGGCGAGCGCTGCACGGTGGGCGGCGGGGCGGTGATCCTGGGCCACCTGCGCATCGCCGACGACGTGAATGTTTCCGCGGGCACGCTCGTTGCCAAGTCGATTGCGAAGCCAGGAACCTATAGCGGGACGGTGCCATTCCTCGAGCATGGCGACTGGCTGAGAAATTTTTCGCGACTGCGTCATCTCGATGCAATGGCCGATAAAATCCATGCCCTCGAACAGCGGCTGGCCGCACTGGAGAACAAGAAATGAGCGAAGCAGGCGAAGGCGGGATGCGCGGCGACCGCATGGACATTCACCAGATTCTCGACTACCTGCCGCATCGGTATCCAATCCTGCTGGTGGACCGGGTGCTCGAGGTAGTGCCGGGCGAACGCATCACCGCGCTGAAGAACGTCAGCGTGAACGAACCCTTTTTCCCCGGCCACTATCCGCACCACCCGGTGATGCCGGGCGTGCTGATCGTCGAGGCGATGGCGCAGACCGCCGCCATCCTGTCCTTCAAGACCATGGGCAGCAAGCCGGACGACAAGTCGGTGTATTACTTCGTCGGCATCGACAACGCGCGCTTCAAGAAGCCGGTCGGCCCCGGCGACCAGCTCGTGATCGACGTCAGGCTCCAGGGCAACAAGCGCGGCATCTGGAAGTTTTCGGCGAGCGCAACGGTGGACGGGCAGGTCGCGTCCGAGGCCGACCTGATCTGCGCCGTCCGCCCGACTCCCTGATGAGCATCCATCCGACCGCCATCGTCGATCCTGCGGCCAGGCTCGGCCACGGCGTCGCCGTCGGCGCCTACTCGATCGTCGGTCCGCATGTCGAGATCGGCGACAACACCGTCATCGGCCCCCATGTGGTGGTATCCGGGCACACGCGGATCGGTCGCGACAACCGGATCTTCCAGTTCTGCTCGATCGGCGAGCAGCCGCAGGACAAGAAGTACGCCGGCGAACCGACCCGGCTCGAGATCGGCGACCGCAACACCATCCGCGAGTTCTGCACCTTCAACTGCGGCACGGTGCAGGATGCCGGCGTCACCCGGCTCGGCAATGACAACTGGATCATGGCCTACGTGCACCTGGCCCACGACTGCCAGGTGGGCAACCAGACGATCTTCGCCAACAACTCGCAATTGGCCGGTCACGTGCATGTCGGCGACTGGGCCATCCTTGGCGGCTTCACTGTCGTGCACCAGTTCGTCCGCATCGGCGCCCACAGCATCACCGCCATGGGCAGCATCCTGTTCCAGGACCTGCCGCCCTTCGTCATGGCCGCCGGCAACCCGGCCGAGCCACGCAGCATCAATGCCGAAGGTCTCAAGCGGAGGGGGTTCTCCACCGACGCGGTGGCCGCGGTGAAGCGTGCCTACAAGACGCTGTACAAGAGCGGGCTGACGCTCGACGACGCGCGCGCGGCCATCGCCGCCGAGGCCGCTGCGGTGCCGGAGCTCGCCCAGCTCGCCGGTTTCCTCGAGACCCCGGGCCGGGGAATCATTCGCTGACGGCATGAAACCGGGTCTCAGAATCGCCATGGTGGCCGGCGAGGCCTCCAGCGACCAGTTGGCCGCGCACCTGATCGGCGCCCTCAAGGGGCGCCTGACCGGCGCGGAGTTCTACGGCATCGGCGGGCCGAAGATGCAGCGCGAGGGCTTCGATTCGCTGTGGCCGGCCGAGATGCTCGCCGTGCGGGGTTATGCCGAGGTCCTGCGCCACTACCGGGCGATCACCGGCATGCGCAGGCAGCTGCTGCGCCGCCTGCTCAAGGATCGGCCCGACGTCTTCATCGGCGTCGATGGCTCGGACTTCAACCTGTGGCTGGAAAAGCGCCTCAAGCGCCACGGTATCCCGACCATCCACTTCGTCAGCCCGTCGATCTGGGCCTGGCGCAGGAACCGGATGGGGCGGATCCTCGAATCCGTGAACCACATCCTCGCCCTCTATCCCTTCGAACCCGATCTCTACCGCGACACCGGTGTCGAATGCAGCTACGTCGGGCATCCGCTAGCCGACGTGATCCCGCTCGAGGTCGACCAGCGCCAGGTCCGCGAGCGTCTCGGCGTGCCGCAGGACCGGCCCGTGGTCGCGCTGCTGCCCGGCAGCCGGCAGTCCGAGTTGCAGTACATGGCGGAAACGTTCATCGAGACCGCGAAGCTGCTGCTGCTGCGTTATCCGCGCCTGCAGTTCCTCGTGCCGCTGGTGTCGCGGGAGACCCGGCTGCAATTCGAAACCGCGCTGTGGAAACTCGATGCCGACGAGCTGCCCTTCACACTGATGTTCGGCCATGCGGCGGACGCGGTCGCGGCCAGCGACGCGGTGCTGGTCGCCAGCGGCACCGCGACGCTCGAGACCGCGCTGGTCGGCCGGCCGATGGTTATCGCCTACAAGATGTCGCCGTGGTCCTGGCGGCTGATGCGCGGCATGCGTTACCTGCCCTGGGTCGGCTTGCCCAACATCCTTGCCGGACGCTACGTGGTGCCCGAGTTTCTGCAGGACGATGCGACGCCGGAGAACCTCTCGCAGGCGCTGGGCAATCTGCTGGTGGACCGCCAGGCCAGGGCCGCCATTTCCCGCGTGTTCGACGGCATCCACCGCCTGCTGCGCCAGGACACCGCGCAGAAGGCCGCCGACGCGGTGCTGCCCTACCTGCAAGAGGCGTGATGCGCCTGGTCTGCGGCGTCGACGAGGCTGGCCGCGGTCCGCTTGCCGGCCCGGTGTTCGCCGCCGCCGTGATTCTCGACCCGGCACGCCCGATCGAGGGCCTGGCCGATTCCAAGAAGCTGTCGGAGCGGACCCGCGAGCGGCTGGCGCTCGAAATTCGCGGCAGGGCCTTGGCCTTCGGCGTCGCCTTTGCCTCGGTCGAGGAAATCGACGAGATCAATATTCTCCAGGCAACCCTGCTGGCCATGCGCCGCGCCGTGGAGGCGCTCCAGGTACAGCCCGCGGAGGCGCTGATCGACGGCAATCGCTGTCCCCCACTGGCAATCCCGGCCCGCGCGATCGTGCGCGGCGACGCGACGGAGCCGGCGATCTCTGCGGCATCGATCCTGGCCAAGACCGCGCGCGACGCCGAGATGCGCCGGATACACGAGGCCTTCCCGCAGTACGCGCTGGACCGGCACAAGGGCTACGACACGGCGGCCCATCGCGCCGCCTTGAATCTTCACGGCCCGGCGCCGTTCCACCGCAAGACTTTCGCGCCGGTCAGGGCGCTGCTCGGGACCGGTGTCGGAGCGGGAAAGTGAACGACCCCCGCATCAGTTCCCGCCACAACCCGCTGTTCAAGGAGCTGCGCGGGCTGGCCGACGATCCGCGCCGGCATGGACGGGCGCTGCTCGACGGCATCCACCTGGTTGGCGTTTGTCTCGCGCACGGGGTGGAAGTCACGCAACTGCTGGTGAGCGACAGCGGATCGGCGAATCCCGAAGTGGCGTCGCTGCTGCAGGAGGCCACGGGCATCGAGCGCCTGCAGCTGAGCGACGGCCTGTTCCGCGAGATCGCCGGCGTCAGCAGTCCGGCGGGCATTGCCGCCGTGATCGCGATTCCTGCGGTGCCCCGGGGCGAACTTGCGGGCGATGCCATCCTGCTCGATGCGGTACAGGACGCCGGCAACGTCGGCGCGATCCTGCGCACTGCGGCGGCGGCGGGCGTTCGCAACGTGCTGCTGGGCACCGGCTGCGCCGGCGCCTGGACGCCGCGCGTGTTACGCGCCGGGCAGGGCGCCCACTTTTCTCTGGCGATCCGCGAGCAGGTCGATCTGGTTGCCGCTCTGGCCAGTTGCCCGGCAACGTCGATTGCAACCGTCGCCGCCGGCGGAACCAGCCTTTATGAAATCGACCTGGCCGGGCCCGTGGCCTGGCTGGTCGGCAACGAGGGGGCGGGGCTTTCGCCCGAACTCGTCGCGGCGGCCGGGGTCAGGGCGACGATCCCGCTTGCCGCCGGCACCGAATCGCTCAACGTCGCGGCAGCCGCCGCGGTATGCCTGTTCGAGGCGAGCCGCCAGCGTCGCGCGAATTCCGGATCATCGCGAACCTGATCCCGGCGAGGACCGCGTGCCCCGCGTTCATGAGCAACGTTCCGTGCGCCGGTGCCTTGCATGTCAGGGCTAGCGATTCGCGCACTGGTGCTTTGCATGCCGGGACCAGCGCTTCGCGCGCCGGTGCCTTGCATGCCAGGGCTAGCGCTTCGCGCACTGGCAAAATAAAAAGGCCCGCGTTCGGCGGGCCTTGCATGAAGCGGAAATGCGCTTCGCGATTACTTCTTCTTCGCGGCCTTCTTGCCGGCGACGGCAGCCTTGAAGGTGGCGCCAGCGGTGAAGCGCGGCACGGTGGTGGCGGCGATCTTGAGTTCCTTGCCGGTCTGCGGGTTGCGGCCGACGCGGGCGGCGCGCTTGGAGGACTTGAAGCTGCCGAAGCCCACCAGGGTGACGGTGTCGCCCTTGGAGACGGCCTTGACGATGGCGCCCATGACAGCGGACAGTGCCTTCTCGGCAGCAGCCTTGCTGATATCGGCTTCCTTGGCGGTGATTTCAATCAGTTCAGACTTGTTCATGTATGACCTCGTGAGAGTGATGATGGTAGTGGCGGATGGATTCTATGCGAATGCTAACGGAGAGTGCGGAACAATTTAACGCAAAGCGGGTGCCTTTTGCAAAATTGTAGCAATAGTTCACGGGAAGTGGGCAAGCCGATGCGGATATTCCCTCGCCACAAAGGCGATAAAATGCGCTTCGGTCGACAGGCGTTCCTGCCGGCTGTGCCGGCGCCGCCGGCCGAACAGGACAGGGGAAGGAAAGCCGAACATGGAACTGGCCTGGTGGCACTGGATGATCCTCGGGCTCGGGTTGGGCCTGCTCGAACTGGTCGTCCCCAGCTTCTTCATCATCTGGTTCGGCCTTGGCGCGTTGTTGGTCGGGATTGCCTTGCTGGCGATTCCGGGCATGGCGTTCAGTACCCAGATCCTGCTGTGGACCGCCGCTTCGGTGGCGATGACAGTGCTCTGGTTTCGCGTCTTCCGCCGCGATGACGGCAAGACGCGGTCGGGGCAGGCGAACGAGGTGCTGGGCGAGGTCGGCATCCTGATCCGGCCGGTGGCGGCCCTGGGCATGGAGCCGGCGCGCGGCGAGGTGCGTTTCCAGAAGCCGGTGATGGGGTCCGAAGTCTGGCCCTGCCTGGCCGACGAGGCAATCGCTGCCGGCGAGCGGGTCAGGGTGCTGGCCATCGATGGCCAGATTCTGCGGGTTGGAAAATACTGAAAGGCCGGGTCATGGGCGAGTTCGCAATCTTCGTAGTCGCAGTATTCGTTTTCGTCGCCGTCACCATCGCCAAGGGCGTCCGCATCGTACCGCAGGGCGAGGAGTGGATCGTCGAACGTCTCGGCAAGTACCACACCACGCTGCGCCCAGGCCTCAACATCATCGTTCCCTACTTCGACCAGGTGCGCTACCGGCTGGTGACCAAGGACATCATCCTGGACGTGCAGGAGCAGGAGGTCATCACCAAGGACAATGCCGTGATCCTGACCAATGCCATCGCCTTCATCAAGGTCACCGACCCGATCAAGGCGGTGTACGGCGTCACGGATTTCTCCGAGGCAATCCGCAACATGATCATGACTACCCTGCGTTCGATCATCGGCGAGATGACGCTCGACGAGGCGCTCTCCAACCGGGACAAGATCAAGGCGAGGCTGCGTGAGGGTGTCGCCGACGAGGCGATCGACTGGGGGCTGACGGTGAAGTCGGTCGAGATCCAGGACATCAAGCCGTCCGAGTCGATGCAGCGTGCGATGGAGGCACAGGCCTCCGCCGAGCGCGAGCGCAAGGCCATGGTGACCAAGGCGGAAGGCACCAAGCAATCCACCATCCTCAACGCCGAGGCCCAGCTCCAGGCGGCGCGCCTGCAGGCCGAG
>Ga0268298_10006569_pt1 | contig 10522 bp, 4 predicted proteins | sample WWTPWeurt_MetaG_FD_194462 | JGI IMG/M metagenome (GOLD analysis project Ga0268298, IMG submission 194462) | Activated sludge microbial communities from WWTP in Nijmegen, Gelderland, Netherland - WWTP Weurt | ecosystem: Engineered > WWTP > Aerobic digester > Activated sludge | place: Netherlands... | reverse complement strand
CGCTCGACTTGGGCAGCGGGTCACACACAAGGTGTTGGCCGAGGAGCTCTGTGGCGACCGGCTCATGGACAAGGACTACAACCGCGTTCGCAAGGCCGTCACGGAACACATCAACTTGTCCGAGTTCGATTGGAACCAATGAAGGAGCATCGCGCGCCGACCGCCAGGTACAGCGCTGGGTGCAGCGCACACCTCGGGGCCGATCAGGGTGGTGAAGTCGGTAACGTGGGACGCCGAAGCACCCCGCAGCAGGAGCGTGCGTGAAACAGGAACCGATGGCGGAAGCGTCGAACAGCGCAAGCGTGTGGGGCAGGGTCCTCGCGACGCTGAAGGCGCACGCCGTCGACAAGTGCGTGAAAGTCTACGACTACGCAACCGACTTTGACTCGCTCTGGTTCCACAACCAACCCTCCACCGCCGACCCGGCGACGGCCGCCACGCTGATCTGTTGGAACGGATTCCCGCAGGCGTTCAAGTCCGAAGGTGATCACAGGGACTACGCGTCGCACCTGACGCCATACCACTGGGCGCTGGTGGACACTTGCCGCAGGCCTGCACATGGCGCGCGGCGGTCCGTCTGGGTTCTCCACGGGCCGTCAATCCTTACGGGTAGTGGGAGGAACAAAGACCGAGTCGCGCGAGCCATCCGATGTCTGGCCCTGGGCGAGCCTGAGCTGGACTGGCTACGTGGGTTCTCGCTGCCGCCATTGATCATGGTGGACGGGCATCCTCGCCTGTGCGAGTTTGAGACGCTAGTGATATCTATCGCCAAGCAGTCTGCCGAGTGCGGCGCCGGTACTGCCAGCGGCGGGACCGAGTTCAAGCTTCCAGCCGACCTCAAGGCAACGATCTCGGCGATGCTGTTCTCGTCCCCTGACTCCGGGCATGCTGTTGCCAACGCCGTCGGGCCTCTGGTACTGGCGGAGTGTCTGAGCAACACTTCGATGAGCGCCAGCGGCGGTGACGATAGGGAAACCCCCCGCGCCTACCGCGCACTGCGGCAGTTGCTCGTCGCGCTGCGCATGGCACCTGAGAAGCCATCCGTGGAGCGCGGCATCGCCTTGTCGCCGCGCACGCCTGGCGCGCTTAGCCCAACGCCCCCAGCCCATCGCCTGGTGGACGACGAAGTAGCTTTCGTGACGGTGCTCAAGGACGCGCTGGCCCCGAGCGAGCTCGCGCGGGTGGAGGCCGCGGAGTTGATCCGGGCCCTAGCAGCGGCTGAGCCTAATGGCATGCTGGATGGACTCGGCGACGTCCTGTGGCTGGATCTGAGGCTTTGGCCCACGGGGGACAAGCAAAAGCGCCGCGATCTCCTCGAAAGGATCCTAGCGATCCTAGAGGCGGAGCCGCGCTGGATACCGGCAACCGACGGTGAGACTGTAGACCGCTGGATCGTGCGCGCGCGTGAGGCACGCGAAGCGGCGAAGGACCTTGTGGAAATGGGGCCGAGCCATTCGGAGGCCGACGACTACGCCAAAGAGTTGAAGGCAGTGACGCTGTTGCCGTTGCTTCTGAGCCGGGCGGACCCATCGCTGCCGATCGTCATCTTCAGCTCCACGCGCCAACGCGAGGTGGACAAGCGGCTGCGCGTCTGTCCCAACATCGTTCTCGATTTCACCAAGCCGACGGTCGGCCATGTCATGGCCACCGCTGACACGGTGCGCGACGATTTCGTGCATGCGCTCAAGTCAGCTGAACAACTCGCTGCGCTGCGGCCACTGTGGAGGAGGATTGTCGGTCTGAAGGAGTTGCGAAAGGGTGATTTGCCAGCGCCCAGGGTGAGGCACGGCCTGCGGATGCAGTACCCCGGTGGCATGTACCGGTATCTCGACGCCAAGTGGCAACTCGATGGACCCCAGACCAAGAAGCGCCTTGAGCGGCTGTTCGCGATTGCCACTCGTGCAGACCTCCGCGCGATGATGCCAGCAACCTATGAAGTACTCGAAGCGGGCTACTCCGAGGCAGAGACGAAGCAGGCGCTCGCGAGCATCGATGTACTGTGGGGTGCCGGCGAACCGCTGCCACCGGAGCAACCGCGTTCAATCGCAGTAAGACGAGAGCTTGCGCAGGCACTTTACGAGATCCGGCGACATTGGGTGCGGGGTCTCGCGAAGCATGAGGATCCGGCTTATGAGGAAGCGTTGGCGCCATGGGCTTGCGCAGCATTGCTTTGGGCGCTGCTGGAAGTGCTGCTTGCGCCCTCCGAGTTCATGAGCGGTTGGAGCGCCCCGGCTGAAGACCCCGGCGCTTCGAGTCAAACCGCGCCAGACAGTGCGTTTATCGGGAAGCGCCTGTTCGACGCAATTCGTACAGGGCAGAAGAATGACGACTGACTCGGATTCGGTGGGCGACTTGGCGCGCTTGTGCGGCGCATTGGCCAAAGCAGAGGGCCCGCAAGAGCCAGCACGACCAGCTTCAGGCAAAGGCAGGGTTTTCTTCAAGAGTCCGCAGATCAACGTCCAAGAGTCATGGTGTGACTTCGCGGTTGTTTTCCAGATTGACGAGCAAGGACGGGAGTGGATCAGCAAGGACCTCCAGGCGGACCTTTCAAATAGTGACCCAATGACCAGGCTGGAGGGTGCGCTCGGGCGCCTCAATCTGGATGCCGGTCGCGTATTCAAGCAGTGCAACACGTCTAAGTCGAATCCAATTCCTCCGATTTTCCTTGTCTCCAACCAGCGCGGTTGCATTGTCGAAGCGGTCAAAGCGACCGTAGCGGGCGTAGCGGGCGAAGAAGGCGTGGATGACGAAGAGACAGTGGAGGACCAAGAGGTTGCCGGCAAGCTAACGTTTCAGGGCCTCATCCGGTTTCCGAGCAGCTATCACCAACAACGGGGCGAGCCTGGTCCGGCCGCACCCGATGTTGGTATTGCTATCGTTCGGCTTGAGTATCAGCAACACAAAGGTGCGCAGACTCTTGACTCGGTGCTAGCGATCAATCTGAAGGCACGTGAGCAAGCCAAGAAGATGGTTCAGGGGCTGGTACCAATAAAGACGATACTCCGCGAACCATACGCGCATCTGGTAGTCCGCCTATCCACGGAGTTCCAAGCGCTGTTCGACCACGTGTGGCAACACCGCAAGAGCAAGACAGAAGAGGAGCATCCTCCGCTGCCCCCACGGGAATGCGCTGACATCAACAGATTGCTTGACCTACAAGCGCCCGCCCCGTTGGGCCCAAAGGAGAACGATGACGACAGCCGTGAGTGGCTGGCCGAACGCCTGTATTACCAGACAACTCCAGGCGGTGGTGGCGTCTGCATAGCCTACGACTACAACAGCGGGTTGACACTGTTTGCCAAGGGGCACAAAGAGACCGCCGTGAATGCGGGTGACCTGTCGCTGTACCAGTTTCAGGTGATGCACCAACTCTACGTTCGCGCCGTGGCAGAGGTATATAGCGAGCGCCTCTCGGAAAGGGCCGCCAGCAGCGAGATCGAGACTGCTGTCTTTGCGACGATGCAAGGGCAGATGCAGAGCTTCGTCAACGCATACGACTTTCCGTTTCTGTCCAGTGGCCGAATCGCGCGCGAGTTGTACAAGCTGGCTCGCCGTGCCATGGTCATAGAAACCCATCTGCGAGATCTGCATGAGGCCGTACGCGCCACGGCGGAGTATCACAACCGGCGTGAGGGCATAGAAATGGCGAAGCGCTCCGAGGAAATGGCGAAGCGCTCCGAGGAAATGGCGAAGCACTCCGGGCGCTTGGCGATGGGGGTCGCGGCATTCGCGTTGCTTTCGCTGTGGACGGGCTTCTTCGGCATGAATACGCTAGACGGCAGCGGCGATATGTGCAGGGTTGTAGAGCTTTTCGGTAGCAGCGCCAGTTATAAGTCGTGCCTTCCGGATGGAAAGGGGTCAGAGGCGTTGCAATCGCCGGCTCTGGGTTCTGGATTGTGGCTGCCCAACGCACTCCTGTTAGTCGCCATCGAGGTGCTAACGTTTCTTGCCGGCCTATACGTGGTCATAGTTCTTTTCAAGAAGTTCTGGGCTGCAAGTCGCAAGATGAAGTTGATCGTGCTCCTAGCCGTTTCTGCCGTATTTTGCGGGTTCTATTTTTTTGTCCACGAGATCTGGGCTGCTCTCCACAAGATCTGGGCCGCTATTCATTCCTTCATTCCAACTGATCGGCGATGAAGCTCAGCACCACGAAGGACCGACTCGCGATACGGCAAAGTGACGGGGGCGGCATGTACTAGGCGAACGAGGATGGCGCGCAGGTCGTGGTGTCGGCTGAACCTGTACTGCACCAGCTCGATTGTCTTTACTCCGCTGGGTAGGTAGTTTGGGGATCGGCAATCGGACTCCTTCCTCTATAGGGATCGGGTGTCCGTGAAGACGGGGCAACTTCAAATCCAAACACTCGTGGCCGCTACCTGCACTGCTAGCAGGTGGCAGCCGATGGAGGACCGCAGTTTGCGGAGGTCGTGTGAACGGAAGACGGTCGAAAAATTGCGTTCTGCGATGTGATCGCAACGGCAGTTGCGCGCGATGGTCGTTCGTGGGTGAGACGGCTTACGTAGGGCTGCGCCGTGCCATCTGGTACTGGACCTCTTTGCCGCAACTGCTGCTGACATTGGCTTCATTGGCAATGCCGGCGGCGGAAGTACATGCGGCCGGGCGCGCCGTCGCTGTGCTGTATGACGACTCCGGCAGCATGATCAGCCCGCGATCCAGATGGATTGGGGCCAATTTCTCCCTGCAGGTCATGTCGGCGTTGCTTGTCGAGGGCGACGAACTGTACCTCGCCAAGATGAACGCTCAGCCTCAACCACGCCGCACGGTCGTGCCGGGCGATGTCGACGCGTTCCTTGCCTCGCTTCAGCGCGAGCCGCCACCGCAGCCGAAGGCGGATACACCGTATGACGCAGTCGATGACCTGCTTGAGGCCTTGGGCCGATCTAGCGCGGGCCAGAAGTGGTTGATCGTGGTCACGGACGGCGAGTTCACAAACTTCAATACATCGGCGGCTCAGGCGCAGATCGATCGCATAGTCAGGCCCTTGGGGATCAAGCCGGTTTTCGTGTTGATCGAACGCTCGGGCAGCTTTGACGCAGCGCGGTTCTGGAACAGTGCCGCTGGCGCGGCCGTGGTGGAGGCTTCGAAGGCAAGCCAGCTTCCCCAGCGCATGGAAGAGCTTGCGGCCTTGCTGACGGGGCGTGACTCGAATGGCCTGGCTTTGGATCGATCTGGTAGCGAAGTGCAGGTGAGTACCAAATTTCCACTACGCGGTCTGGTTGTTTTGACTCAAGGAAGCACGAACTTGCGCGTGGCCTCGGCTTTCACCGGTATTCGCCCGATGACGATTCGCGGGCATGCCATCCGAGCGCGTGAACCGGTCGCGGACATCCCCCGGCATGCGCACGTTGCGCACCTTTTTGCGCAGGACGGCATCGCTGCCGGTGAGAAGGCGGTATCGATTCGCTTCTCTTCGCCCGTCGACAGCGACCGGGTGAAGGTCTATCCAGAGGTGGCCGCGCGCATGGAGGTAGGGCTGGTCGGTGCCGACGGCCAAGCCTTGAAGAAGGACGGGCAGGGCTACTACGGGGTGTGCACGGGTGAATCGGTAACCCTTCAGACCCGCTTGGTCGGCTCGGACGGCAAGCCGCTGACGCCAGGACGCCAGGACCTCGGCACATTCCAAGTCGGCTACGAGACACTACCTGGCCAAGCCCAACGTTCGACCATCGCCGCAAATCAAGAGTTTTTTGAGTCCCGAATTGCGCCCAGCGTAGAGGTGCGAATCCTGCCGTTCGCGCGCTATCCCGGCTACTTCAACTACCAAGGCGACACCCTGACCTTGCGGCCAGTGGCCTGCAAGCGAGAAGTGGTGGTCAAGCTGGAGACGCCTTTGGACCGGGATGGGCTGTGGTCTGCGCGCGTCGACCAAATTGCTGCGGCGGCGCCGCTTCGCTTTGGCGTGACGATTGACGGTCAGCCTGCGACCGAGGCTGAGCTGAAGTCCTGGGCCTGGCGCAACGACAGCGCGCGGTCTTGGGAACACAAGGTTCAAGGCGGAAAGATCTTGCTGATCCCTCGCGCAGGCTGTTGCGTAATGACGTGGGCACGCCCCAAGGCGCATGCCGGCCAGATCGATTTCGCGCAGTGGCAAACGGGCAATTCGGCGGACAAGGTTTTCTGGCCCGCGCCGGTTCGCTATAGCTGGTTGCTGCCCGAGAGCATGTTTGGGCGCTTGTGGTGGCTGTACGGGTGCCCCGCTGCTGCCCTGCTCGGGATTGCCTTCCTGGGCTGGTACCTCTGGATGCTGGCTCGGAAGGATCGATTCGACCGGCGAGCCGTGCTGCACAAGCGAAAAAGGGGCAGGGAAACAACCCTCGTGCCACTTGTGCGGGGTCGAGACTGGCTGAGTCGCTGGTTCTGGCCGTCGCCGCGCGAGTCCCGCGTCGTCGAGAAGTACCGCTTCACGGCCATCGGAGGCAGCGGGCAGGCGGTCCTGGTGGCAGGCAAGACTCTCAGCGAGCAGGACGAGATCGTCGGCTGGCGCTTCGATCCTCAGCGTCACGACCGGAAGCTGCCGCAGGTCGATGCACGACTGCTCGATCGAGGGACCATCCGGCATCGTGCCTCGTTGGCTGGCCCAAGAGATCGATTCGATATCGAGCTTCAGTACGCCAGAATGGGCCTGGCGCCAAAGTGGCCAGAATAAGTTCACCATAACCGCGATCGGGGGATAGCGATGCCGGACCAAACCTACCGCTTGACCACGCCGACGCTGCTCATCGGGCTGGGGGGCCTGGGATGCAGCATCGTTCAGGAGGTCTTTGACGGCCTCGACGAGGAGACACGCAAGTACACCCGGGCCCATGTTCTGGACACGGACGGCGCGGACCTCAAGGATGAACGGTATGACTCGCTGCGCACGAATCGCTGGCAGACGCAGACGAGCCGCAAGGTCACGGTTCACGAGTGCGTTCAGCAACTCGACGTTGGACACGTGGTCTCACGCTGGTTCCCCGCCGTCTCTGCTGGCTCCTTGCTGCACAAGCAGATGACAAAGGGCGCGGCACAGATTCGAGCAATCTCGCGCCTGGCCTGGTTGGACACCCTCAGCAGCAACCGCATCGATGCGCTGAACGCCAACCTCGACCGGTTGTTCCTGGCGCGCGCGGATGGACTCTCCGAGGCCGCGAGGGTGATGATCGTCAACTCCATCGCCGGCGGCACCGGCACCGGCTTGTTCCTGCAGATGGCGCTCTATGTCCGCGAGTACTTCCGTCAGCGGGGCACGACTGCACTGACGATCCGCGGTTTCGCGGTGCTGCCCGAGGTCTTCATCAGCAACCGCGACTACGAGAGCGAGGACTTGCGATTGAATGTCAGGGCCAATGGCTACGCGGTGCTGAAGGAGGTCGATGCTTTGGTGCGTTTGCGCGCTGGGGCGTACTCTGAACCGGCGCGCTCCCACATGGCACCGTTCTACGAGCTCGGCCTGGAGTACGTCCCAGGCCAGAAGACCCCGACCGCAGTGGTCGCCGGGATGCCCCCATTCGACGTGATTACGCTGTTCGATTTCACCAACAGCAACGGCGGCAATCTGGGCAGCAAGAGCAACTACATCGCACAGGTGCAGGACGCGATGCGCTTGCATCTGTTTTCGCCCCTGGAGGGGCGCGGGGGGCCGGACTCGCAAGAAGACAACCTCGCCAACACCCACCTCAGCCATGGTGACCGGTCCCGCTACGCCGGCTGTGGAACTGCGAACGTCGTGTATCCGTTCGAGAGCCTGGTCGAATACGCCGCGCTTCGTTGGGCGAACGATGGCATCTCTTCCGAATGGACAGAGCTGGACCGCCTGATCACAGACGAAATCCAAGCGGTTGAAAGGGCCCGCCGCGAGGGCAATCAGCTGGAAATGCCTGACCGCCATACGAGATTTGGCCAGCTGTTGCGTGACAAGGGGACCGCGCCTAGACCGGTACGGTTGTATCGCGCCGTGTACGGCGACACGCAATTGCTCGACGACAAGGGCGCACCGGTGGCGGCCAAGCATGAGCTGTGGCTCAAGGCTCTCGAACGAAAGGCCAAGCAGGTGACAGAGGCTGCAGTCGCCGAGAAGCAGGACCAGTTGAGCCAAATCTCGATGGAGGCGCTCAAGGACCGCGACAACGTGGTGTCGCAGGTCGAACAAAGCGAAGACGGCCTGCGCACGTATGCGCAGGAGGTGGAGAAGCGGGTTCAACCGATCGGCGCGGCGCTGGCGAAGGAAGCCGTGTGGCGACCTTTCGATACCAGTACCGAGTTCATCAAGGGCGACGAGACGCAGCTCAACACATGGCTCCTCGCAAAGGACCGCGCCATGCATCCGCTGGCGATGCGCTACTTCCTCGTCGAGTCTCGCTTATGGTTGCGCAAACGGCTCGGTGAGTTGAAGCATGACTTGAAGGCCGCCAACGATGCGGTGGACGGGTACGAAGCCAGTTGGGACGATCCTGCGACAGACCAGGTCGAGTCAGCGGCGGACGTCGCCCGGACTCGCAGGGACAAGTGGATCGGGCGCTTCACGGGCGAGCTGAAGCGGTTCGCCGAGGACTACTGGGCGATCAGCGAAGGGCAGCGAATCAACATCGAGAGCCGAGCCGAACTCTACGTTCTTGCGGAGATGTTCGACCTTCTTCTGGCCTACGTTGAAGACCTGGCGGATTCGTGGCAGCAATGGTTCCTCAACCTCGAGCAAGTGAGTCGCCAGGCCAAGGATCGAGTCGCCCTGTTGGAGGCCATGCATGACCGATCCGACGACCCGACCCGGGTGTATGTGCATGCCTCCGCCGCCATCAAGAGGAAAATGTGGGACGAGCAGAGCGCGCAGGTCGCAGCGATGGAGTTCCCGCCCGACGTTGCGCGCGAGATGTACTTGGCGCTGTATAGGGATCTCGGCGAGACGATCCGCAACGAGACAGCCGCGGAGCGCCCTTCCGGCTGGGTACAGGAGCTTTTCGACCGGTCGGTCCTGAAGTGGTGCCAAGCTCAACTGCGAGCGTCCCCGGCTTTCGATATGGACGTCTCCGCCGCCATCAAGTCCGAGTGGCGCATGCTGCGCCAGGCGGGTGGCGCCGATGCGCCGAGCACCGAGGACGAGGCCATGATGGCGTACTTGGGACGCATTGACTCCTTGGCCACCCCGTGGATCGACGCGGGGGGCAAGGGTCAGCCGTTCACCTACCTTTGCATGCATCCTGATGCCGCGGCAAAGTGGTCTGACAAGTTGCTGAACCAGCATGCGCGCAAGCGCAATGTGCATGCGGGGTTCTCGCGCTACAGGATCTCGCGGATGGCGGTTCTCCAAGCGCTTTGCGCTACGGATCTTCGGTCGATGGTTGGGGAGCACGCCACCTATCGGTCGGCCTACGATCTGCGTGTCCAGCGCTCGCGCGCGCGACCGCCTGCGGCCGTGACGCCGCATCTGGATTTCCACTGGGACTCACCAGCGTTCTTGCCGGAACTGGACGACGCCGAGCAGGCCCGAGCCATCAGAGACATCTATCGCGCTGCGTTGCTGACCTTGGCCGACTTGGCGGCCGCCACGTCGACCCAGGTGTTCCGAATGAAGCTCGACCTGCGCCAAGTGTGGGCCTGGAGCCCGACAAGAGGTGTGGAGACTGCCCTGCATGACAAGGATGGCCATAGCGTGCTGGCCGACACTTATCGACTGGTGGACGTGCTGGCCACGAACTACGGGCTCGTTCGGCAGATCGTGGCTATCGCGGCAGAGCACGAGTTGCAGATGCGCGCTGAACCAGACAAGTCGAACTTGATCGGGAGGCTGGGCGAACTGGTGGACGCGATCGCTCGGGTACCGCAGGAAGCCCATTCCGCTGCGGCTGGTGCCCAGCGCCAGTCGGCATTGCTACAAGCCTTGTTCGATGAGGTCTACGAGATCTACCACCGAGCCAGTGGCTTGCCGGACTCGGCAAGGCTTGCCGCGCAGGGAACGTTGCAGGGCATCTGGCAATGGTCAAGCGCACTCAATGCCGACTCGACGTCGGACTTTGCCGCGCTGGTCCGCCGATCCGTCGACAACGCACTGCAGCCCCGGTCGTCCTGAGCCCGGGCCTGCGGTGGCGCGTCGGCTTGTTCTCTGCCTGGACGCCGGGCGGCTGTTGAAGCCGCCCTGCCCGGTGCTGTTCCCAGAGTGGGGCGACGAGTTGCTCGTGCTCTCCCCGGGGATGACCCTGGACGACTGGTCGAGATGCGCCTCGACGATCAGCGCGGCGGACGGCGACGGAACTTCGGTCGAGGTCTGGCAGCTCGTCAGGGCAGGCCTGTGGAACGGGCGAGTTCAGGCCGTCGATGCGCTGCTGAACGGCGTGCCGCCCCAGCTTCGCGAGCGGCTGCTCAATGCGACTCGATTAGTTGCCTGGACGGACGGCGTTGCTGGGGATCTCGGAGGCGCCGACGTGGTCATCGGCACTGAGTTCGAAGGTGACCCGCCTCCCGCGGCGCTCCCGTTGAGTCAGCGGTATCTGTTGCCCATCGGAATCCGGGTTCTCCTTGACAGTGCGGA
>Ga0268298_10006568_pt1 | contig 10523 bp, 8 predicted proteins | sample WWTPWeurt_MetaG_FD_194462 | JGI IMG/M metagenome (GOLD analysis project Ga0268298, IMG submission 194462) | Activated sludge microbial communities from WWTP in Nijmegen, Gelderland, Netherland - WWTP Weurt | ecosystem: Engineered > WWTP > Aerobic digester > Activated sludge | place: Netherlands... | reverse complement strand
TGTAGGGCGCCTTGGAGAGATCCTCGAGGCCGCCGCTCTCGGCGAACTTGCCGATGAAGCCCATGTCCACCGCCATCACGTCGGGCAGGTTCGAACCCGTGGCCAGCGCGGTCGTCATGGCCGTGTGGTGGTCGCCGTAGGCCAGGCTGGTCAGCTTGATCTCGACGTTCGGGTGGAGCTTCGTGTACAGCGGGATGGCGAGCTTGATGCCGCGATCGAGATCGGGAAAGGAGGCGACGTTGAGCGTCACGGTCTGCGCCGCGGCCGCGGCCGACAGCAGCGCCGCCACGCCTCCGATCATCGTCTTCAGGAAGGTTCTCATCGCTTGTCTCCGTGCCCCGCGGGGTGTCATTGTGAGGTCGGCGCCATGGCAACGTTTTCACCCACGATCGCCGAGTGCCCTTCGAGCCATCGACCATCGAGCGCCAGCGCATGAAATTGTTTTCACGCTCGGGGCAGATTGCAGCAGCGCCTGAAAACGTTGTCAACAACCCCTCGGGAAAGTCCCGAGGCTTCTCAGCGTGCCGGCAGCAAGGCGTCGAGCAAGGGCTGACGCCACTGCAGCGAGAGCGGCTCCAGCACGCCGAAGCTCGACGCCAGCTCCCAATAGGCCCAGGCGAAGCCGCGCGCCTCGGCTTCCTCGCGCACCGCGCGCGTCCATGCGATGCGCGTCGCGTCGTCGGCGCGCGAGTAGGCGCCGAACTCGCCCAGCAGCACCGGGCGCTGCTCGCGCGCGGCCCAGCGCGACACCCGATCGAAGTCGTCGCGCAGGCGCTGGCGCTCGGCCGGCGTGCCGCGCCAGCGCGTGCCCACCCAGGCGCCAGCGCCCGGCACCCACTCGGCGCCCTGGTGCGTCACCGCCATCGGCTCGTAGTAGTGGAAGGTGGCGATCAGATTGCGCTCGCCGGCCGGCACGCGCAGGCTCTCGAGGGCCGCGGCGCTGTTCCAGTCGCCGCCGCCGACGATCAGCGTGCGATGCGGGTTGCTCTCGCGCACCACCGGCAGCAATGCCGCGAGCGCCTCGTTCCAGCGCTCGCGGCCGAGTTCGCGGTTCGGCTCGTTGAGCAACTCGAACAGCACCGTGGCCGGCGCGTCACGATAGTGCTCGGCCACCTGGCGCCAGACGGCGAGGAAGCGTTCGCGCTCCGACTGCGGCTCCAGCATCATCTGCGCGTAGTGATGCATGTCGAGGATCACGGCCAGCCCGTGCTGCGCCGCCTGCCGCAGCACGCCGTCGACACGCTCGAAGAATGCCGGGTCGATGCGGTAGGGCGGCTGCACGCCGGCACGCGCATCCCAACGCACCGGCAGGCGGATCGCGGTGAAGCCGGCCTGCGCCGCCAGGGCAATGAACTCGTCGCGCAGCATCGGCCCGGCCATGCCCTCGCGCGCGTGGTCGAGCATGTTGCCGAAGTTGATGCTGCGCGCCAGTTGCCGCTGGCAACTCGCGGCGCGTTCGGCGGGGGCCTGTTCGAAGCTGCACGCCCACGCCGCAGGGGCGGCGCTCACGGCCAGTACGGCCAGCACAGCGGCCAGCAGCCGCCCCGTCATCCTTCCTGATGCCACGCACGGTCCTTTCGAGCCGGACGACCCCGGCAGCAGAAGCGCGAAAACGTTATCATGAGCGCGTCGGCATGCACAATCCGGCGACACCCGCCGCCTTCCTCGCCGTGACCGCGCCCTCCGACAACGACTCCCCGCCTTCCACCATCACCGTGCTCGACGTCGCCCGCGAGGCCGGCGTATCCGCCAGCACGGTGTCGCGCATCCTCAACGGCACCGCGCGGGTCACCTCCGACAAGCGCAAGGCGGTCGAGAAGGCGATCCGCAAGCTCGACTTCCGGCCCAACCTCTTCGCGCGCAGCCTGAAGACGGGCACGACGATGACGGTGGGCATCCTCACGCAGGACGTGGAGAGCCCGTTCTACGGCCGCGCGATGAAGGGCATCGAGGCGGGGCTGGCCGGCACCGGCTACGCGCCCATCATCGTGACCGGCCACTGGAACGCCAACGAAGAGGCCGAGCGCGTGCGCCTGCTGATGGCGCGGCGCATCGACGGGCTGGTCATCCTCACCGGCCACCTCGACGACCGGCAGATCGCCGAGTTCGCGCGCCACCAGCCGATCGTCGTCACCGGCCGGCGCCTCGACGCGCCGCAGGTGCGCGCCCTGGCGCTCGACCAGGAGGCGGGTGGTTATCTGGCCACGCGCCACCTGCTCAGCCTGGGCCACCGCCGCATCGCCCACATCGCCGGCCCGGCCGACCACACCGATGCAACCGAGCGCCGCGCCGGCTACGAGCGCGCGCTGCGCGAGGCCGGGCTGCCGCTTGCGCGCGAGCTGGTGGTGCAGAGCGATTTCATGGAAAGCGGCGGCCTGCTGGCGATGAACCGCCTGCTCGACAGCGGCCAGTCGTTCACGGCGGTGTTCGCCGCCAACGACCAGAGCGCCTTCGGCGCGCGCATGGCGATGTACCGGCGCGGCGTGCGCGTTCCCGACGACGTCTCGATCGTCGGCGTCGACGACCTGCCCGGCGCGGCCTACGCGACGCCGCCGATGACCACCGTGCGCCAGCCGATCTACGAGATCGGCCTCGCGGCCGCGCATGCGCTGCTGACCCTGCTCGGCCATCCCATGCCCGAGGTCGATCTGCCCGCGCTCGAGCTGGTGGTGCGCGAGACGACGCGCCGCGTCTAGGAACCCGGCACGCCGGGGCGGGCACGCCTCAGGCGCGCTCGCGCGCCACCGCATTCTCGATCTGCTCCTGCACCCTGCGCGCGCCGCGGATCACCAGCGTCGGATCGAGCTCGGCCTGCGGCGCCACCTTGGCGGCCACCACGTCGAGCGTGGCGGGGTCGCGCATCATCGCGTTGGCGATCGCCGAGATCGCGCAGATGGCGCGCCGCTGCACCTGCATGGGCAGCTGCAGCGTGGCGTTGACCATCACGTGGAAGCGCACGCTGTGCACCGCCGCGGCCGCGAGGCCCCAGGTCTCGCACAGCGCGGCGCCGAGCGCGTCATGGCTGACGCCGAATTCGTCGTGTTCGAGCAGCAGCAGGTCCTCGTCGTTCTCGGCGGCGCGCAGCAGCGGCTTGTAGCGCTGCGGCGCGTGGCGGAACAGCACCGCCTTGCCGCATTCCTCGAACAGCCCGGCCGAATGCGCCGCCCAGGGGTCGACGGCGATCGCCTGGCCGATGCGACCCATCAGCAGGCCGCGCACGCTGGCGCGCTCCCACACCGCCTCGAGCTCGGGAGCGGCGGGGAATACCGCCTTCAGGCCCATCTCGAAGGTGACTGCCGCGACCTCGCGCGTGCCCAGGTAGGTGATGGCCTGCTGCACGCTCTGCACGCGGCCCGACAGGCCGTAGAGCGAAGAATTGACCGCCTTCAGCACCGCCGCGGCGAGCGCCATGTCGGAGGTGATGAGCCCGCCGACTGCCTGCAGGTTGACGTCCTCGTCGGCCAGCAGCAGCGAGAGCTTGACCAGCGACTCCGGCTGCGCCGGCACGTCGATGTTGAGGGATCGCAGTTTGGGATCGACCGGCATGGCACGCTCGCGGCTCTCGTACTCCTGCAGGCATGCTAGCCAGCGCGGCGGGCGGCGAAACGCGGAACTGGCCGCGAATCGTGCGGCAATTCAGCGCACGAAGGCGTCCCAGCCGGTCTTGGCGATGAGCGCGGCGACCACGGCGATGAAGGCCACGCGCACGAAGCCGGCGCCGTGGCGCAGCGCGAGGCGCGTGCCGATCAGGCTGCCCACGACGTTGGCCACCGCCAGCAACGCCGCCACCTGCCACCAGACATGGCCCTTGAGCCCGAGCAGCAGCAGCGCCGCAGCGTTGGTGGCGGTGTTGAGCAGCTTGGCGCTGGCCGAGGCGTGCAGGAAGTCGTAGCCCAGCCAGCGCACGAACAGGAAGACGAAGAAGCTGCCGGTGCCGGGCCCGAAGAAGCCGTCGTAGAAGCCGACCACCATGCCGATGGTGCAGGCCGGCAAAGCCTGCGCGGCAGCGGCGAAGCGCGGCGCATGGTGGCGGCCCAGGTCCTTGCGCGCCAGCGTGTAGGCGAGCACCGCCAGCAGCACGAGGGGCAGGGCCTTGCGCAAGCCGTCGGGGTTGACGAGCGTGAGCGCCCAGGCGCCGGCGAAGCTGCCGGCGAAGGCGGCCAGCGCCGCCGGCAGCAGCGCCGCCCAGGACAGCTGCACGCGGCGCGAGAACTGCCAGGTGGCCCAGGCCGTGCCCCAGATGCCCGAGCCCTTGTTGGTGCCCAGCAGCGTGGCCGGCGCGGCGCCGGGGTACATGCCGAACAGCGCGGGCACGAGGATCAGCCCGCCGCCGCCGACGATCGCATCGACGCAGCCGGCGAACAGCGACGCCAGTGCGACGAGGGCCAGTTCGGTCATGGAAGTGAAAAGGGCGCCGGGTGTTGGCCCGGCGCCCTTTCGATTGTGCATCGGCCACCTGCGTGACCTGCTGCTGCGCCACCTGCGGAGCTTGCCGCGGCGCGCCTTCTTGCGTCTCCTCAGTCCCCCGCCCAGTCGTGCCCCCGAGGGGGCCTCTGCGCAGTGGGCGAACTGTAGGGGGGTGCCCGTGCACGCAGCAGCAGGACTTACCCTGAACTGCCGGGCGCCGAAATGTGCTCCAGCGAGCCGAGCCAGGCCAGCAGCAGCGCGTTCACGGCGGCCGGCTTTTCCATGGTCAGCATGTGCCCGCACTCGGGCAGCCATTCGAGCCGCGCGCCGGGAATGGCGGCGGCCATCTCGCGCGAACATTCCGGCGGCGTGATGGCATCGCCCTCGCCGCAGACCACCAGCGTCGGGCAGGCGAGGCCGGGCAGCGCGGGGCGCAGATCGGCGGCCGCCATCAGCGCGCGGTTCTGCGCGATCAGCTGCGCGCTGCCGGCGCGCGCGAGCATGGCGCGATAGCGGTTCAGCAGCGGCTCGTCGTCCCAGGCGCTGCGATGGAATACGAACCAGACGTTGGCCTCCAGCACGTCGTCACCGCGGCCGGCCTCGAACTCCGCGATGGCCTGGCCGCGCAGCGCACGCAGCTCGTCGCTGTCGGCGCGCGCCGTGCTGCCCAGCAGAGCCACGCCGCGCACGCGCTGCGGCGCCTGGCAGGCCGCCTCCAGCGCGATGCGCGCGCCCATCGAGGCGCCGATCAGCACCAGCTCGCCGGGCTGCTCCGCCAGCAGCCGCCGGGCCATCGCCGGCAGCGTATCGGCGCGGGTGTGAACATCGGCAACACGCGGCGCGTAGCGCGGCGCGAGGGCGGCGAGCTGGTCGCGCCACAGCCGGGCGTCGCAGGCCAGGCCGGGCAGCAGCACGGTGCTGAATGAAGCGGTGTCGGACATGGCCCGAGTGTGCCGTGCCGCAGCAACCGGTTACCAAGTCGGGCTCAGCCCGGCGCGCCACGGCGACGAAAACCCGGCCATCAACGTGAAGGAGTTGTCGATGCACGCTGCCGCCTGCCATGCCTATCGCCCGGCTTCCTGGGATGCCGCGATCGCGAGCCGCGCTGCCGTCCAGGCCGGTTCGGCCGCCGCCGCGGATTCCACCGATTCGGCCGATGCCCCCGCGCGCACCGAGCACCACCATCGCCACCACGGCGGGCGCCGCCACCCGCTCGTGGCCGCCATGACCGAAGCGCTGCGCAGCCTGATGCCGGCCGACACGAGCACGGCCCACAGCAGCGAGGTGCAGGACAGCGCCCGCGCCTTCGCCCACGAGCTGTCGGATGCGCTGCGCGGATCCGACGGCGGCCACCGCGGCATGCGCGGCGCGCACCACGGCTACGACAACCTCGCCCAGCGGCTCGACCGGCTGGCGGGCACGCTCGAACAGCCCGCCGCGGCCGGCAGCGCTGCCGCCACCCCTGCAAGCGCCAACTCGCTCAGCGCCAGCCTGAGCAGCGCATCGCTGAGCGTCACGGTCGACGAGAACGGCACCAGCGCTTCGCTCTCGATCACCTCGGTGAAGCTGCAGGTCTCGCAGCAGAACGCCACCGCGGATGCGAGCCCTGCGGCGGCCCAGGAATCGCCGCTGCTCGCGGCCTTCCGCCACCTGATGTCGGCGCTGCAAGGCGGCGCCACGCCGGCCGCCGACGCGACCGCGGGCAGCACCAGCAGTACGAGCGGCAGCGGCAACACCGACGACACGAGCAAGCTCGTGGCCTTCCTGCGCCAGCTCGCCAGCGCGCTGCGCGGCGACGCCGACACGCCGGCCGAGCCGGCCGCCTCGACCGGCACGCTGGTCAGCGTCGCAGCCTGATCACACCCGGCGCGCCGTCGCCGCCGGCGCGGTCCAGCCAGCGCGCGGCTTCGGCCGGCGCCAGCGGGCGCGCGTACAGATAGCCCTGCATCACCGTGCAGCCGGCGGCGCGCAGCGCCTCCGACTGTGCCGGCGTCTCCACGCCCTCGGCGATCACGTACAGATCGAGCGTCGTCGCAAGATCGCAGATCGCCTTGACCACCGCGGTGGCGTCCGGCGCGGGCAGCGGCTCGACCAGGCTGCGGTCGATCTTCACCGTGCGCAGCGGCAGGCTGCGCAGCATGTTGAGCGACGAGAAGCCGGTGCCGAAATCGTCCAGCGCCACGTCGATGCCGTGGGCGCGGAAGCGCGCGATGCGGCCGCGCGCCTGCTCCATGTGCGTGACCGCGACGCTCTCGGTGATCTCCAGCGACAGCAGCGAGGGCGGCACGCCGTGGCGGGCCAGCTGCGCCAGCACCTCGTCGACGAAGCCGGGGTCGAGCAGCTGCAGCGGCGAGACGTTCACCGCCACCGGCACGCCGTGGCCGTAGTCGGCACGCCAGCGCGCCAGCTGCGCGCAGGCACGCTCGAGGATGAGCGCGCCGAGCGCGCGGACCATGCCGGTGCGTTCGGAGGCGGGCACGAATTCGAGCGGCGACATGCGGCCGCTGACCGGATGATCCCAGCGCACCAGCGCCTCGAAGCCGACCAGCACCGGCGGCCGCGCCGCGCTGCGCACCTCGACCTTGGGCTGGTAGACGAGGCTGAACTGCTCGTCGCGCAGGCCGGCGCGCAAGGCCTGCTCGGCCAGCAGCGTGACGCCCGAGCCGCGCTCGAAGCGCTCCTCGGCGAACTGCAGCGAGGTGCCCGGCACGCTCTTGGCCTCGTGCATCGCGGCGTTGGCGGCGCGCAGCAGCGCCTCGGCGCCGCGGCCATGGGCCGGGTGCAGCGAGACGCCCATCGACACGTCGAGGAAGAACTCCTGCCCCGGCAGGGCGAGCGGCTGCGCGAGCAGCGCGCGCACCTGCTGCGCCAGCGCATGGGCGGCGCGCTCGGGGTCGTCGGCCGGCGCGAGCAGCGCGAACTCGTCCTCGCCCAGGCGCATGGTCTCGGCCTCGCCGCGCAGCGTGTCGGCCAGCCGCGCCGCCAGCGCGCGCAGCACCTCGTCGCCGAGCGAAGGGCCGTGCGCCTCGTTGAAGAGCTTGAAGCGGTCGACGTCGAGCAGCAGCAGCGCGAAGCCGGCGTCGGCGGCGCACAGCTCGCGCAGGCGCGCCAGCAGCGCGCTGCGGTTGGGCAGGCCGGTCAGCTCGTCGTGCGTGGCCTGGTGCAGCAGCGCGGCGGTGGCGTCGTGCTGCACGGTCTCGTCGGTCACGATCACCTGCTCGGCCGCGCCGCCGTCCCAGTCGACGCGCCAGGCCGAGAAGCGCAGGCGGATCGGCGTGCCGTCGAAGCGGTAGCGCAGGCCCGACCAGTCCTCGCGCTCGGACTCGCCGGCCACCAGGCGGCGGTGGCGCTCGCGGCCGGCGGCGCGCTCGGCCTCGGGCATGGTGGCCTCGCGCCACAGCGTGCGCACCTCCTGCAGCGAGGCCAGCCCGTAGATGCGCAGCAGCGCCGGGTTGGCGTAGAGCATCTGCTCGCCGCGGATCACCGCCACGCCCTGGTGCGAATGCTCGGTGAGGCGTTCGAAGCGTTCGCGCGCCAGCTGCGAGGCCTCGGCCGAGCGCCGCCCGGCGGCATGCAGCAGCGCCAGCGCGATGCCCAGGCGCAGCACCATGCCCGCCACCATCTGCCGCTCGACCGCCGCATGGCCGAAGACGAACACCTGCAGCGCGTTGAGCGAAAGCAGCACCAGCAGCACGCCGGCGAGGCGCTCGGCCGCGCCGCGTCGCCACAGCCACAGCAGCGCGGCCGCGCCGAGCAGGCCGTTGAGCAGGGCCGGCACCACCAGCGCCTGCGGCTCGCCCAGCGGCAGCAGGACCAGCGCGCCGAGCGCGAGCACCGCGGCGCCGATGCGCTGGTCGCGCCGCGAGAGCGGCCGTTCGGCGAGGTAGGCCACGCTCATCAGGATCAGCCCGGCCGAGTACAGCGCGACCAGCAGCAGCACGCCGAGCGCGGCCAGGTTCAGCGGCGCCGGGCTGGAGCGCATCAGCGCATAGCCGCCCGGCAGCAGCGCATGCAGCAGGAAGGCCAAGCCGACCATGCGCAGGAAGGACTGGTTGTGGTCGCGCCGCCAGGCCAGCAGCAGGGCCATGCCGCAGGCCAGGCAGATGGCCGTGTTGGCGAAGTAGAGCGGGTCGATCATGACGGGGCGATCAGCGGCCGTCTTCGATGATCCACTGCGCGGCGCGCTCGGCGATCATCAGCGTCGGCGAGTTGGTGTTGCCGCTGGTGATGGTGGGCATGACGCTGGCGTCGGCGACGCGCAGGCCGGCCACGCCGTGCACGCGCAGGCGCGCATCGACCACGGCGGCCGGATCGTCGGCCGGGCCCATCTTCGCGGTGCCGACCGGGTGGAAGATGGTCGTGCCGATGTCGCCGGCCAGGCGCGCCAGTTCCGCGTCGCTCTGGAACTGCACGCCGGGCTTGAACTCGCGCGGCTTGTAGCGCGCCAGCGCCGGCTGCGCGACGATGCGCCGCGTGAGGCGCAGCGACTCGGCGGCGATCAGCCGGTCTTCGTCGGTGGAAAGGTAATGCGGCGCGATGCTCGGTGCATCCAGGCTGTCGGGCGTGCGGATGCGCACCGCGCCGCGGCTGCTCGGGTTGAGGTTGCAGACGCTGGCTGTGAAGGCCGGGAAGGCGTGCAGCGGCTGGCCGAAGGCCTCGAGCGAGAGCGGCTGCACGTGGTATTCGAGGTTGGCGTGCGGCCGCGACGGATCGCTCCGCGTGAACGCGCCGAGCTGCGAGGGCGCCATGCTCATCGGCCCGCTGCGCTTGAAGAGGTACTCCATGCCGATGCGCGCCTTGCCCCACCAGGAGTTCGCCAGCGTATTCAGCGTGGTCACGCCCTCGACCTGGAACACCGCGCGGATCTGCAGATGGTCCTGCAGGTTCTCGCCGACGCCGGCCAGCGCGTGCTCGACCGCGATGCCGTGCTCGCGCAGCAGCGCCGCGGGCCCGATGCCGGAGAGCTGCAGGATCTGCGGCGTGCCGATGGCGCCGGTGGCGAGGATCACCTCGCCGCCGTCGGCCAGCCGCGCCTCGATGGCCGCGCCGCCGCCCTGCGGCAGCACCTCGATGCCCACGGCGCGGCGCGAGCCGTCCCACGAGCCCCCGTCGTCGCGATGCGCCAGCAGCAGGCGGCGGATGTGCGCGCCGGTCCAGACCTGCAGGTTGTCGCGCTGCTCCACCGGACGCAGGAAGGCCTTGGTCGCGTTCCAGCGCACGCCGGCGCGCTGGTTGACCTCGAAGTAGCCCACGCCTTCGTTGTCGCCGCGGTTGAAGTCGTCGCGCTCCGGGATGCCGGCCTGCTGCGCCGCCTGCGCGAAGGCGTCGAGGATCTCCCAGCGCAGGCGCTGCTTCTCCACGCGCCACTCGCCGCCGGGGCGCTCGCCGCTCGCATCGAAGCCGGGCGCGGCGTGGAAGGCGTCGGCACCCTTGTGGAAGTCCTCGTGTTTGAGGAAATGCGGCAGGCACTCGGCCCAGCTCCAGCCCGGGTTGCCGAGCGCGCCCCAGTGGTCGTAGTCGCGCGCCTGGCCGCGCATGTAGATCATGCCGTTGATGCTCGAGCAGCCGCCCAGCACCTTGCCGCGCGGGTAGCGCAGCGAGCGGCCGTTCAGGCCGGGATCGGGGTCGGTGGCGTAGAGCCAGTCGGTGCGCGGGTTGCCGATGCAGTAGAGGTAGCCCACCGGCACGTGCACCCAGAGGTAGTCGTCGTTGCCGCCGGCCTCGACCAGCAGCACGCGCTTGCGCTTGTCGGCGCTCAGGCGGTTGGCCAGCAGGCAGCCGGCCGTGCCGGCGCCGCAGACGATGTAGTCGTAGCGCGTCTCGCTCATCCCCGCCCTCGTTGGTGGCCGCGATGATAGGCGCGGCTCAGTGGAGGGTGGAGGCCAGCACGGGGAAGAGTTTTACCAATCCATCGCTCATCACCTCGACCGCCAGCGCCGCGAGGATCAGGCCCATCAGGCGCGTCATCACGTTGATGCCGGTCGACCCCAGCACGCGGGCGATGCGGCCCGACAGCTTGAACGCCGCCCACACCGCCAGGCCGATCACCACGCCGTAGCCGACCAGCACGGCGAGCTGCCACCAGTGGCGCGTCTTGTCGGCGTAGATGACCATGG
>Ga0268298_10006567_pt1 | contig 10525 bp, 10 predicted proteins | sample WWTPWeurt_MetaG_FD_194462 | JGI IMG/M metagenome (GOLD analysis project Ga0268298, IMG submission 194462) | Activated sludge microbial communities from WWTP in Nijmegen, Gelderland, Netherland - WWTP Weurt | ecosystem: Engineered > WWTP > Aerobic digester > Activated sludge | place... | reverse complement strand
CAAAGCTAAGGAATTTCTCTTCGCCACGGAATGGCCCTAACCTATATATAAATGTAAGGGGATAAGGTTTTGAAACGCGAGAAATCCAGGGTAAGAATTTCTCTGCTTCATCAATTGACTGCAGCCCTTCTCTGCATGATTTTTGCAAGTGCTGCGGCGCTGGCTCACCCGCCATCTGTATACGTCAACCTGTTTCAAGCCAGGCAAAGCTTGGATGCCGTGTTTTTGCGTGCGCCCTTTGCGATCGTCAATCCTATTCACAGGGTTTTTCATGAGGGGTGTTTTGAAATCGTAGCTGAAGGACGCTCTATGCGAATCAGTCAAATCACCCCCAGAAGAAGCCTGATTATTCGTGCACCGCATGTGGTGATAGCTACTCGAACAAGTGCAGCCATTGAGATCGGTCCGGACCTCAGCCACATGCGCAAGTACTACGGTCAGATCACCGTCAATCTTCGCCCTCCGCAGCCCAAAAAGGCGGGGGGCTTGAATGTAGTCAACTTGATCGACAGTTTCAATTATGTCTCCTCTGTGGTTGGTGGAGAAACAACTCCGCAATTCGCTAAAGAAGCCTTGAAGGCGCAGGCTGTCCTCGTCTACACACGCCTTTCTCCTAAAGGGAGGCATCCGGTTCTTAGCGATACGACCGACGAGATGGTTTATTTGGGAGCCCAGCACGAGCGCCCTGAAGTGATCGATGCAGTCAACGAAGTCGACAGAAGGCGCCTGATGTTTCACGGCTATCCTGCTCAGGCTTTTTTTCATGCCTGTTGCGCTGGCCGGACCAGTAGAGGGGTGGACATATTCGGTGAGAATGCCAGGGCTCTTACCTATTTGCAGTCTATTGCTTGCAATTTCTGCAAGCGTTCGCCGCTCTATCGATCAACTACAAAGCAGATACCGGCTTCGATTTTCAACCGTGAGATTGCGGACTCGCAGCCATTAGTCCTGCAATCGGACGAAGCAAAGCGAATCATCCGAGCCGAGCTTAGAAAGAAGGGCGCAAAGAAAGTCGTGAGCGGCTATCAGCTATGGCTGGAAATAGGCCAGAAACTGGGTTGGGATAAGGCTCCAGGGACGCGCTACGAGATAAAACAGAGTGGAACAAACTACACTCTTAAATCGAGCGGCGGTGGACATGGTGTAGGGCTCTGCCAGTGGGGGGCGCAAGGTATGGCAGCTGAGGGCAAGACCTATGCCGAGATATTGCAATACTATTTCCCTGGAACAACCCTAGAAAAGCGCTAGCGAAAACAGCAAATCTCACCTTTGCACATGCAAAGCGGGCTGTCTTCTGTTAGATTATCTCTTTCTATGTTTTAGGCTCAGAGAAGGAACCGGCACATGCAGTCAAGAGTTCGCAAGCTCGCCTCCCATAAAGCAGATCAGTTTCAAGAGTCCGTTATAAGAGAGATGTCCCGGTTGGCCGCTCGCTACAAAGCGACTAATTTAGCCCAGGGCTTGCCTGATTTCCCCTGTCCGGAAGAGCTGAAACATGCCGCGCATGAGGCTCTTTTCGCGGACGTCAATCAATATGCAATCACCTGGGGTGATAAACCATTGCGTGATGCACTGGCTGAAAAACATCTGCGCACGACCGGACAGAAGGTTGATCCTGAAACACAGATTACCGTTGCCTGCGGTGCTACCGAGGCGATGGTCGCTACTATGTTGGCGCTTGTTGATGCGGACGATGAAGTAATTGTTTTCGAGCCTTTCTATGAAAATTACGGTCCGGATGCCATCTTATGTGGTGGCAAGCCGCGCTATGTATCAATGCATCCTCCAGAATGGACTTTCGATGTAAAAGACCTGGAGAAGGCGTTCAACGATAAGACTCGCGCCATTATTCTCAACACGCCGCACAATCCGACCGGCAAAGTTTTTACCCGCGAGGAGATGACGGAAATTGCCAGGCTTTGTCAGAAGTGGGGCGTACTGTGCTTTACCGACGAAATTTACGAGCACATCCTTTATGACGGGCACAAGCATGTTGCAATGGCGTCTCTGCCTGGTATGGAAGATTTGACTGTCACCATTAACAGCCTGTCCAAAACCTACAGTGTGACCGGCTGGCGTGTGGGTTGGGCAATTGCTCCGGCCGAGCTGACATTGCCGATACGCAAAGTGCACGATTTCCTTACCGTCGGCTCTCCGGCGCCCTTGCAGAGAGCTGGCGTCACCGCCATAAACATGGGTCAGAAGTATTACGATGAGCTGCACGCCGAGTATAACGACAGGCGCAGCTATATGTTGGAAACACTGGATATGTGCGGCATAAAATACTTCAAGCCGCAAGGCGCCTATTACGTCTTCAGTGACATCAGCGAGTGGGGCTACGGCACCGACATGCAATTCACCGAATACCTCGTCAAGGAAATCGGTGTCGCTGTAGTGCCTGGAGCCAGCTTCTTCGGACCTTCCGATCTAGCGCGCCGCTATGTGCGCTTTTGCTTCAGCCGCCGGGAAGAGACCCTGGTTGCAGCCAGAGAAAAGCTGCTCAAGCTCAAGAAGAAAGCTTAGCCGCCTATATAATCGCCAGGATGAAGATTACCTGGAAGACGCCTGACAGGATAAGCAAGACACCTGAAGGCATAAACTTCTTGGTTTTGGCCAGGCGCATTGCAAAGACCGCCTCAAGAAGGAGTGCCAGGGCAAAGGCACCGCCGACAGCCATTTTTAGGTCGCTGAAGCTATAGGCAAAACAGCCGAAAAGGGCTAAAGCGCTGCCTCCTCCGGCGATGAGAGAGGCCTTGCTCTTGCCTTTGACAAATCCCATAATGCCGCCAAGCAGCATCAGAACGGCGTAGACAGGAATGGCGTATTGAGCGATCTCGTGCATCTTGCTTCCTCTTAAGGACCCGGAGAATTATTGCACGCTCACATCTTGCAGGCTTTAGCGCCTGCTCACTAGCCCCGCTGCCTGGAGGTGCCCGGTGCGGTCTCAGGCTTCTTTTCACCCACCAATTCGAGCTCGCGCTCATCTTCTGTTGTGAATTTCAAATCTTCTCCATCTTCATATCGTCTGGCTGTCCAGGTGCCTTTGAAATCGCCGCCCTTTATGCCGCCGCCTGGTACTACCCAGCGGCCCATAAGCGTTTTTCCGTCTTCACTCATTGTCCCCTCATAGAAGACCGAATGCTTCGTGCCGGTTCTGTAGGTTTTTGTGAATTTGATATGAGGGAAGAAAAACTTACCGGTTACGTCCGCTTCTCCAAGCTTTCCGTCATCGAGAATATTGCCGTCCAAGATGCCGCCGGCATCAACGAAGACTGCTTCAAATCCCTGAGCTTCGCTGGAGCCGGGGTAGAAATATCTACCCCTCCAACTTCCCTGGACGCTATGGCTGCCTACCATTTTGTATCAATCTTTTTTGAGAGCAAATTTGTCAATTACTTTTCCGGAGTCGGAAATTTGAGATACCGTCAATTTGTTGCCATCTACTCTGCACACCGTATATGAATGGCAATCGGAAATTGTTTTGAACAGGAAATCACCCATCTTATTGATTTGAATATTGTCGGTAGGGCTGTATAGGCGCGCGCCCCCAGCTCCTGTGACAATGTGAATGATGCCGTTTGGTTTTGTGTTTTCCGTCGAATCAAAATTCTTGTCCAGTACAATGGCACCGTCCACGGTGCCATCGTGATTCATTTTGCCTGTGGCTGGTTTGAAATGAAGAGGATAAGTGCGCTGGTAATTATGCGCATGTCCGGCAAAAACAATGTCGACGCCTCCTTTTTCCAGCGTATCGACGATCAAGCGCATGCGCTGCTCTTTCAAATGATAGAGGTCGGTGCTGAAGGCCGGCTGGTGGAAAGTGGCGAACTTCCACTTGGCAGAAGATGCTTTGGCCAGATCGTCGCTGACCCACTTGCGCATTTCCGGGCTGGACCAGTCCATGTAATAGTTGCCGTCAAGAACAATCCAGTGTGTGTTTCCGAAATTAAAAGAAAAATTCGCCATCTGCGGAAAGCGTTTCCCGGCAGCTTGTTGAAATGTAGCCAGTCTGGAAGCATTGCCAACGATAGGACAGATATTTGCTCCCTGAAAACCTGTCAGAGGTCCGTTCAGTGGAGCGGACCAAACCAGAAAGTAGCCTAGCGCATCAGCCATGCGATTCAGGTTTGTGGGCGAAAGCAAGATACTCTGCGCGATATCATGATTTCCGATTACCGGCACGCAGATAGTCGAACGCATGATTGGCGCTCCGATTGTCTCTTTCGATTCGTCGGCATTGAAGATAGGAAAGAAGCGAGCCAGATAATCAGAAAGCAATCCCATGTTGTAGACGAGATCGCCGGGCATGACCCAGAGATCCGGAGACTCGGAATAAATTCTCTGCGCGATGCGGCGTTGCCCGTGGCTGCCTGCTCCCAGATCCCCGGCCACGATGAATTTGAAGGGCTGATTTTCAGCCACCTGCGCTTTTGCGGTTGAAGAGAATGTTTCCATTCCATCCCGAAAAACCCTGTAACTGAAAGACTTTCCGACAGGCAAATCGGAGATTGTCGATGAGAAGAGGGAAACTGCTTCCGGCTGTGTATCTTCAAGGATGCTCTTGGTGAAAGCTTTGCCCTTTTGCCACCCTTTCGATGCCGCAGTTTTATATTCCAGCTCCCATTCGTGCCTGTCGTTGCGAGCCAGGAAAAGAATGTCGTGGCTGGTTTTGTCGCCAGAGATTTTGCCCTGGCCGAGTTGAACATAGGGCTTGGCGATAAAGATTTCCGGTGTTGTGAAAGATGCTCTTATCTCCTGGCTTACGGCGCAGGCAGCGGCCAGGGCCGTCAGACACGCAAATGCCAGAGTCGCACCGCGCCTTTTAGTTTTGCCGAAATATTTGAAATGCCTTTTCATCGCACCCTAGACTCCAGGAATACCTAATATAGCTAAACTCTATAGATTGTTCATGATCTGCGTCGTTCTATCATTAAGCTGCCGGCTTTACACGATACGCATTCGTATAAACTTGTAGAAACACGTTGAGGCAGTTTTGGTATTTCTGTGTCCGATTTGCAAGGTGGAAAACAGGCAGAACGCTAAGTTCTGCCGCCGTTGCGGTCGCGCCAGAGCGGAACTGGAACTTGCCAAGGAAAATGTCGGTTCAAACACCGCCGGGCCCCCCACTGTAAAGGAAGTCGCCGTACCGACTGCGGTTGTCGTAGCCACTTTTGAGGAAGAAGAAATCCTTGAGCCGGCCGATGATATCGCCCCGCAATGCTCCGCTTGCTGGGCGAAACTTCGATTGACGGACAAGTTTTGTTTTTGTTGTGGTGAGCCGCAGCCGGAGCGCAGTGTTTCTCATTTGAAGACCTGTGCGCATTGCCAGTCTCTGCTGCCGGTCGCTGCCAACTTCTGTTTTGCTTGCGGGCAGGAGGTAAGTTCAGCCGGCCGGCGCAATGTGCGGTCTCCTGTTGAGCTCTTTAGCGATGAAAATTCGGAGTTTTTCCCGCGATTTGAGGCCTGAGAGAGCCCGAGCTCCATTCGGCGCCCGGCCGCGAGTCTGAAGAGTCCTTGCCTGGCTGGGTCTTCTGGATATGGAGGAAAACACTTACACACTTTTGAGGAAGCAATTTTGTCAATTTACAGGGGCGCTTGCCCCTAATAGGATGCAGATATAGATGTTTTGAGGTGTCCTATCTAAATGTTTCCTATCCTGCAATCAAAGATTGTTCTGATTCAAGCCCTGATATCGACCGAACTGCTTTGCTGTATTTTTTATCTGATTCAGTGGCTTTGCGCTGATTACCTGATATCCGCCAAAACGCGCGAGAACATGAAAGAGTTAGGCGACCTTATCCTTGCCTCGACATTGCTGCTTTTTATTGTCAGCTGCCAGTTCTCCACATCCGAGCCGATGGTGCAGGTTGCCTCTTCCTGCACTGGAAAAACATTCAATCTTTTGCGCAACCAGACTGTTCATGTGTGCAAAGTTATTTCCCACGAAGTCGCCGGATTGGGCAAACCGTTGCATATGGCTCTTTCGGGCAAATCCAAGTCGAGTAAAAGGACGCACCGACACGTTCACATTTGACTGAATTCGCACGGTATCACATATGGTGTGACCCTGTTTTACCCGGACCTTGCACGGCAATTTGAAACATTGCCAAAGGCGCTGCCGGGTAGAGGCATTGATTCGGTTGTTTAGTAATTTGCCGAGAGCCGGGATTGAACCGGCGACACAAGGATTTTCAGTCCTCTGCTCTACCGACTGAGCTACCTCGGCGCATAGGTCGGTTTAAACCTCCGCATAGAACATCAAAAAAGTCCCCGGCGGAGGAGACAGGAACTCAATATATCACATGAGCAATTCCAGGAAACTCGTCAATAGGAAATCAATACGGACTGTTAGACTGCATCGGGTAAGAGCGGTTGTAAAGTCCTGCTATGCGGCAATTGTCCCCTTCTTTGCGGACCAAAAGATCCATGACTATCTGATGTGTAACGGGGCGAACGCTCGCTTGCTGTAAAACCAGTGTACCGGTCATATTCACGACAATGCTGCCGTCAGGATTGACAGCCTGGGCCTGAACCGAGATCGGCTGGAAGGCCCCCCTCAATTGTCCAGATGCTATGCCGTTGGCGATATCGGGGCTCCAGAAATTTGTTTCGAAAGCTTGCTGAGTTTCGGGCGTCATCCATTTAGCCGCCTCTTTGTGGCTCCCGGCTGCGCTGGCAGTGTTGTAGTCCATGGCTCCGCCCATCCAGAATTTGACGAAATCCGTTGCCAGTGTCGGATTCAAAGCGTTCGGGTCGGCCGGCGCCGCGGCGCTCGGGGCTCCTGGAGCGGCTGCACCCTGGGCAGCCTCGCCGCCTGCAGCCGGCGGGGCATGCCCGCCACCGCCCCAACCACCTGACTCACCCAATTGCGGGGGAGCATTCGCGGCATTACTGCCGTGTCCGGGGGGTTTCTCCTCATTGCCTACATTGGGAACTACAAAAACCGCCAGAACCCCAAGAATGACAAGTCCCATGAGGATTTTGTCTTGCATAATGCGAGTGATTAGCGCGCGTACGATTTCCTGAATCATTGCAGGGGTTGGTCGCTCCTTGCTGAGCTCACGAAGGCGTTCTTTCGTAGGGAGTTGTAATGCCATACATTGATTGTGCTTATATTCCCAGGAAAATCAACACTGGGGTGGGGGTATTCCCACTAATTGTCATCATTTCTGCCGCCAATAGAGCGAATTGGGCCTTCCATAACCTTTGCAATGCCAGCCTGTCGTATTTGCGGACCTGCCTGTAATACAATGTTGACGGTGCCAGTGAAACCAGTGGGGAATGATGCCTGACGACGAAAGCGAGAAGAATTCCGAGTCAATGGAGCAGCAAACTATTCCCTTTGACGCTCCGGCGCAAAAATCATTGCCGGTTGTAACGAGCGGCGGGCGAAAGTATGTGGCGTACACGGTCAAACTGCCGTCTGAGCAGTTGGCGGCACTGCAGTCAATCTGGCTGGAGCTGAAACGGTTGTACGGACCTCACTCTCCGGACAAGAGCGGCATGATTCAACAAGCAATCACCGACTGGCTGAAAAAGTGGGATGGACCCGACCGGCAGAAGCTTCTGCAAGATCTGCTGGAAATTCGCGAAGACACAAGAAAAAGACAGTACAAGAAGGACTGACACCATAGGCGGTGCGAATGTCGATTCTTGCCTGAACTAGAAGGGGGCTCTAAGAGCCCCCTTTTCCTGCTGTTCTGGCTGAAACTTTCTAATCGTGTTTCAGGTGATGCTTCAAGTAAATAGCAAAGAGCACAACGCCCACGACTACGATGGCAACATCGAACTTGTGCCAGAGGTCTACGAAAACTTCCATGTTTTTACCGAATTCGATGCCTACCCAGGTCAGGAAATAGCACCAGATGAGCGAGCCGATGAATGTGGATGCCACGAACATCCAGAAATGGGCTTTCAGCACGCCGGCAGGAAATGAGATGAATGTGCGAACAACAGGCAACATGCGGCAAATGAAGAATGTGATGTCACCGTATTTGTTCACCCACTTGTCGGCCAGGTCGAGGTCCTTCTCTCTAAGAAGCAAGTATTTTCCGTACTTTTGCAGAAATGGGCGTCCACCGTACAAACCGAGGAAGTAAGAAGGAATTGAGCCAAGTACGCAGCCGACAGCGCCGGCCAGTGCGGCCAGATGTATATTCATCTTGCCTTCGTTAACGAGGATTCCAGCCGTTGGCATGATTGCTTCGCTGGGCAATGGGATGTTGGCGGACTCGATTGCCATCATGACGACGACTCCCATGTAGCTCCAGTTGGCTACTTGGTCTCTTATCATCTGCAGGATTGGGTCGATAATTTGATGAAGCACGGGACATCCTCGATCGCTTATAAATGTGACCAAGCGATTTTACTCGGACGTATGGGGGTAAACATTCCAGCTGCCTAATGCAGACGCTTTCACAAGGCTTCCGGTTGCATCGAGCGCATCCGGAGCCTGTCTCTTGGCTGTTTGATGTAAATTGAATTGCTATGCGCCGCACATAAATAGTTTAGAATTCTCTTACCGGCGCCGATGAAAGTATCACGCCTGCATTTCTTAGTTGTGTCTGATGTCAACGGCTGAGCTGCAAAATAAGACCAATACACTCTATTTCACGGTCTCGACCGCCGGTCACGTCGACCATGGCAAAACCAGCCTTCTGCGCGGCTTGACCGGCACCGATCCGGATAGGCTGAAGGAGGAGAAGGCCCGTCAGATGACGACCGACCTCGGTTTCGCTCACCTGCGTTTGCCTGCTCAAACTGTGCAGAAGACGAGACCTGGAGTCGACAAGGATATCGTTATCAGTTTTGTCGATGTGCCGGGGCACGGCAAGTTTTTGAAAAACATGCTGGCCGGTGTGGGTGGCCTGGACATGGCACTGCTGGTGGTGGCGGCTGACGAAGGCCCGATGCCGCAAACCGAACAGCATGCAAAAATTTTGAGCGCTCTGGGAATCAGCCGAGTTCTGCTTGTCGTGACTAAATGCGATATGGCCAGTTCTGTTCAATTGACAGACGCTGTGGCACGCTCCAGAGAGCTTCTGCAACGAGTGGAGCTGACGCTGGTTGATGTCGCTGAAGTTTCAAATGTCACAAAAGAAGGTTTTGCCCAAATGACGGAAAAGCTCGTCAATGCGCTGGTGGATGCGGGAGAAAGAGAGAGTGCTCGGCTTAAGGCGCCGCCGTTTTTGCCTATCGACCGGGTATTTTCCATAGTTGGCCACGGTGTGGTCGTAACGGGCACACTCGTAAAAGGTTCTATCACCCAGGGCGATAACCTGATGATCGAGCCGGGCAATTTAAAAGCTCGCGTGCGAGGATTGGAAACATTCAATACGTCCGTATCGAGCGCTACAGCCGGACAACGCCTGGCCATCAATTTATCGCTCAAAGATGGCAAATCTCTATCCCGCGGTCAAGTTGTAGTCGCAGAGCAGTGTGCGCCCACGAGCACACTGATTGTCGAATTGGGACAGCCGGGAGTGAAGCTCGAAGAAAATTTCCAGCAGCATGTGCTCGGGCAACCGGCGCGAATATATCATGGGACTGCCGAATGCCAGGGGGCAGTGCGCTGGATGGAGACCTTGCCGGCCAAGCCGAACGGCAAGAAGTCTTTCATTGCTCAAATCACTCTTTTTCAGCCTCTTATCGCAGAACCCGGCGATAAGTTCGTACTGCGTTATGGAGACGAAGGTCTTGCCGGTGGAAGCATATTGATCACTGCACGTCCACGCTGGATCTCTCGAGATCGCCTGGTTTCGCTGGCGAAACTTCTTGCCGGCGGCGCTCGCGAAGATGCCGCTCTCGAGTTCTTGAACGCAAACCCCCAGGGGCTTTTGGCGGACTCTGCCTTCTCGTGCATTTTGCCCCCTCTGTCTTTGCCGTTAGCTATTGCGAAATTGATTGATGAAAAGAAACTGGCCAGGCTGTCCACTTTCGTTCTTACACCTGAGACGAGAAAGAAACTCTTCGATCGTTTAGTTGCCGAAGTGGAAAAAGCAGCAAAAGCATCTGCAGACCAATCTTCCTCGGATACAAAAAGCTCTCAAGAAGCACTGCGCAACAAGGTTCTGGCAGGCTTGGACAGAACGGCGTTTCAAGAATTGGTAAAGGAGGCTATCGAGAAAAAGCTGGTAATTCGTCAGTCTGAAAAATTGCTGCCTGCCAAAGAGGAGCTATTGCAGGCACCTGATGAAATTCGCCGGCTGGCTGAGAATATCGTTTCCATTTTGAGCGGGCATATCTGCCTTGAAATCGAAGAGTTGGCCAGGCAGGCCGGCAGCGACAGAAAAAAGGTTCAAGCGGCTATGGGATATCTTTCGAAAGCCGGCAAAGCAAGTATCGTCGCTTTTGATTTTGCTTGCACGACCGAAAGTCTTGAATCTGCGCACAAGCAGTTGTCGAAAATTTTTCGTGAGAAAAAAGACATTGCCCCCGGCGATTTTCGAGAGGCTGTCGGAACTTCGCGCAAATACGCTATGGCCTTGCTTGCTTATTTCGATGATCGAGCAATTACTCGCCGGGT
>Ga0268298_10006566_pt1 | contig 10525 bp, 3 predicted proteins | sample WWTPWeurt_MetaG_FD_194462 | JGI IMG/M metagenome (GOLD analysis project Ga0268298, IMG submission 194462) | Activated sludge microbial communities from WWTP in Nijmegen, Gelderland, Netherland - WWTP Weurt | ecosystem: Engineered > WWTP > Aerobic digester > Activated sludge | place: Netherlands... | reverse complement strand
CGCCGCCAGATTGTCCATCGACACATTGATCGCCACGTGCAAGGCCAGCCCCGCGTCGCGCCAGACCCGGGCCTGCGCCAGCGCAGCGCGCAGCACGACGCGGGTCAGGTCGTCGATCAGGCCGTGGGCTTCGGCAACGCCGATGAACTGGTCGGGATAGACCATGCCATCCACCGGATGCCGCCAGCGCACCAGCGTCTCGACCCCGACCACGCGGCCGTCGGCCACCGCCACCTTCGGCTGGTAATAATTGACCAGCTCGCCATTGTTGATGGCGGCGCGCACTGCCTCTACGTCGTACGCCGCTTTGGCTGTTCGCAAGCGGGCGGTCGCGGCTGGCGCCCACCCCTCAAGCAGTGCGGCCAGCGCCGTCGGGGAAACCGGCTTGCGCAGGTGGCCGAGCACCTTGATGTTGTGCGCCTGCACCAGCTTCGTCGAGGCTTGCAGCATGCGTTCGTCCTCGCCGCTGATCAGCACCAGGCTGCCGGCGTAGTGCCGTTCGACCAGGTGGCGGACGAATTCGATGCCGTCCATTTCTGGCATGTTGAGGTCGAGCAGGATCAGCTCCGGCGGGCCGGAGGGGCCGGTGAGCGCATCGAGTGCAGCGGCGCCGCTGGTGTAGGGCGACAGCGCCGTATAGCCGAGGTTTTCCAGCTGGCGCCCGATCAGCTTGAGCATGAAAGGTTCGTCGTCGAGCAGCATGATTTTGACTGCGAAATTGTTGGTCATGATTCGCTTCCTGTTTTCCCGTCGCGCGCCGTCAAGTCCGCCAGTGCGGCATCGACAGTCGCCATTTCCATCGCAAAGCGCGGCCACAAACCGGTCAGCGCGGAGCTCTGCCCGATTTGCCCGGCTGCTTCCATCTCAGCACACAACTCGCCCAGCGCCAGCGCTCCCACCGAGCGCGCCGAGGACTTGAGCTTGTGCGCCAGCGCGGCCGCCTCTGCCGCGTCGCCGGCGGCGCAGGCAGTCGCCAGTTCTGCCGCGATGGTGTTGGCACTGGCGCGGAAATCCGTCAGGAATTCGCGGATCGTCGCCGGATCGTCGCCGACCAGTGCGGCGAGCACGCTCACATTAACCGCCAGGACAGTCGGCGCCGCCGGCACGGCGATTGAAGCCGATGAATCTGCCGCTACGGTAACCACGGCCGGCAGCCATTTCTCCAGCATCGCCTTCAGTTCGGCCAGCGGTGTCGGCTTCGACTGATAGTCATCCATGCCGGCGTCGAGGCAACGTACGGCTTCGCCGCGCAGGGCATTGGCGGTGAGGGCGATGATCGGGATGCGGCGCGCGCCGCCGGGGTTCTCGGCCTCGGCGGCGCGTTCTGCACCCCGAATTGCAGCGGTCAGTTCGTAACCGTCCATCTTCGGCATGTGCAGATCGCTCAGCAACAACGCGTAGTTGCCGCTCTGCCAGCGCGCCAGCGCCTGCTCGCCGTCGCTGGCAACATCGGCCGCAAAGCCGAGCAAGGCAAGCTGCTGGACGATCACCTTCTGGTTAGTTTCATTGTCTTCGGCCACCAGGATCAGCCGGCCCTGCCGCAGCGCGTCGGCACGGGGGGGCGGCGCCAGGGCGGCGGCGCTTTTGCCGATGGTTGGCGCTTGCTCGTCCGCAGCCAGGCGTCCAGCGGCAATGGCCACGTTCTTCAGCAGCCCTTGCCGCGTCAGCACGTTGGCATCGATGTCCCACAGTCGGCCCGCGACATCCAGCCGGCGCAGACGCCGGCGCTGGCCGCGCCCGACGACAAGGATGCGCAGATCGTCCGCAGTCCGAGCGGCGGCGAGGGCGTGCAATTCGTTGGTATCCGGCGCGCGGTGGCCCGTGTCGATCAGCCACAGGCACGGCCCCGGCGTTTGGGGTGCGGTCAATTCGCGGGCCGCTGCAAGGTCTGCCGCCCGCTCGACCACGGCGCCGGCGGCGGTTAGATAAGCCGCCCAATCGTCGGCCAGGCTGTCGGCATTGCCGACCACCCGGCAGCACAAGCCATCCACCGCCGACGCTATATCGCCGCGGGTTGCCGGGTGTGCGTCAAGCGCTTCATGGTCGGCCACCGGCACGCAGGGAAGCTGCAGGGTGAAGATCGACCCTTCGCCCGGCGCACTCTGCACGTCGATCTTGCCCCCCATCAAGCCGGCCAGGTTGCGGGCGATGGAGAGCCCCAGGCCGGTGCCGCCGAAGCGCCGGGTGGTCGAGGCGTCGGCCTGGGTGAAGGCGCTAAACAACCGGCCCAGCATCTCCGCGTCCATGCCGATGCCGTTGTCGGTGACGCGAATGTCCACGACGATCCCGTCCGGCTGCTGCCCGGCCAGCACCGCGCGCACCGACACGCAGCCCGGCTGTTCGCGACCAGCGGAGAACTTGATCGCATTGTTGGCCAGGTTGATGATGATCTGGCGCAGCCGCTGTGCATCGCCAAGGACCAGCGCCGGCAACGCCGGATCGGTGAACAGCGTCAGATCGACCTGCTTGTCGACCGCCAGGTGGTCGAGCATGCCGCAAGCCTTTTCGACGACTGTGGCAATGGGGATCGGCACGTTTTCAACATCGAGCTTGCCGGCCTCGATCTTCGAGAAGTCGAGGATGTCCTCGATGACGCCGAGCAGCGCATAGGCCGAATCGCGGATGGTCTCGACCATCTCCACCTGGTAGCCATGGAGGCTGGTCTGCTGCAGCACGTCGATCATGCCGATGACGCCATTCATCGGCGTGCGAATCTCGTGGCTCATCGTCGCCAGAAAATCCGACTTGGCGCGGTTGGCGGCGTCGGCAGCGGCCTCGGCTTGCTTGAGGGCGGTGATGTCGGTGCGCAGCCCGGCGGTCGAGCCGTCGGACATCCGGGATTCCGAAATGCGCACCCAGCATCGATCGGCCATGCTCTGATCGAACGCCGGACGGGGGTTGCGGTGCGCCTCTAGGCGCTCGGCCAGCCAGGCTTCTTCTCGGCCGATGGCATTGGGATAATCGCCGCGCGCCAGGCCGAAGCGCACAATATCCTCGAAGCTCCGACCAATGGCATCCTCAGACGCACCAAGATGGTAGAAAGCGAGATACGACTGGTTGCACAGCAGCAGGCGGTCGTCGGTGTCGTAGATGGCAAAAGCCTCGGGAATCGCCTGCACCGCGTCCCTAAGATAGCGTGCGGCGCGTTCGCCGGCTTTGCGCTGGGTGATGTCGCGCACGATGCCGGTAAAGCCGATCTGCTGGCGCTCTGGACCCAGCCGCATTTCGCTCACCGCCAATTCCATCGGAAAGACGCTGCCGTCCTTGCGCCGGCCTACGACTTCGCGGCCGATGCCGATGATGCGCGCTTCGCCGGTATCGTGGTAGTGCGCCAGGTAGCCGTCGTGCTCGCCGTGATAGGGCTCGGGCATCAGCAGCTTGAAGTTCTGCCCGATGGCCTCGGCGGCGGCGTAGCCAAACAGGCGCTCGGCGGCCGGGTTGAGGGTTTGGATGGTGCCCCGCGCGTCGATGGTGATGATGCCGTCGACCACGGTGGCGAGAATCGCCGCGATCCGCTCGCTAACCTCGCTCAACGCGGCGGTGCGCTCGGTAACACGTTGTTCCAGTTCTTCGTTTGCTTTTCGCAGCGCTGTTTCAGCATGCCGTCGTTGGGTGACGTCATGCATCACCAAGACCGCGCCGAGTTTGCGTCCGTCATCATCAAACATCGGATCAGCGCTGCCGACAAGGAAACGCGGTGGCTGTCCCTGCGCGACAATGACCATCTCGACATTCCGGACGACCTCGCCAGACAGCGCGCGAATTATCGGTAACTCTTCGGTTTTAAAAAGGGTCTTGCCATCACCTTGGAAGAGAGCGTAGAACCTCGCCCAGTCCTCCATGGGGACATTGCGTATATCGGTACCGTGCCACTGTTGGCTCGCCTTGTTGAAGAAAGTAAGATTGCCGGCAGGGTCGCAGCAAACAACGCCTTCCTCGAGATTTTCGAGGATGTGACGCAACACGGTCTGCTGCGCCATGAATTCCGCGTCCAGCCGCTTGCGCTCGGAAATATTCTTGATGAAACAGACGATGTATTCGATCTCGCCCGCTTCATCGCGCACCAGCGAAGCGGTCAGGTGGATCCAGAGCGGCGAGCTATCCTTGCACTGCATGCGGCTTTCTATCGTCATGACCGCCGCTTCACCGCGCAAGACGGGAGCGAATGCCTGGAGCCCCGCAGCAAGTTCGTCGGGATGCGGCAACAAGGAGATTTTCTGCCCGAGCAACTCGTCTTCGGCATAACCGGAGTACGCACATAGTCGCGGGTTAACCCGCAGGAAACGCCCTTCCGGACTGATGTGTGCGATACCCAGACCAGCGCCCTCGAAGGTCGAACGAAATTCCCGCTCGGTGCGCCGCAGCGATTCGGTCCGTGCCAAAACTTGCGCTTCGAGGTTCCGGTTCAGCCTGAGAACATCGGCTTCAGCGCGCTTGCGCTCGCTGATATCGACGCCCGACGGAATCAGCTTGACGATGCGGCCCTCGGCATTAGCAACCGGCACCAGCATGAAGTCCATCGGGAAGGTCGTGCCGTCCGCCGCGCGAACATCAACATCGTGGCGAACCACCTCTCCGCGCAAGGCCTTCGCGATGTCGTCACGGATCTGCGCCTGAACCTCGGGCGAATGGGCAAACCACCAAGTATCCTCAAGCCGCTTGCCGACGACGTTTTTACGCTGCAAGCCACCGATGGTCAGCGCCATGCGATTCGCCTCAACCAACACGCCGTCAGGGGTCATTTCACCGACGAAGGCCGCCGTGTTGTCGACAATGCTGCGCAGCCGCGCTTCACTTTCGCGCACGGCAAGGTCGAGTGCCCGCTGCGCGGTGATGTCGCGCGAAACCGCGAGCAGCCGCGCCGGCTGCCCGTCGGCGCCGAGAATCGGACTGATGGTGACCTCCCACCAGCGCGGATTGCCCTTCAGCGTCGGGCAAAACCCCTGAAACCTGCCCATAGCGCCGTTGCGGGCGGCATCTACCGCAACTTCGGCGGCCATCCGGGCGTCGCCCTGCCAGAAAGCGAGCCAGTCGGCATTCTCGATCTGGCAGAAATCGTCCACCTCCATCATGCGGCAGGCGTGCGGCGCCATATAGAGCAGCCGGGAATCGAGGCTGATCAGTTTCAGGCAGTCCGGGTTGCTGTCGACGATACTGCGGTTGTAGGCCTCGCTGGCGCGCAATTCTTCGGTGCGCCGGGCCACTTCGCGGGCGACGCGAACGCTCTGCCCGGCAGCGGTCAGAATGAACATCACGCTGAGCAGGGCGAGCAGCACACCGCCCAGCAGATAGAAGTGTTCCGTCTCTGAGTGTCCTGCCTGCCATGGCACGCGATCCCAGATTTCGAGCTGCAAGCGTTCGCCAGCCAGTCCGGGAAGCTGGTACGTTGCATCTGGACGGTTGATTCGTTGTTGCGGGACAGCGTGCTCGAGGATCAGACCAGGGGGGGCCGAAGTGGACACTGTCGACAGCCGATAGGCGAGATTGTGTTGCGCGCTGTTACCCACATCGGCCAGTAACTGCTGCGCGGAGAACGCGAGGACGACAAAACCGCGCAGGGCTTCACGGCGGGCGTCGATGCCTGTCGAGCGGGCGTCGAAACCGGCGCGGTAAACCGCAAGGTAGAGCAGCCAGTCGTCCCTGCGCACGCCGTCCTGATCATAAAACCCATCAGGCTCGGACAGCGCCGGCAGGGTCGTATCGGTGGCGCTTTGCAGGGCGGCACGGTTGATTTCGCGGGATCCGGCATCGGCGCCTAGCACAGCGGTTTTCCCCCCCAATTTGGCGACATAAAGCGCTGGGTAGTATTCGGCACGCTCGGCGGCAGGCACCAGCAGCCCCTGTGCTCCGCGTTCACGGAAAACAAAATCGGCGATGTCCTCGCGTCGCGCCGTGCTCTCGACAGCGGCGCGCTCGGCCAGCGCCACCCGTGGCAGCCAGGCCAGCGCCTGTGTATCTGTCTGCGGCATGATGCGCGCCGCATAGTGGGCAAATTCGGCGCGCGACACATGGTCGCTGGCTTCGAACAGGGCGGCCGTACCTTCGATCGCGCCTATCTTCTTCGACATGCGGACCATGACGCGGTCGTACAACTCCTCCGCAGCGACTTTGAAATTCTTTTGCGCAGCAGCCTGCTCGACCCGGCTGACCAAGCCATAGCCGCCGAGCAGCAGCACGCCAGTGACCAGGATCGGGACCGAGATCTGCAGTACGCGGCCGCGCCAGTGCCGGCGCGTCTCTGGCAACACCAGCAGGACCAGTTGCGCGAAGAGGAGGACACCGAGGCTGTCGCCGACCCACCAGGTCAGCCATTTGCCGGGCAGTTCCGGGCCGGGCAGGCCGCCGATCAGGCGCAACGCAGCGACGCCGACAGTGGCCGCGATCAGGCAGGAAACCGGCCCGCCCAGTACCAGGAAACGCAGCGTGCTGGAGGCCGTCGCCAACGGCTCGGCGTTGGCGAAAACGCGACGCACCAGCAGTGCGCCCAACACCGCCTGCAGGGCGTCGCCCCCGGCGATCAGCGCGGATTGCGCCAGCAGTTCTGGCCATGCGAGGGTGTTGCCAAGCTGCAAGCGCAGCAGGCATTCGGCAACCAGGGCGCCCAGCCAGACCCCCGGCCACAGGCGCCAGCCCCCGGCGGCAAGCGCGGCGAGCGCCAGCCCGGCCGCCGGCCACAGCGGCAGCGCGTAGCCCTGCGCCGCGTTGACCAGCAGCACCGGCAGGGTGAGCAAAAGATAGGCGAGCGCCAGACCAGCCAGCCGCGCCGGCAGCGATCTGGCCGCTACCGCAGGATCAGCGGGGGGGGGGGGCATCCCTAGCTGACGGGCATCTTCGGGAGGCGTGCTGATTGAAACTTTCATGATATTTCCGTGGTGTAGGTAATGCTTACTGCAATCAATGGCGCGGGGCTGCACAAAAGCCATAACGCGGTCACAAGTTTCAGCCTACCCCTTAACGGGACAGTACCAACAGCATAAATTGTACAGCGGCGTAGCGGGCCTGGCGGGAAAGCTGGCCAAGTTCTTCAACATTAGTCCAGCGGTATTCGTGCCCGGCTGAAGCAAGGTCTGCGCTCTTCCGGGTCGGTATCGCGTACAGCAGGTGCCGGCCGGTTACCTGTCGTTCAAAATTGGGTCGTTTTCCCGTCTCCACCGACCGCAGATGGCCGATAGCGGATGATATCAGCATGAAAGGCAAAGGACCGCTTCGTTCGATTTGCGGCCATTCAAGCGCCTGAACATCACCGACCCCGCAGGCGTTTCTCCAGACCGACCACCGCCGACGCGAGGATGCCGAAGGCGGCGATCTGCAGCCATTCGCCCAGCCCGATCGGCGCCGTGGCGAACAGCCGGTTCATCAGCGGGGCATAGGTGAGCAGCAGTTGCAGGCCCAGCATGAGGCCGCAGCCGAGCCAGAGCCACGGGTTGGAGAAGAGGCCGACGGCGACGAAGGAACGCGTCAGCGAGCGGCAGTTGAAGAGGTAGCACATCTCGACGACGACGAAGACGTTCACCGCCACCGTGCGCGCTTCGGCCAGCGTATGGCCCTGGCGCAGCTCGTTGAGGAAGAGGCCGTAGGCGCCGAGCAGCAGGAGCACGCTCACCAGCACGATGCGGCCGATCAGCGCCCGATCGAGGATGGGCGCGGCGGGGGCGCGCGGCGGGCGGTGCATCAGGCCCTTCTCCACGGGCTCGAAGGCCAGCATCAGGCCGAGCAGCACGGCGGTGGTCATGTTGATCCACAGGATCTGCAGCGGCGTGATCGGCAGCGTCGCGCCGGCGAGGATGGCGGCGACGATGACGAGGCCTTCACCGAAGTTGGTCGGCAGCGTCCAGGTGATGAACTTGACGAGGTTGTCGTAGACGCCGCGCCCCTCCTCCACCGCCGCCTCGATGCTGGCGAAGTTGTCGTCGGTGAGGACCATGGCCGCGGCCTCGCGGGCGACGTCGGTGCCGGCCAGCCCCATCGCGACGCCGATGTCGGCGGCCTTGAGCGCCGGCGCGTCGTTGACGCCGTCGCCCGTCATCGCGACGACTTCGCCGTGCTGCTGCAGGGCCTGCACCAGACGCAGCTTCTGCTCGGGTTCGACGCGCGCGAAGACGTCGACCTCGCACGCCACCTGCCGCAGCTGCGCGTCGTCCAGCGCGGCCAGATCACGGCCGCTGAGTGCCTTCGCCCCCTCGCCCACGATCCCGAGCTGGCGGGCGATGGCGAGCGCGGTGGCGGCATGGTCGCCGGTGATCATTTTCACGCGGATGCCGGCGGCGTGGCAGGCGCGGATCGCCGTCACGGCGCGCGGGCGCGGCGGGTCGATCATGCCGGCGAGGCCGATGAATTCGAGGCCGCCCGCCAGCGCCGCGTGCGAGAGCGCCCCCTCGGCACTCGCGGTGCCTGCCCCCACGATGCGGGCGAAGGCGAGCACCCGCTCGCCGTGTGCCGCCATCGCCTCGGCATGGCGTTCGATGGCGGCCGCATCCACCGGCACGCCGCGGCCATCGGCAGCCAGCATCGTCGTGCAGCAGGGCAGCAGGCGCTCGATGGCACCCTTCACATAGACGACCGGCTGGCCCTCGATCTCGTGCGCCGTCGCCATGCATTGCGTGGCGGCGTCGAAGGGCAGCACGTCGCGGCGCGGGAACAGCGCCTGCAGCGTCGCCTCGTCGAGCCCGGCCTTGCGCGCCACGACGAGCAGCGCGCCCTCGGTCGGGTCGCCGGCGATCTGCCAGTGCCCCTCATGGCGCGCCAACCCGGCGTCGTTGCAGAGGATGCCGGCGAGCAACAGTTCGCGCAGCGCGCCGTCGATGGCGGGCGGGAACGCCGCTTCGCCGAGATGCCCGTCCGGCGCGTAGCCGCTGCCGCTCACCGGGATGCGGTCACCGCCGACCCAGAGCGTACGCACCGTCATCGCGTTCTCGGTCAGCGTCCCGGTCTTGTCGGAGCAGATCACCGTCGTGCTGCCGAGGGCCTCGACCGCCGGCAGGCGGCGGATGATGGCGCGCCGCTTCGCCATGCGCGAGACGCCGATGGCGAGCGTGATCGTCACCGCCGCCGGCAGCCCCTCGGGGATCGCGCCGACAGCCAGCGCCACCGCGGCCATGAACATGTCGAAAGCCGTTTCGCCGCGCAGGAGGCCGACGCCGAAGGTGAGCAGCGCCAGCCCGCCGATGACGAGCAACAGCCAGTTCGAGAAGGCCGCCATCTTCTTCGTCAGCGGCGTCTGCAGTTCCGGGGCGGCGGCGATCAGGCGCGAGATGCGCCCGGTTTCGGTGGCCCCGCCGGTGGCGGCGACCAGCCCGGCGGCCTGCCCGCTGACGACCAGCGTGCCGGCATAGGCCATGTTGCCGCGGTCGGCGAGCACGGTGTCTTGCGGCAACGTCTCGCTGTGCTTGTCGACCGCCGTCGATTCGCCGGTGAGCGAAGCTTCCATCGCGCGCAGGCCGTGCGTCTCGCAGAGCCGCAGGTCGGCCGGGACGCGATCGCCGGCCGCCAGCAGGACGACATCGCCGGGCACCAGTGCATGCGCCTGCAGGCGGCGCTTGCCGCCCTCGCGCAGCACCATCGCTTCGGCCGCGAGCGAGCCGGCCAGCGCCGCCAGTGCCGCCTCGGCCTTGCCTTCCTGCACGTAGCCGATGAGGGCATTGACCACCACGACGCCGAAGATGACGCCGGCGTCCACCCATTCGCCGAGGAAGGCCGTCACCGTGCCGGCCGCGATCAGCACCAGCACCAGCGGCTGCGCCAGCTGCTCGCCGAAGCGGCGCAGCGCGCTTTTGCCCGGGGGCAGCGGCAGGCGGTTCTCGCCATGCCGCAGCAGGCGGGACGCCGCTTCGGCTTCGCTGAGGCCGGCGACGGGATCGGTGGCCAGGTGTTCGGCCGCCTGCGTGGCGGACACGGCATGCCAGTGCGGCGGCTCGAGCGGCGGCATTGCCTGATTCATGGCGCTATTCCGGCTGCTGTGAATCGAGGGTGATCGTCACCGGTCCGTCGTTGATCAGCGCCACCTGCATGTCGGCACCGAAGACGCCGGTCGGCACCGGCTGGCCGAGCGCCGTGGCCAGCTTCTGCACGAAGCGTTCGAACAGGGGCTGCGAGACCTCGCCGCGTGCGGCGCGGCTCCACGAAGGACGGTTGCCCTTCTTCGTCGAGGCATAGAGGGTGAACTGCGAGACGGCGAGGATGCGCCCGCCGGCCTGCAGCACGTCGAGGTTCATCACGCCCGCGGCGTCGGAAAAGACGCGCAGCTTCACGATCTTCTGCACCGTCCAGTCGAGGTCGGCCTCGCTTTCCTCGGCACTGAAGCCGGCCAGTACGAGCATGCCATGGCCGATGCGGCCGGTCACTTCGCCGGCCACCGTCACCTGGGCTTCGCGGACACGCTGGATCACGACACGCATGGCACGGCCTCAGGGATGCGGATGGAAGATGGCGCCCGACACCACGCCGCGCAGCGTGTGCGTCAGCGTCACGCTCCAGATCACCGCCAGCAGCACCCAGCAGGCGACGCCGACGGTGTCGACCGCCACGA
>Ga0268298_10006565_pt1 | contig 10527 bp, 14 predicted proteins | sample WWTPWeurt_MetaG_FD_194462 | JGI IMG/M metagenome (GOLD analysis project Ga0268298, IMG submission 194462) | Activated sludge microbial communities from WWTP in Nijmegen, Gelderland, Netherland - WWTP Weurt | ecosystem: Engineered > WWTP > Aerobic digester > Activated sludge | place... | reverse complement strand
CATGGAAAATGCTCCTGTTCGTTGAAAACAGGCGCATTTTCGTCGAGCGGGGGGGCAGGCGCTGGGGGTGGTTGCTCCATAATGCCGAAGTACTGGACGGCAATCGCCCCACCGCCGATGCCGGTGACCACGGTACTGATCACCCCGACCGCCCACTCTCGATGCGTTCGTGGTGGCGTCATCAGCATCACCACGATGGTCGAGAGCAGTGCCCCTCCCGCCGCTACGCCTCCCGCGGCCTTGAACGCCGCCGCCCCGGCAACGCCACTACTCGTTGGTTCTGGCATGGTCAACAGTCCTTCGCTTCCGTAAAATCGGGCAAACGCTTCAACGCCGCGTACGCCGTCTCCAGCAGGTCCTCGCCCACCACGAAGTCGAACGCAAAGCCGACCGTGTCCAGCGGAAACGAAACGTCCCGGCTGGCATAAAACCCCGCCTCGGCCTGAAACCCCGCGTACTTGCCGCCGGTCAGGCGATCGATGCGAATGTAGGCTTCGGGAAGAAGGATCCCCCGAACCGTGAGGTATTGCGTGATAGCCATGTGGCATCCTCAGTTGATGACGATGAAGTTGACGCGCGTCTCGGCCGTTGCCGCCGCATTCGCATAGAGCGTAAAACTGCCCGCCGCCGCCACGGCTTGAACGGATTTCATCGTCGCATCGTTAGCGGCCACCGTCGCCACGACGATCGAATTGACGGTCACCAGCGTATTGGTCACCACCAGAGCCGTCGCGCCCGCCGCAAAGTTCACCGTGCCGGCATTTTTGCTGATCGTCCGCGCGCCGGTCGTCCCCGCCGCCGTCACCGTCTTGTCGAACTGCATGTCGCCGGCGAAGTAGTTCGGGGCGGTGCCGTCCATATAGCAGTTGTAGCGGTTGGCCCCCGCAGGCAGCGAGCCCCGGAAACCGTAGTTGCTGGTCGCACCGATCAGCGACGCATCGGCCAGGAAGCCGGCCTGCGCCGTCACCGCCGAACCCGCCCCGATCGTTCCCTGCGCCGCGGTGTAATGCGCCGCCAGCGGCAAGGTAAAAGCCGCCGCCTGGATATTGGGCGCCGTGCGATACAGATGCGCACTGGCCGTGACATCCGACTGGATCGCCCCATTGGTCACCACCCCGTACGCATTCGTCGCGCCGGTGATCGCCCCATTCACGTGCAGCACCCGGTCGGTGGAAAGGGCCCCGCCGATGGCCTCGTTCATTGAACCTGGCGTGATTCTGCGGTGCGGTGGTGCATTTGGTCCGATCGTTTGTGCTACAGGCGTGTGGGCTTGCTGTCATCAGTTCGAGGGCTTTTCCGATCACAACACGCGTGTGCACACGCTGGAAGAATGGCGAATGTGCATCAGGCAACAACCGACCGGGCACAGCGAGTCGACAGAGGAAGAGATTGCTGCCAGTGAGTAACTCGACACCGGACAGGCGGCAGCGCTGGCGGAAATATCACGAACTGCAATCAGCCGTGCATCAGCAGTGGCAGGAGCGCGGCTATCGTTACCCGTCACCGGCAACGCCACCATTCCCCGACGATCTGCGAAACCTGGCATGCGGCGCACGGACCAAAGCGGGGACACCCTGCAAGCTGACGGCTATCGACCTCAACGGGCGCTGCAAGTGGCAGGCATGGCGGCTGTTCGACCGGGCCGACGACGGAAGCCGGCAGGGAGCAATCCAGAGTCAACGGCAGGAAAAGCGGAAGGCCGAAGAAGAGGCCAGATCAAGAACCGGACTCATTGAGGTTGGAAAAGATGAGGTGCGGCGCCCATGGCTTAGGCATTGCGCAAACTGCGTCAGGATTTGGCCTGGAGAGGTCTGGCGCCTGCCGACCTGCTGCCTGATCGGTGACTGTCACAAGATCCAAAGCCGACGCTTCGACGTATCACAACGTGCCATGCAAGCGCATCAGAATTGAGGGGGCAAGAAGTGGGATCACCATCTGCACAAACACAAAAGCCCTGATTCAACAGGGCTTTCGGGTTATTGCTGGCGGAGACGAAGTCCGCTCTCCGCCATACTTTGCTGTAATCATAGCGTTTCAGGACGTTCATTTATCCTTTTCAGTTCAATGTGTTACTGAAATTCTGTGCACTTGTTTGTCCCTTGATGTGCCTTGACATACCTCTAAAGCGCGCGTAAGGTGGCATACGGATAGGCATACAGCCTGATATACGGAAAGGAAGTGACGAATGGCCAGTAGACCAAAACCGTTGACCGATCTAACGATCAAAACCCTTGGTGAAGGTTGGCACGCTGACGGCGGCAACCTGTACCTTTTCATCCGGGGCACTTGTCGTTCTTGGGTGTTCAGGTACACGTCGCCAGATGGTAAGCGACGCAACATGGGCCTAGGCCCCTACCCTGCCGTGAAACTTGCTGCGGCAAGGAAGGAAGCCGCCAGACTGTGCGAACAAGTCAAGAACCCGCTTGACCGTAGAGATCCAATCGCCGAAGGGCAAGCGAAGCGGGCACAAGCAATGCTGGACACTGCCAAGCTGACGACGTTTGCGCAAGCTGCGGATGCCTACATCAAGGCGAAAAGCCCTGAGTGGCGAAATGCCAAACACGCGGCACAGTGGGGGGCCACACTGGCGACGTATGCCTATCCCGTCTTTGGTTCCTTGCCCGTTGCAGCAATCGACACAGCGCTTGTGGTCAAGGTACTTGGCCCGATCTGGACAGAGAAAAACGAAACGGCAAGCCGGTTGCGGGGGCGCATTGAAAGCGTGCTCGATTGGGCAACCACAAGCGGATTCCGTCAAGGCGAGAACCCTGCCCGCTGGCGTGGACACTTGGATAACCTGCTCGCAAGGCCAACCAAGGTGCAAACTGTCGAACACCATGCCGCGTTACCCTTCGCCGAGATCGCCCCTTTCATGGCAGAACTTCGCAAGCGTGAAGGATTCGGGGCGAGAGCGCTTGAACTCGCCATTCTGACAGCCGCAAGGTCGGGTGAGGTACGGGGCGCATCGTGGGGCGAGTTCGATCTGATCGGGGCTTGCTGGACAATTCCGGCAAGCCGCATGAAGGCCAACAAGGAGCACAGGATACCGCTATCGGGTGCAGTGCTGGCACTGCTCAAGGCCCTGCCACAGGGCGAAGGCATCGCGCTACTTTTCCCAAGCTCCAAGGGTACGCCCCTGTCAGATATGACTTTGGGTGCTGTCATCAAGCGTATGGGCTTTGACAGTTCGAGGGCAACGGCACACGGATTCCGGTCATCCTTCCGGGATTGGGCCGGAGAGACTACCAGCTATCCGCGCGAAGTGATCGAGCATGCCCTCGCCCACCAACTACAGGACAAGGCAGAGGCTGCATATGCCCGTGGTTCATTGTTCGAGAAACGCAGGGCATTGATGGCTGATTGGGCCAAGTATTGCGAGGTTGGCGAGTCCCGCAGAGTGCTGGAACTTGTCAAGTCTGCCTGACGAGGGCAGTAGCGGTAGGGAAAAGGCCCAATACTTGGGCCTTTTTTCGTTGCTAGACCGCAAAAACGTGAAAATAAATTTTTGGCCTTATATCAATGCCGGCGAGGAATAGGCCTAAAACAGTGCTTGACTTTGCTTTACTGGTTTCTTCTGTTGCTTCATTTTGCTTTGAAGTATTGGCTGATTATGGCAAGAGTTGCCGTAACTGAACACGAAATTGATTATGTCCTGTTTTCGTGGTTGCTTGACCGTATTGAAACGATTGGATATGGTGCCTGCTCGCAACTCAACCACACAGGAGATATCACGAATGTCCAATCATGCAAGCTCTATTCTCGCTGCAACTTATCTTGATAGCCTTTTTGAACAAGGAAGCCGCAAAGTTCCTGACTACTTAGGCACAGTGTGTTCCGAGATTTTGCAGGGCAGTGCGTTTAACCCACTGCTTGCAATGCGTCTACTGAGTATGAACGTGGATGAGGAGATGTCCTTCGAGTCCGAAGAATTGGCCAGTGCCTGCAATGTTCCTGTGTCCTGGTTCAACTGCAGCGCCCTCGATGCTGATATCAACGAGGTTTTGCCTGCACTGGGCAGAATGGCCTTGATCTATCTCTCGTCACTGCGAACGGCAGTACTTGCAGAATGCCCCTTACAAGGTGTCAAGGAGGAGCCTCTACAGGCCGAAGGGACCTTTATCGAGGTACTCGCGCACAATGGGTTCGGCAGGGTGCGGAGTAAGTCCTAGCCTGGATCAATGGCGCTGGCAGGGCTTGTCAGCGTCATGTCTCACGAAGTACCCGAGACTACCGGGTAATCTCGGGTACAATCAGGCCGATCAATTACTAGGAGGGTTGTCATGTTGAACACCGGGGGCTAGGCGCTTTCGGTATGCTGAAAACGTCCGAATACAACTAACAAAAACAAGGACATATATGAACACAAACCCTCTGATTTACAAGATTTCTGAACTTGTTGCGGTCCTGGGGCTTTCGAGAACGACGATTTACCGGGCGGTCGCTGCCGGAACATTCCCCAAGCCGTTGAGCCTCTCACCACGCCGTGTGGGTTGGTTGGCTGCAACCGTCGACGACTGGCTCGCTGCTCGCAGCAAAAAATAGTCCTCAGGCAGATATTCTGACACGCTGACAGCTTGATGCTATCAGCGCATTGGCATGTGCTTGATTATTAAGTCATATATGCCATCGTCCTGCAACGATTACTTCCAAAATAAATGACACAGTAATATTTTGGGCCAGTTGCGCAGGCAAAGGTATTTTGATACCTTTGGAATTAAGGTAATTTAGTGAAAGGTGAAAAATGGTCAAGGGATTTCGAGGGCTAGTAACTGAGCTAGGCGGACTATACACTCAAGGGTCATTACAAGTCATGGACAGTACAAATAGACTACCTCTCACACGCTATTACAGCCAAGGTAATAGAGCATTCGATAGTCAAGAGGTAGAGCGTTTTAAGGCGGAAGTATTGGCCCGCAGGGCTAATAGGAAGGGAGTAAAGCAATGAAACCGATTTCAACCAGTAGTACCAACCAAGGAGTAACACCATGATTAGAACTAGATCGGTGCCTGAACAGAGCACCATGCACACGGCCACGAGGGCACTCGGGGATAGGGCCAGTTGCCTCGATACGAAAAGCAAGGCTTGGGAGTTTTTAGCTGATCTTTTTGACGATTGCCCGCAAGGCAATAGAACGGACACTAGCGTTATCTGTGCCCGCTTGAGTATGGCCACGTTATTGCTTGAAACGTTGGAGCGGGGCGAGACTGATCGCCACCTTATGGGGGATGGCTATGCAGCGAAGCGTGTTTTGTCTGCTATCAGGCCATTACAGGGCGTAGTGGACCGTATAGAGGCCCGTTGTAAGCGTGCATTCGACGGCCCAAAAGAAAAAGCCTTGAGTGGTCAGACTCAAGGCTCTAGGTAAGCGCACAACTTGAAAAGCAAACCGCAAGCCTTGCAGGGCTTGCGGAAGATTCTTAAACGTACTTGCAGCCGTAAGCATACGGCAGAATGAGATAAAAAGTGAACAGTTTTGACCCATACATGCCCTTGAAGGGCAACTACTTCTACCAGACCGGGCCAACGCACTGGAAGATTGCCACAGCGGAAAGGTTGACGGCGATGCTCGCCAACAATCCGCCTGAATTCCGCACGGTCCTGGGCATCGTCGACATCTTCGACGAGGAGTCCGCACCTGTAGGCGGGTGGCATACTCTCGGGCCAATGTACTTCGACCTTGATGCCCCAGACATTGCCGAAGCAATCGAGGGCTTCCACAGGCTTTTAGCCAAGCTGCAAGGGCTTGAACTGGACTTGCACATGTGCAGGCTGTTCTTGTCAGGCGTCAAAGGTGTGCACATTGAAATACCGATGGAATGCTTCATGCCTAAGATCCCCGAAGAAGGTGTTAAGGGCTTGGCACGTGTCTACCTCGAAATGGCACATGCCCTCTATGTCGATACTGTCGACCTCCGTGTGTTTTCTTGCGGCAAGGGCAGACAATGGCGGGTTCCAAACCGGCAACGCGAAGGCGGCACCTACAAGGTGCCCTTGACCGTGGGCGAAGCGATGAACCTGACGCCGGAGAGTTACGCCAAGCTGGTATCTTCGCCTAGGGCTTTTCCGGCTTTGACAGCGCCAGAACTGTGCACAGCGCTGTCCTTGATCTATGACCGGGCACGCGGCAAAGCAGAAGCCAAAGACGCCAGACTGAGGGGCAGGCGCGAAGCGTCAGTTCAGGCGCAAGCGATCAAGTCGCGGTTCGGGTCAACGCTCCCGCCTGTGATTGCTGCGCTCTGCCGGGGCGAGTTCCCCGCATCGCTAGGTTGGAACTACGTCTGCATCCAACTGGCAACGCTCGCACACAGTTTGTGCATGGACGTGGACGTGCTCGTTCAAGCCTGCAAGGGGTTGATTGAGGTCCACGAATCGGACGGCCACAAATACGATACCCCACGGAAACGTGAACGTGAGCTACGCCACATGTTCAGCTACACGCACGGTCAAGCGGGATACGACGTGAGCATAGGCGGTCTACGCAGCATATTGCCTCAAGGGTTGCGCTGTCCTGACTTCCGGGGGCTGTGACAATGGAATACGAAAAAATTGGCTTCATACCCCCAGACCGCCACGCATTCACCCCTTCAAGCTTCAAGGGGGACACCCAGGAGCGTATTGACCTGGTAACGGGCAGATTTCCACGTGGGAAGGTCGTATTGCTTGCTGGCGCTGGCGGGGTTGGCAAGTCGTTTCTACTGCTGCAAGCATTTGAAGAGATCAATGGCGGGGCATCACATCGAACGCTTGGCGGGCAGATTGTCGGCAAGGAGCTTCCTTGCTTTTGTCTAATGGGTGAGGACGATCGCGGCTCAATTGACGTGCGACTGCGCGCCATACGAGAACATAACCCAAGCGTCAAGCCTGTTGATCATGGCCACATATGGCCCGTGCCGAACATCGGGCATATGCCCCTTGTCAAAAAAGGGTGGGACGGCACTATCAAGCCTGTTGAGGTTCTGGAATGGTTGGAAAGGGTCCTGACGGCGGCTCTAGCCGAATATGGAAAGCTTGGCTTCCTGGTCATTGATACATTCAGTACTCTTCTGCCCGTCGATGCAAACACCCCCCATGAAGTACAGGCCGCGTTCGGCTTCCTGACAAGCCTTGCTGCAAGGCTCGATCTGTGTGTGATTGTGACTCACCACATGAACAAGGGCGCAGGCGCAGACGCAGACCGTACCAAGTCACGGGATGAACTGCGCAGCGGCATCCGGGGTTCCACTGCCCTTGAGGCCGCCGTCAGGGCCGCCTATGTCCTGCACAAGCTTGGAAGCAACGACGCTGATAGGATACGCAAGGAGGCACAGATGGATGATTACACCGGCGACGTTATCCAGTTGTGCCTGGTCAAGGATAACTTGGGGTTGCGAACTGACCCTGTGACTTACATTCGGATGCCAAATGGCAGGCTTCTGGACGTATCAGGGTTGCTTGGTCGACGGATGAGCGATGAGGACGCGCTACTGCAAGTGGTACAGGACGCAAACGATGCTGGACGCAAGCTGACCAAGACTGGCACAGATGGCTTGTTCGCAAGTCGTGCGCCAAGTTGGCCTGGCAACCTGTCGACGATGACTCGGGCACTCTTGGAGGGGTTGGCCAACCAACTCATTCAGGAGGGCAAGCTGTCCTCTGACGCCAAGGGGCTGACAGTACCCTTATGTCATAGATTGCCCGTTCCCGCCGTTCCCGTTCCCGCCGTTCCCGCCCATTCCCGAAATTTCGGGAATGAAAAATCCATTACAATTCAATGAGTTAGGACCGTTACCGCGTCCCCACGACATTAGCATGGGAACGACCGTAAGTCATTGATTATAAAGGCGTTCCCAAATTCCCGACCCTATATACTCTATAGGAATCTGGGAACGATAACCCAGAGTTCCCTTAGAGTAGTATCGAGAAGCTATGAAAACCGAACAAACAAAGCACCTTGTAAACCTTGTGTCCCGCGCCCCAAACTTGGAAAACCTTGCCGACAGTGGCACCCGCGCGCCAACCTTGGGGCGCTTGATCCCCGGCAAGGGCACCAAAGCCCTACACTTGGACCCTGACGTTGCAACTTGCCAAATCCTTGCCGCGTTGGCTGGCGGCGACGCCCTGCCCGCTGACGCGTTCGCCACCTTGACGGCGCACAGTCAGCGGCTCACCGAATCGCCAGACGAAGAGATCCTTGACTCGCTGACGCGTCAATCTGCCCTGCTTGAAGCCTTGTGGTTGAACTTTGCCGCAAGGGCTGCCCGTGAGTGTCGGGTGGATCATTCCGCCTTGCTCTGCAAGGCATCATTGAACTGCCAACAAGCCTTGCAGGATTGTCTAGGGGCGATTCACCGACTCACAGAGGTCAACAGAAATGCCCAAGCCTTTGACGCCTGAGAACCTCGCACGCCTGCAAGCCCAAACCGAACGCCTGCAACTATGGGAACACGCGAGGGGTTCCCACGTCGGGCCTGTGACGGTCAGCGGAAAGCGCAAGTCAGCGTTGCGAGGCACGAAACACGGCTTGTCCGGTGACGGGGGCAGGGAGATGCGCAGATGGCTACGAGCATTGAACCGTTCGCTCAGTCAGTTGAAGGGACGGCCCTAGTCCATGGGGCAAGCATACGCTAGAGTGTGTCAACCTTCGACGGCAGAACCCAAGCAAGCCTAGCGCCGAAATCGTGAGTAACGAGGTTGCCGGTTCAGGGATAGTCACAACCGTTAACAGGAATGCATGCTCTACTCCACCGCTGTACGGCTTCACTCCAACGCCAACTATCTGCCCTGCATTGTTGATGCCCTCTGCGTATTGAAGAACCCACCCTTGACCGCTGGAATCTAGCAAGGTGTTCAAGTCAATTAGCGTACCGCCGTCCCAGTAGGTTGCGTGTTCGCCGCCATTGCCTGATGTCGTACTGTAACCTACCACTTGGCCTGTGCTGTTGATACTGGTAGCGAAGCTCTGTGTACCTGCCAGTGACCCTAAGTCGGTAATGGTTAAGCCATCCCACAGTGTCGCGCGAATGACGTTGCTTGAGGGTGATGTGTAGCTGTACCCAACCGCAACCCCCGAGTCATTGATTGCCCAAGCTTCACTTATTCCTCCCAAACTTCCGAGATCGGTAATCGCGTTGCCGTTCCATATCGTGGCGTGTGTAGTAGCGTTGAATGCGGTTGTGCTTGACCCGACAACCTGCCCCAAGTTGTTGACACCCTCAGCCCTGGCGTTGGAACCACCTAACCTGCTGAGTTGGGTTGTGCTGCCATTTTCCCAAACCATAGCAACGGAACTGGAAACGTAAGTCGGCAAATAGCTAAACCCCACAACGCGCCCAGCGTCATTGATGCCTGTTGCTCTGCTGAACCCGCCCAACCCGCCCAAGTCGTACAAGGTGCCCCCGCTCCATAGGGTTGCATGGGGTACTGCATTGTCCGCTGTGTAGCTGTAGCCCGCAATTTGCCCAGCGTTATTTATCGCTAACGCGGTGCTATCGCCGCCCAAGGAACTTAGCGCGGTTGCTGCACCTGAATTCCAGTAAGCAGCCCGATAACTCGTACTTCCAGCTTCATTGCTCCCGCCCACTACCTGCCCATGTTCGTTGATGCCAAGAGCATAGCTATTTGTTCCGCCCAGCGTACCTAAGTCGGTGACGGAATACAGTAAGGGAGACGAGAATGCCACCTCACAAAGGGCAACCAAAGTGCCCCCGACCAATGCAGGCAAAACACTGCGAATAGTTCGCATTCTCATTGTTATAGTACCCTGTGTTGATGTAGAAAGCCCTTCGGCAGCATACACACTATCAGCCTTGCGTGTATGTGCGGTTTCTATCGAATCAACTGGAAGTTATATCAGTAGTCACAGTAGGGGTGTATAGAGAATCGGAAAGTTTCAAAAAGTGGTCGGGATTTTGAAGGCCCCTGGGCCACCTCTCGATTCTTGCCCCCGCCAGAAAAGTTACCCCGTCACTGGCTTGGGTGTGGTCCTGCGCCTGCCATTGGTCCCAACAGATCGCACCGCACAATGCCAGACACAAGTGCAAGCGAGAACCAAGCCAAGCATTGCAGCGCCTGACGTTGAAGGGTTGTGCCAATGGGCAGGCGTGAAATTTGCGGGGGTGCGTTGCACAATGATGGCGTCAAGGCTTCCTGCAAGGGGCCTAGGGCGCGTTTGATGTGCTGGGGTAGGGGTTGGTGCAGGTTGCCGGGAGATCGGGCCTTGTGGGGGCAAGGTTCTGGTCCTTGAGGTGGTCCTGTGCCTCGCCTTGGTCAAGGTCCTGGCAGTGCCCTCGCCTTGGTCAAGGTCCTGGTCCTGGCAGTGCCCTCGCCTTGGTCAAGGTCCTAGCCTTGGTCAAGGCCCTGTGCCTACAAAAGTGCAGAGGCATACCTTTAGGCATACGGCGGGACCTTGGCAAAAAATAAGCCCTTAGAATCAAGGGCTTAGATGCCATATTGGCGGAGACGAAGGGATTCGAACCCTTGATGCAGGTTTATGCCCGCATGCTCCCTTAGCAGGGGAGTGCCTTCGACCTCTCGGCCACGTCTCCTAG
>Ga0268298_10006562_pt1 | contig 10531 bp, 8 predicted proteins | sample WWTPWeurt_MetaG_FD_194462 | JGI IMG/M metagenome (GOLD analysis project Ga0268298, IMG submission 194462) | Activated sludge microbial communities from WWTP in Nijmegen, Gelderland, Netherland - WWTP Weurt | ecosystem: Engineered > WWTP > Aerobic digester > Activated sludge | place: Netherlands... | reverse complement strand
GGCATTAGCCAGGCGGGCTGAATAGAAATCTGGGTTCTTTCTCATCAAAGTACACGGATGAGCAAGCACGATATCTGCACTGCTCTTATCGGGCAAGAAACTCTGGAAGTAACTACGTTTATCTGGCAGCACTGTCTCTGGTATCACTACCTCGGGCTCCTTTTCACCCTGCCAGCTTCCAAATTTAGCGAGAATTTCGCGCTCGACTTCGTCAAAGCTTGTATCGCCAACCACAGTAATAATGGTCGATTGCGGCGATAGCAGTCGACGATGTACATCGACCAGATCAGCACGCTTGATTTTCATCAACTCTTCGATCTGCTGCTTGAATCCAGGCTCAGAGAAGGGATGGTCTTTGGCGTAGAGCGCATTTTTCATGCCATACCAGGCAACACTTCTTGTGTTATTGGCACTTTCGATTAATCGAGCTCGCCATTCTATTTGAATCTTTTTCAGCTCTTCTTCATCTAGAGTAGGATTGCGCATAACATCGCTCAGGATATCTAAATAAAGAGCAAAGTCTTCTTTCACAACATGGGTGCCAATTCCCATTCGGTAGTTATCGACCGAAAATTCAAGCCCACCTGGAATCCCCATATTTTCCAGAGCTTCGGCAATATCAGCTTTGCTGTATTTGCTCGAGCCGCGCGACAACAAATCGCCTACAAGCTCAGACTGACTCGAAGGCCTATCATGAGTAAAATATTTTCCAGCTTTGACATTAACAGCCATGCCAACACATCCTGTTCCAAAACTGGGCAGGAATTGCAAGGTCAATCCGTTAGGTAAAACGACCTTTTTGACTCGCTCTTCAAACGAGGCTGTAACAGGAGACTTTTTCAATTTGACTGCTACTGTTTTTGGGTTTGGTTCCAAAAACTTCTTCACTTCGTCTCTGGTCAAACTGCCATTTAAGTCTGGCGCTTCTGCTGACACCACTTCCGGCTCTTTCAAAGGCAGCGGATTTGACGGCTCCATTTGTTCATCAGGTGTTTCAAGCTCTTCGTCATCTTCTTCGCCCAATTCGGATAACATAGCCTCATCGAAATTGAGTGGCTTGAAATGACCGACTGTTTTATTTTTGTTCAAGAAATACTTGGCTGCAACTTCTTGAATTTTTTCAGCCGTCAGTTCTTCAAACTTTTCATCGTAATTCATGAGCCACTGCCAATCGGCTTTAGATTCCGCTTCGCCAAGCATAAAAGCAAGACTGCTTGAATCGGCTTTCGCTAAAATAGTTCCTTTGCGATTGGCGCTTTTAGCTCTAGCCAGCTCTTCTTCAGTAACCGGCTCACTGCAAAATCTTTGCATTTCAGCATTGAGAATTTTTTCTGCCTTGAGCATGGTTGCACCAGGATTGAGCGTAGCACCAACCAAAAACAACCCGGGATCGCGCAACTCGTCGTGTCTGGCAAAGACATCACAGGCAATACCATTATCGACCAGTGCCTTATACAGCCTGCTAGAGCGCTCATAAGTGCTACCCAATATCTGCCTTATAGCAGCGATTGCATAGTTATCTTCGTGTACAGCTTCGCACACTTTGAAGCCAAGCCAAACACGCGGTAAATCTCCTGCGCGACTCACTTCAAAGCGACGCTCACCTTCTTGTGGTGGTTCAGTTGTATAAACTGTCGGAATAGGTTCTGGCGAGCTTGGGATTTTCCCAAAATATTTGTCGACCATCGATAAAGCATTATCTTTTTCGAAGTCACCAAGTAAAACAACAGTGGCATTATTTGGCCAATAGAATGTATCGTAGAATTTTTTCAATCGATCAAGCGGCACGCCTTCTACATCTGAGCGCCAACCAATGGTGGGGTGGTGGTATGGATGCTCGCGAAAAGCAATCGCGTAAAGTTCCTTCTCCAAGACTTCTTCTGGATAATTTTCGCCACGCTCTAGTTCGTTTCTGACCACAGACATTTCAGAATTTCTGTCTGATTGGCGCAAAAGCAAATTGCGCATACGGTCAGCTTCAAGCTTGACACACAATTCCATATATTCGATTGGCACCACTTCAAAATAGCTAGTGCGATCAAACCATGTGGTGGCGTTCCAATATGCACCAATTTGTGTCAACAAATCGTCGATGCCGTTTCCTTTGTCTGCATTATGCGCCTTAGTGCCTTTGAAGAGCATATGCTCTAGAAAGTGTGTGGCACCGGTAAATCCGACCCCTTCGTTGCGACTGCCTACCTTGTATAAAACAAGTATCGTCACGACCGGTGCGGTGTGATTTTCTACTAGTAAAAGCTTGAGCCCATTATCATATTTATATTCGACCACTCCTTTGTCCTGTCCGACAAATTTGGCCGTTACAGCCTTCTTAGCTTTCTCTAGTGTACTTCTTGTCATCCTTAGCCTCTTACATTAATTGATTGGGCAAAAGATAAGATACCCTAATGCGAAGAAAACTGCTTATAGGTTACAATTTCTTCTATATTGGCTTGGTCCTGGGTTATTTAATGAAAAGAATCAGCGTAACTCTCACTAGCCTGAGCATGGCATTTTTTGGTCTATCCTGCTCAGGGGCACTGGCATTTGACGAAGCCAAATGGCAAGGCCATACGCAGGCTGGCGCTTCAGCTTTTCAGGACATGCGCTATGGCGAAGCACTTAGAGAATTCACTCAGGCTTTGGAAGAATCGAAGAATAAGTGCAACAATGACCTGTTCCAGGCTATAAGCCTTACAAACCTTGGCACACTGCACCAGACCAGAGGCAACCTTGACAAAGCCCAGCCTCTTTTCGAGCAAGCTGTGCGCATCAGGCAAAAAGCGCTCGGTCCATTCAACACCGAAGTGGTGGACAGTGTAGCTAAACTATGTCACTTCTATATCGCGCGCAAAGAATACACCAAGGCAGAAGCAGTAGGTGAGCAGATTATCAATTTTGGCGACCAGCGCAATAAAGAGCTGGATGCAATGAATTCAGGTTTCAAGAACCTAAATACCTTTTACAGTAAACATCCAAATTTGAAAGACGCTTCAAGCCTGCTTGAAAAAGCCAAGACAATTACTGAAGGCAAAGTGAAAAGTGAATATCTGGATCTGGCAGTGATGTTCGATTCGCTTGGCACAGCCTATCGCGGCATTAAAGAAGATAAGGCTCAAATTGAAGCAGAAAAGCTGTATAAAATGGCTCTCAATATAAGAGAACGCTTTTTGCATGGAAATCATTTAGGTCTTTCGTCTAGCCTCGAAAATCTAGGCAAGCTCTACCAGGGGCAAGGTCAGCATGAAAAAGCTGTCACATACTTACAAAAAGCATATGACATTAGCTTGAAGAGCGTCGGCATGTCTCACCCTCAAACCTATTCAAAATTAGATGCACTGGCTATTAGCTTGAGCAATTCTGGCAAAACCCAGGAAGCAGAAAGTTTGTACAAGCAAGCTCTTGCATCATTTGAAAAATCGCACGGACAAAATAGCGGCTATGTAGCAAGCGTGCTCGAATCGCTCGCCAACATGAAAGAAAGTCATGGTCACCACGTAGAAGCTGCCAATTATCTTTCGCGCGAACTGAAAATCAAACAACACTTAAACGGTCCTCACCACGCCTCGGTTTCTGAGATTACAGAAAAGCGCAATTATTTGCTCAAACAATCACAAGGCGCTGTAAAAACAAAGACAAAAGAAATTTAGAACTTAGACGTTTCCGCCTGGAACGCCGACAGGGGCGTCAAGTTGGATTTGTATCGAAGTTCCTGCTGGTATCAAAACGTCTCTGCCTTTACGCAAAAGCATGTCTGCGACACCTATGCCGCCACCAATTGCAGCGCCCGACCAGGCGCCCATTCCGGCACCATGACCGCCACCTGCTATAGCACCAACACCAGTACCAAGCGCAGCGCCTAGCCCCGCGCCAGCACCACCGCGAATTAGAGTCTGACCAGCTTTTGCTTGCCACCCCTCACCGCGATATACGTCATTTCCGCCGCTACCTTTGTTCGAATACTTCCCTAAATCGCCCACTAAATGAGCAGTTATAGGGATCGATTGGCCAGATGGAAGTCGAATTGCGTTGAATGAAATACTAAGCAAACCAGAACGCGACAATCGACGCCCAGCCACAGCGTCAGTTACAGTGCCAGTAACCATAGTTCCAGCAGGTATAAATCCACCGTTGCCTAGATTGATATTTTGATTGATAACACCCTGTACGAGATCGCCCTGACGAGCAATCTGAGTCGAGATGGCGGTCTGCAGAGTAACATTTAAAGTGACCCCAGCACCTGCCTGAGGCATATTTGGCGTCTGGTACATTGGCGGCTGCTGGTAATATCCACCCTGCGGAGGCGGCATATAGTTGCCCGAATACTGCTCGCGATACACAGGCGCCTGATTGGCATAGGGTTGCTGTTGATACTGAGGCTGATTTTGATAGGCAGAGGGCTGTTGCTGGTATTGCGGAGGTGGGCTCTGATAAGGCTGTTGTTGATAAGGTTGCTGAGCCTGATACTGCGGTGGAGGTTGATAGTTGTTCTGATACTGAGGCTGCGCTTGTTGCATGGATGGAGCTGATTGGTTTGTCGGCGCGATGTCTGAGACGGGCGCATATTGAGGAGCCTCTGGTTGCAGCAATTGTGGCTTATTTGCTTGCGCAAGAGCGGGAGCCGCTTGAGCTAACAATAACGTCACTAAAAAAAATCTTGATTGTTTGTATAAAAAATTTAGCCTCATGGCTTATCACTTACCCGCTTTTGGGCAAAATGTTATTACATCTCTCTTTATTATCCACAATCTGGCTGAAATCCGGCAAGGGCACGAATTATGACTGCAGTAGCCCCATTACACACAATAGACAATACTTATCTGACAATGCTCTGTGATGCCTTTGTGCACCTGGATTCGGTAATATCCGATGGAGAAGTTGGAGCATTATTAGTCAGCTCCGGTATCCACGATCCTAGTCCAAATGCAAGCAGGCACAGACGATTGAGTCAGGCGCTTCAATCACAGCAGGACATCGATAAAAATGCAAACAGTATTGCTGTGTTTCTTAGACGAACTGGTTTTCACATAAACAAACGTTACGGCGATGATGCTTTTCGCAAATATCGAGAAGAGATAAATCAGATTCTAACGTTTGCAGGCTTTGAATTAGACGAACAGTCCGAGATGCGTCAAACCAATCCACTTGCCACTATGTACGCTTCGCACGAAGCTGAGGCACGCGCAAAAAAATTGAAAGAAGCAGTCTTGATTCGCAGTCTTCATCCCGACATTCAGATGGTGTGCCGCTCTGAATATCTGACTGAAAGTAATTATTTCAGAGTGGTACAAGAAGCGCTCAAACTTCTGATGGAAAAAAACAAAGCGAAGAGTCAATTGCATATAGACGGTCCAAGCGTGGCTGAACATGCTTTTGGTTTCAACTGGGGTGAATATCCTGTTTTGACTGTCAACGAGTTCAGAACAGAAGTAGATCAAACCGAACAGTTTGGCTATATGTGCGTTCTCAAAGCTCTGTTCTTGATGATTCAAGACGAGAACACTAAAAACTATCGTTTTCCATGGCACATGTCTTTCGACGATGCCCTGGATTTTCTTGGCATGATTTCATACTGCCATCGCAAAATGGATGGCTCAAAGAAAGCACGTTAAAAGGCCTAGTCTCAACAGCCCGACAATATTTGGTGACGCAGTAGTGGCCTGTCACCCGATTCACCACAACGCTTGGGCGCTGGTATCACTTTACCTGGATTCATAATTGAAGCAGGATCAAAAACATCGCGCACTTTAAGCATCAAAGCCATGTCTTCTTCACTAAAAACATAAGGCATGTCGTGAATTTTCTCGACTCCTATTCCGTGTTCGCCAGACAATGTTCCGCCCACCTGCACACAAACATGCAAGATTTCTTGACCTGCTTTTATTACGCGTGCTACCTGCTCTTTGTTCTCTCGGTTGTATAGCAAGCAAGGATGTAAGTTGCCATCTCCTGCATGAGCAACATTCGCAATCTGCAAATTCCACTTCTCGCCAATTTTGTCTATCAACTCGATTGCTTCAGCCAGTCGGGAGCGCGGCACAACTCCGTCAAGCACATAGCCATGCGGGGTAACTCGACCTAAAGCACCAAAAGCAGACTTGCGCGCTTTCCAAATTTTCATACGTTCATAAGCATTAGTAGCCCATTCAAGCGATGTCGCCTTATGGCGCCTAATTTGCTCTTCCACCAGTTTTCGCTCGACTGCAATACGCTCTTCCATGCCATCTAGCTCGACAATAAGAAGCGCTGCTGCACTGCGATCAAGACCCATATGCAGATAGTCTTCCACCGCATTTAATGTAATCTGATCGACCAGCTCCATCGCAGAGGGAATAACTCCGGTTGATACTATAGCCGATACCGCTTTACTACAATGAGAGACAGTCGGAAAATAAGCGAGTAAGGTTTGAATACTTTGAGAATTCGGTGTCAATTTTAAAATTGCTTCGGTAACAATTACCATGGTACCTTCAGATCCTACAACCAGACCAAGTAAGTCCACATCGGGAGATTGATACCAGTTATTAAACTTAGCAACAGAACCGTCCGACAAAACGACAGTAGCGCCAAGCACATGATTTGTAGTCATGCCATATTTAAGGCAGTGAGGACCGCCCGCATTCTCGGCAATGTTGCCACCAATAGTGGAGGCAATTCCACTCGACGGATCAGGGGCAAAATGTAAGTTATATTGTTTGCTTGCTTCAGATACGGAGGCATTCGTGCATCCGGGCTGAACTGTAGCAGTCTGCTCATAAGGGTCTATCTGCAATATTCTTGTCATTCTAGTCAGCACAAGCGAAATTCCACCATGTACAGGTGTGGCTCCGCCAGATAACCCCGTACCAGCACCTCGTGGCGAGACCGGAATTTTGTATTTGTGAGCAAGTTTCATTACTAGAGAGACTTCTTTAGTAGAAGCAGGCAGAACTACATAATCGGGCAAACTCAAATCCAGAGTTTCTGCATCACATTCATAGACACTCAAGTCAACCGGGTCGTGAAGAACATTTTCTTCGCCCACAATTGCTTTTAATTCGTCCAACAAATTCATTTAATAACTATCTTCTTTGCCTGATAGTTTCCTGATCGTTTATGGTGTATTTAAAGCCCTGGACTTTATAGTTCCACAAGAAAGTTCCACTTTTATCAACTGTTTGGCGAGCAGACCCCTGAGGAAATTCAAGCAATGGGTCACCATTCATTGATTTAACCACACCATAAACCATGGTATTAAATACGATATTAGGACTTTTTTGAATAAGCTGAATATTTTGAATTTTTCTATCGCGAGTTACAGTATATGCAACCTCACAAGCCATAGGTTGACTCTGTTTAAAGGCAGTGGTGGCAAGTCCGTTGAATCTGGAATAAATTGCACCCGCTACACGCTTGTGCCATTGATCCCAAGCCAATTTCATTTGCGGATGCTGTTCTTCTTGCTCTGCAGATAAAGGAAACCTTGGCGCGCCCTGCTGCATCGCCTGTTGTTGAAACATTGCCTGCTGTTGCTGCATTGGCTGCTGATACTGCAAATTCTGATTGCCTTGTTGAGCATCTAATTGAAAAGGTCTTTGTTGAAAAGCTTCGTCTGGTGCATCAAAAGTGCCTGGACCGCCAGGGGCATCCGAACTAAAAGGATCTCCCATCTTATCTATATCGCCACGATTTAGCGCAGGTGCTGCTTGCTGCTTAATGTAATCTTTTTGTGTAACCCCACCCTTGAGCAGACCGGGACCCTGTCCATAAGCCAGTGCATTAGTTCCAAGACCAACGCTCGCGGTCAGGTAGAAAAGTGCCATGGCTTTGCTCAATATTTTCAATCAACTACTCTCTTTTGAAAAGCAATACTTCAATAATATCCTAAGCCTTCTGAATTTAATGTACTGTAAAACCTAAAAAAGTAAACTCGCATTTACCCCATGCTTTTGGAGATCCCAAGGTTAAATGAGCGACACGCCCAAAACCCCACCATTTATCGAAGCAGGCATTATTGACAGCCACGCACACCTGATGCAGGAATACTTCAAAGACAGCCTGGACGAAGTAGTAGAGCGCACTTTCGCACGAAAAGTCGTTCAAATGGTGAACCCTGCGGTCATAGTAAACAACGCCGAAGAACTGCTTGAACTCTGCCAAAAGAATCCAAATATATATATGGCGCTTGGCCAACATCCCCACGAGGCTAAAGACTGGACTGAAGATGACGCTTCTAAGCTAGACAAAATGCTCAGCAACGAAAAAATAGTAGCCGTGGGAGAATGCGGGCTCGACTTCTATTACAACCACTCAGAGCGCGAAGTTCAATTAAATGTCTTTCGCGAGCAAATAAAATTGGGCAAAAAGCACAGCAAACCAGTTGTGGTCCACTGTCGCGATGCATGGCAAGACTGCCTGGATATATTAAACCAAGAGCAAGATGGCACTCTACAAGGAGTCTTTCATTGCTTTACTGGCGGACCAGAGCTTTTGCCTGCAATAGAGAAACTCGACTTTTATGTTTCATTTTCGGGCATACTGACCTATAAAACAGCCAAAGAAATTCAAGAAGCCGCCAAACTGGTCAAAAAAGATCGTATGCTGGTAGAGACCGATTGTCCGTATTTAGCGCCTATTCCAATGCGTGGCAAGCAAAATGAACCCAGCTTTGTCTGGTGGACCGCGCAAAAATTGGCGGAAATAAAGGGTATGACATTAGAAGAGACTGCTCGTGCGACCAGTGAAAATACGCGTCGATTGTTTAATTTACCAGGAGTATAAAAAATGAACGTCTTTGGCTTTTTGAAAGATAAACTCAAAGCCAAATCAGTAGAAGCACCTAGCAAAGACGAGATGGTGAATAATCTCATTCACTATACTTGCAGTCGCGTTTGCTACGGCGTAAAAGATCAGGCCGGAATTTGCTGCACAATAGGTGAGCGCGACTGGATCATCGGTCCCATTACAGATGCTGACCGGTTTTTACGCGATATCTCCAAAAGACTTGGACGCGAATTCACTTTTGACGAGATCTTCTACAGTTATGAAGAAGGTCGCAAAATTTTTCCCGAGCGCGAAACCTGGCAAAATCCGAATAATTATCCAGCACTGCGTGTGGTGCTAGACGGCAAAGTCTATCCATGCCAATTCTTGAGCGAAGACCGAAAGTGCACCATCCAGGACATTAAACCTAAAATTTGTTCTGACTATCTTTGTGACTATTTACGCGAATCTATTACAAAACTCGAAGAACGTCTTTAAATTAGTTTTTGCTTTTTTCAACTAGAAAATCATTGGTACAAGAGATTGGCCAGTCGGTACTCAATACTGTAATCGACTTATCTTCTAAATTCAGTAATGCAAGCTCAGCATCGTCGTTTCGAGCGCCAGGTCGTTTTGATTTAATGGCTAAACATAACTGATTTTCGTTGCGCCAGCTCGGTGTAAATTTCACACCGGCAGCTTTTTCTGCAGGAAGCACTGACTGAATTTTTTTGTCTTCTACAGTCAAAATATGCGTAGCTCCAGATTTACTGCATAATGCAATTTTGCTACCATTTGGACTGACAGAGAAGGTCTGCACATCCAGCCTTTGCAAATCGCCGTTGGTCAGCATTTGCAATTCTGATTTTCCTTTTCTTTTGATAAACAACTCTAGATTCATCGGTGCATCGACTGAAGGAAATTCCACTTTTCTATTCCTAAAAATAATGTCACCATTTTGATTGACATGGACAACATCGCTTGCGTCGAAATTGACAGCTGCTTCAGCACGTCTTGACTTTTCCGGCTCAGCGACATTGACATTGGCACTAGCAATAGTGGCAGAGCGAAATCCTTTTGAAGGTCCATCGGATTCAATAAAATAAATCGACTTACCATCACGGCTCCAGCATGGATATTTATTGCAATCAGCCGAAACGATATGTCCATTGCTTCCATCTGCTGCAGCAACATAAAGAGCCTCTGTATCATTTTTTTCGACAAAGCTCACTTTGTTACCCGCGGGCGACACGCCAATATTATCGATTTCATGCATTGTCTTTATGATCAAAACAGGCTCACTAAGCTTGTCTTGTACTGCATTGTATTTTTCAAGAACTTGTATATAAGATTGAGCTTTTGGTAAATTATTCCAATCTGGAATTTTTTCTGCCAATTCTTTTTTGTGCGTGTAGTCTAAATATGCGACAGCTTCTGCTTTCAAATTATTTTCTATGGTCTCATCAGATTCGAGTTTTTTATTCAACTCGTCTTGAGTGCCTTTGAAATTAGATATTTCATTGAAAAGTTTTTCAGAAGATTCCCGCACACTTTTCGCTTCGTAAGGACTCAAAACAGGTTCAATTTCAGTCCAGTCTTTTGCAGGAATCGAGCGCAACACAAGACATTGCTTAGAATCAGGCCACCAGGCGATTTTTGCCACATTATCAAGAACAGGCGCGGTCAACACTCCTTTTTCATCCGTTATTCTAAGCCCGTCCGAACCGATTATTGCCGCTCGTTTGGTATCAGGCGCCCATACCACGCGATTCATGTCGCATGCTGCAAGTGT
>Ga0268298_10006561_pt1 | contig 10531 bp, 6 predicted proteins | sample WWTPWeurt_MetaG_FD_194462 | JGI IMG/M metagenome (GOLD analysis project Ga0268298, IMG submission 194462) | Activated sludge microbial communities from WWTP in Nijmegen, Gelderland, Netherland - WWTP Weurt | ecosystem: Engineered > WWTP > Aerobic digester > Activated sludge | place: Netherlands... | reverse complement strand
AGGGCCACGACGCCCCCCCACCGGACGACCCCCCTCCTCCCCCACCGGATGCGGCGCTCCCGACAGCTCCGGCGGATCCGCCCGCGATCCCGGGAGCCGCGCCCACGCCGGCGTTGCCCTGGCTCGACGCTGCCGCAATCGCGACGCCGATTGAACTGGCCGCTTGCGCGACGGATCCAACCACCGCCACCGCCTGTGCCCCCGTCTCCGCCGAACCATCGCCGGCGTTCTTCTCCGAGCTCATGCTCCCGCCTCCAAGCGCACCCAACCCGAGGAGCCCATCGCTCCGTTCGTACAGAATACAGAGCCTTGATCCGGTCTGTCCACAAGAAACTGACCGTGGTCGCTAAGCTCCGAAATCGCTGGCTTTGATCGTCAGAGCGGCGATAGCATGCGGCCGTTCGGTGCCGGGCGCGGGTGGCCCGGCGGATGAGGTGGCGGTATGGGCTTGGTTCCGCTGATCTTGGTGGGGGTGATTGCCGTGGCGCTGGCGGTGACGTCCGTGCTGCTGTCGAGGCAGGTCACGCGCTTCCGCGCCGAAGCGGACACGGCACAGGCCGCGCTCCGCGACGCGCGCGCGCAGTACGAGATGCTCGGCCAGCAGTACGGGCTCGCGACGAGGCGCGTCTCGACGCTCGAGGAGGAGGACCGCAAGAAGGTCGAGTGGCTCGACACGCAGGAAAAGGAGAACGAGTGGCTGCGGATGGAGCTGGAGAAGCGACCGAAGATCGTCCGCAAGACGTACAAGATCCTGACGCTCGGGATCAGCGGCACCGGCAAGACGGCGCTCACGCTCAAGTGGGCCAACCCGCTCATCGATCTCGGCACGCTGCAAGGCACCAAGATCGAGCGCTACGAGCGCACGGTGAGCCACGTGCCCTCCAAGGACGTGACGCTCGAGCACGTGTTCGAGGTCGGCGACTGGGGCGGCGAGCACATTGTGGACGCGCAGCAGGAGCTCATCGTGGAGGAGATCCACGGCCTGCTCATGGTGGTCGATCTCGCTGGAAAAGAAGCCAAAGCGGTGGACCCTTCGCGCATCCAGCTCCAGCTCCGCGAGTTCCAACCCGAGGCGCTCAAGTTCTTCTTCGGGCCCAAGACCATCGCGTCGTGCAAGACGGTCGTGCTCTTCATCAACAAGGCCGACGTCATCGCGGGCACGCCGGCCGACGTGGAGCGCGAGGCGCGCGCCCTCTACAAGCGCCTCATCGACGATCTGGAGAAGTACAAGACCAACCTCGACGTGCGCGTGCTCGTCGGCTCGGCCACCTACGGGCACTCGACGCACCACCTGTTCTCGCACTTCGTGGAGCGCATCCTCCCCAAGAACGCCTACGATTCGCAGCTCCTGCAGCGCATGAAATCGGACGCGATCGCAGCGGATCTCGCTGTCGCTTCGTATGCGCCGCCGCTGCAATCCACGCAGCCCTTCGGCCAGGTGAACCCGCCGCACTCGGGGGCGCCGCAAGTGGCCCCGCCGCGCGGACCGGGGCACTTGGGCGCGCCGCCCGCGCCCGCGCCGATGCATCCCGCCTATCCTCCTCCGCCGGCCCCAGGCGCTGCGGCGACCGTTCAACAGCATGCGCCGCCGCGCGTGGGGATGGGCACGGTGCCCAACCTCAGCGGCGTCCGGAGGCCCGATGGAAAGCGCTGAGGAGCCGCGCGGCAAGTACGTCATCCCGCGGTATCGCGCCGAAGGCGATCCGGCCTGGTATCACGTCCTTCACGGCACGGTCCCGGGGCACCAGATCGACTTCATGTACTGTCCGGACGTCCCGCAAGGGCGCTTGACGCAGACGCATTTCGCCCACCTTTCGCGGCTCATGAAGTACATCGAGCCGCGCGACGGGGCGCCGTATGCGTTCGCGCTCGGCAACCTCTCCCGCGACGACATCCAGCACGAGCCCGGGCACGGCGGCCTCGCGCTCATCTTCGCGCTGCGCGTCGCCGGGGTGACCGATCACGCGGGCCGCGCGATGCCTCCGTACGCGCACGGCGTGCTCGCCGTCGATCGCGAGCTCGACTACACCTCGTTGCTCGAGGCGACCGCCGTCTTCTATCGCCGCTTCCTCGACACCGATCTTCGCGAGGACGATGCGACGGGGAGCTTCTACCGCGCCTACGTGCGCACGATGCAAGAGCGCCCCGCGGCGGTCGACGATTTCCTCCACGACTATGTCGCCGACTTCGACGAGCTCCCGCAGCCGGTGAGGAGCCAGCTCGGGTTCGAGTGGGAGGCCGACGAAGAGACGCTGCCGAAGCGCATCACGATCGTGCACGCCGACGACGAGCGCTTCGAGAACCTCGCGCACGCCGCCGCGAACATCGCGGCGATGCTTTACAAGTCGAATATCAAGTGGACGAGCATCACGAGCGGCCGGGAGATCGAGATCCCTGGCGGGCTGTCGATCCGGTTCATTCCGGCGAGCGAGGCGTCGAAGGATCCGCGGCAGGTGAGCCCGCGCAGGACGGCTTCGCAAGACCTTCGAATGCTGGCGGGTCGCGATCCGAAGGGGTTGCAGGTGTCGCTCAAGGATCTGCCTCAGGAGGAGAAGATGCTCGCACACCTCCTCTTCGGGGCGCGGCCTCGCACCACCGAGACGAAGGCGCCGCGCGCGAACTGGCGTGAGGCGCTGGGGTTCCAGAAGTCCGAGGACGGATCGGCGACGGGCAACAACGTGGTGCCGGCGGGCGCGCGACCTTCGAATCGGCCGCCGCAGGGGCTCGCGACGGCGGGCGCTTCCGGGGGAGCGGCGGCGGAGTCCGTCGATGTGGCGTTCGACGAGGCGCCGACGTTGCAAGGGGCGTTGGAGCCCGACCCGGCGCTGGCGGCTGTGGCGGGCGCGGCCGGTGCCACCGGGGCTGCAGGCGAAGCAGCGGCGTTCGATCCGAGGCGCTCGTCACCGACCAAGGGCATCGCGTCCGCGTTCGACCCGAGGCGTTCGTCGCCGACGACGGGGGTCGCGGCGGTTCATGCGAAGGGGGCCTTGCCGGCGGTGGTGAGCCCGGTGGCGCCGGTGATCGGGAATCGGGCGGCGACGGCGACTCCCCTCCTCGACTCCATTCCTCCGCCTTCGCTGGACTCGGCATCCGCAGGCGCGCCGATGTCGGAGACGATTCCGGAGACCCGATCGAGATTGGGAGTCTGGATCGGTGTGATCGGGGGGATCGCCGTGATCGTCGCGGTGGCCGTCGCTGTCGCCACGAGCGGCGGGGGCGCGGGGACATCCGGCGAGTCAGGGGTGGAGAGCGGTAGTGGTCCCGGCGTCACCGTCCCGGGGACGCCTTCGTCGACAGCGGGCACCGCGACGACGGGTGCCGCGACGAACACCGCTCCTTCTCCTTCCGGCACGACAGCCCCGGCGGGAAGCACCAGCGAGCCCGCGCCATCGACTTCGGGGGTCACGACTTCGGGGCCCACGGCTTCGGTCGCCGCGACGACGGGCACGCCAGCGACGGCGACGGCGACGAGCACGGCCAAGCCCACGGGGACCAACAAGAAGTCATCTGGCGGCCTTCGCGGGCCGCTCCGACTGCCCAAATGAGCAATGAACATGACGTATCGCGCGTCGGATCTCGCAGCAGCGCTCGGCAGTCGTTTTGTGGGTTTTCAAAAGCTCGGACAGGGTGGTGAAGGGGCGGTGTTCGCCGTCTACGACAGGGTTCGCAAAGAGGACCTCGCCTTGAAGCTCACCCGGGACACCGGCGAGCCGGGCCTTTCGGAGAGGTTCGAGCGAGAATACCAGATCCTCGCCGTCACTCGGTCCGATCGCCTCGTGCGCGTCCACAACCATGGTCACGCGGTGATTCGCGTCGAAGACGGCAACATCTGGCCTCACTTCTGGTTCTCGATGGAGAAGTGCGACTCCAGCGTTCGCAAGTCCTTCAGGCAGATGATCCTGCGCGATCGGCTGACGCTCGTGCTCCAGATGCTGGACGGACTGGCCCTCTTGCACGCCAAGAACATCGCCCATCGCGACATCAAGCCGGACAACCTCTTCCTCATGACGGCGACGCGCGGTATCTCCGTCAAGATCGGTGATTTCGGCATCGCCACGACGACCCGCTTCGCGCCGAACCTCGAGGACGGGATGATCCACGGCAGTCCTCGCTACCTCGCGCCGGAGCGGTGGACGAACAGCGGGGGTGCGGACTGGCGCCCTGCGGACCAGTACGCCGCGGGCATCACGATGTACGAGATCTTGAGCAACGGCGACTTGCCCCTGGATTTCAGCGGCGGCGAGCTGCGGGGGCACCAGCGGAGCGGGGTGCGACCGCTGATGATCCCGGAGCGCCGGGGCCGGCCTGTGACGCGCGTGGATCAGGTGATCGCCCAGATGCTCGCGAAGAAGCCGGACTGGCGGCACACGGACGTGGCGGAGTGCAAGCGGGAGCTGGAGACGGCCTTGTTGATGGATGGGGTCGTGGGGTGAGGGCCGGAGAGCGAAAGAAGCCGGATACCGTCAGCCGCCCTTGCGCTTGGAAACGCCCTTGATCTTCGGCGCCGCCTTCTTCGCAGGGACAGCCACCGGCGGCCACGGACGAAAGAGCACATCTCTGGCCCCCACGAACACCAACGCTCCTGCGCGAAGGTCCTTGCCGAGCGTCAGCAGCGGCACAAGGGCCGTGTCGGACGTGTACCTCTCGAGCTGCGTGGATGCCTGTTCGAACGCGCGCTCGATCTCCGCCGGCTTGGCCTTCGTTTGAAGGTACTTCACCTCCAGCATCCAGGCATACCGGCCCGCGGGCACGTCGGGAGAGAGCCCCAGAAACAGATCGCAATAGCCCCCGGAGAACTCCTTCTCGCTCAGGATCTTGAACATGCGGCTCTGCGAAATGTACGCGAGCAGCATGAGCTTGAGCACCTTCTCATTGAACTGCCGCAGATCCTTGGTGCCGATGCGCGCCACCACCTGCGCCCGAAACTGCGCGAGGAGAGGCTCGATGTCCCCCTGGATGGCCATGGCGGCGAGGGCCTTGGACAGATCCTGACCGTCCAGCGAGATGTGCTCCTGATCCTGCAATGCGAACGCGAGATATTCCCATTGAAGCTCACGGATCACACGGTTGGGGACCACGAGCAGCGGCTCCGCCGAAAGCTCCGATCCGGGACCGAACGTGAGCATCCCCATGTAATAAAAGAGCGAGACGAGCTGCGCCCGGCCGTTCATGGTGCGTGCGCCGAACTGCTCCACGATGGGGCTCGACACGCTCTCTTCCGTCAGGATCGATTCGAGGAGGGCGCGTGTTTCGCCGCCGGCGGCCTCGGCCAGCTTGGCGATGCGCTGCAGACGGCCGTAGTCCGTCCGGACGTTGAGATCGAGCATCTGCTCTGGATAGCGGCCGGTGACAGCGACGCTGCGCAAGAAATAGAGCACCAAATCCGAGTTGAACATCCGCTCGGTGGCGCGCTTGGAGAACCGATATCCATTGTAGTGCCGCTCCATCGTGTCGATGAGCGCCGTCCGATCGGCGAGGCGCGGGTCGGGCGCGAGGTCGGGCGCGCCGAGGAGGAACTCGTCCACCGCGCGCTCCACGTCGGCGCGCGTGAAGCCGGCCATGGCATTGAAACGATCGAGCCGCGAGATGTGCGAGATGATGTTGAACCCGGAGGACAGGTCGTCGAGCATGATCGGCGACACGCCCGTCACGAACATCCGCCCCAGCGCGCCCGTGCCCGTCCATGCTTTGAGGGCCGCATAAAAGCTGCGGACGAAGCCCGTGCCTCGGACGATGGACTCGTAGAGCGCCTGATCCCCGTCGGCCAGGAGGCGATTGGCGAAGTGGTCGTATTCATCGATGAGGAGAAAGAGCTTGTGGCCGCTCCCGCGGACGATCGAGAGCACAGCTCCGATGAGGCCGGCGGCGTCGTCGTATTCTCGCAGCTCCTCGGCGAGGGAAGCGAGCGCCGGGATGCGAGCTCCATGGCGGAGGAGGAACGCCCTCACCCCGTTCTTCACCGTTGTCGCGAAGCTCTTGCGAATGTCGGCGGCGTCTCCATCGGTGTTGACGGGGGAGAAGTCGAGCGAGAGCACCAGGTACTGGCCACGTTCTGGGGTCGGGTGCTCGTGGATCCAGAGGCCGCCGAAGAGCTCGTCGAACTGCCCTGCGAAAGCCAGATCGTAGTAGTGCTCGAGCATGCTGAGGAGCGTCGACTTGCCGAACCTCCGGGGACGCAAGAAGATCGCGTAGCGGTAGCCTGCCTCGATGCTCTCGAGCAGGGGCAGGAAGGGCGTCTTGTCGGCGTAGAAATAGGCGTTGCGCCGGATGTCGGAGAAGCTGGAAACGCCGTACGGGATGCGCATGGGACCTCGGGAGCCGCGGCGACGCTACCACCTTTCGCCGTCGCCCGCGAGGAAGAGGGTGAGGGCGACGGGCATCCTTCAATCGAAGCGCTTCGTCACCTTCTCCGTCTGCCCAGGCTTGATGTTCACCGTCTGCGTGTGACGCTCTCCCGTCTGCGGGTTCACGAGCGTGACAGTGTGTTTCCCGGGAGGCAACACCAGCCCCACCCTCGGTGTATTCCCGAGCGGCCGGCCGTCCACCACGACCCTCGACACCGGAATCGAATTGACGCTGAGCTTGCCGCTCATCGCCGCCAAGCTTGCCGCCGTTGCCGTCGGCTCCGTCGTTCCCCCGACCTCCCCCGTCGCCGCCGGATCCACGACGGCCGGCGAGCCCGTCGTGGCTCCCGGGTCCGTGGTTGTCAAGCCAACTCCGGGGTTCGGCGCACCGTTGCCCGTGCTCCCGAGCGGCGACTCCGAGGTCGACCCAAAGACAACAGGGATGGGCGCCGGCTCGTTCTCCGAGGTCGCCTGCCGCGAAGTGACCACTTCGCGAATCACCACCCCCATCACGACAAGGCCCGCCAGGACGAGCAGCCCTATCTTCCACCACGATCCGCCCGCCGCTGACCCCGCCGAGGCCAGCGTGCGCCCATTCGCTGTCAATGTCCCCCCATCGGGGAGCGGGACTGTCGGCGCAGGAGCGTGCGGCGGCCGAATCGCCTGCGGGGTTGCGACGGGCGAGAGGGCGTTCAAGTTGGGGGCCGTGAGCTGTGTGGTGACGCCGCCTGCGGGCGGGCTCGGGACGCGCGGGCTCGGCAGCCCCGGGGCCGCGGTCGGCGCGACGACTGGCATCCGCCACGGGCCCTCCAACGGCAGTGTCGTCTTCCCGAAATTGTTCCCGGGAGGGGGTGTCGCCACGGGGACAGTCGCCGCTCCCGCACCCCGCGCCATCACCGTGGCAGGATCCGCAGCGCGGGCGGACGCGATCGGCGCGCGGTCGAGCTCCGCCGAAGAATCCGCCAGCGAGACAAGGGGGGCTCGTCCCCCGAACCCGCAGGCCGCCGAGAACGCCTCTGCCATCTCGATCGCCGTCGAGTACCGCGCTGCGGGGGACTTCGCGAGCGCCCGCTCGAAGAACCGGTCGAGATCGGGCGGAAGCCCGGCAACAAGCGAGGACGGCGGCGGCGCGGCGTCTGCGCAGATCTTGAAGATGAGATCGCCCACCTGATCGCTCTGGAAAGGCAGAGAACCGGTCACGACGCGAAACAGGATGATCCCGAAGGACCACAGATCCGTCCGGTGATCGAGGTCCCGCAGCCCTCGCACTTGCTCCGGGCTCATGTACGGCGGCGAGCCCAGCAGCGTCCCAGTCTTGGTCATCTCCGTCGCCGCGGTGCGCGCGGCGAATCGAGCGATGCCAAAGTCGAGGATCTTCGCCACCTCCTCCCCTTCCTCTCCTCGCGCCAAGAAGATGTTGGCCGGCTTGAGATCCCGGTGAATGACGCCTGCCTCGTGGGCTCTCCGCAGCCCTCGCGCCACCTGTGCGTTGAGCGTGCGTGCCATTTCGAGCGACTGCCGCCCTTCGCGCCGCAAGCGAGCGCCCAGATCCTCGCCTTCGAGGAGCTCCATCACGATGTAGGGAGTCTCCTCCTCGACTCCATAGTCCGTGACCTGGACGATGTGCTGACTCTTGAGCTTCGCCGCCGCCTTCGCCTCCGCGGCGAAGCGCGCCCTCTCCGGGCCGGAGGCCGCGATCGACGGATCCATCAGCTTGACGGCCATCTCCGTATCCAGCGACACGTGCCGAGCGCGCCACACCGACCCCATTCCCCCCCGGGCAAACATCGCTTCGAGCCGATACTTCCCGGCGATCACGCTCCCCGTATTCAACATGAGCGGTAGTCCTTGGATTGCGGGTGTCGGGCATGTAGCTATTGGCAGATGTTGTTGGTGCAGGCGTGGCCCGGGACGCAGTCGGAGGCGGCGCCGCAGACGCTGCCGGACCCAAGATAGCAACGCTTGTTGATCGTGTCGCATCCCAGGCTGGGGCACTGGTTGTTGTTGGTGCATTCCTGGCACGTGAGTGTCACAGGGTCGCAGAGGTTGGTGGCGCAATAATGCGGGTTGTCAACCTCGCAAGACTGACCGACGTTCAGTCGACAAAGCCCAAACTGGCACTCTGCGAACCCGCCGTTCACGTGGTTGAAGCAATCAGCGTTAATCTGACACGTCTGCCCAACTGCTTTCTTGCCTGACAAGTTCGCACAATTGCCGTCCATGCACGCGAAGCCAGCTCCGCACGTAGCGATGAGACCATTCGGGATCGATGAGCATAGTCCCTTCACCCCATTGACATTGCAGGATACGCAGCTACCTAGGCACGGACTAAGACAACAGACTCCATCAAAGCACCCGACGGACAAGCATTGGAAGCCCGCGGAGCAAGCATCTCCCTGAAATCCTTTGTTCTTGCAGGCCGCGCCGTCGCAATAGGCGGTGCCCACACAATCCTGAAGTTGGGTTGCGACAGTACAACTCTCCTTGCAGGTCACTGCTCCGCAGGTGAAGGGCGCGCAAGGTGTGGCTTCACCCGTCTGGCACGCGCCGTTCGGATCACAGGTATCCTGCGCCTTGGCGGTGCCGCTGGAACAACTCGGCCCTACGCCGCAGGCTTGTCCGACCAGCGGAGTGTGTAGCGGTTCCTTGTTGGGCCCACACTCTTCCTTCGTGCACGAATTCCCATCATCCGCGGGAATATCTGTGGAATCAAGCTCCTCGATGAGCATCCCGTCCGGCGTGCACGAACGCTTGGAGCAGTCCCCGGCCGGATCCGAAAACAACACTGTTGGGCCATTCGTTGGCACGCACTGTCCGGCGATACACGCCCACGTCCGGCATGCGGACGTTAGGTCACAGTCCCCGTTTTTCTGGCAGCCGATGCACACCCCACCCTCACAATGCGTCATTGGGGGATGTGCCCCGCAATCAGCAGTATTGTTTGTGTGGGTGGAAACCCCATTGTTGCAGGTGTCATCGGTGCATAGATTCTGATCTTCCGTCGGTGCTTGCGAGTCATCCGCCACCTCCGTGCATGTTCCCCCGACACACTTCGGAGCTGTGCAAGGCTCCATGTCCACCTCGGGGCACTCGGAATCACCCTCGCACATCAAGATCCCGCCCCCGCCGCCCGAGGTAGTCCCTCCGCCCGTGCTGATGGTCCCACCAGCACCCGCTCCCCCATTCCCTCCACCCCCTGAGCTCGTCTTCTCGCACGGTGGGCCGCACGCCTCCACTTGCAGGCACCCCGAGCTCGCAACTCCCGTCGTCCCGAGAGCCAGCGCAAAAACCGCCAAAGCGACGGCCAGACTTCCACGCTCGCTTCTCATGGCCTCACCAGACCCCTTCGACAACCACATGCCCACCCAGCGGACTGGCCACCATACGGGCCCGAACAGCCGCCGGCTTCGCCCCCGACTCCTTTGGTCCCCAGAGTACGTAAGCCCCCGTGCCCACCCCCAAGGCGACGGCCCCGACGAACGACCACAAAGAAGCCGTCGCCAAGGTATTCCGCTCCTCCACAAGCGACGTGAGCGTTCCGCAGGCCGCGCTCGGGGTCCCCCCCGCGCACTCCCCGGCGCTCAGTCTCTTCCGAGCCTTCTCCACATCGGCGATCTTCCCGTCCGCGGTCACCGTAAACACAGCTCCCATCACGGCCGCGACACCCGCGAGCGCCCCGCCGCCGGCGATCACGACGGTCCGCGTGGGGAATCCCCTCTTCTCATTGGGTGGCTCCGACGGGGCCCTTCCGCCAGTCCCGATCCTCTCCTCCACCGGGACCACAGCGCCCGGCGCGACGGCGGCGGTCACCTTCTCCCCATCCTCAAGCGCGATGTCATACGTCCTTGTCGCGAACCCGTCGGCCACCACCTTGATCACATATTTCCCGGGATCCAGCGCCATCCCCGCGTCCATCTCCCCCGGCGCAACCTCCTTGTCCGCCAACATCACCTTGGTGCCCTTCGGCGCCCCCTCTTCGAGGCGAATCCGCAGCTTCGGGACATGCCCCTCCACGCTCGCCACCAGCTCCTTCACACGGGGGATTCGCTTGTCCGTCGCTGGCAATAGACCGAGCGCCTCCTGGTAGTGCTTCCAAGCACTGGCAGGCAGTCCGAGCTGCTCCTCGCAGTTGGCGATGTTGAGCATCGTGCCCACGCTCTTGTTCAAAGCCCAGCTCTCCTGGAACA
>Ga0268298_10006560_pt1 | contig 10532 bp, 6 predicted proteins | sample WWTPWeurt_MetaG_FD_194462 | JGI IMG/M metagenome (GOLD analysis project Ga0268298, IMG submission 194462) | Activated sludge microbial communities from WWTP in Nijmegen, Gelderland, Netherland - WWTP Weurt | ecosystem: Engineered > WWTP > Aerobic digester > Activated sludge | place: Netherlands... | reverse complement strand
TCTTCCATGGCTTTGTACACCTTCTCCCGCAGGGAAACGATGTCGTTCACCGTCATGCCCTCCACACTGATCTCCTCCAGGAACACCGACCTGGACCGTCCCGGGCGAAGCGAAAAAATACTGCTGTGGTGCATCCGGTCGTAAGCATCCAGGATGAGAATGGGCTTTACGGGTGTTTGTGTTTCGATCGCCACCTTGAAAGCGCCATCATAAAATTCCTTCAGGGGCTTATCGGTCATATTAAAGGTACCCTCCGGGGCCACCACAATGGATATCCCCTTCCGGATGACCGAGATGAGTTGTTTTACGCTCCGTGCCCGGTTTTTGGGGTTATCCCGCTCCACCATTACCACGGCGTTCTTATATATATAACCGAACAGGGGGATCTTCGCCATCTCGGCCTTGCCAAGGATACGGAAATGCTGGCCGCGGATGGTCTTGAAGAGGATCGGGATATCGAGAAAGGATATGTGGTTGAAAACGAACACGTACTGACGGTTCCGGTCGTGGGGCGATTCCTGGATATTCCGGTGAAAAATACCCAGCATAAAGAGCACAAAATCAGACCAGCACTGGCAAAGCCAGTATACGAAATTACCCCCCCGTATCTTGCCGAAAAAGGAAGCGATGACCACCAGGGGGAAAGCCAGCAGCAGAAATGCCGAAAAAGGCAAAAAGGCGTAGATGGTAAAAAGGACCCCTGGGATCCGGCGTATGAGGCGCATAATCAGCGGCGAATATAGCCCATTCCCCACTTGACAGGGGCTATTCAGGGATTTTGCCCGCTTTAGGGCCGTTTTCGGGGTAAATTTGCCCACAACCTGTTGATTTTTTTAATTATGCTGTTTGGTTTTAGCAGCAATCCCTTACCTTTGCCGTCCTAAATTCGGGATATTATGTTAGCAGTAGTTAAAATAGCGGGTCAGCAATTCAAGGTAAAAGCTGGCGATAGCTTGTATGTTCCTCATATTGAGGGCAAAAACGGCGATTCAGTTGAGTTTGCTGAAGTTCTGATGACCGACAACAATGGAACCGTTTCCATCGGCAACGATGTGAAAGCCGTTGTAAAGGCCGAGATCGTGAATGACCTGGTGAAAGGTGATAAAGTAATCGCCTTTAAAATGAAAAGAAGGAAAGGTTTCCGTAAAAAACGCGGACACCGTACCCAGTACACCCAGATCAAAGTAACCGCAATTGCGTAAATACCGTTTACCGGTTTAATGGTTTATTAGTATCACAACCAATAAACAACTAAACGAATAAACTAATCAACAACTAAACGTTTTAAAACATGGCACATAAAAAAGGTGAAGGCTCGGTTAAGAACGGTCGCGATTCACAAAGCAAAAGACTCGGCGTTAAGATCTATGGAGGTCAGCCTGCGTTAGCCGGCAACATCATCCTTCGTCAGCGTGGTACCACCTACCATCCCGGTAAGAATGTAGGTATCGGAAAAGATTTCACCATCTTCGCATTGACCGATGGATTGGTTGAATTCAAAAAAGCAAAGGGAGATAAGACCGTTGTATCGGTTACAGCCGTAGAAGCAACCGCTTAAATTTTTTTTTAATTTTTTTGGTAGTTAGAAAAATATTTCTATTTTTAAGTATTATTTACTAACCAATTAAATTTTAAAAAATGGCTACAAAGAAAAAAGCTGCTAAAAAAGCTGCTCCTAAGAAAAAAGCTGCTCCTAAAAAGAAAGCTGCTCCTAAGAAGAAAGCTGCTAAGAAGAAATAAGTCTCTTCGCTTTTTAAAGAAGCTAAATAATTTAAAAGTCCTGGTTCATACCGGGACTTTTTATTTGCTAAAACCCGCCACCAGCAACACTTTCAGGCGTAATCCTCCCCTATCCAACCGGCATGTTTCCCTGTTTCACCGGCATCATCAAACGGTCATTCCCGCTTCATAAATCTCTGCATAACCGATGCAGGAATGAAGACGTTCTTGAACCCCGATGCTGTCATTTTCCGGATCACGAACCATTCTGCCGAGATGATTTTTGCATACTAGGGCCCAAATCGGCCCTGCCCGGTTTTCCGGGATTTGGTACTTTTAGGCATGGATAATTACCAGATCGCCGAAAATTTTTCACTGCTCGCCAAACTGATGGATATACATGGCGAAAACAGTTTTAAAGCAAAATCCTATGCCGCCGCAGCCTTCAATATCGAAAAACTGCCGATGCAGTTAAGCGATACCCCCCGCGAAAAGATCGTTGGAATAAAAGGCATCGGCGAATCAACCGGGAAGAAGATCATCGAACTGCTCGACACCGGATCGTTGCAATCCCTCCAGGAGATCATCGCAAAAACACCGGCCGGTGTCATCGAAATGCTGAACATAAAAGGCATCGGGCCGAAAAAAATTTCCACCATCTGGAAAGAAATGGAAATCGAAAGCATCGGCGAACTGTTATACGCCTGCCAGGAAAACCGGCTGAAATTGTACAAAGGTTTTGGCGAAAAGACCCAGCAGAACGTGGCAGAAAGCATCGAATTCTACCTGAACAACAGCGGTTACTATTTATACCCGCAGGTTGAAGCCGTGGTTCCCCAGATCACCGCCTACCTGGAAAAGATATTCGGGGAGGATAATGTGGCGCTGACCGGCGCTTTCCGGCGGCAACTCGAGGTCATTGAAGAACTGGAATACCTGGTTCGAAACAGCAACGAAGCGATCAAACCCAGGTTCCAATCGGCCAATCCGCCCGAACTGCTCGAGGATAAACCGGGTACGCTGCTCTATAAATTACACAACGGGCTGAAATTACGCCTCTACACCGGCGAAAGTGATTTTGAAAAACGGATCTTCCTGCGTTCGGGCAGCGAGGCATTCGGCAAAGCCTTCCTGGAAGCGTTTCCCGGTATCGACTTCCGTACGATCTACGGCGCCGGCGATGAGCCCATCTTCCGGCAGGCGGGTATCAACTATATACCACCCTGCGCACGGGAAATGCCCTATATCATTGAGCGGGCAAAGAAAGGTCCGCTCCCCAAACTCATCGAAGCATCCGACATCAAAGGTATCATCCACAGTCACAGCAACTGGAGCGATGGCAGCAATACCCTCGAAGAAATGGCCCAGGCCGCACAGGCCGCGGGACTGGAATACCTGGTGATCAGCGATCACAGCAAGAGCGCTTTTTACGCCAACGGACTTACCGAAGAACGCATCAAGGCCCAGCACCAGCTGGTGGATGAACTGAATGCCCGGCTGAAGGGATTCAGGATATTCAAAAGCATCGAGAGTGATATTTTATACGACGGAAGCCTCGATTATTCGGATACCGTACTCGCCAGTTTCGACCTCGTGATCGCCTCGGTACACAGCATCCTGAAAATGACAGAAGAAAAAGCGATGCAACGGCTCATCACCGCTATTGAAAATCCGTATACCACGATCCTCGGACATATGACCGGCAGGCTCCTGCTCAGCCGGAAAGGCTACCCGGTGAACCACAAAAAGATCATTGATGCCTGCGCCGCCAACAAGGTTGTCATCGAACTCAATGCCCACCCCCGCCGGCTGGATATCGACTGGCGGGAGATCGATTATGCGCTGGAGAAAGGCGTACTGATCTCCATCGACCCCGATGCGCATGAGATCGAAGGGTATAACGACAATCGTTACGGGGTACTGGCCGCACAAAAGGCCCTGGTAGCCAAGGAACAGAACCTGAGCAGTATGGGGCTGACTGATTTTGAAAAATTCATCCGGCAACGGAAAACAGAGAAAGGCATTAAATAGTAAATGGAGTAAATAGAGTAGCTGAATCAGTACAGCAACCTGTTTGATTATTTAGCAGGCAATACCGGCAGCTCCACGAAGAAGGTTGTGCCCTCCCCGGCTTTTGTCTCGAACCAGATCCGCCCCTTGGCTTGTTCCACAATTCCCTTACTCATGGCCAGTCCGAGGCCGGTGCCGGATGTTTTCGTAGTGAAGTTGGGCGTGAAAATCTTGGGCTGAAGTTCTTCGGCGATCCCGGTACCATTATCCGTTACCTTAATGAGTATATTGTTTTCATTTCGTTCTTCCTCGATACGGATCATGACCGTTGTTCCTTCCGGCACTGCCTGGATGGCGTTCTGGATCAGGTTCGTAAACAAGCGGTTGATCTGGGTACGGTCGGCATGAACGTATACCGGCTCGGGAACGGGGTTCCAGGAAAGCTGCAGCCGGTCGTTGATGGAATGCAACTGCGTTACCATCCGCAACACTTCATTCAGTTCAAAATCCTCGTTATGCGGGTTTCCGATATTGGCAAACTGGCTGAACTCGCCGGCAATATGCGTAAGGTGATCGATCTGTTCTACGAGGGTAAGGGCCACATTGGCCGTTAACTCACGTACATTATCCGCATTGTTGTTGATCGCTTTTTGCAGGTATTGCAAACTCAGCTTCATCGGCGTAAGCGGGTTCTTGATCTCGTGCGCCACCTGCCGGGCCATTTCCCGCCAGGCACCCTCCCGTTCGCTCTTGGCCAGGGCTACGGCGCTTTCGTCGAGTTTTGCCACCATCTTATTGTATTCCTTCACCAGCTCCCCGATCTCGTCATCCCGCTTCCAGTCGATCGCTTCGTTCATCTGCCCCAGGCTCACCGCCTTCATCTTCTTACTGATGAAGGAGAAGGAACGGGTAATGCGGTTGGTTATGAACAGGGCAACGATACCCGCTATCAGGAAGATGAACGCGTTCAGGTTGATGATGGTGACCAGGAAATTGGCGATCTCTTCCTGCAGCTTGCTTTCCGAGGTGAAATACGGGATATTCAGGTAGGCGTATTCCCGGCCATTGCCATCGATCACCGGCACGTAATTACTCACAAAACTGAGTTTGCCGATCTTCTCCTCCTTGAAATACTGAACTTCCTTTTGCTTGTTGAGGTGGTAATAAGCCACGGGATCCATCCGGGTACTGATGATCCCCTTGTTATACGGCAAGGGCAGGGATGATACCCGCAGGTTTCCATCCAGGTCATACAGGTTCACATCCACGGCATGTATCTCGGATACTTTGTCGATCAGCCTTTCCAGTTTTTCGCGGTACGCTTCGTCGTACACCTTCACCACGTCATCGAAGATCGCCAGTTCGTTCAGGGATATGCGTACCTCGTTCTCCATAACATGGATCACGCGGCTGAGTTTCTCCCGGTTGGTATTCTGGTACCGGCTGATGAAGAAAAGGATGGTAGCCACACCGATGATCACAAACGAAACGGCGCTGATGAATATCACGGTGCCATACACCTGGTTGCGTATACTCATCTGCCAGAAATTACGTACCCGCAGGCTGCTGAACCGGGTACGGATAAGCAGGTTGAACAGGGAGAACAATCCCGTAACCACCAGGAATGCGCAGAACAGGTACGAGAACAAGGTGATCGACTCGATGAAAAAATTATTCTCCTTGGCAATGATCACCACTTTTTGGGCGCCGGCCCGGTACCACAATTCATCGTAGCCGCCTTTTTGAATGGTGCGGAATTCATCGCGGGGAACCTGGGAGGCCTCGAGTTTTGTAGGGAATGCATAATCGTTATGATTGCTTACTAGCTGCAGGTTGTTGTACACCGCGAAAGCGTAAACCCGTGAATTCTCGATGGCGTTGCTGTTACCCTTGGAAAAGAGTTCCAGGTTCAGGGCGTCGGTCTTGTACTTGCGGGGGTTGGCAAGGATAAAAACATAACCCAGGGTATCGCCGTCGAAGGTTGTAATGGTCCGCTTGCTGATATAGCTGAAGCGGTCGTAAGACTCATCGTAATAAAAAAGTCCGGGGACACTGGTCGCCCTTGCCTGGGTATTCAGTACCGTATTGAGTTCATTGTACCCGGCCACATCGTCGTTGTACAGCGGTCGTTCGTTCGAATCGAAGGTATAGATGCGGGTGTCGTACTTGTTGGTATAACCGGAGAAGTTGCCATTGACCAGGCTGTCTTTGAATGCCCGGTTCGAGGAATCGGAAAGCAGCCGGTAGAAATTGGCGGCCAGGTAATCGCTCCGGAAATCGGTGAGCAGTGTGTTCAGGAGGGTTTCGCTGGATGGATCGGCCTTGGTGGCAAGTATTTCGGCGTAGTGCTTACGGCTCACCAGTTCTTTCTTACTGTTTTCCACCACGATCACCGCGGTGATGGTAACAGAAAAGAAGAAAAGCCAGAAGATCAGCCGCAGCGAAGCCACTTTCCGTATCGATAACCCGAGTTTGGCCGTATACAACAGGAAAAGATAAAGCAGCAGCCAGGCCAGGGTGAACAGGCGGAACGCGGCGTAGTCTTTCCCCAATTGAAAACTCAGGTATACCAGGCCGCAAACCGTGAGCGCCAGGAACGGTATCACCGAACGACGTTCGAAACAGGGGCGTATGAAGAATAACAAGACCTGGCTAAGCAGGAAATAACCCATCGCGATACAACAGAGTACAATAAAACCGGTAACACTGTATATGTTGAGGGTGAAGAAATTGATCACATCAAAAGATATCTGCGAATCGGCCACGAGGCTGCGGATGATATCGCCACCGATATAGGCCGCTACCAGCATGACAGCCAGGGAAACACCCAGGTACAGCCATCTCCGGGCGCCGGATGGTTTACCCGTGTCGATTTTGATATCCTGCAGGTGATAATGGATGAAAAGAATGACCCAGGCAAAGAGCATGGAATTGATCAGCAGGTCGCCCAGCGAACGGAATACAACATTGGATCCATAGATCGTGGGATCGAACAATTCGAATTGCCGGAAATTGAGCGGGAAGGGAAAGAAATAACTGATGGCACGCAGTACAATGATACTTCCCGCCAGTACCAGTACGCCCCACCCAAGACCCTTCACCGACCGGGTTGTATTGGCAAGCAGGTGCAGGAACAGCAGCACCGCGATGGCGGCCAGTATCCGGAGCCACACCGCGGCCATATTATTCTTGGGAATAACACTGTTGGCCTTTTCGATGATGTGGAACAGGGATTTTCCATGAAGCGATTTTACCTGCGAGCCGATGGCGTGCAGGGAGATGTCGTAGTTGCGTTCAATATCCCTGCCCATGGCAAAACCGTTGCGCAGGTAGGTATTCGTGATGAAGAAATCCCATTTAACCGGTATCAGCGCAATGGATACTCCGCCCCGATCCTGCTGCTTACGCCAGGCGTAAAAGCCGTTCGCCAGTTTGGCAAAGCCGGTGGTTTCGGGAGATGCGAGTATTTCCCCGGATGGCAATACGGTCTGTGAGTTCCAGAAGACGAGTTTCCGGGTTCCGATGTCGTTGATGAAATACCGGTAAAAGAAATATTTTTTGGCAACGAGTTCCTGCAGTAATGGTTCGCTGATGGTATTATCGCTGATACGGCTGATGCGGTTTGTATCGGCCACCAGTTTTTCAAAATCCTTTTCCTGCCGGTGAATATAACGCTGGATGTTCTCCCGCACGGCCCCGGCGGAGGAGTTACCCGACCAGTAATTATCGATGATGAAGGAAATGGTGACCAGCCAGGCCGCTATGATAAGCAGGTAGCTGTTCTTTATGATGAAACGTCTAAAGGGGCTTTGGGTCTGCAATCGGTTCTACATTGTTTGCTGCTTCTTGATGCTGTTCCAGATGCTGTCCATCTCTTCGAGGGTCATATCCTGCAGGGGTTTGCCGGTTTTCAGGGCCTCCGCCTCCATCTGGGTAAAGCGCCGGATGAATTTCTTATTGGTTCGTTCCAGCGCATTTTCGGCGTCTATCCGCAAAAACCTTGCAAAGTTTACGAGTGAAAAGAAAACATCGCCCAGTTCATCCTCCATCCGTCCGGTATCACCCGATTCAATGGCTTCGAACAATTCTTTCTTCTCCTCTTCCACCTTATCCCATACCTGTTCTTTATTATCCCATTCAAACCCTACCTGCTTTGCCTTTTCCTGCAGGCGCATGGCCTTTACCATCGAGGGCAGCGATTGCGGAACCCCGCCCAGTACCGACTTCTTGCCTTCCTTGAGTTTGAGTTTTTCCCAATTACGCTTCACATCATCTTCATTGCTCACCCGGGTATCGCCATAGATATGCGGGTGCCGGGCGATGAGTTTTTCGCAAACCCCGTTGATCACTTCGTCGAGGGTAAACTGCTGCTGCTCGGCGCCGATCCGGGCGTAAAAAACCAGGTGAAGCATCAGGTCGCCCAATTCTTCTTTGATCGATTTCCAGTTGCTTTCGGTGATCGCGTCGGCCAGCTCGTAGGTTTCCTCGATGGTAAGCTGCCGCAGTGTATGAATGGTTTGCTTTTTATCCCAGGGGCATTGTTCACGGAGTTCATCCATGATGGTAACAAGGCGTAGGAAAGCATCTGAACTGGACTGAGACATAGTATATCAGAGTTTAAAGAAGCTGAAGAAAACGAAGAATGTAAAAAGAACGCCTAATGCCACCATGAATAAAATATTAACCACCAAGAATTTGATGATGGTTTTGAATCTTCGTTGCCGGTAAAAATTACGCATGGACTTATACTGATAGTAGAACATGCTCAGGTATACAAAAAATATGACCCAGCTGATAATCCGAGTGTGCAACATCCCATTCAGGCTGTCGAGGCAGAAAATAAACAGCAAGGCAATGAAGATAAAAATGTACAGGTGCAGGCTAAATATGCCATGATTGACGTAATAGAATTCTTTCCTCCGGATATATACCAGCTTTAAAATGAGCGCCAGCAAGGGAAGTGAAATAAAAAGCAATTGCGGCAGGCTGTGCATCAGCAGGTACTTGAAATCCCGGAACGCATCGAGTTTTCTTCCCTTGTAACGTTCATTCAAGTCGATCATCCTGTACATAAATTTCCGTTCAAACCAATTATCGTGCTTGCCCGCTTTCAGGGCGGAATCGTATGCTGCGCGGCTCTTGAAAGGCGCCTGCATAAGGTTGTTATTGGCCGCAGTTTCGAATGTATCGGAATAGGCCTTGAACTGGGCTCTGGTCATCGGCAGCGCCGGGCGGCCATCTTCCTTGTTGATTCCGGCGGTAAACGACGCAAAAGAAGCTGAGTCCAGCCCTGCGATTTCAGTAAGGCTCTTGCCATTGATGGTCATGTCGGATTTCACATCAATCCGATCGGATTTGAAAAAAGTGAAAAACAACAAAAAGAAAAACGCCGACGTGAAGATGTACATCCGGATCGGGTTCACATAACTGGCCCGGCGCCCGATCATGTATTCGGTGGAAAGAAATCCCGGGCGAAAGACCAGGTATTTGAGCGTGCTGAAGAATTTCCCATCGAAATGGGTAATGTCCTGGAAAAAATGTGTGACCAGGTGCCAGACCGACTCTTTGGGCTCAATGTTCTCCTGCCCGCACACATGGCAAAACCGCCCCTGTACTTCTGTCTGGCAATTCAGGCAATTTGTTTCCTTCCGTTCCTTCAACCGGCTCATGGAGGTTAATTTTGTTAAAAATAGGAAAGTTTGTGGGTTTAATACAGCAAGAACCGGTTTTGGGTTCTGCAACTTCCATTACTTTTGCGGGGAAAATTATCCAGATGAAAAGATCGCTCCTTTGCCTGGCTGTATTGTTTGTTGCTCCTGCCATACATGCCCAGTACTATTACACCGATATCCTCAACAACAGGCAGGCAATGGCCGACCTCGCCAACCTGAAAGAGAAAAAGGTAAAAGGCGTAAAAGTGATTTCCCTGGAAGCAGATGGTACAGAAACCGAAGGCTTTACCTGCCAGAAAAAGATCAGCCGCGATTACTCCGAAGTAGAGATCTATACCGCCACCAATGAATCGTACCCGAATACCTTTACGTCGTATTACAACGCCGCGGGTGTATTGCAGCGCACGGTGGATTCTTCCGAAGCCGGGGCTACCACCATCGACTACCTGTACGACGCAGCGGGGCGGGTTGTTTCGGTGAACTCCGTGAAGAACTTTGCCACCGACGACGATGCGGGTACAGTTTCAGAACAACACATTTACTCCTACAACGCAGCGGGTATTCCGGTACAGATGATGCAGGTGCGCAACCGGCGGGATACCACCCTGTTTGTTTTTGAGGCCGATGAAAGCGGGAACGTGATCATTGAGAAGAATGAGAAGACAGCCGAAGTGTATTATTATTATTACGACGAACGCAACCGCATCACCGACATCGTGCATAAGTACAGTTATCAAAAACAACTCTTCACCGAAAACTCCTTTGAATATGACGAGGCAGGGCAACTGGTGAAAATGGTCAGTTCCGAAAAAGAAGGAGCCTATTATTTCACCTGGCGTTACAATTACGAAGGCGGACTGCGTACCACCGAACGCTGCTACTCCAAGGAAGGAAGGCTGATGGGATCGGTGGAGTATTTGTATAAAAGATAACCGGAATCGCCGCTGAATGAACCTTCAATAAGCCATCTTCACCATTGGGTTTCCTCGGAAGGCATTGTTTCCATTTCCCAACAAAAAAGCCGCTGTAAAGCGGCCTGTACTCGGGATGGGAGTTGAACCCACACTCGCATTGCTGCGAACAGGATTTTAAGTCCTGCGTGTCTACCAGTTCCACCACCCGAGTGGTTGA
>Ga0268298_10006559_pt1 | contig 10532 bp, 10 predicted proteins | sample WWTPWeurt_MetaG_FD_194462 | JGI IMG/M metagenome (GOLD analysis project Ga0268298, IMG submission 194462) | Activated sludge microbial communities from WWTP in Nijmegen, Gelderland, Netherland - WWTP Weurt | ecosystem: Engineered > WWTP > Aerobic digester > Activated sludge | place... | reverse complement strand
GGCCGCCTTTGCCGACAAGCTGCCGGCCCACCAGAAGGTCGCCGACCACCTCGCCGAGCTCGGTGCCCTGACGCTCAAGCCCGAGGCCAACATCATCAAGCTGCCCAACATCTCCGCCTCCGTCCCCCAGCTCAAGGAGGCCATCGCCGAGCTCCAGGCCCACGGTTACGCCGTGCCCGATTATCCCGAGTCGCCCAAGACCGACGCCGAGAAGGACGCCAAGGCCCGCTACGACAAGGTCAAGGGCTCCGCCGTCAACCCCGTCCTCCGCGAGGGCAACTCCGACCGCCGCGCCCCCAAGGCCGTCAAGGATTACGCCCGCGCCCACCCCCACTCCATGGGCAAGTGGTCCGCCGATTCCAAGACCTCCGTCGCCACCATGAGCCAGGACGACTTCCGCAGCAACGAACTGTCCATCACGCTCGATAAACCGGTGACGGTCCGGATCGAGTTTGTGCCTGCTGCGTCAGCCGTAGGCTCGGCGAAGGCTGATTCTCCCACTGACACCAAGGTCCTCCTCCCGAAGCTCGCCCTGAAGGCCGGCGAGATCCTCGACGCCACCGTCATGCGCCGGGCCGCCCTCGAGGCCTTCTACGCCGCCCAGATCGCCAAGGCCAAGGCTGACGGCACCCTCTTCTCGCTCCACCTCAAGGCCACGATGATGAAGGTCTCCGACCCCATCCTCTTCGGCCTCGCCGTGAAGGTGTTCTTCAAGGATCTCCTCGCCCGCCACGCTGCCACCTTCGCGAAACTCGGCGTGGATCTGAACAACGGCTTCGGCGACCTCGTCGAGAAGATCGCCACCCTCCCCGCCGCCGAGAAGGCCGCGATCGAGGCCGACATCCAGGCCGCCTACTCGTCCGGCCCGGCCATCGCCATGGTCAACTCCGACCAGGGCATCACCAATCTCCATGTCCCGAGCGACGTGATCATCGACGCCTCCATGCCCGCGATGATCCGCTCCTCCGGCCAGATGTGGAACGCCGCCGGCAAGCAGCAGGACACCCTCTGCGTCATCCCCGACAGCAGTTACGCGGGCGTTTACCACGCCACGATCGAGTTCTGCAAAAAACACGGCGCCTTCGACCCGAAGACCATGGGCTCCGTGCCCAATGTCGGCCTCATGGCCCAGGCCGCCGAGGAATACGGCTCGCACAACAAGACCTTCGTCGCCCCCGCCGCCGGCACCATCCGCATCGTGGACGAGACCGGCAGGGTTCTCCTTGAGCACAGTGTCGCCGAGGGCGACATCTGGCGCGCCTGCCAGACCAAGGACGCCCCGGTGCAGGACTGGGTGAAGCTCGCCGTCAACCGCGCCCGCCTTTCCAACACCCCCGCCATCTTCTGGCTCGACGGGAAGCGCGCCCACGACGCTCAGATTCTCGCCAAGGTCAAAACCTACCTCGCCCAACACGACACCAAGGGCCTCGACATCCGCGTGCTCGCCCCGGCCGCCGCCTGTGAGGCCACGCTCGTGCGCCTCAAGGCCGGGCAGGACACGATCAGCGTCACGGGCAACGTTCTCCGCGACTACCTCACCGACCTCTTCCCTATTCTTGAGGTCGGCACCAGTGCCAAGATGCTCTCGATCGTCCCGCTCATGAACGGCGGCGGCCTGTTCGAGACCGGTGCCGGGGGTTCCGCCCCGAAGCACGTCGAGCAGTTCGTGCAGGAGAACTACCTCCGCTGGGACAGTCTCGGCGAGTTCTTCGCCCTCGCGGCCTCCTTCGAGCACCTCGCCATCACGCAGCAGCACGCCCAGGCCAGGGTCCTTGCCGACACCCTCGACCAGGCCAACGGCAAGTTCCTCGAGAACGACAAGTCCCCCGGCCGCAAGCTCGGCACGATCGACAACCGCGGCTCCCACTTCTACCTCTGCCTCTACTGGGCGCAGGCCCTGGCGGCGCAGAGCACGGACGCCAAGCTGCAAGCCCTCTTCAAGCCCGTCGCCGAGAAGCTCGCCGTCGCCGAGAAGCAGATCGTCGCCGAATTACTGGCGGTTCAGGGGAAGCCTGCTGAGGTGGGTGGATACTACCAGCCCGACGACGCCAAGGCCGGTGCCGCCCTCCGGCCCAGTCCGATGCTCAACGCCATTCTGGCGGCCATCTAACAGCAACTCCAGTCCCACTCCCCAATCTCGCCGCGCTCCCGCCGGCGGGATTTTTTGCCATGCACAGCAGCTAGCGTGTTTCTATTTTCTTACGAGCGGCAGTAATACTTGCCGCAGTTCCTCTTGGGAAAACCCAAGACCGATATCTTTCCTTTTGTTACTCTCATCAAATGTAATGAGGTGCCCGCTGCGGTTTTCGTGGAAACCCAGCTGCCCTATAATCGTTGGCGTGCCACTTAATTGATCAGCACAAAATATATTTATCTGCCATTGGGTGTTAAGCTGCGGCAATTCTGCAACACCATGCGGCACCGCTGTTGGAGCAAGGAACTGTTTCCAGATAAAAACTTCCTCCTTAGTTACCTTCATGGGATTCACGCCAACATCGAACTCTAGGCAGTAGTAACAGGTTTGCCCATTGCGTTCATATTTTCGCATAACTTTTTGAGGGAAATTAAAACCATAGCCTCCATCTGGCTGCTGCGCTCCAAACCAAAAGAGAAAGGCAAAGTCTTCGATCTTTGTCGCTTTGCGATTAACGAAAGACGCCACCTCATAAGCGCCGCCGAAATCATGAACTAAAGTCTCTCCAGTTCGCATTTCGTCTGCCAATAGCGATCCTCCGGTGATCAGCGCGCACGCAATGCCGCGTATTAACGAATTCTCGGCCTTAGATATCGCACCAGCTGTTTGCGTAAGATACTTTTTCGCCCGATCAGCTCCACTTCCGCCCAGCCATACCGTGCCTATATAAGGCACAACCAGTGCTGAGCAATTATGACTCCAAGAAGCGCCGCGATTCGCTTCTTGAACGGATACGATCAAGCTAACGTCTTTGAGTGCTAACTCATGCTCGGCATGAATGTATGCTTCGACAAAAAATAGTGATACCGGCTTGTCGGAAAAATATTCTGCTACACCTCTTATGATTCTCTCGGCCGCAGAACGAACACCGGCCCACGCAATTAAGATGTCGGGATGCGCCACAACAATCTTTTCGTCATATCCCCAAGCTCGCAGAGACGACTTCGTTCGCACGGTTCTGTGAGACAACCCAACGCTTGGTAATACAATGTTGTCGCGACCATTCTGGCTAGAGAGCAAAGTATCCGAAAAGAAAACAGGGTGATCGTCTGGAGCTAGACACGCTATCAAGGTCATGACTGTTTATGTAGCGGAGCCTCTACTATTGCCCAGACTGAATAAGCCTCTCTCTCAGCCAAATGTTATAAAGCGCAATTCGTAGTCCGATTAGCCAACTGGGACGGTCAGACGCGGTCACGGTCAGACGCGGCTTTGTGGTTTGTGGTCTGCGAATCCAGCTAGGCAGATTGAAACCTCGGCAGGTTCGCCACTTGCGACCGGTGTTGCCAAGCGTTTAGCTGCGCGGCTAGCTCTTCCCTCTTCCCATGAAGAAACTGCTGCCGGTTCTCGCGTTCCTCTTGTTTCATCTGGCCGACCTCGCCGCGGCTGTAACCACCGATCTGGCGCAGGAGAAGGCTGCCGTGCTGGCGGTGGTGCAACAGTTCTTTGACGCTCTCCATACCCGGGACGGCGAAGGACTGCGGGCCACCTGCCAGCCGGGTGCACAGGTTACCGCAGGGCGGCTCACCGAGAGCGGTTATGCCCTGCGGCAGCGTTCAATCGAGGTCGACATCGCCCAGCTCGCCACGGCTAAGGAAGTCTGGCTGGAGCGCATGTGGTCACCCACGGTGCACCTCAACGGCCGCATCGCGGTGGTCTGGACGCGCTACGATTTCCATCGGGATGGCAAATTATCCCACAATGGGACGGACTGCTTCACGCTGCTCAAGACCGACACGGGATGGAAAATTGCATGTCTCGCCTATTCCGCCGAACCCGCCACGCAGACCGAAAACCCGGCCGGCCCACCGCAGTAATCCCCGAGGATTCCATGCAGCGGCGGGGCTTTACCTGATTCGCACCCTGGTCGCAGTCGCGGTGCGGTCAGCCGGAATGCGAGCCAGCCGCTTGATCCGACCAACACGGCCGCACAGACCGGCCTTGACATGGTTCCCATAGCGGGAACTGTCTGTGAGCCTCATGCGTGTCATCTCCCGCAAGACCCTGAAAGACTTCTGGGAGCGGCACGCTGATTCGGAGCAGGCGCTCAAGGCCTGGTTCCACGAGACCAGAGCGGCCCGCTGGAAATCATTCACTGACATCAAAGCCCGCCACCGCACCGCCGACGCCCTGCCCGGCAACCGCATCGTCTTTAACATCAAGGGCAATACCTACCGTCTCATTGTTCGCCTCCACTACAACACCGGCATCGTCTTCATCCGCTTCATCGGCACGCACGCCGACTACGACAAGATCGACGCCACCGCCGTTTGACACCACATGAAACCCAAAGTCATCAAGACCGAACGTGAATACAAGGCGGCCCTCTCCCACCTGGAGGCGCTGATGGACAGACCGTCCCCCAACACGTCGGAGTTGGAGCTGTGGTCGCTGTTGGTGGAGAAATACGAGGAGGTGCATTTCCCTATCGCGACGCCCGACCCCATCGAAGCGATCCGCTTCCGCATGGAACAGGCTGGTCTGGCTCCGGCCGACCTGCAGCCTTACCTGCAGAGCAAGAGCAAGGTCTCGGAGGTGATGAACCGCAAACGGCCGCTCAGCCTGAGCATGATCCGCGCACTCCATCACGGCCTCAATATCCCCGCCGAGGTGTTGGTGCAGGAAACCCAGGCTCCTTACATCAGCGGCAGTTCCAAAAGCCGCAAGTAGCGGGTAGCCACTCTCCGGCCCAGCCCGACGCTCAACGCCATCCTGGCGCAGCTCTGAACAATCCCGTCGTCTTATCGCGCAATTGCGGCGCGCTCCCCGGACGCCAGAAAGACGGCGCGGTCAAGCCTGCGGAGCGACCGGGAATATCCGTTTCCGCCTCTTGCCCGGCTGGACCGGCGCCGGCGGTGCGGTGCGACGCGGCTTGGGCGCATGACGCTTGATGCCGAGCCGCCGGTTCTCGGCGGTGCGCGTGATCTGTATCTCCTGCATCCGCTGGAACACCGTCAGCAACTGGTCCGGCAGCGCGTAGCGATCGAGACCGGAGCGATCGAGGGCAAGGAGCAGTTCATGCGTGGCCTCGAGGGTCGAAAGGCAGCCGGGCTCCGGCTGGCGCTTGATGAGGTAGCGGCTCGGCGCGGCGCCCGAGAACATGATCTTCGGCAGCCCTTGCAGGTTGGGGCTCAGCCGCAGCATTGGCCGGACGAGGCGCCAGGTTGCGTCCAGCAGAAACACCACAAGCCGGCGGCCCGAGAAATCGGCGGCGTGCAATTCGCCCTTCGAGAGATCGCGGGCGTCCTTGCCCGGATAGAGCAGCACCGGAAAGTTCCCCGGATCATCAATCAGCGCCTGCACGGCTTCGTGGCTCCCGAAACTCCCCCCGATGTGGATTTCGCTGTCCGCCAGGCAAAGGTGGGTGAGCCGGCCGGTGTTCGCCTTGATGCGCTTGAATTCATGCGGATGCATCAGGATCACGAACTTCGTGCGCGTCGGCATGGGCGTGATCGATCCGCACCAGCAGAGCGCCTCGGGCCAGAAACATTTGTAGCACATCTTCCTCATCGGAAGGCCAACGATTGCCTCGCAACCACCCCTTTGACCAGAGGCAAAATGCGCCGGGCCGTCCGGGTTCGTGTTTTCACCCTTGCCTGCGCCCGTCCGGGCCGGAGAGTTCCGCCCATGAATTACCGGACCAAGGCCGAATACTTTATCCAAGGCATCACCCAGGGCTTCGTGGAAGCCGCCGAAGTCATTGCGTGGTCCGACGAGGTGGTCGTCACCGCCGCCACGCCCGAGGACTGGATGCTCGAAATCTCCAGCTGCGGCCCGGATGACCGCATGGTTATCCTCAGCCACCTGAACACCGTCAAGGGCGTGGCCGACCCGGTCGAGCTCGCCGCCCTGTTGAAGGCCAAGGGCGTCAGCTGACGGCACGCCCTGTCAGGCTGTCAGCAACGGACCGTCTGGCGTTTCGGAGCCACGGCCGCACCGCGCCGGCATTTGACGATGTGCTCGGCGGCGACCGGCACCGTGCAGGAGGTGCCGCCCATGTCGATTTCGACCTTTCCGATCTTCTTCGCTACCTCCATAGCCTTCGTCCCGAGCGGCGCCACATAGGTGCCGACGCTGATTACGAAACCGTTCATCGTGTATTTCGCGCCGTCGGGCGCCCGGCCGATTTCCCGCACCACGCGATCCAGCAGCCTGCCGTATTTGGCGAGGGGCAGCTGCTCGTCCGGCACGGTCGCGGCAATCGCCCCGAGCGTGGTCCAGCCGGCGCGCATCACATGTTCCTGTTTCGACTTGGTCCACTTGACGCCAAGCTTGAAGCCGGCCGGGTGCTCCGACGCCACCCAGGCGACGGTGTAGCCGGAAATCATGTCCCAAGCCGCGTGGTCGGCCCACCCTTGCAGTTCTCTCACGGTCATCTTGCGGCCGTCCGCCACCATGCCGGCCAGATATTGAGCATCGCCAATGCCGGTGCCATAAAGCTCCATCGCCAGCGTCTGGTCGCCCTTGATCCGCTTCGCGATGGGCTTCATGTCGCCGATGCGAACCCCGAGCAGCGAGTCGGGCGCGCCGTGCCGCATGAGGATGCGCCGGATCTGCTCGCTACCCTTGGCCTTCAGCGCAGCCATCACTTCCTTGAGATTCATGGCACAAGGACTTGTTAGTGCAGAGGCGGACGCGGTTGGTCGGCGCAACGTCCCAGAGCGCTATCGCGCCAGTTCGTAGAGATACTCGACGTAGGACAGCGCCGCGCCGTCGAAGCCGCTGACCTTGGGGTTGGCGGACTCGATGACGTAATACTCGTCGGGGGCGTGCGCGCCGCCGCCATGGCCAAGGCCGAAATGCGCGGCTGGCAGGCTGAGCGGCGGCTCGGTGAAGACGAAGCCCGGGTAGGAGCCGGCAAGGCGCGGCCAGAGCACGGGGTCGATGCCATTGCGCTTCAGCACCGCGAGCTGCGCCTGGATCACGCGCGATTCGGCGGGCGTGGCGGTCGGGTTGTAACCGCCCGTGAAATTGACGTCGATGTCGCCGTAACCGCGCTTGGCGAGGTGGGCCTTGAGCTTGCCCAGGACCTCCTCGGCGGTCTGATTCGGGACCAGCCGCAGGTCGAGTTTCACCGCCGCCTTGTGCGGCAGGACGGTCTTGCCGCCGGGCCCGGTGTAGCCGGCGTAGATGCCCTCGATGTTGACGGTCGGCTGCGAGACGAGCCGCTCCAGGGCAGCCTCGAACGGCAGGTCGTCGATCCACCGCATCGCGCCGGACGCGACCTGGTATTGCCGCACCGTCAGCTTGCGAGCGGCCGTCTGCACGAGGATCTTCTCCGCCTCCGTGATCGGGCGGACGTTCTCGAAAATGCCGTCGATCAACGGAGTGTTGCCATCGGGTGTCACCAGCGTGCTGAGCGCCTGCACCAGACGCCAGGTCGGGCTGTCGATCATCGCCTTGAACGAGGAATGGGTGTCGCGCATCGGGCCCTTGCCCCAGGTCTGCGCGTTGCTCGTCAGTTCGACCTCGATAACGCCCTTGGCACCGAGGTTCACGGTCACGCTGCCGTCGATGCTCTGCATGCCCATCGGCAGGAACACCCCGATGGTGCCGGCCAGTGCGGCCTTCACCTTCGGGTGGAGCGCGATCTGCCGGACGTTGGGCGAGCCGATCTCCTCCTCGCCCTCGGCGATGAGCACGAGGTTGACCGGCAGCTTCCGGCCGGAGGTGCGGAAGGCGTCGAGCGCGGCCAGGAAACACGCCTGCGGGCCCTTCTGGTTGGTGGCGCCTCGGCCGATGATGACCTTGCCGACACCGTCGCGGTCCACGATCCGCGCCTCCAGCGGCGGGGCCACCTTCCATTCCGCCGGGTCGAACTGCTTTACGTCATACATGAAATAGATGCCGACGGTCGTGGGCGCTCCCGTGTCGAGCGTGGCGAACACGCCGGGTTTGCCGGTCGTGTCGATGCGCTCCGCATGCTGGAAACCGACTTCCTTGAGCAGGCCGATGAGATGGTCCGCCCCCTCGGGGAAGCCGCGGTTCTCCGCGGCAATGGCCGGCTTGCGGATCCAGTCCTGCAGGCGGGCCACGGCGCGGTCGTGGTTTTTGGCTATCTCCGCCTTGAGCCCGGCGACATCCGCATCGGTCGCCAGCAGTTGCGTCATCAACCCCGCCGTGAAAACGGCGGCCAGCCCCAGGAAGCGTCGGTTCATGGTTGCCAACCATGTCGGCGGCACCATCCGCGGCAACGTCAAACCCTCACTGGAAGTAGCCCGCGGCCTCGATCACGCCCGCATCAGCTGGCTCGTCCGGCGCGCCCACCTCCCGGCAATCCTCTGGGAACGCTTGCTGCCGCAGCCGCCAACGCACCGCGCACATCCCGTCCGTCAGCGCCTCGTGCAGGGCCGAGCCAAAATCGTAGGCCCGGCCATCGAACCCCGCCTCGGCACCAGCCTGGTCGATGGCGAGCATGACGGCAAACATCCGGGCGCGGATTTCCGGGATGAGCACGTCCACGGAATCGACACCCGACTCGAGATTGGAGCGGCAGCCGTCCAGATTGCGGCTGTGATGCGAGCGGCAGGCCTCGGGCCGGGCTTCGTAGATGGTGCAACTGCCGTCGCGCAAGAGGACGCAAGGCCGCTTCAGCGCCGCCCGCTCATTCATCGTGCGCCCGGCAAACGCCGCGCGGTGCGCGGACGTCCCGGCGATGACCGCCTCGAGTTCTACGGGAGAAAAATGCGTCTGGATATATTCCGCCGCCAGCAGCACCTCGTGGGCCTGCACGCCGACGGGCACATGGCAGCAGGTGCCGCAACCCGCCCGGCACGCCACCGCCGTCCGCGCCGCCGCCGGGGCGGCAGCATAGGCCCGGTCGAAGCCCTTGTGCGCCGACCGGAAAACCGCGAGCAAGTCCGCAGGATTGCGTGTCCGCCCCAACGCCTTCAGCACGTAGCCCCCGGTTTTCTCAAACAGGGCCTCTTCCTCGGGTGTCCACGCGGCGCACATGGCTGACACTAGGAGTCAGGAAGCGGTCGTTGACAAGGCCCGTCGTCCCGCGCGCCTTCACCCCGTTACCGCCGTGCGGGCCGCCACCGCCGCGATGCGCTCGACCAACGCGACGCGTTCCTCCGGCGTCGTGTCGTGGCGACAAGGTTGAACGGCGGGTTCCAGCCGGTCGCCGCAGCGCACCAGCAGGCCCCAGCCGTCGGGAATCTCGTGCTGCCGGCAGATGCCCTCTTCCGTCACAAGATATAGCAGGCTGGCGGCGCGCCACCGGGCGAGTTTCGCGAATTTTGTGCCTTCGTGCAGTTTGCGCTGCGCGGTTCGATACTCGGCCTGCAGGCGATCATGGGTCCGGTGTCTCAGCCCACGCAGGTCGAGCGCCTCGAACTCGGGAAACAGTTCCTCCCGCCGCCGCAAGTCCGGGCGGTGGACGCCGATCAGCGCGCGCAACGCCATCAAGCGTTCGCTCATGCGCGCAAGCAACTCGGCCGCGCCGGCTTCGCGGGCGCTGTCCCGCAGGAAGTCGGCGCGCGAGGCCTTGCACTCAAAGACGGCAGTGACGGCGTTGTCTGCGAGCACGCGCGGCGTGGCGGCCACGACATCCGCCCGGTAGCCCGAGCGCGGCAGCCGCACCTCGGTCGCCGCGAGCAAAAGCCGGCGCTCAGCGGCCCAAGCCAGAGCCAGGCGCTTCAATTCAAGGTGCGCGGCGGTTTCGGACAACCGGCGCGCCGGGGGACAACTTGCTTCGTATAGGCGGGACACGCGGCCACCCTACCTGACCCCGCTGACAGCCTTATGTCAGGAGCTCGAAATATTGAGTCCCCGCAATAGGCTGACGTCGCGATGCCGGTGGCAGGGCGGAGCGGCCCGCTCCACCGCAGCGCACCGGGCCGGTGCGCCCTGCCCGCCATATAATAGGCGAGCCTTAATCCGGAACCATGCAGTCGGGAAATGTGGGAGCGAGCTTGCTCGCGACTTTTGGCGCGATGTCGCGAGCAAGCTCGCTCCCACAGTAGGCGCCGAAAGGTGAACGAAACCTCGACTGCAATGAAGGAGTCCTGCTGCATCGTTCGCTAATAGTGCCGATCATTGCTGCCGCGGACCTCGTCCAGCACGGGACTGCGCGGCACCACGGGGCGAACCTCAACGGTGAGCCCCAGCGCCAAGCCGGGGCACTGCTTCGCGATCTCCGTGGCCTCGTCGAGGCCGGAGGCGCGGATGTGGAAATACCCGCCGATGATCTCCTTGCCCTCGGCGTAGGGGCCGTCGGTCACGCGCGCTCCGTCTGGACCGGAAACGACGCGGCCGTCGAGGCCGAGTGGGTTGGCGTGTTCGACCTGGCCCTTGGCGGCGAGCGATTCGAACCAGTCGTTCCACTGCTTCGTCA
>Ga0268298_10006558_pt1 | contig 10533 bp, 9 predicted proteins | sample WWTPWeurt_MetaG_FD_194462 | JGI IMG/M metagenome (GOLD analysis project Ga0268298, IMG submission 194462) | Activated sludge microbial communities from WWTP in Nijmegen, Gelderland, Netherland - WWTP Weurt | ecosystem: Engineered > WWTP > Aerobic digester > Activated sludge | place: Netherlands... | reverse complement strand
ACCCCAGCCGCATTCCAGTGGACTACGATCGAATCCTCTCGGGGGAACGTCCCGAGGCGAACATCGTGATTCGGCCGGGCGACACCGTCCTCGTCCCGTGACAGGAGTTGCCGTGAGCCTCGCCCGAGACACCGTGCGCGGCGCCCTCTGGACGATTCTGGCGGGTCTGGGTTCGCGCGGCGTGGGCCTCTTGGGAACGCTCGTCGTGACCCACTACGTGAGCCCGGAGGACTACGGCGAGGTCATGGTGGCGGCCATCCTGGCGATGACGGCCAATCAGGTCTCCACGTTGGGGCTCGGGCAGTACCTGGTCTCGAAACCCGACGCTCACCCGAGCGCGCCGTTCGTGGCGAACGTGCTCCACGTGCTGCTCGGTGTCCTCGCAGTAGCGGCCGTCGTGGCTTTCGGGCCGCGCATCGGCGCCGTCGTCGATGCGCCAGGGCTCACGCGCTACCTGGGAGGACTCGCCGTGGCCGTGCTGTTCGACCGTGCGAGCTTCGTGCCCGAGCGGCTGCTGGCGCGCGACCTGCGTTTCGGAACTCTCGGCCTCGGTCGCACGTTGGGGGATCTTGCGCACACGCTCACCGCGGTCTTGCTCGTCATCGCGGGCTTCGGGGCGATGTCGCTGGTGCTCGGCAACGTGGTGCGCTCGGCGCTGCGGTTGCTCCTGTTTGGCGCCGCGGCGGGCGCGCGCGCCTTCCTGCTGCCCCGCCGACCCACCCTCCCACTCTTGGTCGACATGTTCGGGTTCGGCATTCCAGTCGCCATCGGCGCACTCGCTGCCTTCGCCACCCGGCGCTGGGACAACCTGCTCGTCTCGCGCTACTTCGGACCGGCCGTCACGGGGATGTACAACCTCGCGTACAACCTGGCCGACGTGCCCGCCATCCACGTCGGCGAGCAGATCGGCGACGTGCTCTTGCCCTCGTTCGCGCGGCTGCCCGACGAGCGGCGGCCGGCCGCGCTCTTGCGCGCGCTCGCACTGCTCTCGCTGGTGGTGTTTCCCATGGCCGTGGGTCTCGGCGTGATCGCCCCTACCTTGGTGAGCGTGGTATTCGACCCGCGCTGGCGACCGGTCGCGCCCATGCTCCTCGTGCTGTCGGTGTTGAGCATCGCTCGGCCCGTGGCCTGGGTCATCGCCTCGTATGCCCAGGCCCTGGGGCGTCCACGGCCGCTCATGTGGCTCGAGCTCGCCAAGCTCTTGGGTCTCGGCGTGGCCATCGCCAGCGTGGGGCGCACGAGCCCAGTGGGCGCGGCGGCCGCGGTCGGCGCCGTCTACGTCCTGCACGCGTTGGCGTGTCTGTGGGTCGCCGAGAGCGTCGGCGCGGTCGAGCTCCGGCGCTCCCTCGCGAGCCTCGTACCAGCGTGTGTTGCCACGCTGCCGCTCGCCCTCGCCGTGCTCGGCGCCCGGGCCTCGTGGCGAGCAGCGGGGGGGAGCGCGGGCCCGGCGGCACTCGGCCTCGAGATCGCCGCGGGCGTGGTGGCCTACGTCGTCGGCGCTTGGCTGTTCGCGCGGAGCAGCGTGCTGGACTTGCTCAGTCGCTTTCGGGAAGCGCTCGGCGCCGATCAGCGCGCGCAGCGGAATCCGAGTCGCTCGCCTACGTCGTAGGTGTCGTACCAATCTCGCGACGACGCTCTCATCCACACGGCGGTGCTCTTGAACCCACCGCCGCGTCCGACGTAGCGAGTCCCCTTGAGCGGACCCTTGGGGTCGACCTTCGGCGCGCTCGCGTAGTAGTTGGCGTCGTACCAATCTGCGACCATCTCCACCATGTTCCCCGCGAGATCGAGCACACCGTACGGGCTGGCACCGCTCGGCGCGGAGCCAACGGGTTTCGCCTTTTCACCGCAGCCGCTCATGTTCGCTTGGGCGCAAGTCGGTTCCGCGCTTCCCCAAGGGTACTTTCGGCCGTCGCTGCCGCGGGCGGCCTTCTCCCACTCGGCTTCGGTCGGCAGGCGTTTCTGCGCGAACGCGCAATACATCTTGGCGCGGCTCCAGTCGAGGCAGCCCGCCGCGTAGTCGTGTTTCGAGCAATCCCACGTGCAGCTCGGCGGATCGCAGGCGCCGGCTTTCACGCAGGCCGCGTAGTGGTCCTGGGTGACCTCCGTCTCGTCGATTTCGAAGGCGCTGAGTGTCACCGTGTGCATGGGCTTTTCGTCCTCGGAGCAGTCGCTGTCGACCGCCGCGTTGCAGCCCATGACGAAATCACCGGCCGGGATCGCGATCATCTTCATCGTCGACCCGGTGCTGACGCAGTCGAACGCGCTCCCGTCTCCGGCATCCCCGGCGTCGCTGACGTTGCCTCCGGTCGCGGCTTCACCGCCGCTTCCCGCTCCACCGGAGCTCGCATCGACGCCGCCCGTACCGGAGCCACCCGAGCTGCCGCCGATGCCGCTGCTCCCGCCCCCACCGCTGTTCCCAGAAGTGCCAGGCGTTTCGGCCTCCCCGCAGGCCACGACCGAGGAAAGAAACAGAGCCGCCGCCAACCGTGAGCGTTCCAACGCATGCGACATGGTCGACTCCTTGGACATCGTCCCGCCTGCGTAGCGGCAACTCGCGTGCCACGCGTCAGCGCAGCGATCGGCATGTCGAGCGCGGGCAAAGCGCGCAATTCAGTGCTCGACCTCGCCATGATTGCGCGAACCGGTCGACCACGAGCTCGCGCGCGGCAGACCTCGGGTGCACGTCGAGGCGCCCGAGGCGTTCAGGTGGTCGGTCAGGGGCGAGAAGCCTGCTTCGGTCGCGTGCACGTCGCATGTCGTCGGGTGGCATGAGCCATGCACCCCAAATCACGCGATGCCCGCTGCGCGCGCCAGCGCCCCCGTTTCGTTCTTGGCGGACGGCTTCCGCGTTGCAGCGGATTGCTTGCCTGCCGAAGACGCCGCCGGCGATTTCTTCGCGCTGAGCTCACCTGCTCCCGGAAGGCTCACGGTGCTGGTGAGCGATGCCTGCGGCCGGGGCCGCGAGGGTGCCGCGATCTTGCGTGGCATCGTGCCCGAGCTTCGCTTCCTCGTTCGCACGGGTGAAAGCCCGAGCCGTGTGCTCGCGAGGCTCAACGACGCGGCGCTCGACAAGCTCCCCATCGACCGGTTCATGACTGCGTTGGTCGTCGAGTTCGACGCCAACCAACGTCGGCTCACGGCAGCGAATGCGGGACACGTCCCTGCGCTCCGGAGGAGCGCGCATCACCACGTGGAGCTCCTGGGGACCCACGCCGGTCCGCCCCTCGGCGTCGTGCGCGGCGCTGCCTATTTCTTGGAAGAGGTCGAGTGCCGCAGCGGCGACGTCGTCGTGATGATGACCGACGGCGTGCTGGAAGCTTTGGAGCGAGACCTGCTCTCCATGCACCGGCTGAGGAGTCTGGTCGCCCACGGACCTCCGTCGGCTACCGACCTGGAGCGCGTCCTCTTGGCCGCGCTCGAGCGCCGGCTGCACGGACGCCGCCCCGACGACCTCACGCTCGTGACCGTCGAAGTCAATCCTGCGGTGCGGGGCCGCGGTCGCCACCTGGAACGCACTCGCTTCGCCGCCGACGAGCCGCTCCGGTGCTGCGGCGGCGCTGCACGTCGCTGAGCGGAAGGTATGCATGCACGTTCTGGTTTTGACCAAGATCTTCCCGAATCGGATCGAGCCCCACGCGTGTCCGTTCAATCGGCAACAGTTCGCGGCGCTCGCTCACTACGCAGAAGTCGACGTGCTCGCGACCATCCCCTGGTTCCCAGCCGCCCGGAGTTTCTCCCGCTGGTCGCGTGCCGGACGGCTGGGCAGCGTGCCTGCCCTCGAGCGCATCGACCAGCTCAGCGTGTTCCACCCACGCTATGCCTACTTTCCCAAGCTCGGCGGCAGCGCCGGAGGGCCGCTCTACGTGGCTTCGGTCGCGCCGCTCGTCTGGCAATTCAGAGGCAGCGTCGACGTCATCGTCGGATCGTGGGCCTACCCCGACGGCTACGCAGCCGTCGTGCTCGCGCGCTGGCTCGGCGTGCCGGCGGTGATCAAAGTCCATGGCTCCGACGTGCACCTGCTCGGGCAACGGAGCGGCTCGAAGAAGGGGGTCGAGTGGGCGCTCGAGCACGCCGACGGAGTGGTGGCCGTGAGCCACGAGCTCGCTTCCTGCGTGGAAAAGCTCGGCGCGGCGCCCTCGCGCGTGCATGTGGTGCCGAACGGCGTCGACGTGGACCTCTTCCACCCGAGAGAGCGCTCCGAGACCAGGCGCTCGCTCGGCGTAGGAGCGGCGCAAGCCGCCCTGTTCGTCGGACGCATCGAGCAAGAGAAGGGTGTGCTCGATTTGGTGCGGGCGTTCGCGCGGCGTGAGCTCCAGCGTGACGAGCTGTGGTTCGTGGGCGACGGGCCCGAGCGCCAACGCTGCGTGGCGCTGGCGCGCGAGCTGGGAGTCCACGCACGCTTCTTCGGCGAGCGCCCGCTGGCCGAGGTTGCCGCGTTCATGGCCGCGTCGGACGTGGTGGTTCTGCCGAGCTACGCCGAGGGCTCGCCCAACGTCGTGGCAGAAGCGCTCGCTTGCGGTCGTCGCGTCGTCGCCAGCGACGTGGGGGGCGTGCCCGAACTCGTCCACTCGCCCGAGCTCGGATGGCGCGTCGCCCCGGGCGACGTGACCGCGCTCGGTAGCGCGCTCGAGGCCGCCCTCGGCCGGCCGGAGGACGATGATGCCGAGGCCATTCGCCGCGCTGCCGGCATCTCGAGCTGGAGCCAGAGCGCAGGCGAGCTCTTCGACGTGCTGAGCCGCATCGTCGGTGAATTCCGAGGGAGGGCCGCGGCATGAGGCGGCTCGTTCCCCACGCCTGGCTCGAGTCTCTGGCGGAGCGATGTGTTCCGCCGTCCGTCGTGCTCCGGAGCGGGCCGCGTCGTGGTCGCCGTGTCGCGTTGACGTTCGACGACGGTCCCTGCGCCTTGACGCATGCGTATCTCGACCTCCTCGCCAGGCACGCGGCGCGTGCGACGTTCTTCGTCGTCGGTGCCGAGTGCGAAGGGCGGCGCGAGCTGCTGGCGGAGATCGTGCGCCGTGGACACGCACTGGGAGCGCATGGCTACAGCCATACGCCGTTTCCGGCGCTGGCTCGCACGGGCGCGCTCGCCGCGGAGCTCAGCCGGACTCAGGCGCTGCTTCCCGAAACGGTGGCGGCGCGCCGCTGGCTCCGTCCACCCTACGGCGAGTGGTCGCTTCGGAGCGTCCTCGTGTGTCTGCGCGCGCGGGCCACGCTGGTGTTCTGGTCGGTGGACTCGGGCGATTGGCGGCTGGAAGACCCCCACGAAATCGCCGAGCGGGTCGGGCCGAACCGCGTACGACCCGGCGCCATCGTGCTGATGCACGAGGGTCAAACACACACGCTGGAGGCCCTGGGGGAGATCCTGCCTCGGCTGGAAAGGAGCGGGTATGAGCTCGTCACGCTTCCGGAACTGGTCGCGGCGTGAAGCCTCATGGCTCGACCGCGAGCCGACGCTGCGCGACGGCCTGATGTTGGCGCGGAGCCGCTTCCTCGGGGGACTCCGCCGGCCGCTGGTGGTGCTCGCTCTGGCTGCGAGCACGGCGCTCGGGGTCCACCTCGTGCGCACGACCATCGGCGTGGAACACGCGCCGCGCTACGTGCTCCGCGTCGTCGAGCCCAACGTGGACCCGACGATGCTGCCGCCGGCACGCCGGCAGCTCGGCGAATACGTGCGCGACGGGGTTTTCACCCGAGAGGTCGTGCTCGGGATCATCGACCGCCAAGGGCTCTATCCCGCGCTGCGCAAGAACGACGCCCCGCGGGCCGTCGAGTCCTTCCGCGAGGACTTCGAGGTCGAAGTCGAACAGAACTACTTCCTCGAGCCGCGGGCGCAGGGCGATTCGCCGCGTTCTGCGCGCCTCACGCTGAGCTTCCACTCGAAAGACCCGGACGTCGCCCTCGCCGTCACACGGGAGCTCGGGCGCATCGTGGTCGAACGCGAGCAAATGGCGCGCGAACGTCAGGCTGCGAGCGCCCTTGCCTACGCCCAGGCGAATCTGGCGCGGGCGGAACATGCTCTCGACGAGCGGCGCGCGACCATCTCCGCCGAACGCGCCCACTTGCTCGAGGCGACCGTTCCCGAGCCGCTGCGCGAGGTTCGTCTCGTGAGCCTGCTCGGATCCCTCGGCTGGCGACAGCACGAGCTCGAGCGTGCGCAAACGCAGAAGGTGTCCCTCGAGATGGGCTCCGAGCGGGAGGCGAGTCTCTTGGGCTTGAGCTTCGAAGTCGTCGACTCCGGCTCGATCCCCGCTCGTGAGCAGCACGGGCAGCGGCGCTCGGCGCGGATCGCGCTGATTTCCTTCGTGGTGGCGCTGCCGGCGGCTGCGCTCTTCGCGGGTGCGTTTTCTCGGTCGGGAGGTGCGGCATGACGGACGAACCTCGGGCGACACGCTTCGAACCACGAGTCGAGCTCGAGCGCGTGATGGGCTTCTTGGGCCGCGCGCGCCGCGGCTGGCGCTGGGCGCTCGGCGCGCTCGCGTTGGGGCTCGTCGCCTCCGGCGCGTACCTGCTGCTCCGGACGCCGCTCTACCGCTCCCAGACGGTGCTCCTCTACACCGACACGATTCGCGCTGCGGAGACCGGAGAGCCGACCACGACTCCGAAGAGCGTGGCCGCTCGACTCCAGGAAATCCTGCATTCCCGCCAGGAGCTCGCCAAGGTGGTGGCCGACTACGGTCTCTACCCCGAGGTACGGAAGGTCTATGGGACGTTCGACGCCGTCGACGAGCTGCGCAGGCATGTCGAGTTCCGCGCGCCAGGCGGAGACACTTTCAGCATTGCGTTCTCGGGGACATCCCCGACGCTCGCGCGGGACGTTACGGCACGTCTCGCGGAAATCGTGGTCAGCGAGGACGCGAAGCTGCGCAAGAAGCACGCCGCTTCGGCCCGAGAGTTCTTGGCGCAGGAGAAGGGGCGTGCCGCCGAACGCTTGAAGAACGCGGAGCAGGAGTTGGCGCAGTTCATGGCCGACCACCCGAGCTTCGCTCTCGACGCCACGCCCCTCCAGTCGGGAGCGGCGATCCGCGCGCGTGCTCAGGCGCCCGCCGCGGCGCGGGTGCCGCCGCGTCCGCGGGTGATCGCGCTCGCTCCAGAGAAGCCCAGCGTCGCCCCGCCCCCGCCGCCGGAGCCTCGGCCGCCGAGCGCTGCCGAGTTGGAGGCCACTCGACAAGCGAAGGAAGAGGTCGGGCGAGCGACGGCCGCCGTGGAAGCTGCGCGGCAATACGTTGCCGAGCAACGCCAGCGCTACACCGATGCGCATCCCGACGTACGTGCAGCTCGCGAGGCATTGAGCCGCGCCGAGGCACGACTGCTCGCCGCTCGCGCGCGCGAACCAGCGCCGCCGGAGCCCGCGGAGACGCCGGCGCCGGTCGAACCCAAGACCGAGACCAAGCCGCGCTACATCACCTTGCCGGCGGAGTCGGGGACGGCGGCCCGCACACCTGCGGCGCCCAAGGCCGACGAGCTCGTGAACCTGGAGACGGAGTGGGCGCGCTTGACCCGTGTCGTGACCGAAGCACGTCAGCGCCACGACCAGGTCGAGGCCGCGCTCTTCAAGGCCGATCTGGCCGAGAGCTCCGCACGCGAGGGGCCGGGCGCCGAGGTCACGGTGCTCGACCCGGCGTACCTACCGGAGCGCCCGGTGCCCCCGGGACCACGCACGCTGCTCGCGCTTTGCCTCGCAGCGTCGCTGGCGCTGGCCGTCGGCACGGCGCTGCTTCGGGCGCTGTTCGACGATCACGTGTACGACGGCTCGAGCGTCGACGACCTCGTGGAGCTCTTGGCGGAATCGCCGCGCCACGCTGCCGGGAGAGAGGCCCATGGCCGAGCCTAGTCCCCTCCGCCCCAGCGTCACGACGCTGGCCAACCTGCGCGGTGACGCCGCCGTCGAGCGGCTGCGCCGAGACCTCCCGGATGAGCTCGATCCGCGTCTCGTGCTCTTGCGAGAGCCACGCTCGCCCGCCGCGGACGTGTTCCGCATGGCTCGCCACCGCCTCGAACGCTTGCGGGACCCCCACCTGATCTTGGTGACCAGCGTCGGTCCGGGCGAAGGCAAGTCCACGCTGGCTGCGAATCTGGCTCTCGCCATCGCCGAGGAGCGAGCGAGCTCGGTTCTGCTCTTGGACGCACATCGCGCTCGGCCCGCCCTGCCGACGCTCTTCGGCGTCGACCCGGCGCACGACGTGGTTCTCGCTCCGCCGAGCCGCGGCTACACGCTGGAGGAGGCAGGGGACACGGCACTCGCAGTCGCTCTCGCGCTTGGCGGACCGGGCAGCGTGACGCAGGCCGAGCGGACCGCTTTCCGGCGTGCACTCACCGCGCTCCGCCTGGTGTTCGACTACGTCGTCATCGACGCGGCGCCGGTGGAGCTCGGGATCGACGTGTGCTGGATCGCGGAGCTCGTGGACGGCGTGGTGTTCGCGCTCCGGCGCGGCGTCACGGAACGCACACGCCTCAGGCGTGCTCTCGAGTTGCTCGAACCGGCTCCCATCGCGGGGGCTGTGCTGCTCGGCGGGTGAGGCCATGCTGGCATGGGCCCTCTCCCAGAAGCACTTCGGTCGTTGGCTCGGGGCGTGGCTCGTCCACGAGCTCGGCTCTCTGGGTCGAGGTCGACGTCCCGCTCACGTCATGTTCATGCTCGCGGACCACTTCGAACCGCTCTGGGCGGACGTGGACGACGGGACGGGCGCGCGTCGCGTGGAGCGCTGGTGTGACGACTACCCTAGACTCGCGCAGCGCTTCCACGACGCGCACGGGTACACGCCGCGCCACACGTTCTTCTTTCCCCTCGAGCAGTACCGGCCGGAGTTCTTGGCTCCCCTCGCCGAGCTCGCGCGCGGCGGGTGGGGCGAGGTCGAGGTCCATCTGCACCACGACGCGGACACGACCGCGGGGCTCCGGCAGACTCTCTCTCTCGGCGTACAGCGTTTCGCGGGCCACGGCCTGCTCGGCCGCGGGGCGGATGGCGCGCCCCGCTACGCATTCATCCATGGCGATTGGAGCCTCGCGAACTTCTGGCGTGACGGCCGCCATTGCGGAGTCGACGACGAGCTCCAGGTGTTGTTCGAGACCGGCTGTTACGCGGACTTCACGTACCCGTCCGCGCCTCACGCGACGCAGCCGCCCGTGGTGGACGCCATCTACTGGCCGCGTGGCGATCTCTCCCGCGCGCGCGCCCACGAGCACGCGGAAGCCGCGCGCGTCGGCCGAAGCCACGCGGATCGCGTGCTCTGCGTCCAAGGCCCGCTGAGCCTCTCGCGCGGCGGGCGCCTGGGCATGAGAATCGAAAATGGTGCTCTGACCGCGGCCGATCCCGCGACGCCCCGGCGCGCACGCGCGTGGTTGGGGCGTCGGATCCACGTGCGAGGGCGGCCGGACTGGCTGTTCGTCAAAGTGCACACCCACGGCGCGGGAGAGCGCCAAGCCGAATCGCTTCTCGGCGCTGGGGGCGTGGCGCTCCATCGCGCCCTCGCCGAAGTGACCGGTGCTGTTTCCGGCGTGCGGCTCCACTACGTCAGCGCTCGAGAGATGTACAACATCGCCCTCGCCGCCATGCGCGGCGCTGCGGGCGACCCCGACGCGTATCGGAACCTGGTCATCGAACCTCCACCGGTGATGGCATGACCGACCTGTACGGCCCCGTGTTTCGCGCCCTCTTGTTTCCGGCGTGGGAGTACGGCGTGCGCCGGCGACCGACCCTCGCGTACCGCGCCGAGCTCCAGCGCACGGAGTGGCTCTCCCCCGACGAGCTCTTGCGACTGCAAGACCGGCGGGTCGCGCGCCTCGTCGAGCACGTCGTCGAGGCCGTGCCGTTCTACTCCCGGATCTTCCGCGAGCGCGGACTTCAGGCGAAGGACGTGTCGACGGTGGCAGAGCTCGCGCGGCTGCCGCTGCTCGAGCGCGAAACGGCGCGCGAGTCGCTGCTCGAGCGCCGCTCGACGCGGCCGCCCCTGCCGAGCATCCGCAAGATGACGAGCGGAAGCAGCGGTCGTCCCCTCGAGTTCGAATACGACCTCGACTCCGAACACTGGCGGAACGCGGTCAAGCTCCGGGGCTACGCCTGGGCCGGGTATCGGCCAGGGGATCCGAGTCTGCATTTCTGGGGGAACCTCGCTGCCCTCCACGCGGTGCCGCGCGCGCGCCGCGTCAAGGCTGAGCTGGACCACTGGTTGAAACGGGAAACGTTCGTGGACTCGAGCTCACGCTCGGAGCAGGCACTCGAACGCGTGCTGCGCGAGCTCGAACGCCGGCGCCCGAAGGTGCTGGTCTGCTACTCCCAGGCTGGAGCGGCGCTCGCGCGTCACGTGCTCGCCACACGTAGGTCCATTCGCTGGCCTATCTCGGTGATCTGCGCAGCGGAGCGCCTGTACCCCGCCGATCGTGCCGCGCTGGTGTCGGCCTTCGGCCCGGACGTGTTCGAGACATACGGCAGTCGCGAAGTCATGCTGATCGCTGCCGAGTGTGACGCCCACGCGGGCCTGCACGTGTCCATGGAAAACCTCGTGGTCGAGCTGGTGGTTCGCGAGGGCGCGA
>Ga0268298_10006557_pt1 | contig 10534 bp, 12 predicted proteins | sample WWTPWeurt_MetaG_FD_194462 | JGI IMG/M metagenome (GOLD analysis project Ga0268298, IMG submission 194462) | Activated sludge microbial communities from WWTP in Nijmegen, Gelderland, Netherland - WWTP Weurt | ecosystem: Engineered > WWTP > Aerobic digester > Activated sludge | place... | reverse complement strand
AAGCGGAAGAATCCACATCAAGTGATTTTTTCTCTTCAGTATTTGCAACCGTATTCCGGATCATTTTCGACAATAGAAAAACAGTTCCTCCGATTACAACCAATCCGATGGCAGAATAAATCACAATCTCTTTGATGTTGGTTTTATTCTCCTGGACTGGAACAGTCACAGGCGGTTGAACTTGTGGTTGCTGCAGTTGTGGTGTGATATGTGCAGGTGCGTTTTCCATTTACACTCCGAGTGCTTGTTTTGCTAATGCAGTTTTTTGTGGATCGTTTTGAATGATATCCGCGAGTTTTTCCAACTCTTTTGCAGATAGTTTTTTGGCAAGCACCGAGAGTGCTTTCATCTTTGTATCGGCTTCCTTCTCAGAGGCAGCTTCGATAGAAATTTCATAGCTGTACTTTTTCATTTTTTTGTTTTTTTTTGGCGCAGGAATTCCCTGCGCGGATGTTTTCCGTGTTCGTCTTCTGATATGTATCGGGGGATTATTCCTTGTTCAGATCAAGAAGATCTGCCACTTCAGGAATTTTGTCTTTGTCGGTGATCAGCGTATCATTGATCTGCATCAAGGTGTGCAATTGCTCTTCGTTGAGTTCTTGCTCCATTGCTTGTATCACTTGCAGGTGACGTTTTTGTGATTCGCTTAATCCCGCTTCTGAACTTTTCTTCGAGAATGTAACTTCACCTTCAGGTTCTTTTTGCTCTGTTCCGCTGAGTCCATTTCCGGTAATCTTACCAACTACCAATTGCTGCACCCACATCGGTGGATTTTCTGCCAACTTCATCCATCGTTCACCTGTTTTGCTTTTTACATCTTCCACTTCTTTCTCAAGTGTCTGAACTTTATCTTCCAGTTGATCGATGTACTCATCAGCTTCTTCAACCCGTTTGTTTGAATCTTCTAATTGTTTTTGCAATTCCTTAATTTGGTTTTGCATATCCTTGCGCTCCACCACTTCGTCAATTTTCGCTTGGAGTTCTACTCCTGATAAGCCTTGTTGAACTGGGGCAACAACTGGTGCTTCTTTTTTCATTTCCTTCAATCGGAAAATGTGTTTTGTATTTCGAGGTGAAGTAGGACTTTCTGAATAAAGCAATACCACAACTTCTCTTGTATCTTCATCCACAAATTCTTCATGTGAATCAAAATCTGTGAGATCATTGGTTCGTTGCACTACTTTGAATCCGTCCACCATTATTTCGTAGTAGCGTGGTGTATTTTTCTCTCTCGCCTTTTCAAGTAGGCGTTTTACTTTTAGCAACTTTTCAGTAGTATAGGGCTGAACATCCGAGGTTCGATATGACATTATTTCATTTTCCATTTTCAATTATTTGTAAGGGATTACTTGAATGAAACGCGCTCTTGCTACAGATGTGGAAGTGTTACGAATTTGAATTTGACCGTGGTGTTCATATTGCATTTCATCTGCATTTGTTAAAGCGATATTGAAAATCCCATTTTGACTTTTAACATTAATCCGGGCAGGTTCTTCTACAAGAATGAAATAGCTGTTGAAGGCTTTCAGATTGATCGTTTCTCTGTCCTGAAGAATGAAATGTCGAAATCTCAAATGGTATTTATCTCCGAATCCGAGTTCGCGCATTCTGCGTGGTATATATTCGAGTGCAAGATTTACTGTCATTGTTCAGGGTCATTAAAATTTAGTTCACAAAAGAGGTAGACATCGACTTCGTATCGAACATTCCGTTTTGCAAGTGTTCCCCAGTTGTCGAGTATGTATCCGTGAACAATTGCGGAGTCACCATTCAACAAAACCTTTAGTGGTTTTTTCATTGCAGAGCGATTGTATTGCTTTGCAGGAAATACTCCGGATGTATAGTCCAGGAATCCGACATTCGGATTTTCTAAGATCAAATTACCGTAGTAGAAAACACCTTCCTGTTGTCGCGTACTAAGCGAAATTAGTCCAACAATAATCGGTGGCAAATACGGTGACCTTGTTCTTGTGCTAATCGGAACTCCTGATTCAGCATCATCAATCAAGCGCACTTTATACCATAAGCCTGTGATTTTTTCAGTATTCCTTGGCAATGGAATTTCAAAGTGCTTCAATTGAGATGCGCGGGCAATTCCGACAGTATGTATGATGATTTCTTCCACAGTAATTAGTTCAATTCAATTTCACAATCGAGATACAATTGCACCGTGTAAGCTGCGAAAACTGTTCTTCCATCTGCTTTATCGGTAAATTCTATTTTCACTTGTCCGTTGCCGATGATTACATTTTCCAATGGCCAGTATCGGTTGTCAAGATTTGCATCCACTCCGTTCATGATGCGTTGCACAGCATGATTGTCCGGAAAGAATTCACGTTTGTTGATTTCCACTCTTGCATATCCGCGATGGAAAAGCAAATCAGGTTTCTCGGAAGTAAACGCAATTCCGTTTACACTCTTCACGCTTTTATCCAATTCAAAAGTTTCACTCACCTTCGAGTTTGCAACGGTCACCTGTAGTTCGAATACTTTGGGTGCGCGCAATAATGCATTTTCTTCGTTCATCGTTTTGCTTTTTGGTTCTTTGATTAAGGCTCCTGCAAATTCAAGAGCCTTAATCGTTGAACCGGGTTAATGATTAGGGAGTAGTTACTGTTCCATGCAATCCTGCATAGATGTAAGTGTTGGCTGCGATGCCGTCCAATGAACCAAGTTCAATGGTCAACTCGATCAACACGTCATCTTGAATCAGGCGCGGGTTTGCCAGTTTGTAATATCCCATTGGCACAAGGTGCAGGTTGCCTGTTTTGAATACATTGTTTGATGTATCCGGAACGATCTGCTTTTTGTTTGATTTAAGGGAGAACTCACCGTTTGCAATTGCCGGGATCGATTCGATCTTGTCGTAATTGGTAGCGATGATTTTGTCTTTCGTACCATCTGCTGATACTCCGGCAAGCAGGATGATTCCGCTTACAAGCATCGATTGGTTCTTTGGCAATTTCGCATTGGAAATATTGCGCAAACCGATCTCCTTGTCATCCTGCGTCTCAAACATTTTAATGGTTTTTGAACTGGCAGGTTTGATGGAGTAGATGATTGTATCTGCAAGACGCAGTTCACCTTTTTTCAATCCTTCTTTGATGTGCGCAGGCAGCTCCGTGAAATGCTTCTCCATTTCTGCACGCGATCCTTTTGAGGGTGGTGCAGGTTGCGCCAATTTGTTGATGGTACGCACGCGCTGAATTGGATTCATTTTTTTCAGCGCACCCATCACTTCGTCATTGTCGATCTCATCAAGACCAAGCAATGCGCCCGCGTTATTGTACTGTTCAATTGTTTCTGTTTGTCCAAACATGATTTTTTGTTTTAGTGATTTGACTTTGTTTTTACTTGTTCTTTTTTGCGCTGATTGTCTTGGTGAAGGCATGACTTTCCCCTGTTGACATCCCGGCCAAGGATGCCAATGCAATCAGTTTTTCTTTTTTGTGATTAGTAGATTTTCTCTTCTTCGTTCAATCCGATCAGGTTCTCTTTGTTGATCTCCTGATGGAAATTTTCTTCAGTTCCTTGTACCGACTGATTTCCTTCGGCAAAGTTTTCTGCTGACTGCTGAATTTCTTTTTCGAAGCGTTCCAGTTCTGATAAATCCATTTGATCAGGTTTATCACTCAGCGGATATTTGAAGTATTGCACATCTCCCATACCATTCGTACCGGTGTTGGTTGTTGTATTGGTGTTAGCAGTTGTGGTCGGGGTTTGCTGCGTGGTAGTTTTCTGCTCTTCTTCCTTTTTCTTGATCAGCTTGTCGAGATAAAGTTTCTGCATGATACCTTTTCCGTAATGCTTCATTCTTTCCTTCGCTGCTTCAATTTTTGAAGGTGGTTCTGTTCCGTTTACAGCAGTCGTCATTGAGTAAACATTGGATACAGCCATTCCCAATCCAAAAGAGGCAACAGCGGGACTTCCCATTATTTCACCTGCACCTGTTACAACAAGTCCGGTTAGGAATGAGAGTCGTCCCATCGCTGCTCCTGCGAATCCACCGCCAATGGCAGAAGCGGTGTTCACTAATGTGGGGATGATTGTTTTCTTTGCCCTTTCTTTCATGGGAAGTTTTTTATCGGAGGCCGTTCCCGGAGTGCCTGAAAGAATTGCCTTTTTCTTGGCTTTCTTTTCGTATGAGTTTTTTCCGTTTGACATGATTCAGTTTTTTTGTTTTTTACATTTTTATTTTAGCGTCACCTTTTTGATTTTTTCAGGAGACTTCTTTTTGTATTTCTTTTTCGGAACTCCCGACACTCCGTTTTCTTTTTTGTCTTTCTTTTCCTTTTTCTTCTGATTGGATGAATACACCTTGTATCCGATTCCCAATGCTGTGAGTATTCCGGTGACCCATGCCGTTGGTTTGATCCACTTTTTGTTCTTCTCCCAAAAAGTCTGTTCGGCAGGTGGCTTGTTTGGATCGGTGGTGGTGCTTCCATCCGAAGTTGTTGCATTTGAATCGGTAGTCATCGACTTGAGCATCGGATCAGTTTCCGGATTGTAGGTATCAAGATTCACTTGCGGATTGTTCGTTTGAATTTGTTCTGCTTCTGTATTTGCGTCCGCAGTATTTTCAAAGTCCGCTGATTCCTTTTGTCGTTTTGGAAAAATGCTTCCGATGCTTTTCAGTAATCCTGCAATGGCTGCCATGATTCCGGAGGCTGCACCGATTGAAGCTGCTGTAATGGGTTCACCTAATCCGTTGAGTCCGTCAATCTCCTCCAGTCCCTGCATATTTTCAGAGTAGTAGATTTCCTGACCAAGCACTTCATGAAGCGGAGTGTTGACATTCATGTGCAAGATTGCTTTGTCATCTGCTCCATTCAATCCGCTCACCGGAACTTCTTTGTTATTGTTCCCTTTTCCGGTAAGAATTGCGTTCTTGAGGTTTTCAGGTTTTCCACCCGCCCCGTAGAAGATCTTCTCCAGTTTATCCTTGGTTTGCTTCAAGCGTTGGAACTTGGCCATGTCAACACCCCTTTTTTGGGCTTCAGCATCGCTCAGGTACGCATATTTTAAGCGTTGCGACACTTTCATCACATTTAGCTTCATCGCTGCTAAAACCCCGTTTCTAAGCACCACGGTGGCTGGATTGACCTTGTTGATGACGTTTAGCCCTTTTTTGAGGATTTCTTTCAGTTTGCCTTCCTTTTTCGGCTCGCCCGATGATGGTGCAGGGTTTTTCTTTTTGAGGAAGTCAAAAAGTTTTCCGAGTTCACCTGAATCATCCATTGCTTGGGTATCAAGGTTGGTTTTATCCGGAACGCCATTGAGGTAAGTTAATTCCATTGTAAAGTCTTTTTTTTCAGTGTATGGTTCTTCATAATTAAATTCGTTCACTACACAATCAAGAATGATGTTCTCTCCATTTGAAAGCGGCACGATGGGGTAGATGTGCTGAAAGTGATCCGCGCTGTATTTGGTGATTCGCAGTTTATGCGGTATTCTTAGATTTGAAAGGATACTGGAAATAAACACAGTATAACAGTCACAATCTACCCCTGTGGATCGGTCGTGCCAGGCGCGTGCAGGACTGCGCACCTGCTCCTTGCCATCTTCATCTTTTTTGTAAGCGATATGTTGGTAAACAAAATCCCAAATGTTGTTGCAAGTTTTTCTCAAAGAACTGCCTTGTAACCGCCTTGCAATTTTCTTGGTGTGGAATAAAGTTTCTCCAACGACTTTCGGAATGAACTTAACTGTATGCCCCACGTTTGCATCGTGCTTTACAGTTATCTCGTTCAGTTCTGCTTTTGGAAACAGATGATCGAATTCAACTCCGGATTTTATATTTCGTTTTTCTTTAGCAATCATTTTTTCAAAGTGATTTCCTGTGAATCCTCATAGGGTAATTTCTTCCATCCCAAATCAATCGTGCTGATTGTTTTTACCGTCATCTTCACACCTTCACCGGATTCTACAGCCTTGAGCAGATCATTCGCCAAGGAGAAAACTCCTAACAGTGGTATGTCAATCATAATCGCATCAATAAACACTTCTCCATATTTTGGGATCACGATGTCTTTATCAACTGATTGGGAAGAACCGATGGCAGCATCTTTATACATCAGTTTCACAAATGGAAATTTGAATTTCACTTGCCCCTGCGTTGGGTTTTTCAATTTCACATCCACTCGAAGAGTCAAACCCTGAAGTGTCAGTTTGTGAATTTTTACAGTTGGAACAACGATCAATTCGTTTGCTGTTCTGGTCAGTCTGCGCACGTAGGCAATTCCACCCACCACAACTGCACCGATTCCTGTTCCGATTAATATTTTCTTGAATAATCCCATTTCAGTTTTTCTTTTTGCGTGTTGCGAGATAATCACCACCTAATTTGAAACCCATCCAAATTGCTCCACCGATTATCGCTTTTAATGCGTACTCTAAGAGTCCGGTGTAATCAAGATTCGCAAACAAAATCGCTCCGGTTAAGAAGAGATGGTTTGATGAATCGCTATGTGTATTTTTTGGTTCCATTTTCGTTTTTCATTTAATCATGGGACAAATCTCCGGCAAGTGTTTGACATGCTTTCCAGTTAATGCTTGCACTTGTTTTCTGCTGCTGATTATTGTTTTTTATTGTCGTGAAATGTCTGTTTATGCTGCATCTGCATAGCAGGGTAAATCCAGTTTTTCGAAGATTACCTTCACCTGCGCGATCATATAATAGCGTCCGATTTTTTGACCGATGTCCTTCTTGAATGGCTCAAGCCATGTTTTGAATGTGCGTGAATCGACACCGTAAAGAATTGCGAGTTCTTTTAGCGTGTACGGTTTTATATGGATGGGTTGAACCATCCGGATAATTTTTCCTTTCATACAAATAGAATTAAGCGGTTTTGCGATAAATGGTGCGGGTAACAATTAGTTCACCGTTGAGAAAATGAAAGCGAACGCTTTTCATTTTTTCTCTCAGAACATCTTCATTATACCAACGAAGTGTTCCTGCAAATCCTTTTTTGTTTTCAGGATTGAAATAAAGTCCAGGATGGGGAATGTAGCGGCTCGGATAACGCTCAACGTAACGTTTGGCCTTTAGAATGCGCTCACAGAAGGCATGGAATTGTCTCCCTGCATACGCATTGAATAACTCAGGAAGAATGTCCTTGTAATATTCGCTGATGAATGATTTGGCAACTTGTTTTTCAGCTTCGCTGAAAGGATAGTTTTTCCATAAATGTTTGTGGGCGAATTCCCACGATGCATCCGTAAAGATTGCAATGGCTGCCGGATGTATTTTTATTTTTGTCCTGTTCATAGTTAATATGTTTTACAGGACAAAGATGCGGTGGGCTATAAGATCGGTTTCCGGTTTTTGCTCGATCTTGCTCGACTATGCTTTACAATGTTTGTTTTTCCGATTAATGTAGGTTTGTGTCGGTTTGTGCGTGAAGATGTTTATTCATCAAAAGACTTTAGATATTCATCTTTTAGCCTTCCCAACAAAAATTTCCCCGGTCTGACTACATAAAATTCTATTAGACTTCTTAAAGTAATGAACGCAAACAAGAAAGAAAAATTTAATAAAAGAAACACTCCAGTCTTGACGGTCAACAACTCTTCAACACTATTGAACCACTTTCCTCCAAAATAAATATTATCATTGTCTCCGGTAATCAATAAACCAAATAATGCGAGACCTATGCACATTATACCAAGCACATTCACATTTTTATCAACGCTTGTATAGTAACTGAGTTTACCTGATTTAAACAGGGATTTCTCAGCAGAATTCATTTGATCGTGATTCGCCACAAATACTGAAAATACTGCTATAAATATTGAAACTGCTGTAAGAATTCCTGTGAAGGAATTTAAAATATTTTTCTCAGTTGAATGTTCAAGTATTATATAATTGAATAGAATAAGAATACCCGTAGAATAAATCAGGTGGAATAATCTTCTCCATATTGTTTTTCCTTGCCAAAACTCCTTTACAACAAATAAAAACACGCTCTCTTTGTTTTGCTCGATATCAATCGATTCGATTTCTTCGATAAATTGAAAAGAGTCCTTAGAGTCAATATTCTCAATGATGAACTGCACATTAGGTGTAGTTTGTAAAGAAACATAACCCTTGCCTCCATCTATGACTGCTTTCGCTTTTGGCCTACCATAATCCTTGTAAATCGACTTTAAATCCTCCATCGATATGATAAGTTTTGCGCCTACCTGATTATACTTTTCTATTTCATCCTTTGTTATACTCATTTTTAGACGTCTAATCGAGTTTGTGGATCATCGCTCTTCTTTTTACTACTTCTTTTTTTCTTTTTTTCTGTCCCCATTAATGAAGATAGAATACCTCCTATTTGATTAACCAAATCATAGTCTTCGCCTTCGACAGTAATTTTTTCTTTGCTTTTTGTAACACCAAATTCGGTATGAGTTTCTCCTTCCTTTACGTAAGTAATTTTTACAGGCTTCCGCGAACCTTCTAACATAGCTCTTGTAATTGGATCTTTCTTCAAATCTTCTCCCGGTTTTGCTCTAACGTATGTTTTTTCTGCGTGCTGAGATAAACGAATTGCCCCTGCCTCCATTGCTTCTTGATAAGCCTCGATTGGATTAAAGTAAGTCTGCCTTCGCCCGCGTACTCTTTTTTGTTCTTCAATGAGATTCAAGTCAAAATCCTCAAGTTCAAGTTCTGTTACTTTCTCAGCTTCAGTGTAAAATATTGTCATAACCTTATCACGATCAATTTCATCAACAGTTTCCTTCAAATATTCAAATCCTAAATTCAAACTCTTATTCATTACGAATTTTAATAGAGAAATAAATCTTTTTAATATTTCATCTTTGTTTGGGAGCTTAGATGACTTTTTTGTCTGTAAGTAAACTTCATAAGCTGATAAATCCAAAATAAAAAGGTATTCTCCCGTATCAATTGACTCCTTCCTTTCCTCAACTTTTGTTATTGCGTCATAATCAATTAAAGTAGTTGGAAACTTTTGTACAAAAAGTCCATAACATAAATTTTCGCTGCTGTTGCATTGAGTAAATCCAAATTGAGTTTCAGGATCATCTCCATATAATGGTTGTTCCATTAATGCGATTCCAAGCTTCGAAGCTATTTCGGAATTAATTACTTCTGATCCCCAACTTGATCCTATGATTCGATATCGGTATATTGTTATATCCATTTATTATTTTTTAATTTCAACGATCTTGTCTCCTTTCATGTTCCTCAAAAATTTCCATCATGTTCATTTCTTAAATTGTGGTGTTGCAGAATCAGGTTTAATATCTGGCTCATTGATTTTTAACATAACTGGCATCGGAAAATCTACACCCATCAAGATCGCTTCTCCTGCTCCTAATATTGGGAGAAATCCCAAAGTATCTCTATTCGCAGAAGAGCTTGCATTTGCAATTGATTCTTTATCAAAATGATTAATTAATCTATGTACAATGAATGTTCCGATTTGGCTTAAGGTTCCCACCGGAATATCTCTTGGCATTTGTGTTGCTAAACATAAAAACAGTCCATGCTTTCTGCATTCCTTCGCAATTGAATCAAATGAGTTCAAATGAGTAAGTTCGAAATATTCATCTTGAACACTTTTATTTAAGTATTGATGCGCCTCATCGATAAATAGAATTAACGGCTTCTCTTTGAAATCTGCATTCCTTGCCTTCTCAAGCAAGAATTTCCCTATTGAATTTGCAACAATTTCCCGCGCCTGAAAATCGAACCCAACCTTTTCAAATCCTATTCGAAATAAGTTTTTATCGCTTCCTAAAAATGATAAAATTTGCTTGGTTAATTCGTTATCACTTGACTTGGCTTTATTAAATCCAAAAATATTATCGAAAAGTAAATTATTTACAAGATTGTTAATTCTCAAAATCAAACTGATACAATTGTTCAGGTGATTATCATTACGTCCTCCCCATTTATTACTATCATTCCTGTCTACATCCCAAACGCATTCTCTTACTAATTGATTTGATAATGACTTAATATCAAAGTTTGAATCAATACCTTCAATCTGTGAAATATATTTATTGTAAATACGATTGAATGGTCTCATTAATTGCCCATCCTTCACTATCGTTCCAGCATTAGTAACTATATTTTCTTTTTGACCAGTAGTCGCATTTATTAAAATTGAAAATGAGTTATCATCGTTTCGGGTTATGATTTCATCTGTTCCAGCATTCAGTTCTAAAACTTTTAAAATTTTTAATGATTTGATCGCCTCTAATAGTTTAGGGGCTTGAACCTGTCCAGAAGGCCGAAGCAAAACATATAAATCACCAATTGTTAAATTTGTATAGTGAAAAAATGAATCTACAGATAGAATAGAAGGCTTAAATGAATATGCCTTACGGTCGTGGGTGTAATATTCTCCCGTTGCATCAACTAAAATTACTTTCCCATTGTTTGAAACGATTCCTTCCAATAATTTACTGAGCGTGTAACTTTTACCACCTCCTGTTGTGCCAACAATCGCACAGTGTCTACCGAACAAAGCTTGCTGCGAAATTTCAATAGAAGCTGTTTTATCATACGTTAAAGTTC
>Ga0268298_10006556_pt1 | contig 10534 bp, 10 predicted proteins | sample WWTPWeurt_MetaG_FD_194462 | JGI IMG/M metagenome (GOLD analysis project Ga0268298, IMG submission 194462) | Activated sludge microbial communities from WWTP in Nijmegen, Gelderland, Netherland - WWTP Weurt | ecosystem: Engineered > WWTP > Aerobic digester > Activated sludge | place... | reverse complement strand
CAGGGGAGACTCGGCGTAGCGCACCTTGTCGCCGATCCTGGCCTTCACGGCCTCCATGGCGGCGAAGTCGTGGACCACCACCTCGGCGCCCAGGTTCACCAGGCCCTCGATGAGCTCCAGGGCCATGCTCTCGCGGATGTCGTCCGTATCGGCCTTGAAGGCCAGGCCCCAGAGGGCGAAGCGCCGGCCCCTGAGCGGCGCGGGGACGCCGGCTTTCACGCCAAAGTGATCCTTCACCTTGCGCAGGAGGACCTGCTTCTGGAGGCGGTTGGCTTCGACTGTCGTGGCCAGCGTCATCATCGGATGCCCGTATTCCCGTCCCACCTTGAGCAGGGCCTGGAGGTCTTTGGGGAAGCAGGAACCGCCGAAACCCGGGCCGGGATTGAGGAAGGCGGGGCCAATGCGGTGGTCCGCGCCGATGGCGGCCTTCACATGGTCCACATCGGCGCCCACGCACTCGGCCAGGTTCGCGATCTCGTTGATGAAGCTGATGCGGAGGGCCAGCATGGCGTTGGCCGCGTACTTGGTCAGCTCGGCGCTGGGGGGATCCATGCGGAACCACTTGCCGCCGCTGCGGTCCAGGAAGGGCTGGTAGAGGGCCTTCATGACGGTCTCGGCGTGATCGGAACGGCAGCCCACCACCACGCGGTCGGGCTCCAGGAAGTCACCGATGGCCGAGCCTTCGCGCAGGAACTCGGGGTTGCTCACCACCTCGAAGGCGCGGTCCGTGTGAACCGCGATCTCCGCGTGGACGCGGGCCGCCGTGCCCACGGGCACCGTGCTCTTGTCCACCACGATGAGGGGCCTGGCATCCTTGGACCGCAGGGCCATGGCGTCGCCGAGCTGGCCCGCCACGGCCAGCACATACTTCATGTCGGCGCTGCCGTCCTCGCTCTGGGGCGTGCCCACGCAGATGAAGGCGGCATCCGCCTCGGCGATGCCGGCCTTGAGGTCGGTGGTGAAGCGGAGCGCGCCGGAAGCCAGGTGCTTCGCGAGCAGGCCGTCCAGGCCCGGCTCGAAGATGGGGGACTCGCCCCGGGAGAGGGTGGCGACCTTGGCCGCGTCCACGTCCACGCCGAGGATGCGGTGGCCCGCCTCCGCGAAGCAGGCGGCGGCGACCAGCCCCACATACCCTGAACCGATGACCAGCACCTGCATGACAGCCTCGCGCAAAGCAACCAGTGTAGCTTGCTATCATTCGGGAGAGGAGGCGGCATGGTGATCCTGATGGCACCCACGGGCAGCGAGGTCAATCTGCTGGAGGTCATGCTCCATGCGGGGCCGGTCTCCAAGTCGGTGCTCGTGATCCTGGCGGCGTTCTCCCTCCTCAGCTGGGTGGTGATCATCCGCAAGGGCCTGCTCTACCGCCGCAGCCGCGCCGTGTCCGAGGAGTTCCGGGGCGCGTTCAAGCGGGCCACGGACTGGCGCGAGTTCAAGCAGCAGGTGGAGAAATTCTCCGTCAGCCCACTGGTGGGCCTCTTCGTGGCCGGCTACGGCGAGGTGACCTACCAGCTGCGGCAGGTGGGCCAGGATGGCAAGGCCCAGCTGCGCAGCATGGAAGCGGTGGAGCGCAGCCTCCAGCGGGCCAGCGTGGTGGAGATGGGGCGCCTGGAGCGCTCCCTGGGCGGCCTGGCCACCGTGGCGGCCGTGAGCCCCTTCATCGGCCTCTTCGGCACCGTGTGGGGCATCATCGACGCCTTCCGCGGCATAGGCGCCACCGGCAACGCCAACCTCGCCACGGTGGCGCCTGGCATCTCAGAGGCGCTGGTGGCCACCGCCATCGGCCTCGTGGCGGCCATCCCGGCGCTCATGGCCTACAACTTCTTCCAGGGCCAGCTGAAGCAGTTCCAGACGGAGCTGGACGACTTCTCCCTGGAGTTCATCAGCCTCTCCGAGCGGAACTTCACCTGAGCAGGCGCCTGCCCCTCTCCCTGGATTGGGAGGACTGGTTCCAGCTCTGCTGCCCGCCCTACGACCAGCCGGAGGCCCTGGACCGCTTCGAGTGCCGGCTGCCCCTGGCCACGGAGCGCGCCCTGGGCCTCTGCGCCGATCTGGGTGCCACGGCCACCTGGTTCTGCCTGGGCGACCAGGCCCGGCGCCATCCCGCGCTGCTGCGCCGCATCGCCGGCGCTGGCCACGCCATCGGCCTGCACGGGCTGACGCACCGGCGGGCCTTCGAGATGGACCGCGCGGCCTGGCGGGCCTCCCTGCGGGACGGCAAGGCCCTGCTGGAGGACCTCAGCGGGCAGCCCGTGGTGGGCTACCGCGCTCCGGAGTGGAGCCTGCGGGGCGCCGCCGCCGACTGGTGGCGGGACCTGCCGGAGCTGGGCTTCCGCTACGACTCCAGCCGGGTGCCCCTTGCCGTCATTGGCGATCCCGCCCTGCCGAGACGTCCCTACCTGCTGGCCGAAGGCCTGTGGGAGCTGCCGCCGCCTGTGCTCTGGTCCGGGCCGGTGCGCATGCCGCTCTGGGGCTGGGGCCCGCGGGTCATGCCCTTCAGCCTGGTGCGCCGGGCCCTGGAGACCCTGGCCCTGGAAGACGCGGGCACGCCCCTGGTGCTGCACCCCTGGGAGCTGGACGCGGAGCAGCCGCGCCTGCCGGGCCTGTCCCTGGGCCACCGCTACACCCATGGCATCGGCCTCCGCGGCTACGGAAGCCGGCTCGGAGACCTCCTCGACGGCTTCCAACTCACGAGCCTTGAGGCCTGGGTGGAGGCGCAATGACGGCCGCACCGCTCATTCTGTTGGCCCCCTCCGAGGAGAAGGCCTCCGGCGGCGTTCCGGGCCGCCTGGCGGAAAACCCGGCCCAGCGCTGGGCCCGGGAGCAGCTGGTGGCCCTGGCGAAGCAGGGCTCGCCCGAGGTCCTGAGGAAGGCATTCGATGTGAAGGATCTGGCCCTGGACAAGGCCCGCAGCGAGGCCCTGGCGCTCTCGGGCAGGGTGCCGCTGCTGCCGGCCCTCGCGCGCTACGCGGGCGTGGCCTTCCAGGCGCTGCAGGCGGCCAGCCTGCCGCCGGAGACCTGGACCCAGGTGTTCATCCTCTCCAACCTCCGGGGTCTGGTGCGCGGCGACGAGGCCGTGCCGCCCTACAAGCTGAAGCTCGGTGCGATCCCTGGCCTCAAGGCCCACTGGCGGAAGGCTTTGCCAGCCCAGCTGGCGGCCCTGCCGGAGGGTCCCGTGTGGGAGCTGCTGCCGGGGGATTCCGCCGATCTCCTGAAGGGCTGGTCGCGGCCACGGCACACTGTGGAGATCTTCGACGCGCAGGGTCGGGCCGTCAGCCACTTCTCGAAGCTCTACCGGGGCCGGGTGGCCCACTGGATCCTGACGCACCAGCAGGGCGATCCCCGGCGGGTGCTGAAGGGCCGGCTGCCCGGCTGCCAGTGGGCCGGCGTGGTGGAGAACGATCGTGGCGGGCTTTGCCTTCGCCTGGTGGTGGAACGGTGAGCGACGACTGCAACCAGACCCCCTTCTGGCAGCGCCAGCCTCGGCTCCCCCTGGCGATCCACCGCTTTCTCCAGGACCGCATGGAGGAGGCCCTCCAGGATCCCGAGGCCCGCCAGGCTCTCGTCTGGCCCACCATCCTGGGGGCGCCAGGGCTGCGGCGGGCCCATCCCGCGGGCCTGCCGGAGTCTGAACTGCTGGGCCACGCCACCCGCATGCTGGGGGCCCTGGGACACCACGATCCGGCCGCCGCCTGGCGGGCCCATCGCACAGCCTGGCCGGACACGGCCGAGGGGGATGCGGCGGGCTGGCGGCCCGGCTCCGCCTGGGGCGCCTGGGGCCCCCTGGTGAGCCTGCGCTGCGGCTGGCAGCTGGCGGCGCTTACGCCACTGCCCCTGGGCGAGCGCTACCCGCTGGCCTGCGGCGTGTCCCTCTTCAATCACGGCCTCTACCATGAGTGCCACGATGCCCTGGAGCCGCTCTGGGCCCAGGCGGAGGGGGAGCTGAAGCAAGGCCTGCAGGGCCTCATCCTCCTGGCGGGCGGCTACCACCACCAACAGCAGCACAACCTGGCCGGCCTGCTCTCTCTCTGGGAGGAGGCCCTGGTCCGTCTGGAATCTGGCGGTGGGCGCGTGGCGACGCCCTGGGGTGAGGTGCGCGCGGAGTCGGCCCTGGACCTGACGGCGCAGAGGCTGGACCATGGAAGGCGCACGACCGACGACGCGGACGATGATGCGGTGTTCGCTCACCTCTGGACCCTGGACCGCCCCACCTGGGAGCTGGCATGAACCACACGGTTGATCTGCTGGTCCTGGGCGCGGGCATCGCCGGGTGCTCCGCGGCCCTGCGCGCGGCGGACCTGGGCGCCTCGGTGGTGCTGGTGGCCAAGGACGAACTGGGCGGCACCAACACCTCCTGGGCCCAGGGCGGCATCATCGGTCTGGCGCCTCCCGAAGAGGGGGATTCCCCGGACCTGCTGGCGGCCGACATCGAAGCCGCGGGCGCTGGCCTCTGCCGGCCAGAGGCCGTGCGGTTGCTGGCGGAGCAGGGGCCGAAGCTCTGCCGGAGCTTTCTCTGGGAGCGCCTGGGCGTGCCCTTCGACCTGGGGGAGAACGGCACCCCCGACCCCACGGCCGAGGCTGCCCACAGCGCCCGGCGCATCTACCACGCCAAGGACGCCACGGGTCTCGCGATCCAGTCGGCCCTCAGCGCGGCCGTGCGGCAGCACCCGAACATCCAGGTGCGGGAGCGCCTCTGCCTGGTGGACCTGATCACGAGCCCCCACCACTGCCTGAGCCCGGTGCGGGTGTACGACCCCATCCGCGTGCACGGCGCCTTCCTCTTCGATCCCGCCACCGGCCAGGTGGAGGGGGCCCTGGCCCGGCGCACGCTCCTGGCCACCGGCGGCCTCGGCTACCTGTACCTGCACACCACCAACCCGCCCAGCGCCACGGGGGATGGGCTCGCCGCGGCCTACCGGGCCAGCGCGCGCATCGTGAACTGCGAGTACATCCAGTTCCATCCCACGGCGCTCTATGTGCCGGGCAAGCCCCGGACGCTGCTGACCGAGGCCCTGCGCGGCGAGGGCGCCCACCTGGTGAACCGCAAGGGCGAGCGCTTCATGGCCAAGTATGAGCCGGAGCACATGGAGCTGGCGCCCCGCGACGTGGTGAGCCGGGCCATCTTCCAGGAGATGGCCGCCAGTGGCGAGGCCAGCGTCTACCTGGACCTGGCGCCCCTGGCCGCGAAGCTGGACCTGGATGAGCACTTCCCCACGGTGATGGCCGCCTGCCGCGCCGAGGGCCTCGATCCCAGCCGCCAGCGCATCCCCGTGGTGCCCGCCGCCCACTATTTCTGCGGCGGGGTCCTGGTGGACCTGGATGGCCGCACCTCCCTGCCGGGGCTCTTCGCCGCGGGCGAGGTGGCCTGCACGGGCCTGCACGGCGCCAATCGGCTGGCCTCCACGAGCCTACTGGAGGGCCTGCTCTGGGGCTTCCGCGGAGCGGAGGCCGCCGTGCGCGAGCTCGCAGAGGCGGATCTGCCCAATCCCGGGGACCTGGCCCAGTGGCGCATGCCGGAGGAACCCGAGGCCACGGATCCGCTCCTTATCGATCAGGACTGGGGCCTCATCCGCAGCACGCTCTGGAACTACGCCGGCATCGTTCGCACCGGGGATCGCCTGCAGCGTGCCAAGGCGGACCTGCACTACCTGGCCCACCGCATCGAGCGCTTCTACCACGAGTCCTCCCTGAGCCGGGAGCTGCTCGAGCTGCGCAGCGGCATCCTCTGCGCCCGGCTGATCCTCAACGCCGCCCTGCAGAACCCCGAAAGCCGGGGCTGCCACTATCGGGTGGACTGAACCGGGCTTCCTGAGCCACACCATGCCCCTTTTGGGAGAGCTGATGCGACGATCTGCCCTGTTCCTCTTCGCCTCGGCCCTGCTGGTCGGGCAGTCCGCGGTACTGGATGACGGGCGTCTGGATCCTTCCTGGTTCGGCGCCGGGGTGGTCTTCCAGCCCTCCAAGGTACTCGGGTTCCAGTGGCTCAAGCCCAACCTGGACCTGCGCAACCGCAGCCTCCGCCTCAGGGCCTGGGAACCGGCCGCCTGGGTGCAGGGGCCACGGGAGGTGAAGGACCAGACGTTCCTGGCACGGGTGGCGCCGGGGCTCCCGGCCGAGCTGGAGCGGGGCGTCAAGCGGGGTCTCAAGGGGGCCCTGCCAGTGTCCGCCACCCTCGGGGATGTGGTCCTCGTGGGACGGGTGGCGGACGCCCTCGGCACGGATGACGACTACATGTCCGTCCGGCCCATGACGCTCTCCTTTGATCTGAAGCTCATCGATGGCGATTCGGGCGAGGTGCTCGCGGCCTTCCATGACACGCTCACGGGGCCGAATACCGACGCGATCTCCTATCACTTCGGCCGGTGGTGCGAGGCGGTGGGCCGGGCGCTGGCGGCGGCCACAGCCGCTCAGGCGCCGGTCACGCCGGTGGCCGCCAAGCCGCTTCCAGCGCCCTCGAAGCCGGCCTTCGACCTGGAGGGCGCGCTCCGCCGCATCGACGCGCTTGGGCGCGACGGCCTGCTCAGCGAGGCGGAATGCGAGGCCCTGCGGAAGAAGGCCCGGGACAAGGCACGTTAAAGCGGCCAGGGGCCGGCCCCTTCGCGGACCAGGAGGGGCTCGTCGCCGCTGAGATCGACGATGGTGCTGGGGACGCCCAGGGGCTGACCGCAGTCCACCACCATGTCCAGGGCATGGCCCTGTTCCTCCTCGATCTCCCAGGCGGTGTTGAGCACGGGCTGGTCCGGCAGGGCGACGCTGGTGGTGATGATGGGCTCGCCGAGCAGCGCCACCAGGGCGTGGCAGAAGGGCTGGCTGGGGATGCGGAGGCCCACCACCTGCTTGTTCTGGAGGTAGCGGGGGACTTCTCGGCTGGCGGGCAGCAGCACGGTGTAGGGCCCGGGCAGCATCTGCTTGAGGAGGCGGAAGGTGGGGGTGTCCAGGTGTCGGGTGTAGCGGCAGAACATCTCCATGTCCGAGCAGAGGATGGACATGGGCTTCTTGGGGTCGCGACCCTTGATCTGCAGGATCCGGTCCACGGCCTTCTTGCGCGAGGCGAGGCAGCCCAGCCCGAAGAGGGTGTCGGTCGGGTAGGCGATGACGCCATCGCGGCGCAGCAGCTCGACGATGCGCTCGAGGTGGCGCGCCTGGGGCGTCTCGGGGTGCAGGGTGAGGATCATGGCGTGCCCAGCTCCCCCCAGCGGGCCCGGCCGGCCGAGGGCTGCTCGGCGGGCCGCTGGAAGAAGCGCTCGGCCAATGGGGCGTCCAGCTCGGCGGACACCCCGCCGCGCCGGGCGTGGAGGGCCAGCAGGGCGACGGTGGTGAGGCCATCGGTGATCTCTCCGCTCAGCACACGCTGGAGGCAGTCGCGGAAGGGCTCACGGTGGACCAGCAGCTCTTCATCCTCCTCGGCGTGGTGGCCGTCCACGGGACTCAGGCCCGTGGCCAGGAACAGGAAGGCCTCCTCGTCGGTGGAGGAATTGCTGGGGTGGAAGAAACAGAGGGGCTCCCAGACCCGGGCGCTGAGTCCCGCCTCTTCGGCCAGCTCCCGGCGCATGGCCTCGAAGGGGCTCTCCGTGGCGTCGCCGCCGCCTTCCGGGAGTTCCCAGGAATAGCGCTCAAGCGGGTAGCGCCACTGGCCCACCAGGACCACGCGGTCCTCCTCGTCCAGCGCGACGACGCCACAGGCGGTGCGGTGGAAGCCGCAGACGGCGTAGCGACCCTCGGCGCCCTTCCGGTGCTTGAAGCGGTCCTCCCGGACGCGGATCCAGGGCGAGTCGTACACCAGCCTGCGGCCCAGGACCGTGTAGGGATCCGGGTGTCCGGGCTGAGGCAGGGGTGGCAGGGCCATGCCTTGAACATAGCAAAACGCCCGCAGCTGCGGGCGTTTTGGCATGGGATTCGTGATGGCCTACCGACGGAGACCGAGGCGCTCGATCAGGGTCGCGTAGCGATCCTTGTTCTTCTTCTTGAGGTAGTCGAGCAGGCGGCGGCGCTGGCCGACCATGATCATGAGACCGCGGCGGCTGTGGTAGTCCTTGGTGTGGGTCTTGAAGTGCTCGGTCAGGTCGTTGATGCGCTTGGTGAGGATCGCCACCTGCACCTCGGGCGAACCCGTGTCCGACTCGTGCTGCTTGTAGTCGTCGATGATGATCTTCTTCTGTTCCACATTGAGGGCCATGGTGGCTCCTGTTCGGGGGATCGCCCGTCACCTGCCCCGCAGCCCCGTGCCGCTTGGGAGGTCGATTCCGGAGAGGGCCGGAAACCCTTGTCAATCACCGAGGTGGCACCAGCAGTTCATGGTGGTGACGGCCGCTGGCCGTCATCCTTGGCTTCGCTGGCGCTCAGCCTGCGGACCGCAATGCTCCCGTTGGTCGCATTCGGCCCTATTTTCCCACCGGCGCAGCCGGTGAGAAAATGGTGCGGATAGAGGGACTCGAACCCCCACGTCTTGTGAACACTAGTACCTGAAACTAGCGCGTCTACCAATTCCGCCATATCCGCTTGAAAGATCGGTTCGGGCCCCGCAGGATCCGAAACAGCCGAACTCCAAGCCTAGCAAAGTGCGGCGTTAGAGGCAACACCGTTTCTCACCACTCGCGGTAGGGAATGCCGTTCATGCCCGTGCCCTGGGAGAGGGTGTAGACATCATAGACATGCCCGCCCCCCCAGCTGGTGCTGTTGGCGTCATCGCTGGTGCTGCGAAGGCCCCACTCGGCCTTGCCCGTCATGGGATCCACTGGGATCCGGCGGAGGAACCGGATCTTTTTGCTGAGCGACCCGGTGGCGGGAACCCCCTCCACCAGGAGCTCGAGGCTCTCGGGGTAGAAATTCGCCTCCGGGGGCGGTGCCTTGATCTTCTGCTGCTCCGCCTGCTTCTTATAGTCGTCGATGGCCGTGCGGATCTCCCGCAGCGAGCGCCGCAGATCCAGCTCCTGCTGCCGCTTCAGGCCATTGCGGGCCAGGGGCACCGTCACCGAGGCCAGGATCATCAGCACCGTGGCCGTGACGACCAGCTCGAGGAGGGTGAAGCCGCCCTGCCGACTCACTGCACCGTCACGAGGGCGTTGGACCAGCGCCCGGAGATCGGGGCGGTGCCGACGAGGAACTGGCCGCTCTGGATCAGCACGGGGGCGTTGCCGGCGGTGAGGCCCTCCAGGTCCAGGGTGACGAAGGGACCGGCGTCGGTGCCAGCGGCGTTCCGACGGAAGACCAGCTTCAGCAGCCCGTCCTTGCCCGGGAACTGCTCGAGGCTGCCGCCCTCGCCCGTGATGAACTCGCCGGGGGCCACGGCCTGGAGGCGCAGGCCTGGCGGCAGGCGCAGCTCCAGGGTGCCGGAGCTGAGACCCCCGCCACCGCTCACGGTGAGGGTGATGCGGACCTTCTCCCCGGCCTTGATTTCCGAAGCCACCGGCGACATGAAGATGACCAGGTCCGAGGGGGCCGGAGGCGGGTCCGTGGGGGAGGCCGGCTTCTTCTCCTGGATCGCATCGGGCACCGTTGGCGGGGTCGCGGGCGGGGGCACGGGGGCCGGCGTGGCCGCAGGCGCCTGCCTGGGGGCGGACTGAGGTGTCGACTGGGCAGTCGCCGGGGCGGTCGGCTTGGGTGCCAGCGTCTTCTTCGCCGGGTCAGGCGCGAAGGGACCGGCCTTCGCCGTGGCATCCTCGGGGTTGAAGGGCGCCATGTCCTGCTCGGTCATGACGGGCTTGCGGACCAGCACGGCCCGGATGGTGAGGATCACATCGGTCTTCGCCTTGCTGTTGCGCGTGTTGCCGATCAGGCGGCCGATGAGGGGAATGTCGGAAAGGCCCCAGACGCCCTGCAGGCTCTTCTGCTCCTCATCCTTCAGCAGGCCGCCGAAGATGGCGGTCTCGCCATCCCGCAGTCGGGCCGAGGTCTTGATCTCGCGCTTGCCGAGGTCGGGGCGGCCGGGCGTGGAGCCTGACTTCAACGTGGTGACGAGGCTGTCGATCTTCAGCGTGATCTCGCCGTTGTTGTGGACCCGGGGTTCCACCTTGATCTTCACGCCCACGTCCTCGTAGGAGAAGGAGGTCTGGGCTGCGCCCGCCAGCAGGGAGGAGGCAGCGGTGTTGGTGCCGCTGGTGCCGCCGAGTCCCGAGATCTGGCTCTGCGTGGTGGAGATCTTCTCGCCGATGTTGACTTCGCCCGTCTCGCCGGAGACCACCCGCACATTGGGGCTGGCCACCAGGCGGGCATCGCCGTTGCTCTTGAGGAAGTCCAGGGCGAGGTTGGGGAACAACACCCGGATGTCGGCGGTGTGGATCTTCGTGAACCCCGAGTTGGTGTTCATCCCGGAGGTGTTGTTCACGGTGGTGGCGCCGAAGCGGTAGGTGCCGGAGGTATCGGAGGCGTTCAGCACCGGCAGCAGGCCGATCTGCTCCAGGCTGTTCTCGGTGACCTCCATCAGCTCGAGGTAGACCATGATCTCGGCCTTGCCCTTGTCCAGGGTGCGGATGACCTGATCCACGATGGCCAGTTCCAGGGGCTTGGCCTTCACGATGAGGGCGTTGACCCGCTT
>Ga0268298_10006555_pt1 | contig 10537 bp, 12 predicted proteins | sample WWTPWeurt_MetaG_FD_194462 | JGI IMG/M metagenome (GOLD analysis project Ga0268298, IMG submission 194462) | Activated sludge microbial communities from WWTP in Nijmegen, Gelderland, Netherland - WWTP Weurt | ecosystem: Engineered > WWTP > Aerobic digester > Activated sludge | place... | reverse complement strand
AAGCATCAACTCAACCATTTTGCCCTGAGGAGCAAACTCTATCTCAAAGCCTTGCAAGCCAGCTTCGCTGAACTAAAGCGGCTCAGTGCGTAACATCAGAGAGATAAGTCCGGTAGCCCCCTTGCTGAGCCTTTTGCAGAAATCGGATCTTGTCCGCTGAAGACATGACCGTCTCAAAGGTGAATGAAATGCCCCGCTCCAGCAGCTTGTGGCGGATGAAGTCGGCCGCCACCGAGGCAAAGTAAGAATTTACCAACACCGCAAAAAAACTCAGCTTGTCATCGTTAAAGCGCAAACCCGCTGCCTCGTCGAGCAAGCCCGCTTTGTTCAGCAACACCGATGCATTGAAAAAAAACAACACCTCCGCTGCCGTGGTCTCTACCCGGTAGTTTTTCAGGTCAAGAAAACCCCGCTGGGCGATTTCCTTCTCAATCTCGTCGGGATTGACATAAACCCCCAACAACTCCGACCGAATGACCGATTTGATGGTCGTTTTACCCGACCCGTTGGGGCCGGCAAACATGCGCAGACGGGGGGCTTCGCTCACCGTAACACCCGTTTTGCGCCTGGGGCCACAACGCTGGGCGGCACGGTGGACTTGATCACCTGACGGGTGCCATCGGGGAAGACCTCGTAAATCACGCCGTTGTCGCTTTCCAGCACACTGTTGCCCGAGGCCAGCGTCTGCCAGTAGGCTTGAGTGACGGCGGATTCGGCCAGTTCCGGGATGTGCTCTTCGAGAAATCGCAAGGTTTGTTCGGGTGTGCTCATGGGGTGCTCCTTGGTGTTGTTCATACCAGCCGAATCCTCCCGGTCAGCAACTCTGAAAGTGGAGAGTTGAGAGTTGAGAGTGGAGAGTGGAGAGTGGAGAGTGGAGAGTTGGTGGCAGCGGTCATTTTTCGTTTGCTTTCGATGTCTTGACGATTGAGACCAGCAGCTTGAGCAGTTCCTCGACGTCGGGGTGAATCGACTGGTAGCCGTCGTCGTTCAGGTAACCGGATTGGTGCAGCAGGTCGAGCCAGTAATCGGTTTCGTTGGCTTCCTTCAAGGCAATGCTCATTTTGCTGATGAAATCAGCCTTGCTTTGCGCATGTTCGGCTTCACGCACCAAGGCACCGATCGCCGTGCCGCTACGCAGCACCTGCTTGGAGAGTACAAATTCGCGCTTCTCGTTTTGCAGGTGCTTGGCGAGGTTGACGATGCGCAAGGCGAACGCGAAGGACTTGGTCCAAAGGGGACCTTTCGATAGTGGAGAGTTGATAGTTGAGAGTGGAGAGAGGTCTTTCACTTTCAACTCTCCCCTCTCAACTTTCCACTTACTAACCGGATTCGTCCGGTTAGTAACTCCTGCATCATGCCCTGCTTGAGGGCGGCGAGTTCGGCGTCCATGGCCGCTAGACCGCGCCGCCGAGCAATCGCCCGGCCAGTTCTGGATAGGCCGGGAAGTGGCCATCGATACTCGCCAGCTTGGCATCCAATTCTATTGCTGTAGCGATAATGATCCGGTCAAGCGGGTCGCGGTGGATTTCCGGCAACTCAACCGCTCGCGTCGAAATTTCGCTGGTCAAGGGCAGTAACTCGACATCGGAACCTTCCAGTGCGCGAGCAAACCAGTCACGCAACGGCAGCGGCAATTCCAAACGTCCGCGACGGTGCGCCAACGCCAGCTCAAAACAGGAAACCGGCGATACCCCCACGCGCGGCGCATTTTCGATGCTGGCGACCATGCCCGACGGCAAGCGGTCATGTTCAAGATTCAACCACCAGTACCAGACATGACTATCGAGCACGATCACTTGAGGCATTCCCAATCCGTTTCATCCACCAGGGGCTCTACCAAATCACCCAGCGTCCGTCCCTTCCCGGCGATGTCGGGATGCGGTTGTCGGTGTTTGGCTACATCCAATGGTGGATCATCCAAGGTCAGCGCGATCAGTTCGATGCGGTGATTGACAAAAGACTCGGGCAATTCGATCAGGACATGTCTTTGGGTGACATCAAGGAATTGTCGTTGGACTTGCATAAAACCTCCGTGGATCAGGGGGCCGCCGTGGCGGCCAACTTCTTGCTGTCTGTTGGCTGACGAGCATCCGGGCCAACTAGGCGAATCCTCCCGGTCAGCAGCTCTGAAAGTGGAGAGTGGAGAGTGGAGAGTGGAGAGTGGAGAGTGGAGAGTGGAGAGTGGAGAGCGGTCTTCCACTTTCAACTCTCCCCTCTCAACTTTCCACTAATTGAACTCTCCACTTTCAACTCTCCACTCTCAACTAATCTTATCCTCCCGGTCAGCAGCTCCTGCATCATCCCCTGCTTGAGGGCGCGGGTCTTGTCGCGGCGGGCTTCGAGGGCGGCGATCTCGGCGTCCATGTCGGAGAGGACGGCGGCGATGGCGGCTTGCTCAGTGGGGGATGGGAAAGAAATTTCCTGCTCTTCGACACTCCTGCGGCCAAGACCTAGTTGGGCTGAACCAATGACCTTCTTGCGGAGCGCTGAGTTGATCGAGTGAGCGTTGATGAGGTAGGAGAAGAACAAGGGATCGCCCTCAAGGGCGTGCAGACGATAAACATGGTCGCCTAGCACGTACTTGTTGGGGCAGTCCACATACCCGACCCTGCCAATGATTTTCCCTCCACCGATGTCATCCTTTGGCATGACGAGATCGCCCTTTACAAGGAAATCCCCGCGATAGTTTGTCCGCTTCGAGGTGATGAGGCGACCGTCGGTCGAGACTGAACCCATATCGCAAATCACGAAGTCGCCCCCGTCGGTGACGTAGGCGCTCTTTGACTTTCCGGCGGTAATCTCGAAAACGCTGCCGAGCGTCTTCACCTCCCACGCCCCGCTGAACCTTTTCAGCTGAGAGTTGAAAGTGGAGAGTTGAGAGTTTTCCCCGCTCTCCACTATCCACTCTCCACTCTCCACTAATCTTGTCTGTCCGGTGAGGAGTTGCTGCATGGTGGCCTGTTTGAGGTCGCGCTTCTTGGCGATGAGCTGGTCGAGCTTGGCCAGCAGGGCATCCACATCCGACAGTGCGGCGGCGATGGCGCGTTGTTCGGGGAGGGGCGCGACAGGAATCTGAACCCTACCCAACACCGCCTGATTCAGTGATGCCATCGTGGTTCCAACGGCGTTTTGGATAAGCCATGACTGAACATCATGCCCCTGAAACTGCGCCGCCAAATATGGCGGATAGCACCCTTCTCGCGGCCGAATGGCTATTCCGTCTGATCCGAGAAACCAGCCATTTTCGTTCTCAGTAACTAGAGCAGACCGCTCCACTGCCCCCTTTCGGCCGAACACAACGTCGCCCGTGCGGAGGACATATTGGGGCAGGCGACGAACCACCGTAATTGGAGCGAGTGGTGTGTGCTCGGTAACCTTAAACCTGCCAGCACCTATCTCACCGACGGAAATTAGCGGAACCCCCTCCTTGTCTGAGTATTCGCTTGCTTTAAGCAGCGTTCCGAATGGGCCAGTCTTGATCTGAGCGAGTTCGCGAACGGACTTGGTGTCCCAATCCTCCGGAATCACCCCCACCTCGGTCTGCTTGTAGCCTTTGGGCAGTTGAGAGTGGAGAGTTGAAAGTTGAAAGTTGTCTGTCACTTTTCGCTCTCCACTCTCCACTCTCCACTCTCCACTCTCCACTCTCAACTCTCGGCGTCTCCTCCACCTCGGTCTGCTTGTAGCCCGCCGGAATCGCGCTCATGGTGATGGCTGGCCACCTTGGCCTGGGCGCTTGTCGAAATAGATGACCTCCGGCAGTCCCTTGAAATGAGCATCGGCAGTAAAGAGGGGGGCGCCTTCATACCTCGCCGTGGCGTAGATAATGGCATCAGCGACCGCCAAGTGGTGGTGCAGGGCGAGGTCCGCCGCCAGCAGGGACAGGGCGGAGTGAAAGGACACGACCCGGCCCTGTTCGGTCAAGGCCACCACTTCCAACGCCTCCCTTTCGCCCCGTTCGCGTTTTACCCATTTATAAAGCTCAAATTGCACCAGGGTCGGAACAATCAGCTCCTCCATGCGCAACAGCGCGGGCGCGAATGCCTCTGCCAGAGGACCATCGGTGAGCCACTCAATCCAGCCACAAGTATCGACGATGGCGCTCATCAGTAGCGATCCGTCCGATCTCGATAGCCCTCGGCATTGGCGCCCTTGAAGGCGCCGCGCAATGCTTGCAGCGTGGGAATGGGCACCAGTTCAATGATTCGGCCCTTGACGATCAGAGTGAAACGCTGACCGGGACACAGGTTGACCTCTTGGCAGAAGGCTTCGGGAAGGGTTAACTGGTGGTTGTCACCTAATGTCGCTGTGTGCATCGTGGGGCCTGCTTGGTGTTGATCATCGTTTTATCAGCTTGTACCCCGGCTTCACAGCCTTAGCCATTGCGTTCTTCCAGGGTTTTAAACGTGCAGATAGAGTATGTAGAGTGGATCGCTACGCTTAACCACCCTACGTCTGCTGTTCGTAGAAGCCGCGCTCCAACGGGTCTTCGATCTTGAGCAGCTCGACAATATGCGACCAGCTCAATTGGTCAGACAGCGTCTGACTTTTTTGCGCATCCGGGAAGCATTGGTAAAACAGGCGCATGTAGATCACGTTGGCCTGGCTGAACCCGCGCCCGTGGCGCAGCCCCAAGTCACGGGAGAGGTTGCTGATCAGCGCCTTGCCGTACTCCGCCTTATTTTTGCCGCCTTGTTCAAACTCGACGATGTGACGCCCGACCTGCCAGTAGGTGGCGGTGATCTGGGCCAGCAAATTCTGATAGCCGGGGGTATCGGGCAGGCTCTGAATTTCGGTGCTCATGGCTGAAACCCCATCTTCCTCAGGTGCTCATCGACCCGCGCGGCGAGGGTTTCCACTTCCTCGGCCAGCCGAGGCAGCGGCGTGGCGTAGCGTTCGGCGAGCTGCCGGATGCGTCCGGTCAGCGTCTGGCTGACGCGGTCGAGTTCGCCCTGCACCTGCGCCGAGAGGGCGGCGAGCCACTTATCTTCCACCACCAGGGTCTTGATCTCGGCCTCGGTGAGCTGGGCGTAGCGGGCGGCGACCTGGGTGTCGAGCGCCTTCTGCGCGTCCCTTACCGCCTTGGTCGCGGCGGCTTCCTGTTCGATCAGGGCCGCGTAGGCGTCGAGCCGCTTGCGTTCCTCGGCAGCCTCCGGGTCGCGGCTGATCTCGGCCAGCCGCGCCTTGACGCTGACGCGGGTGAGCTTGCCCTTGTCGTTCTTGGCCTCGGCCAGAAGCCCGTCCTCGCCGCCATGCTCCTCGTCCATCTCCTCCATCTGGCGGCTGATGGCGTCGCGCTCGGCTTCATGCTGTTCGATGGCGGCCTGCTCGGCGGCGAAGTAACGGGCGACGATGAGCGCGGGCGGGATCAGATCGGTGTTGGGCTTGCCATCGACCCTGGCTTGCCAGCCGTCGCCGACGATCATCCAGGCGTCGTCCTGCATCGTCTCGGCCCAGTAGTCCATGAGGTGCTGGTAGACGTTGTAGGGATCGATCAGCGAGGCAACAGTCCATCCGTCCAGCAAACCGCTTACCGTTCGCGGTGAGCTTGTCGAACCGCGTTTTCCGTAACATGGCTGGCCTTCGACAAGCTCAGGCCGAACGGTTTCATTAAATTCGCATTGCTGGAACGAACGGCCCGTTTCGCCGTTGCGAAAGGTGTCGAGCAGGTTTTCGGCCAGGCTCTCGATCAGCCGCTTGGGGCGGTCACCGCGCTTAATGCCGGTGAGCAACGGGGTGTTGGCGGTCTTCCAGGCCGCGAACAGTGCCGTGACGCGCTGGTTGAAGGCGGTGAATTCCGGGTGGGCAAAGATGGTGGCCTTGATCTGGCTGGCCTCGACCCTGGGCTGGCTGTAGCCGACGGCCCTCACCCCCGGCCCCTCTCCCAAGGGGAGAGGGGATGGAGAGGACGGCCCCTCTCCCAAAGGGAGAGGGGAGCGAGAGGATGGCCTCTCTCCCGCTGGGAGAGGGGAGAAAAGTTCGCGGCGCACGCCGGGGAAGACCCGCCAGTAGGCGGCGAGGCCGTCGATGTCGGTGTTGGGGATGCCGCCTTTCAGGTGGGCCTCGATGTCCTGCTTGTCTTCGGGCTCGGTGCTGTCGATGTAGCGCGGCAGGTTGAGGTTGAAGTCGTTGGCCTCGATCTCGGCGAGCGGCACCAGGCGGGAATACCTGGGCGTTTCCAACTGGCGGGTGAAGGTGTCGACGATCTTGTGGATATCCTGCGCCCGCAGCCGGTTCTTGTTGCCGTCCTTGATGAAGCCCTTGCTGGCGTCGATCAGGAAGATTCCCTTGCGCCCGGCGGCGCCTTCCTTGTCCAGCACAATGATGCAGGCGGGGATGCCGGTGCCGTAGAACAGGTTGGCCGGCAGGCCGATGATGCCCTTGATATAGCCCTGCCGGACGATGCGGGTACGGATGGCGGCCTCGGCCCCACCCCGGAACAGCACGCCGTGCGGCAGGATGACCGCCGCCTTGCCGGTGCTCTTGAGGCTCTTGAGCATGTGCAGCAGGAAGGCGTAGTCGCCGTTCTTGGCCGGCGGGGTGCCGTATTCGAAGCGGCCGTAGAGGTCGTTGGCAGGATCCAGACCATTGCTCCAATCCTTGATCGAAAATGGAATTCCAGCGACCACGAAGTCGAAGGTCTTCAGGCTGCCGTCGGTGTGCTTGAAGTGCGGGTGCGAGAGGGTGTTGTCCTGCCAGATTTCCGCCGTTGGGCAGTCGTGCAGCACCATGTTCATGCGCGCCAGCGCCGAGGTGGCGTTATCCATTTCCTGGCCGTAGAGCGCCAGGTCCAGCCCGCTACGGCTCCTGGCCTCGTCGTGGGCCTTGAGCAGCAGCGAGCCAGAACCGCATATCGGGTCATAGATGCTCTGCGCGGCGTGACTGGCCTTGCCCAGGTCGATGACCCTGGACATGACGCGGGAAACCTCCGGCGGGATGAAAAAATAGCCCTTTCCCTTGCCGGATTCGGTGGCGAAGTGGCGCATCAGGTATTCGTAGGCGTCGCCCAGCAGGTCGTCGCCCTCGGCGCGGTTGCCGCCGAAATCCAGCCCCTCGAAGCTGGCGACCAGCTTGGTGAGGCGATCGACCATCGCCTGGCCCTTGCCGAGTTTTTCTTCGTCATTGAAGTCGGCGACGTTGATCGCGCCCTTGAGGCTGTCGTTGGCGTCGGCCAGCTTGCCGATGATCTTGTTGAACTTGTCGCCGATCTCCTTGTGGCCCTTGGCCGCGACCATGTCGGCGAAGCGGCCGCCCAGCGGCACCTCGATCAGGGCGGTGGGATCACCGGCGTACTTGTCGGAGACGTATTTGACGAACAGCAGGATGAGGACATAGTCCTTGTACTGGCTGGCATCCATGCCGCCGCGCAGCTCGTCGCAGGATTTCCAGAGGGAGGAATAGAGTGCGGATTTCTTGAGGGCCATGAGGGTCGTTATCGTGTTTTTCAGCCGCCGGATGGCATAACGATGCTACTTTACCGCGTGGACGCTGGCGGACGAAGGCTCGGGTACAATCGCGCCAGCTAGCCTCCCCTATCCGATCATCCGCCGCACACACCGAAACCCTATGATGGCTGATCCCTTGGTCTCCGCTCCGCCGGGCGCGGGCCCCCCCCCTAACAAGCTTTTCTCCCGTCGACGGCTGGTCATTGGCGGCCTATTGCTCCTCGTCCTGGGTTGGCTGTTCCACGGAATCGAGCTTCAGACCCCAAGGCCCACCTGGGTGCTGATGGACCGCCATGGGGATTTTCTCGGCGAGGTCGGGGGAGATCCGGAGGCAGGCAACGGCTTTTGGCCCCTGGACGAGCTGCCGCCGCGGGTGGTGGCGGCCACGCTGGCCGCCGAGGACCGCCGCTTCTGGAGCCATCCCGGGGTGGATGTCCTGGCCGTCGGTCGGGCCCTGTGGCAAAACCTGAGTCGCGGCGACCGGGTGTCCGGGGCCTCGACCCTGGCCATGCAGGTGGCCCGATTGCAGCAACCGGCCCCGCGCACCTATCTCAACAAGGCGCGGGAGGCGGTGGTGGCGCTGATCCTGACCCTGAAGTACGGGCGGGAGGCGGTGCTGGGTCAGTATCTGCGGCTCGCCCCCTACGGCCACCAGGTCCATGGCATCGCCGCGGCGGCCCGGCGCTATTTCGATAAGCCGGCGGCGGATCTGAGCTGGGCCGAGGCGGCCTTGCTCACCGCCATCCCCCAGGCCCCCGGACGCATGAGCCCGCTACGAGCGGCGGGGCGGGAGCGGGCGAACCGACGTGGCGCCTGGATCCTGGGGCGGCTGGTGGAGCAGGGGATCATTTCCCAGGAGGAACAGGCCCTCGCCCTGGCCGAGTTGCGGGAACTCAAGATCCGCCCGCGACCCGAGCGTCCGCCGGAGACCATGCACGCCTTGTTCCGACTCGGGGCGCAACTGGCCGGGGAAGAACAACCCGGCGGTTCGATCCTCACCAGCCTGGATCTGCCGCTGCAACGCCTGGCCCAGGGTCTGGCCCGGGAGACCCTGGAGCACTGGGAGGCCAAGGGCGCGGGCAATGCCGCCCTGATGCTGGTGGATCTGCAGGACCTCGGGGTGCGGGCGGCGGTGGGATCGGCCGATTACTTCGACCACAGCCGGGCCGGGGCCCTGGATTACACCCGGGTGCCCCGTTCCCCCGGCAGCACCCTGAAGCCCTTCGTCTATGCCCTGGCCCTGGAACGGGGCCAGATCACCCCGGCGACCATCCTCGACGATCTGCCCGGCGGTGTGGGCTGGGTGCAGAACGCCGATGGTCGTTATCTCGGGCCCTTGCTGGTACCCGTCGCCCTGGCCAACTCGCGCAATGTCCCGGCGGTGGAGCTGCTGCATCGGGTCGGCCTGCAATCGGCCTATGACCTCCTGGCCGATCTCGGGCTGCATCGGGCGGACAAGCCCGCCCGGCATTATGGTCTGGGCCTCGCCGTGGGCGGCATGCCGGTGACCCTGGAGGCGCTGATTCAGGCCTATACCAGTCTGGCCCGGGACGGCCGGCTCGGGCGTCTGCGTTGGTATCGCGACCAGGGCGAGCCGCCGAGCCGGCGCTTGTTCTCGGAAGATACGACGCGCCAAATCGCCCTCATGCTCTCGGACCCCCAGGTCCGACTGCCGACCTTTCCCCGCATGGGTCACCTGGAATATCCCTTCCCGGTGGCGGTCAAGACCGGCACCTCCTCTTACTGGCACGATGCCTGGGCGCTGGCCTGGTCGGGTCGCTATCTGGTGGCGGCCTGGGTGGGACGACCCGACGGCCAGGCCATGGAAGGGGTGAGCGGCTATGCCTCGGCGGCCCTCGCCCAGGGATTGTTGCAGGCCCTGCATCCACGGGAGATGGACGGGCAGGAGGATGTGGGTTTCCCGCCGCCCCGGGGCTCCCATCCGGTGCGGCTCTGCGCCCTCACCGGCAAGCTGGCGACCCCGGCCTGCGAGCGGGTGCTGGTGCAATATCTCAAACCCCAGGACAGCCCGCTCGAAGCCTGCGCGGCCCATCGCCGCCTGGCGGTGGATGGGCGCGACGGCCTGCTGGCCGGGAGCCACACCCCGGCCGATCAGGTGGAGATCCGCAGCTTTGTCGATCTGGGAGCGCGCTATGCCGACTGGCAGGCGGCCCAGGGCCTGCCGTTGCCGCCGGAGACCCTGAGTCCGCTCGGCCTGGGAGGCCGTGTCGCCGCCTGGAGCCCGGCGAGCAACGGCCAGTTGCGCTATGACCCCGCCGCGGTGACCAAACTCAAGATCACCTCGCCGCGCCAGGGCCAGCTCCTCATCCGCGATCCCGAGGCCCCGCCCGACACGGGTATCCCGCTGACGGCCATCGTCGAGCCGGCGGTGGAGCAACTGGTCTGGTATGTGGACGGCCAACCCTTCCGGGTGGCCGATCGGCCCTATCGGGTGCACTGGCCGCTGCAACCCGGGGTGCACCTGATCCAGGCCAGGTTGCCCTATGCCCAGATCGGCTCGGAGGTGGTCAAGGTGACGGTGTATTGATTCGGGGAGGGGGACGACCGCCGGTGTCAGCCCCCGTGGCCCGATATCTGCGGCCCATACCGGACAGCACATAGAAGGCGGAGGCTGTCACGGCTCCGGCGAAGAGACAGAGCAGGGTGGTTTCGCTCAGCAAGGCCCATTGGAGGAACTGAAACACCGAGATGGGCTCTGGCGTACCCGAATTCTCCCCGCTGCCCTGATAGAGGATCCAGGTCAGAGGCAGGTTGGCGAGCACACCCGAAAGCGCCCCCGCCCCCAGAACCCGCCAGGCATTCAGGCGAAACCAATGAGCGGCGAGGAACAAGAGCGGCAGCCCGATCATCAGGGTCGCGCCGTAAGAAAACAGGGCGGTGGTGAGCAACAAGGGCAGGCTGAGGGACAAGGCAACCATCGGCTGCATCCCGCTCCACACCGCATCGATGGCAAAGACCCCGGAAAAGATCAGCGGCAGTATGAGCGGGGCCAGGAGTAGGGCGGTGAAGAAGGATTTGCGCATGCGGATCTCCAAGGATGAAGTTATACCAATTCTTATTAGGTTATTTCCAAT
>Ga0268298_10006554_pt1 | contig 10537 bp, 4 predicted proteins | sample WWTPWeurt_MetaG_FD_194462 | JGI IMG/M metagenome (GOLD analysis project Ga0268298, IMG submission 194462) | Activated sludge microbial communities from WWTP in Nijmegen, Gelderland, Netherland - WWTP Weurt | ecosystem: Engineered > WWTP > Aerobic digester > Activated sludge | place: Netherlands... | reverse complement strand
CCCGCAGGCGGAACTACTTGAAACACCGCTCAGACTGCAATACAGCCTTATCCTTTACTCCAGCATTGTTGCGATTATCTTTGGCGTTATCTTATACCTGCTAACCCGGTCCATTATCAACCCGATACAGGAATTGACCACGTACGCAAATCAATTCTCAGCCGAGCACATCAACGAGATCACGAAAAAGTCGATCGAACCCATCCGGCTCAACACAAGGGATGAGCTTGAAGAGCTTGCATCTGCTTTCAACGTGATGTCTCTCAACTTGAAAAATGCGGTCGAAACCCTTGAAGAAAAAGTTCAAGACCGCACAAAACAACTGGAGAAACGGTCACTTGAGTTTGAAACCATCGCGGAAGTTGCAAGAGACATCACCATCATCCGCGACCTGAACACCCTGCTCAATGTCGCTGTGAACCTGATCCGCGAACGCTTCAAGTTCTATCACGTTGGCATTTTCCTTGTTGACGACAATAGCCAGTACGCCTACCTTCGCGCAGCGAGCAGCGTTGCCGCGCAGCAAATGCTTGACTTGAATTACAAGCTAAAGGTCGGTGAAGAAGGTTTGGTCGGAAATGTTACAAGGACCGGAAGAGCGCACATCGCGCAGGATGTCGGCAAGGATGCGATCCATTTCCAAAATCCATACCTGCCATTAACACGCTCTGAGATCGTGCTGCCGCTTCGCAACAGGAGCATCATCATCGGCGCGCTGGATATTCAGGCAACAGTGGAAGCCGCCTTCGAAGAACGCGATATCGACATCCTGCAATTACTCGCAGATCAACTTGCGGCGGCGATCGAGAACGCTCAATTGGCTCAACAAGTGCAGGGAACCTTCGCTGAGTTGAATAACGCCTACAAGCAGCAAACGCGTACCGTGTGGCAATCCGCCATCAGTGAGCGCGGACAAGTTTCCTATGAATATGACGGAATGCAGATTCAATCTGTGCCACGAGACCTGCCCGAAGATCTACGCAGGCAGCTTGATAACGGGAAGCCGATCATTCTGACCGCGGAGGGTTCTCCCGCGCGACAAACTCTGCTCGTCCCATTGATGATCCGCAACCAAACCATTGGTGTAATCGGACTCGAACAGGAAAACCCGAATCAAGCGTGGACCGAGGAGCAGATCGCCGTTGCGGAAGCCGCCGCAAACCGCGCCGGGCTGACCCTCGAAAATGCCCGCCTGCTCGAAGAAAGTCAGAGACGGGCTGTGAAGGAAAGAGCCATTTTTGAATCCACCACCCGCATCGGCTCCGCCCTCAACATGGAAAACATTCTCCAGGCGACCGCCGAGGAACTTGAGCGTGTTCTGGGCGCATCTGAAGTGGTCCTGCAATTCATTAATGATAGAAACTCATGAACAATAATTTGAACCGCCTTGACACCAGTTCAACCAGAAGCTACGCCTTGATCGGCGCGCTGTTTGGCGCGTCATTCCCGGTCATTGGGACTTTGATCAGACTGGTCCTTCTGGATCTTCCGATCAGCCTTGCAAACATGATCGTTGCTCAAACATCCGATCCGCTTCTCTGGGTTGTGGACACTGCCCCATTTGTGCTTGGCGCATTCGCGGCGTATGCAGGTTACAAACAGGATCAGGTCACCCATATCAACAAGGAACTGTACCAACGCGAATCTGACCTGCGCATCAATCAGATCACCCTCGAACAACGCGTGGAAGAGCGCACCGCTGAATTGAGTACGGCAAACCGAAGCATCGAGAGGCGCGCCCGACAATTCGAAGCGATCGGACAGGCTTCACGCGCGATCATCTCCACCCAGAATCTTCAAGACCTGCTGCCCCAGATCACTAAAGTGATCAGTCAATATTTTGGCTTTTATCACACGGGCATTTTCCTTTTTGACCCGAACAGGGAATATGTGGTCTTGAGCGCCGCCAATAGTGAAGGCGGGCAAAGAATGCTGGACAGGAATCACAAGCTGCGTGTGGGCGAAGTAGGGATCGTAGGTTACGTCGCCGGTACCTCGAAACCCCGTATCGCGCTCGACACCGGAACAGATGCGATCTACTTCAACAACCCCGACCTGCCTGATACACGTTCTGAGATGGCGCTCCCGCTCATCCAGATTGGCGGAAGCATCATCGGCGTGCTCGACATCCAAAGCACGGAATCGAACGCTTTCACGAACGAAGACATAAACATCCTTTCGACTCTTGCAGACCAGATCTCTGTAGCCATTGCCAATGCGCTCCGATACGATGAGACGCAAAAGACGTTGCTTGAAGCTGAAATGCTTTACCGAAGCGACCTTCAATCCAAGTGGAAGCAATTCATGAAGACCGAGAGCATTGCCGGAATTCGCAGGTCTGGTATGAAATCGAATTTGTATTCAGACGCGGTGAATTTACCGGGCGCTTCCGAAGTCACCCGATCGGGCTCGCCTTTTGTCACAAGCGATGACGGTTCAATGATCACCCTTCCCGTTAAATTGCGCGGCGAGATGGTCGGCATTTTGAACATTCAAGCCGAAAATCAACGCAAATGGACCAATGACGAAATGGACATCATCAACGCCATTTTGGAACGCGCGGCGGTCTCGCTTGAAAATGCCCGCCTCCTCACCGAAAGCCGCATCACCGCCGAACGTGAACGCGTCATCAGCGAAGTGACCGCCCGGGTTGGCTCAAGCACTGAGATCGAGACTATCCTAAAGACCGCGGTTCGAGAGCTGGGAGACCAGATCGGCGGCGCCCGTGTCACCGTTGAGATGGGAGGCGACCATGAGTGATCGAACTTCCACCCCGATCGATATGTTGACCGTTCCAAACAAAACGCACATCCGCAACGCGTATGCCGCGATCATTATCCTTCTGCTGACCGGCATCCCAAGGATCGCGGTCTTCGGCGGAGCCGGGATCAGAAACAACCTCACCCCCTTGCTGGTTGTGGCAGGGATCATGCTCGTCACATCGCTGATCGATCTCAGCATGCTCTTCGTCGTCCGAAAAGGCAGATCCAATCTGGCGATGATGATCGTGATAACCGATTTCATTCTTGTTACATTCTCAGCCGTGGTCACCGTGCAGGGACTCGGTTTGATCATCGCGGTCATCACCTTGATGGTGATTGTCGCCATCAGTAATCTGGCCATGCCAAGAAGGTTCGCGGTTCCAGGTTCGGTGGTTGGATCGGTCTTCAGTGTTAGTTTTTACCTCCTGGACATCTACTTCACAGGCAACCGATTGATCGTTGAGCAGATACAGGCCGTTGCGCCCTATGTTGCCACGGTCGTAGCGCTGGGATTTTCGGCGATCGGTATCCGCGAATTCAATCGATTCAGCTTAAGAGTGAAGATCGCGCTGGGAACCCTGGTCACCGGAGCGGTTACAGTTGGCGTATTGGTATTCTTTGGGCTGGGAAGGTCCAATGAGATCACCCAATATCTGCTGCAACAATTTGAGCAGACGAATAGCGAGAACGTCAAACAACAGATCGTTTCAGGTGCTGAAAATAACGCAAATCAGATGAACGAATTATTCACGGTGCTGGTTGGTGACATCAATATCATCACCAGTTATCGTGCCAATATTGAAGAGCACAAAGACGTTCTAAGTCAGGGATCTTTCTGGGATGCGAACACGCGCCTCGTTCAATTGGCGAGCGGGCAATATGGCAACCCCGGTATTGACCCTGCGGCGATCTTTATTCCCTCCACGATCCCGTTGACCGATTCGATCATTACCGACCTGAACACAACAGCGTATCTTGATTTTTACGCGTTGAACTTCCTTAAGGGACATCCCGAAGTTGTGGCACTGTACTACATCGGGAAATCCGGCACGACAACGTACTATCCCAATATCGATCTCGCTCATAATCTGCCGTCCGATTTTGATCCACGCACCCAGCCTTTCTACACGATTTCCGCCCCGTCAGCTGGACCAGACCGCTCACCCAAATGGATCGAGCCGTATCAAGACCCGGCAGGTCAGGGCTTGATCGTCACGCTCTCGGCGCCGGTCTATTTGGAAGATCGCTTCCTTGGCGTTATCGGCATCGACATTCAACTCAAGCAATTCATTGACCGGGTGAATTCCATCAAGTTCGGCGAGACCGGATACGCCTTCCTGATCGATAATGCCGGTCACATCCTCGCCATGCCCCCGGAGGGATACGAACTCTTTGGCATCACGCCTGAAGTATTGCCGGATAATGGTTCACCGGAACAATCTCTCATTGGCAAAGGATCCGGCGGTCTTCAGAATGCGGTCAACCGAATGATCAAAGATCAGGTCGGCATTGAGGTGATCTCTGCGAACGGTGAAAACCTTTATGTGGCATTCGCGCCCCTGAATACTCCCAATTATCACCTCGGCATCGTTGCCCCTGAAGATGAATTTACAGCCAAATTGGTCAGTTCAAAAAATGAAGCCGAGCAACGCGTACAAGAAACCCTGCGCGGAATCAGCCTCATTCTTGTGCTGCTGTTCATTGGCGCGGCTGTCTTCTCTCTGCTGGTCGGTCAGATCATCACGAGCCCGCTTCTTCGCCTGACCCAGGCCGCCGAAAGCATCGCCAGAGGCGACCTTAATGCCCGGGCGCAGATCACCTCAGAAGATGAAACAGGCATTCTCGCCCGCGCCTTCAACTCCATGACCGAGCGGTTGAGCGAAAACCTGTCCACCCTGGAAGAGCGCGTCTCTGCCCGCACGCTCGAATTGGAAACTGCGAACGAAAGAAACACACGCCGCGCTAATCAATTTGAAGCCATTGCCCGCGTGGCTAGCACCATCCGCTCGACACAAGATCTCAGCAAACTTCTTCCGCTGATCACAGTGACCATTTCGGAGCAATTTGATTTCTATCACGTCGGCATCTTCCTCGTGGATTCGCAGCGCGAATACGCTGTTCTGGTCGCCGCGAACAGCGAAGGCGGGAAGAGAATGCTCGATAGGAATCACCGCCTGCGGGTCGGCGGGACCGGCATCGTGGGCTACGTCACTCAAAGCGGGCAGGCTCGTATCTCTCTCGACGTCGGTCAGGATGCTGTTTACTTCAACAATCCCGACCTTCCAGATACCCGCTCAGAGATCTCGCTTCCCCTTCGCATTGGCGCCGACACATTCGGGGCGCTGGATGTGCAAAGCAAACAGATCAACGCCTTCAATCAAGATGACATCAACATACTTTCCACACTTGCAGATCAGGTGAGCGTTGCGATCCAAAACGCAAGATCGTATCAACAAACACGTGAGGCTCTCGCGCAGGCTGAAGCCGCTTCGGCGCAGCTTAGCAACCAGCAATGGAAACAGTTCCTCAATCGTCAGGAAGTACATGGCTTTTCATACGATGGCGTGGAAACCACCCAGATCTCTCAATCAGAAAAGGTCGCGCACACCCTCGCGATCCCTATTCTCTTACGCGGAACAAAGATCGGCACGATCAAACTCAGTGCCGCAAATCCAGAACGCATGTGGACAGACGGCGAGATCGGCATGGTTCAGGCGGTTGCAGACAGGGCATCGCTCGCATTGGAAAGCGCCCGCCTGCTTCAGGAAGCACAGAAACGCGCGACAAAGGAAAGAGTGATCGGAGAGATCTCAGCAAAGATCGGCAGTTCAAGTAATCTCGAAAGCATCCTGCAGACCGCCATTCAGGAGTTGGGCAGTACGCTCCCCGGTACAGATATTGCCATCCAATTCAAGAACGAGGATACTGAATGATCAAAAGATTATTTAGCCCGCCTGAGTTTAAAACGGAAGAAGATAATTTCCGCGCGAAATTCATCAATGGTTTCGCATGGATCGTCATCTTGCTTTTGTCTGTGGCATTGTCCAGTTATCTTCCTGATTTCGCTGCGAACAGGAACGCAACTGTTACCACCATTGCAATTACAGGTTTAATATTCGTCATGTTCCTCGCGCTTTACGTCCTGCGCAAACGAAACCTGGACTTGAGCGGCGGCATTGTTGTGGTGCTTGGCTGGCTTGGTCTGGGTGTTCAGGCGTATCTAGCAGACGGCGTCAGGGATGTGGTTATCATTGCTTACATCGCGATCAGCCTGCTGGCAAGCATCATCATCAGCTGGCGTATTGGAGCGTTCTTTATCGCCCTCAGTATCGGCGCGGTCTGGACGCTCGCTTTGCTGGAAATCAATGGTTTCTTCACGCCGCACTTTCAAGACACGCTCACATACTCGCGCGACATCTCTTTTGTATTTGTCGCCATCGCGGTCCTTATCTATTTCAGCACCGCCAGTTTGAGAGACGCGATCGCCCGCGCGAGCAAAAGTGAGAAAAATCTGCTCGCATCGAACACATCCTTGCAGGAACTTAACCAGACCCTGGAAGATCGTGTTAATCAGCGTACCACTGAGTTGGAAGCCGCCAACCGTTTCAACCAAAAACGCGCCCGCCAGTTTGAGGCGATCTCAAAAACAGTGCGCGCGGTTTCGTCCATTCAAGATCTAGAGACCCTTTTACCCCAGGTCACCAAAGTGATCAGCGAACAGTTCAACATTTATCACACGGGCATCTTCCTTTTGGATGAGAATCGCGAATACGCGGTCTTGCGCGCGGCAAACAGCGAAGGCGGCAAGAAAATGCTCGCCCGTGGACACAAGCTGGCAGTCGGTCAGACCGGTATCGTCGGCTTCGTCACTGCCACTGGGCAGCCTCGTCTCGCTCTGGATGTTGGCGCAGACGCCACATTCTTCAATAATCCCGATATGCCCAACACCCACTCCGAAGTTGCACTTCCGCTGAAACATGCCGGCACGGTCATCGGCGCCTTGGACGTTCAAAGCGACGAGTCCAGTGCATTTGACCAGGATGATGTCAGCATCCTCACGATCCTTGCGGACCAGGTTGCGACCGCCATTAATAACACGCTCACTCTGGAAGATGCACTCAAAGCGGTCTCCATGTTCCAATCCTCTCTGGACAGCAAGACACTGGAATCCTGGAAAGTGATGAGACCCAAATCGCTCGGTCTCGGCTATCAATTGGCAGGTTCATCCGTCGAGCCGCTCGACGCACCATTGGAAGGGAATCACATCCGACAGGCATTCAAACAGAACAAACCAGTCGAAGGCGGGGATTCGTCTGCAGTCGCAATTCCCATTCAATTGCGAGGCAGAACAGTGGGCGTGATCAATCTTCAGGCTGGTAACAACTACCGCCTAACAAGTGATGATGTTGAAATCGCGCAGGCGGTCGTGGATCGTCTATCACTCGCGATCGAAACAGCGACCCTGCTGCAGGCAACACAGCACCGCGCAGACATCGAAAGACTGACGACCGATATTTCCTCAAAGATCAGTTCTTCCACACGTTTCGAAACGATCCTGCAAACTGCAGCGCAGGAACTTAGCCGGGCTCTCGGCGGTTCGGATGTGCTCGTGCAGATCGAACCAGTATCCATTGAACTCAGCATGTTGAAATAAACAGTGATGTGACTCCATGAAGAGAAACCTTTCCGCAAAAATTGCACTCGCGATCATGCTTATCCACATACTGACAGCGTGTGCAATCTTCCAACCCACCCAGGCGGCGAAAACTCCGCTCAGGTTCGAATTCACCCAGTGGTGGGGAGACTACACTCTTCTGGTTGCAAAGGAAAAGGGTTTCTTCGAAAAGTACGGCGTGCAAGTAGAGCCGACCTACTATGAGATATTTTCAGACACCTACCCCGATCTAGCCGCCGGCCAGATCGACGGAGCCTTGATCGCGGTCGGAGATACCATCAATATCAGCCGCGACACACCCATGAAAGTGGTGGCAGTCAATGATGACGGCGGCGATGATGCCGTGTTAGCCAGCCCCGAGATCACCTCGATTCTGGATCTTAAAGGAAAAGCCATCGGATTGCTTTCCGGTTCACAGTACGAACTGACTGTTGTAGAAATGTTACGAACTGTCAATATGGATTTCGGCGATGTTACCATTGTGTCCATCAACCCTGAGGATTCCCTCGCAGCTCTTGAAAGCGGTCAGGTCCAAGCCGTCTCAACCTGGGAACCTTACATGTCGGAAGCGCTCGCAAGCGGTTACAAAATGATCTACCCGAAAGAACAGCAGCATTTATTCCCCGACCTGATCGTGTTCCGCAAAGCGGTGGTGGACAGCCGCCCTGAAGACATTCGCGCATTTCTCAAAGCCTGGTTCGAGGCGGTGGAATATCGCAAGCAGAATCCCGAGGAGACGATCCAGATCGCTGCCAAATATACAGGATTGAAAGTTGAAGATATCCTGCCAGACGAAAATCTTGGAATCTACACCATGGAAGACAATCGAAATCTTTTCGATATCCAGAAAGACGGATCGATCTATTCGATAGCCAAGACAACAACCGACTATTTGATCACCAACGGAACTCTGACCAAACAGATCGATACCCTTGAACTACTAGACCCTTCCTACCTGCCATAGCATCCGCCGCAACGACGAGAGACTTAGAATGAATAAACAGCAAACGCAACCTGCACAATCTGAAGTAAGGAGAAAAAGATACGCACTGGTGATCAGTCTCGTCACCGGCGTGGTCTTTACCATCATCGCGGCGGCTTCCGGTGTGGTCGGGTACATGGAAAGCGGGGTCCGCGGATTGTGGGGCGTTTCAATTACGGGTGTGGTTGCGATCGCCGCCTTTACAAGTGCGTACCTAAGCCGCAGGGGGCGGTCCATCCTTGGCATTCTTGTCCTGATCTCTACCATCTTGTTCATGTCGCTGGCGATTCCCATCGCGGCTCATGGACAGGGACTTCCACTGAGCATCATGGTCGCCATCATCGTGGCGGGTGTTTCATCGGCCACACTTCCAACCAGAATTGCGACCCGCACGATCACCGCAGGCTTTATTGTCTCCGCGTTGATCACACTTGCAGATCTTTATCTTCCTGACTTTGGTCTGCCAACCAACCCCGCTTTATCCAACACGATCGCCATTGTCACCTCTGTAGCATTTGCCGGGTTTATTCTCAGCCGATTTAATTCCTACGCGCTTCGTACCAAGATCATCATCGCATTCATTTTGATCACGATCATTCCGCTGATCGCGTTGGGTATTTTCAACAGCCGATTCTCAAGGCAGACCCTGGAAGAGGAAAGCAAGTCACAACTGACCACCCTGGCCAAACTCGTCGCCGATCGCGTGGATGGTTTCATCACGAACGAATTGAACTCGATCCTTTCGGACTCAAAACAGTCCGCGTTCACCACATATCTGGAAACGCCCGCATCCCTTCGCGCTGGAAGCGAGGCGGAATCGAACGCGCGCTTATCCCTTCTCGCGCTGACCCGCAAAGACCCCATTTTCATCCATTCGGTCGCGCTTCTCGATCCAGTAGGGAATGATGTGCTGGATACTTTCAGCGAATACGAAGGACGATTCGAAGGTTATTACACTTATTTCGTGCGTCCACTCCAGACCGGTTTGCCTTACGCATCCAACGTTGTGTTTCGCAATTCCAACGGGAATATATACTTCACAGCGCCGATCAAATCGCAAAGCGGAAACATCATCGGTCTGCTGCGCATTGAATATCATGCCACTGTTCTGCAAACCATTCTGCGCGCGATCGACCCGGGTGACCCTGGTACGATCATTGCCATCATTGATACGAATACTTACATCCGCGTCGGCTACACTGGCAATCGGGACAGTCTATTCAAATCATACAAGAATTATTCCGACATCGACTTGCTGGCTCTGCAGGCAGATGGACGTCTGCCATCCGGTCCGCGTGAAAACGCGCTCCGGGCAACAGATGACGCCGTGGTGAACGGCATTGACAATCTCGCGGTCGAACCGTTCTTTAACGCCTTCTCGAATTCGCTCGGAACTGACGCGGTCAACACCGGGGTGTTCCTGCAAACCCAGCCGTGGATCGCGCTTGTCCGGCAATCCATTAACGATTACCTCGCCCCGGTCAAGGAACAGGACAGGACAACGATCCTCATCTCGCTCGTGCTCATCGTGTTAAGCATCGGAGCGGGGTTCCTCACTTCACAGGTCTTGATCTCACCGTTGGTCTCCCTGTCTAAAGTGGCAGAGAAGATCGCCGGCGGAGACATTCATGCCCGCGCCGCGGTGTCCACTGAAGACGAGGTTGGCGCGTTGTCCGAATCTTTCAACCGCATGACCGATGAGTTGAATCACGCGCTGAGCAGCCTTGAGACCCGTGTTGCCGAGCGCACGACCGACCTGGAACTCGCACAACTTCAAAGTGAAGAACGCGCCAACGAACTTCAAGCCATTGGTGAGATTTCCAAGATCATCACAGGCGAACAAAAACTTGAAACCCTGCTTCCCCTCATCACCCGTCTGGTGAGTGAGCGCTTTGGGTTTTATCACACCGGTATCTTCCTGATCGAAGAGACCGGTCAGTTCGCAGTTCTACAAGCATCCAACAGCGAAGGCGGAAGGAACATGCTTGATCGCGGGCATAAGCTGGAAGTCGGCGGAAGCGGCATCGTGGGTTTTGTCGCGAAGACTGGTGCGCCGCGCATCTCGCTCGACGTTGGTTTGGATGCTGTTTACTTCAACAACCCCGACCTCCCGAACAC
>Ga0268298_10006553_pt1 | contig 10537 bp, 7 predicted proteins | sample WWTPWeurt_MetaG_FD_194462 | JGI IMG/M metagenome (GOLD analysis project Ga0268298, IMG submission 194462) | Activated sludge microbial communities from WWTP in Nijmegen, Gelderland, Netherland - WWTP Weurt | ecosystem: Engineered > WWTP > Aerobic digester > Activated sludge | place: Netherlands... | reverse complement strand
AATTTCGCTGGTGACCTTTACCCCTTCCACATTGAGCTTGAAAGGATCGCCCACGCGGATGTGAAAGTCTGTACGCTTTAGTCGTTTCAAATTCTTGAGGTACACCTCTCCGCCCCAGTGAACGATGGGGATGATGGGCGCGCCGGAATGCAAGGCAATGATGACCGTGCCCGGCATTGCGCGGATCAATTGTCCGGTTTTGTTGCGTGTGCCTTCGGGGGCAAGCCCGAAGATCTTTCCTTCTTCAAGCGCCTTCAACGCCAGCTTGAGCGCCTTCATGTCTGCTTCGCCGCGATGAACCGGGATCGCTCCCCAGATATTGAATACCCAGCGCAGGAACCAATTATTCCATGCCTCCACCTTGGCCCAGCCTGAAAGCTTGCGGGGCTGTAAGTGCGCGAAAAGCATGGGCACTTCGATCTGCCCGGTATGGTTGGCGATGGCGATCAATGGTCCATGCATGGGGAATTTGTGAAGGTCGGGCGCGTCGATGCGGCAGGTGATGCGGGTGTAAATGCGGATGAGGAAGTTGATGAGCCAGTGCATGATATTTTTTTGTTTTCAACTCAAGACATAAAGAAATGAAATTTGGCAACGAACCTGATACTTCAAATCAGGTCTCAGGCGCAGATGATCTCTAATTCGCGCGGGAGCAGTTCGAGGGTCAGGGATGATCCGTCAAGGCAGATAAATTCTCCATCTGCATGAGCGGGGAAGGTCCTATCCAAAGATCGGATGGAAACTTTTTTGGCGCGTTTCATTTGGATCTCAGGCAGCGACTTCTGCGTGCCCCTGATGAAGTGGGGGATCATCGCGAGAATGCGCCCTTTGGAGGCGGTCTCTGCGATGCACAGGTCGAAGAACCCATCATCCGGCTGACTTTCGGGAGCCATTTGAAAACCGCCGCCCATGCGCCTTCCGTTCATGACCGAGATCATAAGCGAAACCTGCTTGATGACTTCCTTTTCGTCGAGGACGATCTCCACCTGGGCTGGGTTGTAGTACAGGAAGACGGTCTTGATCACACCAATGAGATAGGCTGGCAAACCTCGGGTCCAGCGGACCTTGATGGCTTCGTTGCCGACCGCCGCATCGAACCCTACACCAATGCCGTTGCCGAAATATCTTCCTTCAGGGTAGTCTCCGCCTGTGACCAGACCGATGTCGATCTTTTTTCGTTTATTGGCGACCAGCGACCTCAAGCTGTCGTTCAAGGTGGTGGGAATGCCCGTGCCGCCGGAAAAGTCATTTCCTGTGCCGATGCTGATGGCGGTGAATGCACTCTTTGTGAAGCCGTCCTTGCGGGCTTTCATGATGCCATTGATGGACTCATTGATCGTGCCATCACCGCTGGCGCATACGATCACATCATAGCCGTCCCGCGCCGCACCTTCTGCGAGCTCTGCGGCATGCCACATGCGCTCTGTGCGGACCAACTTAAAATCCAGCCCGTTCTCACGCAGGCTGGTTTCGATCTGGGGGACAGATTTTTCGCCAAGACCGCGCCCTGAGGTTGGATTCACAATGACATAATATTTCATAACATTCTCCCGGTCAGAAATTGGGGCGAGTGTAACATATTTCAAGGAGCCGATTTATATTTTGTGTAATCTTCCGGCGTATCCAGGTCTTGCAGAATGCTTGGCGAATCCACTTCCACATAGTGAATGTGGCGGGAGTGCTTTTTCAGAAAATCACGCGGTGTGGATGGCGATTTTAATGCCCGCAGTTCATCCCAAAGCGGGCGCGCGACCAGCCAGGGATGCCCGCGCTGCATTTCAAAACTCGGCACCACCAGTTGGGATTTGTTCAACATGAACGCATCGCACACTCTGCGCACGGTCCTTTCCTGGACCTGAGGCTGGTCGCCAAGACAAATGAGCGCCGCTCCAGCCTCGCGCGTTTTTGCAGACAACCCCGCTTGTATCGAGCTTAACATTTCACCCTTTTCGTATTCTTCGTTAAACACGGTCTGCACCGTTTTACCGATCAGTGCCTCCACTTGCGCCCGCGCGCCTCCCGTCACCACCAAAATATCTCCCACCCCGGCGGATTGGAACGTGGAAATGACAGTTTGCAATACCGTACTTCTACCCCAAGGCATCAGCATTTTGGGTTCGCCCATTCGTTTGGATTGTCCAGCGGCAAGAATAATGGCTGTGATCATAGGTTTCCTCTAAAGTGTTTCATCATTGATCAATCGTTGATAGTCTTCGGGTGTATCCACATCAAACAGGAGTTTATCATCATGCCAGGGCAGAAACTCAACTTTATGCATGGAAAAGACTGCCCGCCCACCAACATCTCCGGTGAGCTTCATCAAATTGGGGAATGTGACCCGGTCGAAAAGCACGGGATTGGCACGCCGCTCTTCCAGCACCAGTGGAATGATAATATCCTGCATTTTATTGATGTGAGATTCCATAAGAGCGCGGACGATCTCCACTGGGATCTGCGGCTGGTCTGCGAGCAGAAAGACAGCGGACCCGGTTTCAGGGGGCAGAGACGCAACCGCTCTGGCGATCGTGGTTCCCTGTCCCTGTTTGTGATCTTCATTGTGAACGATCTCCACGGGCAAGCCTTTCACCGCTTCTTGAACTTTTTCTGAATACGCACCGGTCGCCACAATGACGGGTGACAGTCCTGCTTTGAGCGCGGTCTCTGCCACATGGCGGACGAAGGGTTGACCCTTCCAGTCCAATAATTGTTTTGGCGAACCAAAGCGGGTCGAACTTCCTGCCGCGAGAATGATACCCGCTGTCTTCTCAAAGGTCTGCAGTTTGTTCGACATCAATGACCCGACGAGTACAGAATCAAAATGCCGAAGCAGTTCGCCCGCCATGTTGCCACCGATCGCTTGCGTATCGTCTGTTTCGCTTTGATTCAGCAGAGCGACCTTTTGCGCGTGCGGCGGTATGTTTTTCAACCCACCCTGCGGATGGGTCAGCATGTGAACAATGGACTCAGGGCTGATCGGTTGATTCAGTTCCAGCCCGGTCAATGCTGAAAATATCTCGGGTCGATGCGTTGCCTCATGGATCGGCTTGCCGAGCGCGCTCAAGCCTGCCACGCAAACTACAATATCCGAAAAATTGGGGATGGGCGGCTCGTGAGCGGCTGGCGCTTTCAGCGAGAGTTGCCGTGACCCATCCGCTTCGATCAGAAGGGGGATATGGTTTTCTTTTGCCGCAGCTCGCAGCCAGTTCAAAACTTCTTCATTCACAGGGTCTGTCCGTTCGGTACCTGCTTTACCGGTGAAGAGCATAACACCTTTAAGCTCCAGGGTCTCGAGTGTTTTTGTGTCGGTCACGCTAATGTGCTGGTCTGCGTAAGAGGTTTGCCAGATGCCCAAATGGGTAGTCGCTGTCACAAAGACAGGCGCGGAGGATGCGCGGAACATCTCGCGCGCCAATTGAAAAATTGCCGTGGTCTTTCCGCCCGCGCCAACAAAAGCATATACCTGAGCAGAGGATGAACGTCTCCATCTAAGAGCGTGAATGATATCCATAATTATTCTGGCAGATTAAATTGCTTTCTGATTCGTTCAAGGATCATGGGTACGCTTTGGGTGTAGTCTGAATTTTCATGCGAGACGTTTAGCTCAAGCAGATTTTCCTTCGGCAGCGATCTCAGCCACTCATCCAGATATTCCTTGAACAGCCCCGCATCTTTCTCGGAAGCGATGTTGATCCTGTTGCGAGCGGCGAGCCTCTCACTGACGACCCGCGGCTCCGCGTTCAGGGCGATGACCAATTCCGGGGGCGGCAACAGGTCCCGGGTCAAAGTGTAGAAGCGACGGCACAGATCAAATTCTTCGGCGGTGAGCCAGCCATGAGCATGAAAGAGCCGTGTGAATCCAAAAAAATCCAGATCAAAACCGCCATCCATCAACGCGTGCCGGTCGCCGTTTCGTAACACCCGTTCTTGTTCCGCCCGAAAGAGCAGGTAATCCATTTGATTTGCAAGTGCGTATTTGGCATCCTGTTTGAAGAGCGCTTGAAATGGTCTCTCGGCGTGCTGTTCAAACGCCATGGCGAAGTCAAAACGTTCGCAGAGCGCGCGCGCAAGTGTGGTTTTGCCAACCCCACTTACGCCAACAATGCTGATCAGGATGCTCATAGACTTTATTTTTTACACTTTCTTGTTGGAGATTTTGATGACAAAAATAATAATTTCGCCACATTTGAATATGATAAAATTTGGACATGACCGAGCCAATTAAGATTACTTCACAAGATCCGATTCTCGAAAAGTTGAAATTTAGAGCATATCGCAGTATTGTTGAGCGCAGGGCAGTGCCATTTTTACCGGGACCAAACGATCCGCAGACCTTACTGATCAAGACGCCCTGGGGCGGAGAGTTGACCGCCAAGTATGGCGATATTCTCATCAGTGAATTGGAGACACCCAATGATTTTTGGTGTATCGACCCGCAGATCTTTGAAGTCAGTTATATGGTCACACGACCCGGCTATTGTGTCAAGCGCGCTCTTGTGCATCTCGTCCCTTTGACAGACCTGACGGACGGAGACGCCGACCGCATGGTGATGATCGAAACACTTGAAGGTCCGCTGACCGTCCGCGCTGGAGATTTTTATCTGGCACGCGGCATCAAAGGTGAGATCTGGCCCTACTTCAAAGAAAAAGTACCTCAGGTAATGAAACCCGTCGAATAACTTCGACGGGTTTTTTCTTTATTCCAAAAGGAAGTTTATTTTTTTCGTTTTCGGATCGAGGTTTGGTTGTATTTTTCCTTGCCTTCATCCATCAATCGTTCCAGCACGTTGTCGATGATGCGATGCACGTATTTCGCTGTGCTGATCTGTTCTATGCTTCCGCCGATCTCTCGCATCAGATCCATCATGTGCTTTACCAATTGCGCGTCGCGGTCTTTGGGCACATCGCCGTGGATGTTGCAGAGCGAGATCAGGCGAACTTTATCTATGCCCTTGCCAAGGGAGGAGTACAAAGCCCAGCGGTTGTTGCGTTCGTAAAGATCATCCCCATTCTTCGGGGGACCCACATTCTCGACCTGATACTGCTCTTCGACCAGATGGTGATTTCGGATCTTGTAGAAGCGGTCAACCCATTGATCGCCGCCTGGTGATACAAATTCGCGGATGTATGCGGCTTCAGGCAGCGGGAGGAAAGCCTTGACCTTGATCCCCATTTCCACGCACAACTCTGCAAATATGATCTCGCTGCCGGCTGAAAGCCCGGCTACGAAAGCCCGGTCTTCAGATCCGAGATTGAAGCTTTCCAATTTTTCTCGAATATCCTGGCGGATCTCCTTTTCCTTGTCGGCAGGGAAGGTTTTCTTATCCTTACCGGCGTAGTCCACCATGTAACCGGTGAACAGGAATGCGCGTCCGCTTCCACTTGAAGCGTTGGACGATGATTTTTTCTTCGCCCCGCCTTTTTGGGGACTTTGTACAGGCTCATCACCATTGGTGCGGGCGATCTCCTCTTTGATGGTGTTGATGCCCACCTGAACATATTGGTCGCGCATACCGAGGGCTTTGAGCATTTCCAGTTGCGCCAGAGATGTGTTCAGGTAGAAGATGTTTCGGCGTGAGGCAGTGAGCGCTTTGCGATACGCGCGCACAACGCTGGATGTGTTATCCGCCGTCAGGACTCTCAACTCAGCCAGCGAGATCAAGGTCCAATAATCGGCGTTGTCGCTATCTGCTTCTTCTTCCAATGCAAAGATCAGAGCGCCGCGCAATTCCGGCAGTTTTTCGCGGATGCGGGAAATATCGGGGTCGGGGTCTTGCTTGTCATCGAACTTATCTGCGAGGTGCACAGCGATGGTGGAGAGGGTAAGGGCATTGACACCCGGATAGGTATTGTTCAAATCAAAGTGGAAGCCGCGCATGTAAATATCTGTAGCGCGGATCAGCCAATGGTAGGAGTCGAACGCCGTCTTGATTCGCTTGGCTTTGTCGTTGATGCGCTTCCATGAGTGCGTCCACATTTCCTTGTATATGCGCCCAAGATACGAGATCGCTTCACTGTCATTGGGAAAGTCGTTTAACAGGCTTTCGATCTTGACGATGGCTTCGTCCACTCGCCCCAGGCGGTTTAAGTTGAAAGCCTCTTCGCGGCGGAAAGTTTGATTGCCTGAGTTGACCTCCAGCCCTTTACGGTACTGTGCCAATGCGAGTTCGTTGCGTCCCATGTTGGAGAGTGCGCGCCCGGCTTCGCCAATGGCTTCTTCCTTGATGAGCGGGTTTTGAATCTCTTCGGTCAACAGCAGGATATCTCCAATGCGCTTTTGCCGCTGTGCAATGGTGACCCTCTGCTGCCATTCGTTGTATTCGCGCCAGAATCCTGTTGCGAGCGGCGTGCGCAAAGCCCTTCTTTCGGGCTCGCGTAAGCCGGTCAACAGGTTGAAGATCGGGCTGTGGACCGCGTCTCGATCTGATGCCCAGGTATCACGCGTCATGCGCGCGATGGCTTGAATATCCGCTTTGATGAATGCGGGGTCGGGTACGCCCTCGGGAGTGATGTGATACGGCAGAGTGCGGACGTTGAAAATATCAAAGGGCATATACGCGCGCCCAGCCTGGATGTGTACCACCCCGCGCCTGCGGAAGGCGTGACGAATGCCAAGCTCGTAATAGACATTGGCATTGTCGATGCTGAGATCGCAAATGCAGAGATCAGCCAACAGTAGTTCCTGGAACATATCGGTCAGGATGTCACCGGAGGTGGTCTCTTCGTCTGCGCGAAAGGCTTCAAAGCCTGCTTCTTCAAGCGCAGGCTTGATCAGCGTTTTGTAGATCGCGTTGAAGTCGTACAGTGATCCATCGCCGCCTTTTTTCTTTCCGAAAGGCATGACCACAAATGCATGCGGGCGGACTTCAGGACGGATCGGGCGTTGCGCTGGAGCCGGTTTGGATTTCTCCACAGGCAGGGTCTTATCTTCCTTTACCACTGTTGCCGGGGCGGGCGGCTGAGCCGGTGCAGGGACGGGTGGTGTGGCTGGTTTGGGTGTTTCGATCGTTTCTGTCATATTGACTTAACCTTTGATCTCACCGGTCTTTGGGTTGCGAGCCAGGATCTCGTTCAACACCTTCATGGGAACATTGGCGTCAACGGTGACACCTTTGTAGTCCTCTTCGATCGATTGCATGGTGGAGGATAATCCCAGCTTTTCTGTGAAGTTTTCAACGGCTTCCTCCAGGGCTTCCTGCATGGCGGCGAGTTCGGCTTGCACCAACTCTGATGAAGCCTCCTCTGCCAGCGAGCCAAGAGTTTCCCTGAAAGTTTCGGTGAGATTCTCTTCCGCTTCCTGCAGGGCATCGTCGGTGTAATCAACCACTGCGTCGGCAAATGCCTTCTTTAGGCGGCGGTCTGATTCGCGCTGTTCCTTGATCACGCGAGTGATAAGACTTGCTTCCTCTTCCAGATCCGCGTCTTTCAAAGCCTCTTGCTGAGACTTGATGTATTCCATATTCTGCGCCCAGAGAATGTCTTCAGCAGAGCGGACCATTCTGTAGAATTCTGTCTGGTTGATCTCATTACCTTCCAGATTCTTCCAGTGATCTGAAAGGATGGTCAGTTCAATAATCACCTTGCTGTAATTGCGGATGATCGCATCGATATTTCTCAACTCCTGCCAGCCAAGCATTGCGGCTGTAAATGCTGCGGTCAGCGCAACCCACAAAGAGACCGGAGATCCCCATGCGGCAATGAAAGCTCCCAAACCGCCGGCAATGAAGATGAGGATCTGCAAGCGGGTGCGTTCTTTTTGCCGCTTGTTGACTTCTTTCGTGTGCCATCCCAATTCGTTTTCCAACCTGAAACGGAAATATTCTTCACCGGTCAGATCGTGGAAGCCAGGATCGGTATTCGGGTAACTGGGATTGAAGCGTGAAGTAGGCGGCAGGGCGCCTTTATGCGGCTCAAGGATCAACTCGCCGTTCATCCCGCTATAGACCGAACGCTGAATTTCTTCCAAACGCTTTTCAAGCCAGGCGCGGCGGGTGGGTTCATTTTGTAGAATGGTTCGGTAGGCGTAGATCTCTTTGAGGATCTCTTCTGCTCCGGCGCGCGCCACCAGCCAGTCTCCGCTGGAGTAACGCCATTTCACAAATGCAGCCATTCCTGATGCGAGGATCGGTGTGGCGATCAGGAACATTTTTAAAATAAAACTGATGACCGGTGAAAATCCCTGCGGAACGATTTCGGTCAGGATGGCGAACAAGGTTGCGAGCACACCCAGCGTGGCGACCCACCATCGCAATCGAATGTGAGACTTTGACCGTTTCAGGGATAACGCGTCTAGCTGGGCAAAACGCGTCCATGCGACTTCCAGAATGGGTGAGACTTTTTGTGTTTGAGTTTCCATATTGGCTTCTCCGATCGATCTAGTTTGCACCTGCTGGCAGGTTCGGACAAATCAGGCGATATTCTTCTCCGTGAAAGAAGAACGCCCAATCACTTGACGAGAAATTACTTGGCAGTTTGGCGCAAGCCGCTTTGTCAAGGTCTTCGGTGGATATGAGCTCCAATTGAGATATATCCCAGATCTGAGCGACCTTTTGTGAGACCGTGATCAACTGGTCGTTGATGGGGGAGAAGGATACGCCGCTCACTGAATTGCCATGCGGCAGGCGCGCCCGTTCTTCGCCGGATGACAGGTCCCAGATATAGGCATATCCGTCTGAGCCGCCTGAAGACAGCAAAGACCCGTCTTTGTTGAATTCAAGGGAGGTGATGCTTCCGCCTTGAATAAATTTATAGCGAGCCTCAGTGGGGATGCCGTTGCTCATCTCCCAAAGGGAGATTCCGCCCTCGCTGTTGGTGGTCGCCAGCCAATGACCGTCCGGGCTGTAGTTGAGCGATTTTATGTCGCCGATCTGTGGCAGGGAACCGATCTCTTTTTTGCCGGCAATATCCCATATCACGATCTTTCCGGAAAACCCAATGGCAAGCGTATCATTTTTGGGATTGAATGCGATGGTGAACGCGACCATATCGAACTGTATATCTTCGATCAGCGCTCCGCTTTCCACATCCCAAATGTGAACCTTCGTTCCCTTTTCATTGGTTGTTGCCAGGAAATTGCTGTTCCCACTGAAACCCATTCCACTGATGTCAGAATCGTGCGGAAGGATGTAACGGGTCTTGGTTTCAACGTTTATCAGATTTGCCCGGCTGCCATAGGTCTCAGAAACCGCGATCCATTTTGAATTTGGGCTGACCTTGGTCTGCGAGGTGATGTTTTCCAATGTTGCGAGTTTGGTGCCTTGTGTGCCGTCATGCAGGGAGGTCAATTGATCGGTTGCGATCAACCAGAGATTTTTGTCATCTGTGTTAAAGACAACCCATTGACCCGTGGGGTCAAATTTTGCCTTGTGGATCAATTCTGGAAATTCCATGAAACCAACCCGGGCTTTAGAAGCGGAGATGTCCCAGATGCTGACGCGTCCATCCCGGTCTCCGACAACGATGCGGCTGTTGTCTGCCGAGAAGGAAAGTGCCGACCCGGGCGCATCGAGCACGATCTCGCGCATGAGCGAGCCGGAAGCAGATTCCCATACGCGAACCGTATTATCGAATCCCGTGCTTGCGATCCATTGACCGTCAGGGCTGATGTCTGTTCTGATCACGAAGCCCTGGTGCTCCACGCGGAATTTTTCCACACCTGTGTCAGTGTCAAAAACCCGGACGAGTTTATCGTCTGCGACAGTGGTGAACCAGGAACCGTCCGGCGCAAAAGCGACATCTTCAACCCAATCATTGTGCGGAAGAATATATTTGGTTCCGCCACTGAAGGTCCTTGCCACTCTGGCTGTGCTGTCAGCTCCTACGGAAACCACCCAATTTCCGTCCGGGCTGAAATCGATGGCGTAGACTTCAGAACTGTGTCTGGGTCCGGCGATCGACTGTCCGGTGTTGACTCTCCATAGGGTGACCTGTCCATTTGTTGCGCCCATCGCTAGCCATTCATTGGTTGGGCTGAAAGCTAAAGTGTATAAGGCGTGATCTCCAAGGAAGAAACTAAGTTCCTCTTTCAATCTTGTGAGGTCAATAAGGGATAGCCTGCCATCATCTCGCCCGACTGCCAGCCACTTGTTATTAGGGCTGATATCAATGTCCCAAATGTTCGTGCCATAATCGAAAGACTGGATCGATTCGCCGTTGTCAGCGTTCCAGATACCGATCACCCCGTCTGCGCTTGCAGTGACTAGATATTTGTTATCCATGCTGAATAACGCATCATTGATGGCGTCATTGTGCTGAACGCAGAAATTCTTTTCACCGCCCATTGTCCAGACGCACGCGGTCTTATCATCGCTTGCGGTGACAAAGCGTGTGCCGTCAGGGCTGACGGTGATATTCCATACACGTCCGTTATGTTGAACCTGACGGATGTAAGTTGCCATGAGGGTGACATTATTTCGCAAGATATCTTCGGCATCGTTCGAGCGCATCCGCGTCCATGACTCGAGAGCCAGTAACGTGCTGGTGAATAACTTTGCGGGACGCCCGCTGTAGATCTCAGCTTGCACGGCGCTGCGCTGCGCTT
>Ga0268298_10006551_pt1 | contig 10538 bp, 7 predicted proteins | sample WWTPWeurt_MetaG_FD_194462 | JGI IMG/M metagenome (GOLD analysis project Ga0268298, IMG submission 194462) | Activated sludge microbial communities from WWTP in Nijmegen, Gelderland, Netherland - WWTP Weurt | ecosystem: Engineered > WWTP > Aerobic digester > Activated sludge | place: Netherlands... | reverse complement strand
GCCGGGCTGCTGCTCGTCTACCCGGCGCTGGCGGCGGACGTGGGCGGTTTCGCGTGCCTGGCGTTCGTGATCGCGAAGCAGGCCCGGCGCGGGGCGGCGCCGGCGTGAACCGGCCGGCCGGCCGGGTGCGCGGCGCCGTCCTCGCGGCGGGCGTCCTCGCGGCCGGCCTGCTCGCGGCCGGCCTGCTCGCGGGCTGCGCGGCGAGCCCGCGGCTGCCCGGCTTCGACCCGGCCGCGGACGCGCCGCCGCCCCGGCGCACGGCGCCGCCCGCGGCGCCGGCGTTCGCCTCGTACGCGCAGGCCCTCTCCGCGTGGCGCAGCCCCGAGGCGGTGGAGGCGTGGATCGGCGCCGGGTTCGAGTACGACGACGCGCGGGCGCTCCGGCTCTCCGAGAGCGGGCGCGCCGCCGGTGCGGCCCCCGAGATCCACGCGCCCGCGGCGTTCTTCGCGCGGCCGGTCGGGATCTGCGTGGACCTGGCGCGATTCGCGGTGGAGACGGTCGGGTCGATCGCCCCGGAGCTCGAGCCGCGCTACCTGATGATCGAGTTCGATCCCGCGCTGCGCGCCGGGCAGGTGCTTCGGCGCCACTGGATCGCGAGCTTCCGGCGCGGCGGGGGCCTGTACTTCTTCGGCGATTCCAAGCGGCCCGGGCACGTCGCCGGCCCCTACCCGACGGTCGACGCGTTCGTCGCGGAGTACGCCGCGTTCCGGCAGCGGACGGTCGTCGCCTGGCGCGAACGGGAGAGCTTTCGCCGGCAGGCGAAGTCGCCGTCGAAGCGACGCGACGGCGGCGCCGCGCGCCCGGCCGGAGCACCCGGTTGACGTCAATTCGTTAATTCGGTACCGTAATGCGTATTTAGCGCGTCCGGTGCGTCGCAGAGGGTCCCCGAGGGCCCCGCGCGCGACCCCGGGCGCCTGCCCGCGGCGGCACCCGCCGCCGCGGTCGCAGGAGGCGGTGTGCTCGTATCCCGGCCGTCGAGGAGGGCACCCGGATGGAAGGAACCGCAAGCATCGTCGAGCGCTGCCAGGCGCTCTTCGAGGACCTGGACCTGGCCTCGGTCGCGGCGTGGAAGGCCGCGGTGCCGGGGCGCAAGGCGGTCGGCTACCTGCCGATCTACGTCCCGCGCGAACTGATCCACGCCGCCGGCATGCTGCCGGTGGGCCTGCTCGGCGGCGGCGACCAGCTCGAGGTGATCCAGGGCGACGCCTATTACCAGAGCTACATCTGCCGCATCCCGCGCTCGACGCTCGAGATGGGGCTGACCGGGCGCCTGGACAGCCTGGACGGCGTGCTGTTCCCGTCGATCTGCGACGTGATCCGCAACCTCTCGGGCATGTGGCAGATGATGTTCGCCGGCAAGTACGTGCGCTATTTCGACGTCCCCCAGAACTACGAGGACGCGGTCGGCGGCGCCTACTACGTGAACGAGCTGCGCACGCTGCGCGACGACCTCGCCGCGCTCGCCGGGCGCCCGGTCACCGACGACGACCTGCGCGCGTCCATCGCCGCGTACAACGAGAACCGCCGCGCGGTCGCCGACCTGTACGCGTACCGCGCGGCCCGGCCCTGGCAGGCGCCCACCGCCGAGGTCTACCTGCTGCTGCGCGCCGCGATGGTGCTGCCGGTGGACGAGCACACGCGGCTGGTGCGCGACTACCTCGCCGCCACCGACGCCGTGAAGCGGCCGATGCGCGACAACGCGCGCGTGGTGCTCAACGGCACGTTCTGCGAGCAGCCGCCGCTCGCGCTGATCAAGTCGATCGAGATGAGCGGCTGCTACATCGTCGACGACGACTTCATGCTCGTGACGCGCTGGCTCACGCGCGACGTCCCGCTCGACGGCGACCCGCTCGAGAACCTCGCGCGCGAGTTCCTGCACCACTCGGTGTCGACGTCGGCGAAGTACGAGCCGAAGCGCGAGGACAAGGGCCGCTTCATGCTCGAGCAGATCCGCGAGCGGCGCGCCGAGGGCGTGGTCTTCGCGTGCCCGTCGTTCTGCGACCCGGCGCTGCTCGAGCGGCCGATGCTGCAGGACGTGCTCGCCGCGAACGGCGTCCCGTTCACCGCGTTCAAGTACGCCGAGAACACCGGCCAGATGGCCCCGATCCGCGAGCAGTCAGGCACCTTCGCCGATTCGATCAAGCTTTGGAGCGCCGCATGAGCATCGCCCACGTCCCCATGCCCGAGAGCCGCAGGAAGCCGGTCGTCCAGAAGGAGGACGCGATGCTCCTGCAGAAGGAGCTGATCAATCGCAACTACGCGGAGCTCGCGGCCGCGCGCCCGCAGGGCCGCAAGGTCTGCGCCACCTTCGTGCCGGGCAACCTGAACGAGCTCGTGATGTGCTTCGACTTCGCGCGCAGCCTGCCGGAGACGAACGCCCTGCAGAACGCGATGCGCAAGCGCACCGGCAAGATGGTGCAGGACGCCGAGCGCGACGGGCAGTCGGAGGACGTCTGCACGTACGTGAAGGCCGACCTCGGCATGATGCTCGGCGGCGACACCGGCCCGACCGGCGAGGCGCTGCCCAAGCCGGACCTGCTGCTGCTGTCGTACACCGGCTGCTTCACGTTCATGAAGTGGTTCGAGCTGGTGCGCCAGAAGTACGGCGGCGAGTCGGTGATGCTGCACGTGCCGTACCAGGGCGAAGGCCACGTCAACCGCAACATGCGCGACTACGTGGTGAAGCAGCTGCGCGAGACCGTGATCCCGGCGATGGAGCGCATCTCGGGCGTGAAGTTCGACATCGACCGCCTGCGCCAGTACATGCGCGAGTCGGCGAAGGCCGAGGAGCACCTGGTGCGCGTGCTGCAGTCGGCGCGCAACCGGCCCTCGCCGATCGACGGCTACTTCGGCGCGGTGTACTACATCGGCCCGATCTTCACCGCGTTCCGCGGCACGCCCGAGGCGACGCAGTACTACGAGGTGCTCGAGCGCGAGATCGCCGAGCGCGTGCGCGAGGGCCGCGGCCCGATCACGCCGGACGGCGAGCTCGCCGACGAGAAGTACCGGCTGGTGGTGGAGGGGCCCCCGAACTGGACCCACTTCCGCGACTTCTGGAAGATGTTCTACGACGAGGGCGCGGTCGTCGTCGCGAGCACGTACTCGAAGGTGGGCGGCGTCTACGACTTCGGCTTCCGCCACGACCCCGACCACCCGCTCGAGTCGCTCGCCGAGTACTGCCTGGGCTGCTACACGAACCTGAACCTGCCGTCGCGCGTCGACATGATCTGCAAGTACATGGACGAGTACCAGGCCGACGGGCTGCTGATCAACTCGATCAAGAGCTGCAACAGCTTCTCCGCCGGACAGCTGCTGATCCTGCGCGAGGTCGAGCGGCGCACCGGCAAGCCGGCGGCGTTCATCGAGACCGACCTCGTCGACCCGCGCTACTTCTCGCCGGCGAACGTGAAGAACCGGCTCGAGAGCTACTTCCAGATGATCAAGCAGAAGCGCGCGGCGGCGGCCGCGCCGCACTGAAGGAGAGCGAAGCGATGCGCTGCTTCATCGGGATCGATCTCGGCTCGACGACCACCAAGGCGGTCGTGATCGACGAAGACCGCCAGATCCTCGGGCGCGGCATCACCAACTCGCGCTCGAACTACGACACCGCGGCGGCGGTCGCCAGGCAGGAGGCGCTGGTCAACGGGCGCTTCCACCTGTTCCGCCGTTCGCTGGCCGACGCCGGGGCACTGAACGGCGGCCTCGACGGCTTCCTCGGCCAGCTCGAGCGCGACCTGCGCCTGGAGCAGTTCCTCGAGCAGCTCGCAGACCTCGAAGCGACCTGTGCGCGCGCGCTCGAGACCTCGCGCTTCGCCGACTCGAAGGCCGCGGTCGGCGAAGCGCTCGCCGAGACGTTCCGGCGGCTGCGCGACGAGGCGCCGTCGCTGTTCGCGCCCGGCGCTCGGCGCAAGAGCGACTTCTTCCGCGACATCGCGGGCAGCCGCTACCTCGCGCTCGGCGAGACCGTCGCGCGCGACGCGGGCGTGCGCTACGACGCGCTGCTCAACGTGTTCGACCGCTCGATCATCGAGGTCGAGAACCGCGTCTACGGGGAATCGTTCCGGCCGGCACTGCTGCGGGCGCTCTCGCGCACCTTCGCCGCGCTGCCCGAGACGGCGGCGCGCGAGGACCGGCTGCTGCCGCCGATCCAGTCGGTGCTCGACACCGCGATGGAGGAGACCTACGTCGTGGGCACCGGCTACGGACGCGCGCGGCTGCCGTTCTCGAAGGAGCACATCCGCTCCGAGATCCTGTGCCACGGCCTGGGCGCGCACGTGATGTACCCGCGCACCGCGACCGTGCTCGACATCGGCGGGCAGGACACCAAGGCGATCCAGGTCGACCCGCGCGGCATCGTCGAGAGCTTCCAGATGAACGACCGCTGCGCCGCCGGCTGCGGGCGCTACCTCGGCTACATCGCCGACGAGATGAACATGGGCCTGCACGAGCTGGGGCCGCTGGCGATGAAGTCGACGAAGAACGTGCGCATCAATTCCACGTGCACCGTGTTCGCGGGCGCCGAGCTGCGCGACCGGCTCGCGCTCGGCGAGAAGCGCGAGGACATCATGGCGGGGCTGCACCGCGCGATCATCCTGCGCGCGATGTCGATCCTCGCGCGCTCGGGCGGCGTGCGCGACGAGTTCACGTTCACCGGCGGCGTCGCCAAGAACGAGGCGGCGGTGCGCTCGCTGACCGAGCTCGTGCGCGAGAACTACGGCGACGTGACGCTGAACATCGACCCGGACTCGATCTACACCGGCGCGCTCGGCGGCGCCACGTTCGCGTGGCGCGCCGTGATGGAAGAAGGCCTCACCGCACAGGCACGCACATGATCCACACGATCGGCATCGACATCGGCTCCGGCGCGGTCAAGACCGTGCTCTTTCGCCACGACGGCGAGCACCACGCGTGGGTGGCGCGCCGCTGCGAGCGCATCCGCCGGCGCGAGCCGCTGGAGCTCGCGCGCGCGGGCTACGAGGAGGTGCTCGCGGAAAGCGGCCTCGCCCCCGGCGACGTCGCCTACGTCGCGACGACCGGCGAGGGCGAGAACGTCGCGTTCGCGACCGGACACTTCTACTCGATGACGACGCACGCGCGCGGCGGCGTGTACCTCGAGCCGTCGGCGCGCGCGGTCGTGGACGTCGGCGCGCTCAACGGCCGCGCGATCCGCGTCGACGCGCGCGGCAAGGTCATGTCCTACAAGATGACCAGCCAGTGCGCGTCGGGCTCGGGCCAGTTCCTCGAGAACATCGCGCGCTACCTCGGCGTCGCGGTCGAGGAGATCGGGCCGCTGTCCGCCGGCGCGAAGGCGCCCGAGAAGGTGAGCTCGATCTGCGCGGTGCTCGCCGAGACCGACGTGATCAACATGGTCTCGCGCGGCATCGCGACGCCCGACATCCTCAAGGGCATCCACGTGTCGATGGCGTCGCGTCTGGCCAAGCTGCTCAAGGTCACCGGGATCACCGACGGCACGGTGCTGATGACCGGCGGCCTGGCGCTGGACGCCGGGCTGGTCGCGGCGCTGCAGGAGGAGCTCGCCGGCGAGAAGATGATCGGCCTCACCGCGGTCAGCCACCCGGACGCGATCTACGCGGGCGCGATCGGCGCGTCGATCTGGGGGGCGTTCCGGCACGCGAGGCTCGCCGGGCTCGCCGGGGAGCGCGCGGCGGCCTGATCCGCGGGGCGGGCGGGTCCTCGGCCGCGGCCCGAACCCCCGCCGCGGCCCGAACCCTCGCCGGCGCCCGCGATCGCCCCGCTCGCCGGCGCCGGTCGCACCGCGCCTGGGGATTCCCCCAGCCCGCCTGGGGGTCTCCTTGGCCAGATGAGGCATTTCCCGGTCGCTAATCCACCGATGGTCCCGCGCGCGGCGGGGCGATGATCGAGCTTGTCCGGCGGCGTCTCGGGGCGGCGCCTCCGGTCTGGCGCGCACCGCGCGCGGACCCGTTCCGGGACGAACCCCCCGATTGTGACCCACGCATCATGAAGCTCGATACCCTGAAGGTTTCCACCCGCCTGTACGTCGGCGCCGGCCTCGCGGTCGTGCTGGGCGTGGGCATCGCCGTCCTCGGCACGGTCCAGCTGCGCTCGATCGCCGCGGAGGTCGAGGACGTGGCGGCCAACCGGCTCGTCAAGATCGCCAAGCTCTCGGACGTCCAGAACCGCCTGCACAACGTCTCGCGCGAGATCCGCAACATCCTGCTGAATCCGGACCCCGCTTACCGCGACGGCGAGAAGAAGAAGATGGCCGAGCACCGCGCGGCCAACGCGGCGCTGCTCGCCGAGCTCGACAAGACCTTCAGGCAGCCGAAGTCGCGCGAGCTGTTCGACCGCATCACGGCCGAGCGCGCGAAGTTCAACCAGGGGCTCGACGCCGTCGTCGCGCTCGCCGAGAAAGGGCAGGCCGCGGAGGCGACGAAGCTGCTGCTCGGCGAGGTCCGAGAGCACCAGAACGCGATGTTCGACGCCGTCGAGGCGCTGAAGAACTTCCAGGCCGAGATCGCCGCGGCCGAGGCGAAGGAGGCGTCCGGGGCCGCGTCGACGAACTCGCGGGTCATGCTCGCGATGGCGGCCGCGATGGCCGTGGTCGGCACGCTGGTCGCGTGGGCGATGGTGCGCAGCCTGACGCGCGCGCTCGGCGCCGAGCCCGCCGAGGTCGCGGAAGCGGTCTCCCGCGTCGCCGACGGCGACCTCGCGACGCCGGTGCGGGTCCGCCCCGGCGACACGACGAGCACGATGGCCGCCGTCCAGCGCATGCAGGCGTCGCTGTCGTCGACGGTGCGCTCGGTGCGCGGCAACGCCGAGAGCGTCGCGACCGCGAGCGCGCAGATCGCGCAGGGCAACATGGACCTGTCGCAGCGCACGGAGGAGCAGGCGAGCTCGCTGCAGCAGACCGCGGCGACGATGGAGCAGCTGTCGTCGACGGTGCGCAACAACGCGACGAACGCGCAGCAGGCGAACCAGCTGGCGCTGGCGGCGTCGAACGTGGCGGTCGACGGCGGCGCGGTCGTCGGCCAGGTCGTCGACACGATGAAGGGCATCAACGACAGCTCGAAGAAGATCGCCGACATCATCGGCGTGATCGACGGCATCGCGTTCCAGACCAACATCCTGGCGCTGAACGCCGCGGTGGAAGCCGCGCGCGCCGGCGAGCAGGGGCGCGGCTTCGCGGTCGTGGCCAGCGAGGTGCGCAACCTCGCGCAGCGCAGCGCGCAGGCCGCGCGCGAGATCAAGGCGCTGATCACCGCCAGCGTCGAGCGCGTCGAGCAGGGCAGCGCGCTGGTGGACCGCGCCGGCGACACGATGCAGGAGGTGGTGACGTCGATCCGGCGCGTGACCGACCTGATGGGCGAGATCAGCGCGGCGACGTCCGAGCAGAGCTCGGGCATCGCGCAGGTCGGCGACGCGGTCGGTCAGATGGACAAGGTCACGCAGCAGAACGCGGCGCTGGTCGAGCAGAGCGCGGCCGCCGCCGGCAGCCTGAAGCAGCAGGCGCACCAGATGGTGGACGCGGTGTCGGTGTTCAGGCTGGCGTAGGGCGCCGGGCCAACCCCGGGTGCAGAGCGGCGGGCCGGGGCCCGCCGTTCGCTTTTTCGGTGGGTCAGGGTAGGCGCTCGATGCGCGGCAGCGGGACGCGCCCTTCGACCAGCGCCGGCGCGGGCAGGTAGTTGCGCAGCGACAGCCGGAACCGGCCGGCGGGCGCCGGCAGCCAGTTCGTCGTGTCCGCGGGCGTCGCGTGCTGCATCAGCACGTCGATCGAGCCGTCCGGGTTCGTCTTCAGCCCGCGCGTGCGATTGCCGATCGAGAACCGGTCGATCGGATTCGGCGTGAAGAAATAGCGGCCGTCCGGCTGCACCTCGTACATCGTGATGCTCCAGAAAGCGTCCACCGGCAGGCCGCCGGGCGGGATGCGCAGCCGGTACGACGCGTCGCCGTCGAGCGGGCGCCCGTGCGCGTCGTCCATCGTGTTCAGGTACAGCACCTCGTCGACGTCGAGCGCCGCGATGCCCTGCAGCGCGACCACCGCCCGCAGCGCGAGGTTCGTGCCCCAGCGCCCGACGTCGCGCGGCGGGTACCGCCAGCCGCCGACCGCGTTCGCGGCCGGGTTGCGCTCCGCCATCAGCGCCGGCTTCAGCGCGGGCCACGCGGCGGTCCAGCCGTCGCGGACCGCGCCGGGCAGGCGCGCCCAGCCGCCGGCGTCGTCGCCGGTGATGCCCAGGGCCCGCGCGGCGAGCGCGTGAGCGGCCATCGCGCCGTTCGCGGGGTTGCGCCGCAGGGCCGCGTCGACACCGTCGACGAACTGCTCGGGCCCGGGCTCCTTGGGCAGGGACACCGGCTTCGGGTACTCCGACGCCGGCCGCGGCGCTTCGACGCGCATCGCGTCCTGCAACGCGGCGACGGCGGCGAGGTCGCCGGGCCCGTCGACGAGCAGGCGCACCAGCAGCCACATCTCGAAGGTGTCGGAGTCGACGCGATGCGTGTGCGGCGGCACCGGGCCGCTCCAGCCGGGCCCCACGACCGCGACCGTCAGCGGTCCGTCGCCGGCGTTGCGCCGGCCGACGATCGCGACGTTGTCGGTGTGCGCGTTCATGAACTGCAGCGAGCGATAGCGGCCGGGCATCGCGGGGATCGCGATCGTCACCGGTCCGTGGCGCAGGTCGAGCCACGCCGACGAGTACAGCGTGTCGTTGTTCGGCGCCGTCACGGTGCGGGCGCGGTGGTCGAGCAGCCGGCGCGCGTGATTGAAGCGGTTCACGTCGACGCGCGCCGGGTTGCGCGGCTCCTCGAGCGCGAGGTAGCGAAGGCGCGCCATCTCGTAGAGCGGGAAGAACGCGATGAACGCGTCGCGGTACGCATTCGCCGGCTGGGCGAGCGCGGGACCCGCGGCGAGCGCGCACGCGATCCAGGCGAGCGCGCCGGCCGGCCAGCGGATCACGGAGCGGGGAGTGGAGCCGTCGAGGCCGAGGCCGGGAAGGAGGAGGTTCATCGTGGCGTGTTCCTGGAGGGCGGGGCGATTCGGTGGTGCTCGCGCGGACGTCGGGCGCCGGGGTCAGGGCTGGCGATCGATGCGCGGCAGCGGCAGCCGGCCCTGGACCAGCTCCGGCGCCGGCAGGTAGGCGCGCAGCGAGAGGCGGAACGCGCCGGGCGGGGCCGGGAGCCAGTTCGACGTGTCCTGCGGCGGCGCGTGCTGCAGCACGATGTCGATCGAGCCGTCGGGGTTCGCCTTCAGCCCGCGCGTGCGGTTGCCGATCGAGTATCGGAAGATCGGATTGGCCGCGAGGAAGTAGCGGCCGTCGGGCAGCATCTCGTGCAGCGTGACGCTCCAGAATCCCGCGACCGGGAGGTTGCCCGGCACGATGCGCAGCCGGTAGCGCGAGGCGCCGGTCAGCGGCGCGCCGTCCTGGTCGTTGAACGACCACAGGTAGAGCGCCTCGTCGACGCCCAGGCCGGCGACCGCCCGCAGCGCCACCGCCGCGCGCACGCGCAGGTCCTGCGTTCGACCGCCCGCCGCGTCCTGCGGGAACTCCCAGGCGCCGACGCGTCGGCCCTGGAAGATCGCGGGGTCCAGCAGTTCGGCGCGCAGTGCCGGCCACGCGGCGGCCCAGCCTTCGCGTGCCGGCGCGGGCAGCCGGCCCCAGCCGCCGGAGCCGTCGGCCGCGAGCCCGACGACGCGGCCGGCGCGCGCGTGCTCGGCCATCGCGCCGCCCGGCGGATTGCGCTCGAGCATCTCGTTGACGACCGCCACGAAGAGCTCCGGCGTCGGTTCCCTGGCCGGCGCGACGCGCTGGTGCGGGTAGTCCGCCGCGGGACGCGGAGCTTCGACCCGCATCGCGTCCTGCAGCGCGGCGACCGCGGCGACGTCGTCGGGCCCGTCGACGAGCGTCCTGACGATCAGCCACATGTCGTTCGTGTCCGAGTCGACCCGGTGCGTGTGCGCGGGAACCGGGCCGCGCCACCCGGGCCCCACGACCGCGACCGCGACCGGGCCGTCGCCCGCGTTGCGCCGCCCGACGATGGCGACGTTGTCGGTGTACGCGTTCATGAAGTGCAGCGAGTAGTAGCGCCCGCGGATCGCCGGCGTCGACACCACGAGCGGGCCGAAGCGCAGGTCGAGCCGCGCCGACGAATAGAGCGTGTCGTTGTTCGGTGCGGAGACGACCACGTCGGTGTGATTCATCAGCCGCCGGTTGTGCCGCAGCCGATTGACCTCGCTGCGCTGGGGATTGCGCGCCTCCTCGAGGTTCAGGTAGCGCAGCCGCGCCATCTCGTAGAGCGGATAGAACGCCATGAACGCGTCGCGGTACGACGCCGCGGACGGCACGCTCTGAGCGGCCCCGGCCTGCGCGGCGGCCCGCCCGGCCGGCGGCTCGGCGGGCTGCGCCGCCGCGGCGAGGTGGGCGATCGCGACGGCGCCGGCGGCGAGCGCGCGGACGGCGCGTCCTGCGGGGCGCCGGGCGGATCGCGGCCGATCTTGCGGGCGACGCGCGGCGGCGGGCTTCGCCGAGGCGGTGGCGGTGGCGGTAGCGTGGGCGTAGGCGTAG
>Ga0268298_10006550_pt1 | contig 10539 bp, 8 predicted proteins | sample WWTPWeurt_MetaG_FD_194462 | JGI IMG/M metagenome (GOLD analysis project Ga0268298, IMG submission 194462) | Activated sludge microbial communities from WWTP in Nijmegen, Gelderland, Netherland - WWTP Weurt | ecosystem: Engineered > WWTP > Aerobic digester > Activated sludge | place: Netherlands... | reverse complement strand
ACCGCTTCCTCATTCTTGGAGAGACAAAGCAGGGACGCAAATTCCTTTCGCTTGTCGCAGACAAAACCGGTCATCTCACCCGCGAACAAGTAGTCAACCTGCCGGCGCCGAAGGGCAGCTACGGTCAGCGAGCCAGCATTGTCGCCAAGGACCGCAATGTCTACGTTGCTTCCGGTTGGGCAGGCGTAGAGATGTTGACCGGCGGAAAAGAAGGATGGACACCGGCATATACCTATTCGATTCCGCGCCTGCCCGCCTCCGGTGTAGCAAGCTGGAATAACATGGTAGTGCTGGGCGGCTCCGACCTGAAGCTCTACGATATTTCCAACCCTGACAAACCAAGCCTCATCTCTACTCAAGATTTGACGACATCGCTAAAGGCCATCGTCGGCGCCGGCAGCTACATACTTTGTCTTTCCAAAGACGGAGTAGCGCTTCGCAAAATGGACAACCTGGGCACGGTGGCAGCTACGCTCAAAACCCAAGGCAGCCAGCTTTGCTACGATTCGGTCACGCAAAAAGCATTTGTCATCTCCGAGCAGGAGAAAAAATCTATAGCTCAAAGAGTGAAAGTTTATTCAAATAAACTGGAGATTGAAAAAACCATCGATCTTCCAAAGGGTGTCAATCGCGGTGTCGCACAGGGGGGCTATATGCTCTGTGCAGCCCTGAACGATCTCTATCTCTACGGTGTGGCCGACAATGTCGAACAATTTTCTACGAGACATTTCGAAAATCTCGCTCCGCGCGATTTCGCGCTGACCGATGACTATGTGATCGCCACTTTCGTAGATCAGCAAACGAAAGGTTTTTTCCTCGTACTCTCAAAAGACAATAAGGACATGCATGTCCTTGGTTCTGTCGACTTGCCTCATGACGGCACCACAGTTGCGGTCCAGGGCAAACGCGCCATCACTGCCGGAAGGACACCGGACGGCAAGAGCATCGCGGTCATCGTCGACTTCACCACGCCCTCGGCACCGCGGGTGGTTGCTACCCTGCCGGTAGTCGAGTCGGCATCGGCTATCTCCATAAAAGATCGCATGGCAATCGTCGTCGGTCGCGGGCTAGAACTTCTCTCTCTAATGTGAGCTCACTTCCATGAAAGCACCCAGTCTGACCTTACAGATATTCATCGGGCTTATTGTCGGAATTGCAATTGGCGCACTGTTTCCGCAAGTAGGCACGGCGATCGGTCCGGGCGGAACCATATTCATTCACTTGATCAAAACGATTATTGCGCCGCTTGTTTTTGCGACGCTGGTGGTGGGCATTGCCGGCATGGAAAGCGCGCATTCGCTTGGACGTTTAAGCGCCAAAGCCTTTCTCTATTTTGAAGTAGTAACGACATTCGCACTGGCGATAGGACTTCTTCTGGTAAATGTCTTGAAGCCTGGAGTGGGCGTCCAACTGGATGCAGCAGCCAAAGTAGGCGAAATTGCCAAACAGCCTTCAGTTTCTGACTTAATCGTGCACATTTTCCCGACCAGCGTCGTCGATTCGATGGCCCGGGGCGATGTTTTGCAAATTGTTGTTTTTTCAATCATTTTTGCTCTCGCTGTCAATGCCACTAAAGCCACGGTAATTCTCGAGTTCTGCCATAGCCTCGCCAATGTGATGTTCAAATACACAGGTTATGTGATGCGCTTCGCGCCCATCGGCGTCGCTTGCGCCATGGCGGCAACCGTGGGCGAACATGGTCTTGGCGTTCTTGCAAAACTGGCTCAGCTGGTTGGCACTCTCTATCTCGCCCTCTTCGTTTTCATAGTTTGCGTGCTTCTTCCAGTGGCGGCGATTGCGAAGATCCCCCTGGGCAAATTTGCTCGTGCAGTTAAAGAGCCTTTCTTCATCGCCTTCTCCACAACTTCCAGCGAAGCAGCTTTGCCGAAAGCTCTGACAGCGATGGAATCGATCGGGGTGCCAAAGAAAATTGTCAGCTTCGTCCTTCCTCTGGGTTATACATTCAATCTGGACGGAACCACTCTGTACCTTTCACTCGCTTCGGTCTTCGTTGCCCAGGCCGCCGGAGTCAATCTGACTATCGAACAGCAGGTCTTGATGATGCTCACATTGATGCTGACCAGTAAAGGTGTTGCGGCTGTTCCGCGAGCTTCACTGGTGATTCTGGCCGGCACTCTTGCATCCTTCAACCTTCCTCTGGCAGGCGTGGCACTCATTCTCGGCGTTGATACTGTCATGGACATGGCGCGTACATCCGTAAACGTGCTCGGTAACTGCCTGGCATCGTGCGTGCTGGCCCGCTGGGAAGGCGAATTCGACGACAGTAAGGATGGCACTCATGGGCATGGTGCGGATGAGCATGCAGTTCTCAATGTACACACTCACTCGGTAGCCGCTGAAACCGCCCCCTCTCTTTCAGAAACCGCTGAAGCCCGCACTGTCAGCGTCTGAAGTTTTCTGCCCTTTTCAAATAGAAGGTCTTTAGACCGCTGCTTTTGTGTACGTCTACCCCAGGCGCCTTTCCGGGTTAAGACTGAAGTTTTGCATCTTCACTATGTATTTATCTTGGGTTCGAGCAGAGGCTGACTTTTTCGGGTAAAAACGGGTTAGAACACTCTATTAAGTGAAGCCGGCAAACAATTCCGCATTTGCCTGAGAGGCAGAATAGAAACGGATACCGAGCCAGCCGTACGACCGGTCAAGCTAGAAAGCCACTGGAGGCTAAATGACTACCGCTACATCTAAAAAGAAGTTTCCGCGCCTCACATCGGGGGCTTTCGAGCATCCCGCCGACAAAGCGGCTTTGGATGCCTTGAAGAAGATCCCTGTTCTGGACGTCGTTCTGCGCAAGTTTTTCGAACTTGGCTTCGAGAAGATTTTCCGTATTCAAATGATCGGTCAAGCCGTTCATGTAACCCCCAAGCAGTGCCCGAAGATTTACGCCATGTTCCGGGAAGCTTGCGACATCCTCGATGTGCATGAGCCGGACCTCTTCCTTGTTTCCAGTCCTTACGTCAACGCTTTCACCTTCGGAGCCGAGCGTCCTTTCATCGCTATTCACTCAGCGCTGGTCGACTTGCTTACAGAAGAGGAGTTGATGGGTGTTCTCGGTCACGAGCTCGGACACGTCAAATGCGGACATGTGCTTTACCGCAGTATCGCAGTGCTTCTATACGAAATGGCGAAAACAATGGGGCTAGCGAGAATCGCCTCGGCTGGTGTCGCCGTTGCTTTGTATGACTGGTTCCGTAAAGCTGAAATGTCGGCAGACCGCGCTGAGCTGCTGGTCACCCAGGACGTAAATGTGTGCCTGCATGTTCATATGAAACTCTCCGCCGGCTCGAAGTGCATTTACGATCAGATCGATCCAAAAGAGTTTCTGAAACAAGCAGATTCTTATGAAGAGCTCGATTACAGCACACTCAACAAAGTCTTCAAACTGTTGAATGAACTCTGGTTGACGCACCCGGTGCCTGTATACCGTGCCAAAGAAATCAAACTCTGGTCGGAAAGCAAGCAGTACAAAGAAATTCTTGCCGGTCGTTATCCTACTGAAGAACCTGGACTTGGACTGCGTCCGTGCCCGCACTGCGGGTCCAAGATAAGCCCTTCCTTCTTCTTCTGTCCGGACTGTGGAAAAAATTCGCGAGTCTAAGACTCGATTCTAATTCTAGGACAGCAGCAATTCGAATAATGCAGGGAGTGCGCGTCGCATGCGCACTCCCTCTTTTTTGCGAACAATGAAAAGGGCGCATCGCAGATGCACCCTTCTCGACTCACTCGTGCTGCCAATCGCCGCGGATTAACCAGGCTAGTCCAGGACTGGCATCAAAAACAGCTGCTAATTACCGTTGGGCTCGACATCCACTATGTCATCCGAAGATGACGCCGACGAGGCCGGTTTTTTCAGCGATTCACCGCAGCTGGGGCAAAACGCTTTGTCGCGGGCCGCTGGCGCATGACAGTTAGGACACTCATAACCTGGCGAGGTGTGAAATCCTGCACCCTTCTCGGACTTCTTAGAGGTCGGCACTTCAGTGTCTACCTTGAGGCTATCCATCTCTGCCTGCAAAATCTGCATTTCGCTCTCATAACCTGCCACTTCATTGGCTTTGTCTTTGAGAATATCTTCCGAAACCTCTTCGCCCTTGACGTACTTATCCGTTACGAGACGACCGATCTCGAGGAGTTTGCCGGTTTTCTTCTTCTCCAACTCACGAATTTGGTTCTGCAAGTTGAAGCTCTGCATCATTTCCTGACCGCGCGCCTGTACGCGGCTGACTTCCTTGCCAATCCCCTGGACAACGTCATCTAATAATCCCATTGCGTCTTCTCCTTAGAAAACTGCCGGCTGTTTCAGTCCGCTCTCTAGTCCTACAAAACCCGTTCATAACCTTCATGCCCGCAAGATAGGCTTAAACGTCAATCAATCGCACATCTTTATAGCTTTCTTCAGGTTTAGCCTCTTCTCTTTTATAACCGACTGGAACTTACATTGCCTCAGGACTTTCCCTAGTCGAGGACTTCCCGCGTGATAGAAAGGAGCACGGGATCGAGAGAGCAATGACGCACTTCTAAAGTGTGTCCACTAGTTTTTTAGTTGATGTTTTTTTTTCAGGCTGAGTTTCCGCGTGTCCATTGCCTTTTCCGTCCGCTTGCTCAATTCCGAGTGCCCCTGTTTCCAGGATGTCGCTCATCTTGTCGGTGAAGTGAGTCAGGTGCGTCGTATCGTCTTTGTTGGCTACATGAACGCGGTTGCGCCCGCTCTGCTTAGCTGCATAGAGGGCGGTGTCGGCTTTCTGAAATAGTAAGTCCGGATCGTCCGCATGACTGGGATAACTGGCTACTCCAATGGATGCAGAGATATTACCGGGTCCTTCAACATGAACCTCATTGATTTTACGTCGAATGCGCTCTGCCAGCTGCTCAGCCATGTCCAGTTCGGTATTAGGCAGCAGAAGGCAAAACTCCTCGCCACCATATCTAGCCGGCAAGTCACTAACGCGCGACGACTGTTTGAGCAGCTTTCCTATACTGGCAATGGCGTCGTCGCCAGCCTTATGCCCGTATGTGTCGTTGATTTTTTTCAAGTAATCCAGGTCGATGATTATCAGAGAAAGCGGCTCGTTATAGCGCCTGGCACGCTCGAATTCACGAGTGAATGACTCATTGAAACTGCGGCGATTGGCGACACCCGTCAAGCCATCGGTTACGGCTTGCCTGGCAATCTCCTGGTGCAATTCGGCATTCTCTATCGCCACGGAGAGGTTGTCGGCCAGTGAGCCGATTGTGGAAATATCATCGATACTCCAGTCGCGCGGAGTTGTGCAATCTTGCAGGAAAAGCACTCCTAGAACGCGTTCACGCATGATGAGAGGAACGATCAAAGCGGAGCGGATGCCCAGCTTTTTGAGAAACTCGCGGTCGTAAGCCACATGCAGGTCTGAATCCGGATCGCCGAAATCCTGTGGTGTTGTCTTGCTCAGCGCTTGATGGGCAAACTCGAAACCAGCTTCAGAGAAGAACAAATCTTTGATCGACTTGACGTTTTCAGTTCGAAACTCGCTCACTTCAAGCCCTTTCATATCCATCGAGCGAAGCACCAGGCAACGGTTGAGAGCGAACTCTTCGCCAATTTTCTCGACAGTAGTGTCAAGCACTTTCTGGATGTCCATTGAGCTGCGCACGAGGTTGGAAATCAAGTAAACCAAGCGCTCTCGCTCCACATTCTTCGTGCGAATACTGTCGCGTATCGTCACGTCATGGATAAGTTTCATGGTCTGCTCTTCGAGCATGCCCGTCTTCTTCTCTATCTCCTCATAGCTGGCGCGCAGTCTTCCATTTTCCCGGCTCAACTCGATAGTCGTCCAGGCGTTATGGAGGGCAAGGGCGAGCGGAAGATCGGCAAAAGCAGGCGCGATTTCCTCGCGCTTTAATCTCGGTGCCGCCAAGAGCAGGCAGGCGACCAGCTCGCCATCTTTGCGAACCTGGTGGCAGTACACAGGCAGCATGGCTTCCGGTAATTCAACCCCGAGATCTCCGAAATTGACTTCGAAGGTCTGCTCTTCACTCTCCTCATAGTCCTCACAGAAAGGCTCGCCTACTACGCTCAAGTCTTTCTTGTGCTCGCCAAACCAGAACCTGTCGCTGAGAGCCTCCATGTCGGGGTCGTACAAAACCACGCCGACTGCCTTCGCTTCGGTCAGCTCATGGGCTATGGTTGCTACAACGCCCGATAATTCCTCCAAATCCAGAACGGACAGGAGGCGAATCTGTTGCAGATAGCTCTCTTTGGCTGACGACATAAAATCAATGTGCCCCTTTGGATTCTAAAACAATCCCATTACAAGCTCTGAGCGGATTTCAGGCAAAGCGAGGGAATTTAATCTTGGCGCCAAACCCAACGGCCCGGGCATTGCCAGGATCGCCTGTCCGCAACCATCCGCCAGAAGAGAATTCCTGTCCCGCTCAAGCCCTGGATTCCCCCGGTGCAGGGGAGCGACCTACCAGATACAATTAGCCTGTAGAACCATCACGGAGAGATAAAAAGCAATGCCCGTTATCAATACAGGCAAATTCGGCAAAGGCGCAGGCAGCAATACTGACGGACTTGAACGGATAATGGCCGGTCTGTGCTACCTGACTCTGGGGCTGGCAGGGCTTATCTACACCATCATTCAGGGGCGCTACGCGCGGACGACCTTTTTCCGCTTTCACTTTCTCCAGAGTATTCTGCTCGCCATCATGGGCATTTTGATTAACATGACTGCGAACATTTTCGCCAACATCGTCGGTGGAATGTTGCAGCTCATCCCAGGTGGTGGAGATCAATTAATCGCCTGGCTGCCTACGGCAATCGGCGTTGTTGTGCAATTGGGTTACTTGCTGCTTCTCTATGGACTGATATTCTCGCTTATGGGCAAAGAAGCTGAGATACCTGTCGTTTCGAAAATCGTTCGCCAACAATTGCGGTAAAGTCGAAGCCATTCTTGCATTTCGCTTTCAAATCGCAGACGGCTTTATCTGCCATTGGCAATGAAAATTATCCGCCTCAGACGCATGCGCATCTCCAGAAAGAGCAGTATGCAGACCGGCGGGAATATACTATAAAGCAACCTTGAGAGTGCTTCTGTGGAATCTCATCACATACTTCATGTCGACATTTTGGTGGTACTGCTTCTGGTGGCATCAGCAGTAGCGATAGCCGTCAAATGGGTTCGTGTACCATACTCGATTGCCCTCGTCATTGTCGGGCTGGCCATTGGTATCAGCCAGGTTTTGCCTCCGATCGAAATGACGCCGGAGCTGATTTTGCTTGTCTTTCTGCCGGCACTCCTTTTCGAAGCATCATGGAATTTGCACCTGGATGAACTGAAAGCGAATTGGGTATCGGTTTCTGTTCTGTCGACAGTCGGAGTGCTTGTCTCCATGGCTGTTGTAGGCGGCATCATGAATCACTTCGCCGGCATGGCTCTCGGCACGGCTTTTCTTTTCGGAGCCCTCATCTCGGCGACAGACCCGATTTCGGTCTTGGCGCTGTTTAGAAAAATCGGCATCGATAAGCGATTGACGATGATTCTGGAAGGCGAAAGTCTTTTCAATGACGGCACTGCTGCCGTGCTTTTCAAACTGATTCTGGCATTGACCCTTGCAAAATCGACATTGACCATGGATACGACTCTGGGTCGCTTCTGCGTCGAGGTAGCTGGTGGAGTAGGTGTTGGTTGCACGCTTGGCATGGCCGCTTCAACAATCACCCGCTATTTTGATGACCACCTGCTGGAAATCACCCTGACGACAATCCTTGCTTACGGATCATTTCTAGTTGCCGAGCAAATGCATGTGTCACCGGTTATTGCCGTTGTCACTGCCGGAATCGTGATGGGCAATTATGGCGGGCGCCGGGGAATGTCCGCCACCACCAGACTGGCAGTAAACAGCTTCTGGGAATATGCCGCATTCGTCGTCAACTCGCTCGTCTTTCTTTTCATAGGTCTGCAAGTAAAGACCGATTTGCTCTTGAAATACAGCCATCTGATAGGGATTGCGATAGCGGCGATCCTGGTTGCAAGATTACCTGTGGCGTATATTTTGACGACACTGTGCGCCACAAAAAAGAAAAACTTCCCGATGCGCTGGAAACACATTCTTTTCTGGGGCGCATTGAGAGGCTCTCTGTGCATGGCGCTGGCACTCAGCTTGCCATTCAATTTCCCAGATAGAGAAGCATTTATCATCACCACATTCGGTGTCGTCCTCTTCACACTGCTGGTTCAAGGCTTGACGATCGAACCACTTGTAAAAATTCTGGGAATACGGCCGGCCAATCCGAAATTCAAACAGTATCAGGCGCTGAAAAGCAAGCTCATTGCCGAAAGTCAAGCATTCACCGAACTGAAGAATCTACGAAAGCTCGGACATATTTCTCCCAGCATTTTTCAAGAACTTGAAAATGAGATTATCGAAACCCAGAGGGTTCTGCAAAATCAGATTGAAGATCTGCATCTCGAAGATGCATCAGTAAAAGAGCTGGAGCTGGAAAGCGCTCGGCTGCATATTCTCGACGTCCGAAAGGATGCAATCAAAAGTCTAGTTAGAGAAGGAACCATCAGCCACGGATTGGCAGAAATAATTCAAGCCGACCTGGACGGAAAAATGTTCGAAATCGTAGCGCAGGAAGAAGAACACCTGACTGAGCTCGAATCAGCAGCAGCCGCGGCAAAAAGTAAAGAAATTACTCAGCAAAAGCCAGAAACCGAAGAGACAAAAGTCGAGTCTTAAATTAGATGGAAAGTGCTTTGCGCTTCTCCAGGAATGCTTTGTAAATGAGCGGATCGTCCGTAATCACGCCATCCAGTTCCCAGTCGATAGCCATAGACCACTCTCTGGGTGTATTGATCGTCCAGGCGTTGACTTTCAATCCAGCTGCATGCGCTTCTTCAACCACTTCTTTTCTCAGCGATCCGAAGCAGGGGTGCCAGTATTCGGCACCTATCTGTTTTGCCAGCTCAACCACATTTACAAAGAGAGCATCGGCCAGCAAGGCAATCGCCAAGCCGGAATCTTTCTCTTTCAGGTTATGCATAAGCCGATGATCGAACGAACTGACGATGATCTTATCGCGATGGTCGTAATCTCCAAGTAAGTCGATAAGGTCGTCTTCAATTCCAGGGTATTCAATTGGGGTATTCTTCAGTTCTATATTCACTAAAGCTCGCCCGTCTACCAGATCGAGAACGTCCTTCAAAAGAGGTATTCGCTCTCCCTTAAAATTGACTCGCCCCGCATCTTCATACTCATCGTGCCAAAAGATTCCCGCATCAAGCCTTTTAAGCTCGTCATAGGTAATCTGTTCAACGAGCCCGACACCATTTGTGGTGCGATTGACTAGTTCATCGTGAATGACCACGAGTTCTCCGGATGCGCAACGTTGCACATCCAATTCCAGCCCGTCCACGCCGATATCGAGGCTCATTTTGAAAGCCACGAGCGTATTCTCAGGCGCCCAATGACGCCCGCCGCGGTGTGAGATGTTTGCAGGTAGGGTTTTCGCCAAGTCTAAATCTCAACAACCTTCTGTGGTCGCAGAAGACCGAGCTTGACCGTGACGATCAGGTTCGGAGGGCTTACCAGGATTTTCTCCAGTGGCAGCTCGACACCATGCTCGACCGCAACCAGTCCGACAATGTCGTTAAGAAGCAATTTGCCTTTGTCATGGCAGACCTTGAAGGCAATTTTTTCCTTCTGCTTGATCAAATACTGCCCCCACTTTTCCACAGCAGGATGCTCGTTGATTATGTTGATGACGTCGGACTTGCGAGCGATCTCATGTACGTGCGAGGCAAGCACGCGAATCAGTCCGGGAATCTTTTCGGATTCGCCAAAAGCACCAAGCAGAACACGGTTGACGATAAGCCCGGGCAAAGAAGAATCTTCAGGATGATCGTGCAAAAAATTGATCACACCTGAAAACGGGTCACTGGCTTTATTGAGGAATTTTTTGGCTGCATCAATCAGCTCCTGTTCCTTGCCTAAAAGTTTTTGCGCAATGGGCCCGATGGCCGACTCGTCGCGAGAACAATTACAGCTCAATGAGATTACCTCTTGAAAGATGCTATGAGTTCAAGATTCCCAATAATTGGAACTTGTCACTCGAAATGACGGGAGAAAAAACACATTTTAGGAGCCCGCCGCGTTTATTTATTATGCGCCGCTCACTTTGCGTGTCTGAAATCCCTGAACCAGTCGGGCAAAACACTGTTCGACTGTGAACAAGCCTCCCACGCATGTCCGATATTAACAATTGCTAATACAACAAGTCGACAATTGTTAGACACTGAATTTTTCGCATTCCGTCAAAAGCCCAACCAGGTTGACGTTTTGCCCTCTAAAACTCGAATCGTTATCGATTCGCTATTGAGACTGGAAATCAACAATTCTGAAATTCGATTTTTTTCGGAGTTAGAAGCTTTAAGTAGGTACGAAATGAGTTCAAGCGAAAAGCGCCAAATAGCAGCCATAATCCCGGCCAGATTTCAAGCCAGCCGTTTTCCCGGCAAGCCGCTAGTGAAAATTGCC
>Ga0268298_10006549_pt1 | contig 10541 bp, 7 predicted proteins | sample WWTPWeurt_MetaG_FD_194462 | JGI IMG/M metagenome (GOLD analysis project Ga0268298, IMG submission 194462) | Activated sludge microbial communities from WWTP in Nijmegen, Gelderland, Netherland - WWTP Weurt | ecosystem: Engineered > WWTP > Aerobic digester > Activated sludge | place: Netherlands... | reverse complement strand
AGCCGCGGGCAGCTCGTAGGCGACGGCTCTCCCGCCGTCGAGCCGCAAGAGGAGGCTCTGGAGCGCCTCCGGGGAGAACGCAGAGGCGAGGAAGCGGTGGAGCCGGTCGTATTGGTCCGGGGTCGGTTCGACGTGCGGCATCACCCGCAACGTATCACGGGCGCGGTTTCGAGCTTCGATGGAGCTCAGGCGAGGCCGAGGCGCGCGAGCCAGTTCGTGAGGGTCTGGTAGCTGCCGAGGCCGAGGAGATCGGCGGCGCGGGTCTTGTTGTTGCCGGCCTCGGCGAGGGCGCGCTGGAGGTAGTGGCGCGAGAGGTCATCGAGGAGGTCCTGTAGGCGGAAGCCGTCGCCGAGGGGGCGGGCCAGGAGAGACGTGTCGCGGGCCTGCGGGGTGGCGAGCAGGGCCTCGCGGACGGCGCCCGTGCCGAGGGTCTGGCCGTCGGCCCAGAGGGCGGCGCGCAGGAGGGTGTTCTTCAATTCGCGGACGTTGCCGGGCCAGGGGTGCTGCTGGAGGAGGTTGCGGGCGGCGGGGGTGAGGCGGCGCGGGACGAAGCCGGGCTGATCGGCGAGCTCGCGCTGGGCGTCGGCGAAGAGGCGGTCGATCAGGAGGCCGAGGTCGCCGGCGCGCTCGCGCAGCGGGGGGAGGTGGAGGACCGCGACGGCGAGGCGATAAAAGAGGTCCTCGCGGAAGCGGCCGGCGGCGACGTCGGCGAGCAGGTCGCGGTGGGTGGCGGCGATGATCCGGACGTCGACCTTGCGCGGGGTGGTGTCGCCGACGCGCACGACCTCGCGCTCCTGCAGGGTGCGCAGGAGCTTGACCTGGGCGACGAGCGGGAGCTCGCCGATCTCGTCGAGGAAGAGGGTGCCGCGGTGGGCGGCCTCGAAGACGCCGGGGCGGTCGGCGACGGCGCCGGTGAAGGCGCCCTTGAGGTGGCCGAAGAGGGTCGATTCGAGGAGCTCGGGCGGGAGGGCGCCGCAGTTGACGGGGATGAAGGGGGCGCCGTGGCGCGGGCTGGCGCGGTGGATCGCGCGGGCGAGCAGCTCCTTGCCGGTGCCGGTCTCGCCGCCGATCAGGACGGGGACGGCGCGCGGGGCGACGTGCGCGGCGCGGGCGAGCAGGCGGGCCATGATGTCGCTGCGGTGGACGATGTCGGCGAAGGCCGGGCTCGCGGGTGAGGCGGCGGCGGTCGTGCGCTCGAGGGCGGCGTCGGGGCGGCGCAGGAGGTCGGGGACGAGCTCGGCGGAGATCTCGAAGGGGACGGACGCGGTGCGGACGCCGTATTTCTGCGAGGACTCGAGCAGCTCGGCGGGGTAGCGGGTCTTGCCGAGGATCACCCAGACGGCGGCCATGGCGGGGGTGCCGGGGCTGAGGTGGAAGGTGAGACGGGTGCCGGGGTGGCGCGCCAATGGGTCGAGGACGTCGACGGCGGCGCTGTAGATCTCGCCGAAGTGGGTCGGGCTGGTGAGGGCGACGGGGTGGAGGTGGATCGGGACGCGGGTGCGCGCGCGGAGCCAGGCGAGGTAAGCGTCGTTCTGCTCGGGGGTGAAGTTGGTGAGCAGGTCGATGCGGTCGAAGGGGCGCGCGTCGACGGCCTGGCCGATCGGGCCGGCGCCGACGCCGGGGTCAGTGGGGGCGCGGAGGTCGGTGACGCCGATCCAGGCGACGAGGACGGAGGCGGGCGGGCGCGGCATAAGGGAGTTTGTGGGGAGGATAAGTGAGGTTGTGGCGGCGTGTCGACGGGGGCACTGAACAGGACGGGGGCGGATACTGAACGGGCGGGGAAAAGGCCAGTGATCCCGGGGGGCGTGATGCATGGAAGGGCGCTCGCAATGGGGGCGGGCATGACACTTCGTGGACATGCATGGGAATTGGAGCCGGCCGGGCTCGCGGGTGAGCCGGCGCCGGTGCGGATCCGCGTCGTCGGCGAGGGCGGCGTCGCGGCGGTGACGGTCGCGCCGCTGGGCGGGCGCGCGGCGGTGCTGCGCGAGCTCGAGGCGCCGACGGGTTCGCCCGCGCTGCCGCTGCTGGCCTATGCGGCGCTGCAGCACGCGCGGGTGTGGCGCTGCGGCGTGGTGGTCAGCGGTGAGCCGGCGCTCGTGGCGGGGCCGATGGAGATGGGCCTGCACGCGGGCGCGGGGCTGTGCGCGCAGGCGCTCGACCTGGCGATGCACCGGCTGTTCGCGGCGCTGGGGCCCCAGGCGCGGGAGGTCGTCGCGGGTCGATTCGTGGCGGAAGCGCTGGCGACGCTGGGGCGGCGGAGCCGGGAGTTCGCCGGGAATGCGTGGTGTCGGGCGGTCCGCGAGGGGCGGCTCGGGCGGGCGCAGTACGTCGCGGCGCTGGCTCACACGCATCAGTATGTCCGCTTCACGCCGCGGCTCCTGGGGCGGGCGATCGCGGCGTCGGAGGACGAGGCGCTGCGCGACCACTTCCTGCGCCACCTCCGCGGGGAGCTGCGGCACGAGCGGCTGATCGAGGCCGATCTGCGGCACCTCGGGGCGGACGTCGAATTCGTGGTGCGGGCGATGGTCCCGTCGCCGGCGACGCTGTGCTTCATGGCGTTGCAGGAGTCGATGATCGCGGTGCAGCAGGATCCGGTCCGCTTCCTCGCGGCGCCGTTCGTCGCCGAGGGGATCGCGGCGGGTGTCGAGTCCGACTTCATGGCGCGGCTCGCCGCGAACGTGCGCCGCTGGGGCTTCGAGCCGGGCAAGGCGATGCGCTTTTTTTCGTCGCACGTGCACGTCGACGGCGGAGAGGACGGGCACTTCACTCGCACGGTCGCGGCGCTGGGGCGTCTGCTCCGCGACGACACGACGATGCAGCGCTTCCTCGCGGTCCTCCACCTGGCGGCGGACGCCTTCACCCGGAGCTACGACGGTTATGCCGAAGAATTCGAAGTGCTTTCTTGAAGACGAGGGGCTCGTGCTGGAGGTGTTCGCGGCCGATGAGCGGGCCGACCTGGCGGCGCTGTATCGGGCGGGCCAGGCCGAGAGCCTGCGGGAGCACGTGGGGACGGGGCTGCGCGCCGTTCCACTCGGGGACGCGCAGGTGGTGCTCGCCCGCGACGGCGAGGGCCGGGCGCACGGCGGTATGCGCGTGCACCTGCGCCGGCCCGGAGTGCCGCTGCCGGTCGAGCTGGCGCTCGGCGAGCGGTGTGCGATCGCCGAGGCGGTAGCGCGGGCTCCGGCGCCGCTCGTCGAGCTGTGCGGGACGTGGATCGGGGAGCGTCACCGCGGGACCGCGCTGGCGCTGGTGATCGCGCGTGCGGCGATCGAGGCGGCCCGGTCGCTCGGAGCGCGGCGGATCGTGGGCTGTGGGCATCAGTATGTGATGCCGTTCTATTGCCGCTTCGGGGCCGTGGTCGACGCGGGGCTCGGGGTCCATGCGTATCCGGACGCTCGTTACGAGACCCGGGTGTTCTGGGCCGATCCGGAGTTCTGCGCGGGCAAGCTGTCGGAGGTCGAGGGCATAAGAGGTGTTGTATGCAGGGCAAGGATCTTTGTGAGAGGCGAGGTGAACGAGAGGCAGGGCGGCGAGGAAAGTCGAGAGATATCGAAGTTTTATCGGGTGGATCGAGGCTGGCAGGAGGTTCGGGCATGACGATGCTTCACACAGGTTCCGAGGTTCTGAACGTTTCCATCGCGCTCGACGACGCGCTCGAGGTCAACCTCGTCGACCGGCGCCCGGCGAGCCGCGAGTTCTTCGCGCAAGTCGGCGAGGTGTACGGGCGGGAGCTGGCGCGCGACGTGTGGCAGGTGGGCCTGCGCGCGATCCAGGGGGCCCAGGCGGCCGCGAACGCGGCGCGGCTCGAGGAGGTCGGGCGCGGGCTGTTAGCGCAGGTCGAGCAGCGGCTCGCGGAGCATGTCGGCGCTCAGGGGCGGGCGCTCGAGGAGCGGCTGCGGCGCTACTTCGATCCAAAGGACGGGCAGGTGATGGAGAAGCTCGACGCGATGTTCAAGGACGGCGGCGAGCTGACGCGGGTGCTGCGCCAGCACACGGGGCCGGGGAGCGTGCTGCAGCAGACGCTCGGCGGGGCGATCGGGCCGGGGAGCGCGCTGATGAAGGCGCTGAGCCCGACGGAGCAGGAGGGGCTGGCGCAGGTGCTGCGGCGGCAGGTGGAGGCGGTGCTGCAGGCGAGCGAGAAGGCGCTGCAGAGCGCGCTCGATCCGCTGGCGCCGGCGAGCGCGGCGGGGCGGTTCGTCGCCAACCTGCAGGCGCAGCTGCGCGAGGCCGGGACGGCGCAGGAGCAGCGGCTGACAGCGTTGACGGCGGCGCTCGACGCGAACAACGAGCAGTCGCTGCTCAACCGGCTGATGCGCGAGACGCAGGCGGCGCAGCGGCAAGTGCTGGCGGCGGTCAATCCGAGCGACGAGCGGTCGCTGCTGGCGCCGCTGAAGCGGACGATCGAGGAGCTGCTCGTGCGGCATCAGCAGCAACAGATGGCGGTGCTCGAGGAGCAGCGCGGCAAACAGGCGATGTTCGAGCGGGAGATCCGCGAGGTGGTGACGCGCATGCAGGAGCGCAAGGACGCGCTGAGCCGCGGGATCAAGGCGGGGAAGGACTTCGAGGAGACGGTGTTCCGCTGCACGAGCGCGCTGCTCGGCGGGGGACCCTACGAGGTCGACTTCACGGCGCACACGCCCGCGCCGGGGACGCGGCGCAAACAGGGCGACGTGGTGGTGACGTTCAACGCGGACAGCGCGTACCGCGGGGCGCGCGTGGTCGTGGAGGCGAAGTTCGAGGCGAACTACAACACGAAGAAGGCGCTGCAGGAGCTGGCGGAGGCCCGTGAGGTGCGGGCAGCGAGCGTGGGGGTGTTCGTGCTGTCGGTCGCGGCGGCGCCGCTCGGGTTCCCGGCGTTCGAGCGGGTCGGCGCCGATATCCTGGTGCAGTGGGACCCGGACGACGCGAGCACGGACGCGTACCTGCACGCGGCGTTGCTGCTGGCGCTGGCACTGGCGGCCCGGCTGCAGCAGACGGAGGCGCCGGCGGAGGCGGAGGAGCTGGCGCGGCTCGAGCGGCTGGTCGGGAAGCACGTGGAGCGGATGAACAGCTTGCAGAAGAGGGCGAGGACGCTATCTCTGGCGATCAAGGAGATCGGCGACGAACTGCACGACGGGCTGGCGGAGGTGCAGGACATGGCGCAGGCGCTCGGCGGGGTGCTCCGTGCGGTCCGGGCCGAGCACGCGGCAGAGCTCGAGACGCGCGAGTCGCAGGTGAGGACGACGACGCGGCTGGATGCCGGGGGGATCGCGCTGCCGCCGGCGACGACGTGAGGGGCGGGGATTCTGTGGGGTCTGACAGATGGGCGCGCAGAACGGGTCGTCTTCCTCGCTCGAGATGGGGTCGAACGAGTCACGAACGGATCGCGTCGAAGTCGAGCGCGGGGGGGTGTTCGTGTTCGCCGGCGAGGTAGTTGTCGAGGTCCTGTCGCAGAGCGCCGAGCGGGTCGCCGTCGGGGTCGTAGCCGGGGAAGGTGCCGAGCTCGAGCGCCATGCCGCCCGGCGGGGGGCCGAGGCGCGCGAGAGAGGCGCGGTCCTTGTGGGAGAAGGCGATCAGCTTCGCGCGCTCGAAGACCCGCGCGGGCGAGGCGAGCAGGAGCTCGGGCATGCGGCGCGGGGCGAGACGGAGGAGGCGCAGGTTCGGCTGGATGTCGCGTCCGGCGAGGACGGGGACGCTCGGGGCGCCCCACAGGCCTCGCGCCTGTTCGGGTGTCGGGTTCATGGCGCGAAAGGCCGACCAGACCTCGGCGATCCGCTGCGGGTTGGTGCCGCGGGTCCAGTTGCCGCCCTTGCACACGTTCGGCACGGTCGGGCGGCTGACGGCGATGTTCCAGTTGCAGATCGTGCAGTGTTCGTCGGCGAGGCCGTCGGTCGGCAGGACGAGCAGGACGTGCGGGCTCGCCGGGCGCGTCGCCGGGCCGAGCTGGGCGCCGAGGATCGGCAGCTCGGTCCACGGGGTGCCGACGCGTGGGAGATAGAAGTGGACGAAGCGCGAGAAGCCGAGGTGGCGATCGACGGCGGCCGTCGTGCGCCGGGTTTGGCCGATGCCCGCGAGGTCGTCCTTGCCGAGCAATGCGCCGCTGCGCCAGATCCCGCGCGCCGCCGTGAGCGGGAAGACGTGGTAGGCGTACGGGTGCGTTGCGCTGAACGAGGCCATGCGTCGCGCGAGGGTATACGATCTGTCGAATCTGTCAGAGCGGCCAGATTTAGGCGGGATCGAGGCCTGCAGGGAGTTACGAAATTTTGCCGGTGGCGCGGTCGGTCTCGAAGAAGGGGATCGACCAGACGCCGGGCCGGTCGAGTTCGTCGCCGGCGCGGAGCCTATCGGGGTCGCAGCAGGCGAGGAGCCACTCCGAGGCCACCGGAGCCGCCCCGGCGCCGGAGACGCTCACCACATCCCGGCACGGAACACGAAGACGCCGCCCTAACCGCCGTCGTCCTCAAGCAGCGTGACTCGCTCCTCGTCGATCCACGACGGACCCCCCGCCTCGAGCAAGCTCCGCGGACGGCGGCAGCTTCGTCCTGCTCATCTCAAATGCCGAGGTCGGCGAGGGGGGGGGCGCGTCGTGCGCTTTCCTTGCGGTGACCCGGGGCATTTTCGCCCAGCCAAGACGGCACCCGGAATGAAGAGTGACGACAGGCTTGACAGGTCGAGTGCCTGAAAAGGCATCTTCGAGAAATTCAAGGAGCAACCGACTCTTCTGCATCGTCGCGGTCTCTCGTTCGAGGTTCCCTACGCTGTTCATTCCAGGCGGGCAGGCTCTCACCAGAGAACTCCCTGATGGATCCGAGATCGCACGCCGGCGGCATATGCACCTCTTCGTCGAACTCTTTGAACGAATGGGACCGCCAGCTCCGGAATTCTTCGCGGCGCTCAAGGAATCCAGGCCAAGCGACTGCGCTCTCACTGGAGAAGCTCCAACGACGCAAGAACATGCGTCATATCGACGGGTTCTGTGGTCAACTGACCATGCAGACTCTATTTCTACTTCTCGGCAGAGTGTGCCCATGAGTGGAGTTACCTGCGGCGCGGCGGAGAGCCCGCAGTTCGACCAGGCGTGGCGGGAGCCCAGAGGCATGTCGGGATGCGCGGGGCTGCGCGGTCGTGCTACACTTGCGCGGTGGCGCGCAGGTTTCTGATCGCAGGCGCGATTGCCGCAGCGGGGTGTCGGGGCGGTCCCGACCACGACAGCTCTGGTTCCCTCGCTATCACGTCCGCGCCTGTGGGGTCCTCGACCGGGGAGATCTCTTCAACCTCGGACGCCAGCACAGGCAGCGGGAGCTCGACGAGCACGGGGACGTCCGGGGACTCCACGGGACCGCGGCTCGATGTCGGCGTCGGGCCCGACCTCGAGCCGGCACAACCGGAAGGCTGCAGGGGGAAGATCGACTTCCTGTTCGTGATCTCCAGCGGGCAGTTCGTCGAGGAGCTCGGGCTCCAGCCGAAGCTCGCCGATGCGTTCCCGAAGTTCATCGAGACGATCGAGACCAAGTTCGCGGACTTCGACTTCCACATCCTGGTGACGGACGGCGCGAACAACTACTGGGGAAACTATTTCTGCAACGAGGCCTGCCCGATGATGCCGGCGGAGTGGGGGTGCGTCGGCTACCCGTGCGACCAGCTCGACCTGATCGGTCCGTGCGAGACGACATGGGGCGCCGGGACAGTGTTCAACGCCGGCTACAGCACGATGAACAAGCCGTGCGGCGTCGTCGGGGGGCGGCGTTACCTGACGCGCGAGCAGCCCGACCTCGCGGGTACGTTCCAGTGCATCGCGCGGGTCGGCGCGGCCGGTAGCGACCTGCTCGGCCTGTCCGTGATGGGCGCGGTCAGCCCAGAGCTCCTGGGCCCGGGCGGTTGCAACGAGGGCTTCCTCCGCGACGACGCGCTGCTCGTCGTCACGTTCGCCACGGCGACCGTGGACGACGACTCGCCGGGCTCGCCACCCGAGTGGGCACAGGCGGTCATCGACGCCAAGCACGGCGACCCCGACGCGATCATGGCGTTCGGCATCGGGTACCCCAAGATCGGCGGCAAGTGCCAGGAGGGCGACACCGTGTGCGAGATGGTCGCGGCGTTCCCGCGCTCGCACTGGATCGGCCGGGAGCAGCCGGACTATGCGCCAGGCTTCGATGAGGCGACAGGGATCCTCATGTCCGCTTGCGACGCATTCCTCCCTCAGTGACGGCGAGGCGAGCTGGCATTGCCGGCCCAGGGGTTGCGTTCAAGGCCGCAGGAACGCGAGCGTCGGGAAGCCGTTGCCGGCGAGGCCGCCCCCCACAACCGCGCCAGGTCCGACCGCAACGGCGCGCGCGAGATGGATGTTCGCCGCTTCGGCGCGGGAGAAGCTCCATGCCGGCGCGAGCTGGCCGGGGATGAACGCCTGGAGCAGGAACTTGCTCGACAAGTCGCCGGTGGTCTCGGCGGACGCGACGACCAGGTAGCCCGCGGGGCTCCACGCGACGTCCCGCGGGGGCAGGACATCGGCACCGAGCGTGACCTGCCACGCGAGCGTGCCCCCAGGCTCGTACACTCGAACCTCGCCCTGCGGGTCGCAGGTGTCGCCGCAGGTGTACAGACCCGTGACGTAGCGGCCCTGCCCGTCGATCGCCATCGTCAAGATCGAGCCCTGCGTCGTGTTGCCGGGGCCGAGGCCGGCGACGTGCCAGGCCGGCTCGCCTTCCAGCTCGAGAAGCAGCGGGCGAGTCTGTTGCGGCTGCTTCGGGTTGACAATTGCCTCATGCTTGCCGAACACGTCACCGACCGCGACGAGGCTCTCGCCGACGAAGTCGCAGTCGCGCAGGGTCTCGTCGAACAGGTGCGGCTGCGGGTTGGGGTTGTTGGGCGCAGACGGCGGGACGTAGTCGAGCTCGAGCGGAGGACCGACGAGGGGCCACACTCGGGCGTCGCGGAGGTCCGTCGGATCGGCCGTCGGGCCCGCGCCGCAGATCCGGGTCGTGCCGGACTCGCTGCGCGCCAGGGCGTGGGCGACCTCGCCCTGCAGGCCGGTGCGCAGGAACGACGGGTCCTGGCCCCACGACATGATGCCGTAGCGCCAGCGCGGGCCGTTGCCGGACATCATCGAGACGAGCAGGTGCAGCGTGTCGCCGTCGACGGCGAGGTCGATCGCCCAGCACTCCTGGTCCCCGAGGATGAGCTGGACGTCGCCGGCGCCGTACTTGCCCTCGAGGTCGCGGCGGTGGACGACGCACCGCGGGCTGTTGTCCTGGTAGATGGTCCCGAGCCCGTAGACCCGTCCATCGTGCACGCGCAGCACGTCGAACTGGCCGAGGCCGTAGTCGGGCATCGGATCCCAGAGGAAGTCGTTGCCGGGCGTCGGAAGTTCGACCCCGTAGGGCCGAACCACTGGCTCGCCCTCGCGCTCGCCGTACCACGGGGTCAGCGTCGCCTCGGATGTCCCATTGGACAGGCCGGAGTGGACGACCAGCGGACCGTGGAAGTGGCCGTCCCCTTCGGGCATGAGCTCGACGAGCCCGCCCGGGTAGGCGAGGCGCACGCCCTCGGCGTGCTCGGCGACGACGTCGACGGCGATCGAGCCGGCGAACTTGATCGGGTCGGGCGTCAGCTTGACGTCGACGATCGCGGGTGCGGCGGGCTCGCCTGTGGAGGTTCCGTTGCTGTCCTCGTCACCCGAGCCCGACGACGCCGTCTGGGTCGTCGCGCTGGTGACGGTCTGGACGCCGTCCTGGGGGACAGTGTCCGTCGAGGCTCCGCTGGTGGAGCCTGAGCCCGGCGGGCAGGTCTCGACCTGCGGATCACAGACCGGCGGGAACTCGGCGAGCTCGAGCCGGCAGCCGGCGAGGACGAGGGCCAGGGAGAGGTGCCGCGCCTGCATCGTTCGTCTCCTAGCTCAAAATCGCGCGGTCAACAAGACGCCGGGTAGAAGCGGGCTGACGGCGATTCTCGACGACGCGCGCCTCGCCTTCACCGCGCCGGCGGTGAGCAGCGCGACGGACGTGGCGACGACGACGCCGGTCGCGATCGAGGCGCCGAGGACGACGCTCCGCCAGTACTGGGCGTCTGTGGCGAGCGCCTGCCGCTGCGCATCGACGGCCGGCGTGGTGAAGCCGAGGCCGCTCGCCTCGGCCGCGAGCGCGTCGTGCCTCCGCTGGGCGTCGTCGCGGCGGAGCGCGGCAATGGCCGTCAACCCACCTGCGAGCGTGCCCGAGGCGAGGACGACGCCGCCGGCGATCAGGAGTCGGCGGCCGGGCCGTGGGTGCGGCGCGGGGTCAGCCACGCGGAGAGCTGGGGCCGGTGGCGCCTGCACGGGCAGCACCCGGCCGGGCGACGGCGCCGCAGCAGCGGGCGGCCCAAGGGCCGGCGGGGCGGACACCGCGACGTCGAGCAGGTCCGACGTGGAGACCTCCGAAGGTGCCGTGGGGCGCGGCTCGGGCGCGGGTGCCGCGGGAGGCGCGACGGGTGCGGTGACCTGCGCGCGACGTGGCCTTGCCGGACAGATGTGCTCGCGCCGGCTCAGCTCGCTCGAGACCTCGTGGCGTGTCTCTCGGGGCAGGTCGCCG
>Ga0268298_10006548_pt1 | contig 10541 bp, 9 predicted proteins | sample WWTPWeurt_MetaG_FD_194462 | JGI IMG/M metagenome (GOLD analysis project Ga0268298, IMG submission 194462) | Activated sludge microbial communities from WWTP in Nijmegen, Gelderland, Netherland - WWTP Weurt | ecosystem: Engineered > WWTP > Aerobic digester > Activated sludge | place: Netherlands... | reverse complement strand
CGGAAAAAGCGGCTCGGGCAAAAGCACGCTGCTGCGTTGCATCAACGGGCTGGAAACCTTTCAGCACGGCAGCCTGACCGTGCAGGGCCAACCGCTGGTTCACCACGACGCAGCGGCCATGCGGGAGCTGCGCCAGCGCGTGGGCATGATTTTTCAGTCGTTCAATCTGTTCCCGCACCTGAGCGTGGGCAAGAACGTGATGCTGGCCCCGCACCTGGTGAAAAAGCCAGCTGCGGCCGAACTGGAAGCCCGCGCCCGCCAGCTGCTGCAACGCGTGGGCCTGGCCGAGAAGTTCGACGCCTGGCCTGATCAACTCTCCGGCGGCCAGCAGCAGCGCGTGGCCATTGCTCGCGCGCTGGCCATGGAGCCCAGCGTGATGCTGTGCGACGAAATCACCTCGGCGCTCGACCCCGAGCTGGTGGGCGAGGTGCTGCGCGTGGTGGAGAGCCTGGCCGACGAGGGCATGACCCTGCTGATGGTGACGCACGAAATGAGTTTTGCACGCAAAGTGAGCGACCGAGTGGTCTTCATGCACGCCGGCCGCATCCACGAGATGGGCCCGCCGGCGCAATTGTTTGACGCGCCGCAGACGCCCGAGTTGAAGCAGTTTCTGTCGGCGCTGCATTGAGCGTGGCGCGGTGATGACCACGCTCGCACCGCCATCCCGCGCCGCCGTGGAGACGCTGGCCGATCAGGAGCGCCTGCTGCTGGTGGAGGCCACGCGGCGCCTCACCCGCTGCCTGGAGCCCGCGCGCGTGATCCGCGAGATGCTGCAGCTGATGTCCGAGCTGCTGGGCCTGAACCGCGGCCGCGTGGTGTTGCCCGACGCGCAGGCGCCCACGGGCGGTGCGCTGTGCATCGCCCACGCCTATGGCCTGACGCGCGACGAGGTGGCGCGTGGGCGCTACCAGTTTGGCGAAGGCATCACCGGCCAGGTGATGCGCAGCGGCGTGGGCACGATCGTGCAGGACATCGACGCCGAACCCGCCTTCCTCTGCCGCGCTGTGCGGCGCGAGACCCTGCCATCGGGCACCGTGAGCTTCATCGCCGTGCCCGTGATGGGCGCGCACGGCCAGCTCGGCGTGCTGGGCGTGCACCGCCTGCGCGCGCGCACCCGGCCGCTGTCCAGCGACCTGACGGTGCTCAACACCATGGCCACGCTGATCGGCCAGGTGCTGCAGGTCAACCGCCTGATCGACGAGCGCACCGCCGTGCTCGAGCAGGAGAACCACCGCCTGCGCCACGCGCTGCAGGCCAGCAGCGCCGTGCGCGCCAACCCGGCCGGCATCGTGGGGCGCTCGCCCTTGCTGCGGCAGGCGCTGCAGCAGATCGAGCATGTGGCGATGGCCGACGTGAGCGTGCTGCTGCTGGGCGAATCGGGCACCGGCAAGGAGATGTTCGCCCGCGCGCTGCACCTGCAGAGCCCGCGCCGCGGCGGGCCCTTCGTCAAGATCAATTGCGGCGCGATCCCGGAGGCGCTGTTCGAGTCCGAGCTGTTTGGCCACGAGCGCGGCGCCTTCACCGGCGCGGCCACAGCGCGCACCGGCCGCTTCGAGCAGGCGCATGGCGGCACGCTGTTCCTTGACGAGATCGGCGATCTGCCGCTGGCCATGCAGGTGAAGCTGCTGCGCGTGCTGCAGGAGCGCTGCGTGCAGCGCCTGGGTGGGCAGGGCCGCGAGATCCCGGTGGACGTGCGCCTGGTGGCGGCCACCCACCACGACCTGCACCAACTCGTGGAGCAGGGGCGCTTTCGAGCCGACCTGATGTACCGGCTGAACGTGATCCCCGTGCGCCTGCCGCCGCTGCGCGAGCGCCGCGAGGATCTGCCCGAGCTGGTGCGCGTGTTCACCAGCCGGCTCAACCAGAGCCACCAGCGCAACGTGGTGGTGGGTGCCGACGCGCTGGCTGCGCTGTGCGCGCACGACTGGCCGGGCAACATCCGCCAGCTCGCCAACGTGCTGGAGCGCCTGGTGCTGCTGTCGTTGGATGGGCAGATCGACCCCGCCGTGGTGGCGCGCGCATTGGCCGACGAAGCATCGCCCGGTGAGCCGATGAACTTGGCCCCAGCGTCGGCACTTGCGCCTGCCGCCGCGCCCGCTGCCGCCAGTGTCGCCACTGCCGTGCGCGGCTACGACTGGGTGCGCCCCGAAGACCGCGCGCGCATCGAGCAAGCCCTGCGCGAGTCCGGCGGCAACCGTTCGCGCGCCGCGCGCGGGCTGGGCATGACCACGCGCCAGCTCGCCTATCGCCTGAAGGTGATTGGCATCGCCTGACAAAGCACGACAAAGCTGCACATTGAATGGCTTTGTCATGCTTTGTCCAACACACCCGGCGCACACGCCGCGCCCAAGTGCTTGATTCGTGGTGATTCAGGCCCCGCAGTGAGCGTGGCACACCGCTTGCAGAGTGTTCTCGCACAAGCGCCCGACAACCCGGCCGAGCGCAGCCCCAAGGAAGCCCGCGATGAACGCCGCCGTGATCGAGAACCCCGCCCAGGCCAGGACCACCAGCCCCGCCGACGCCACCGCACTGACGTCGCTGATCGCCAGCACGCTGGCGCCCCTGGTGCTGGACATCGACACCAAGGGCACCTACCCCGAGGCCTTCATGCGCGCACTGGGCGCCGCCGGAGCCTACCGCGGCGTGGTGGCGCCGCGCCTGGGCGGCAATGGTGGCGGGCTGCGCGCGGTGGTCGAAGCCATGGACGAGGTCTCGCGCACCTGCATGGCCACGGGCTTCATGGTGTGGTGCCAGACCGCCTCGGCGCGCTACCTCGATCTATCGAGCAACGAGGCGCTGAAGACCGAAGTGCTGCCGCGCATCGCCAGCGGCGAGCTGCTTGCGGGCACGGGCCTGAGCAACACCGTGAAGTCCTGTGACGCGATCGAGGACTCGCGGCTGCGCGCGGTGCGCGTGGACGGCGGCTACAAGGTCACCGGCGTGCTGCCCTGGGTGTCCAACCTGGGCGAGGGCCATGTCTTCGTCACCGGCTGCCCGGTGGAAGGTGAAGACGCCGCGCAGCGCGTGTTCTTCCTGGTCGATTGCTCGGCCAGCGACTTCCGCATGGTGCAGTGCGCCACCTTCGTGGCGCTGGAGGGCACGCGCACGCTGGCCTGCCAGTTCCGCGACACCTTCATCGCAGACGCCCGCGTGCTGGCGCACCCGGCCGAATCGCTGGCCTACATCCGCCGCATCAAGCCCGGCATGGTGCTGGCACAGATGGGCATGGGCCTGGGGCTGATCGACGCCTGCATCCGCCTGATGCGCGAGGCCGACCGCACCCACGCGCACGTCAACCAGTGGCTGGACGACCGCGCCGACGAGCTGCAGCCCCTGCTCGACAGCGCCCGCGAGGCGACGTTGAAGCTGGCCGACACCATCACCGCCAACCCCACGGCCGACGTGGTGCTGGAAATCCTGAAGCTGCGCCTGGCCGGTGGCGAGCTGTGCCTGCGCGCAGCCAGCTCGGCCATGCTGCACCAGGGCGCCAAGGGCTATCTGCTGCGCAATGCGGCGCAGCGCCGGCTGCGCGAGGCCTACTTCGTGGCCATCGTCACGCCCGCCACCAAGCACCTGCGCAAGGAGATCGCCCGCATCGAAGCCGGCGCCACCGCCTGCGCGCTGGAGATGTGAGCATGGACAGCGTCACCACCGCATCCACCACCGAATTTCGCCAGTGGATCTGCAGCACCTGCGGCTGGGTCTACGACGAAGCCGCCGGCGCACCCGACCACGACCTGCCGCCCGGCACCCGGCTGCAGGACATCCCCGACGACTGGTACTGCCCCGAGTGCGGCGTGACCAAGGCCGATTTCACATTGCTCGATTTCTGACCCGAGGTGCCACCATGAGCCTGTTCGACCCCTTCAGCCCCACCACCCGCTTGCGCTGCGCCTGCGGCGCCCACAGCAGCCAGGCCGAGCACGATGCGCAGCCCCTTTCTGCGCTGGAGCAAGGCGTGCAGGCCGGCAGCTTTGATGCGATGAACCGGCGCGCGCTCGAATCGGCCGTGATGCGCGCGGTGTTCCCGGATGATGCCGAGCGGCGCCGCTTCATTCGTGCGGTAGGCCAGCGCACCGCGCAGGCGGCGGTGGCGTCCATCGTGCCCTTCGGGGCGCTTGAAGCCATGGCGCAAGACCGCAAGGGCAGCCTCGAGAAAACGGATCTCAAGATCGGCTTCGTGCCCATCACCTGCGCCAGCCCCTTGATCATGGCCGACCCGCTGGGCTTCTACAAGAAGCAGGGCCTCAACGTCACCATGATGAAGACGGCCGGCTGGGCCCTGGTGCGCGACAAGGTGATGAACCGCGAGTACGACGCCAGCCACATGCTGGCGCCGATGCCGCTGGCCATCTCGATGGGCGCGGGCTCGGCCGCGATGCCGATCAATGTGGCCACCATCCAGAACGTCAACGGCCAGGCCATCGTGCTGGCCAACAAGCACAAGGCCAACCGCGACCCGAAGAACTGGAAGGGCTTCAAGTTCGCGATCCCCTTCGACTACTCGATCCACAACCTGCTGCTGCGCTACTACCTCGCCGAGCATGGCCTGAACCCCGACACCGACGTGCAGCTGCGCGTGACCGCGCCGCCCGAGATGGTGGCCAACCTGCGCGCCGGCAACATCGACGGCTTTCTCGGCCCCGACCCCGTGAACCAGCGCGCGGTGTACGACGAGGTCGGCTTCATCCACGTGCTCTCGCGCGAGATCTGGGACGGCCACCCCTGCTGCTCGTTCGGCGTGCCGGCACAGTTTGTCAAGGAGAACCCCAACACCTTTGCCGCGCTGTATCGCGCCATCCTCACCGCCGCCGCGATGGCGCGCGACCCGAAGAACCGGCCGATGATGGCCGAGGTGCTGGCGCCCGCCAACTACCTGAACCAGCCCAAGGCGGTGATCGAGCAGGTGCTCACCGGCAAGTTTGCCGACGGCCTGGGCAATGTGCGCACCGTGCCCGAGCGCGTGGACTACGACCCCTATCCCTGGTACTCGATGGCGGTGTGGATTCTCACTCAGCTCAAACGTTGGGGTTACCTGAAGGGCGACGTGCGCTACAAGGACATCGCCGAGCAGGTCTACCTGCTCACCGACGCCAGGAAGCACATGGCCGAGGTGGGCATGGCCGCACCCAAGGAGACGTATCGCAAGTTCAAGGTGATGGGCAAGGAGTTTGACTACGCCAAGCCCGACGAATACGTCAACTCCTTTGCCATCCGCAAGGCCTGACGATGCGCAGCGCCGCCACCACGCAACGCCTGCGCGCCAGCCTGCTATCGCTGGCCATCCTGTGTGCCGTGCTGGCGCTCTGGCATGTGCTCACCATCAAGCCCGAGCAGGCGCTGCCACCGGGCATGACAGCCGAATACGCCGCGATGATGGGCAAGGGTGCCGAGAAGACCGACGGCCTGCCCTCGCCTGCCCAGGTGGGCCGGGCCTTCATCACGCACCTGTCCGACCCGTTCTACGACCGCGGTCCCAATGACAAGGGCATCGGCATCCAGCTCGCCTACTCGCTGGTGCGCGTGGCGCTGGGCTTCGGCCTGGCGGTGCTGGTGGCGCTGCCGCTGGGCTTTGCCATCGGCATGTCACCGCTGCTGTCGCAGGCACTCGGGCCCTTCATCCAGGTGCTCAAGCCGGTGTCGCCACTGGCCTGGATGCCGCTGGCGCTGTACACGATCAAGGACTCGTCGATCTCCGGCATCTTCGTGATCTTCATCTGCTCGATCTGGCCCATGCTGATCAACACCGCGCATGGCGTGGCCTCGGTGCGGCGCGAGTGGCTCAACGTGGCGCGCACGCTCGAGGTGGGCCCCTGGCGCAAGGCGGTGGAGGTGATCCTGCCCGCGGCCGCACCCACCATCCTCACCGGCATGCGCATCTCCATGGGCATTGCCTGGCTGGTGATCGTGGCCGCCGAGATGTTGGTGGGCGGCACCGGCATCGGCTACTTCGTGTGGAACGAGTGGAACAACCTGGCGCTGCCCAACGTGATCTTCGCCATCGCCGTGATCGGCGTGGTGGGCATGGCGCTGGACTGGCTCTTCGGCCGCCTGCAGCTCATGGCCACCTACCGCGAATGAGGAGCGCACCATGACCCAGCACTTTCTGGCCATCGAGGGCCTGGCCAAGACCTTCACCAACGAGCGCGGCGAGCCCAATGAGCCGGTGTTCGAGAACCTGCACCTGAGCATCGAGCAAGGCGAGTTCGTCTGCATCATCGGCCACTCGGGCTGCGGCAAGACCACGGTGCTCAACGTGCTGGCCGGGCTGGACGAGCCCAGCGCCGGCCATGTGCTGATGCAGGGCCGGCAGGTGAGCGGGCCCTCGCTCGACCGCGGCGTGGTGTTCCAGGGCCATGCGCTGATGCCCTGGCTCACGGTGCTGAAGAACGTGGTCTTCGCAGTGCGCTCGCGCTGGCCCGAGTGGAAGGCGCCGGCGGTGGAGGCGCACGCCATGAAGTACCTCGAGATGGTGGGCCTGGGCGCGGTGGCGCAACGCAAGCCGGCCGAGCTGTCGGGTGGCATGAAGCAGCGCGTGGGTATTGCGCGCGCCTTCGCGATCGAGCCCAAGATGCTGCTGCTCGACGAGCCCTTCGGCGCGCTGGACGCGCTGACGCGCGGCACCATCCAGGACGAGCTGCTGCGCGTGGTGCAAGCCACCTCGCAGACGGTGTTCATGATCACGCACGACGTGGACGAGGCCATCCTGCTGGCCGACAAGATCCTGCTGATGAGCAATGGCCCGCGCGCGCGCATCGCCGAGATCGTGCAGGTGACCATGCCGCGCAGCCGCACGCGGCAGACCATGCACCACGACCCGCAGTACTACCGCATCCGCAACCACCTGGTGGATTTCCTGGTGCACCGCTCCAAGAACTATGGCGGCGACGGCCCTGCCGCTGCTGCGCACGACCCGATGAATCCACCCCTGGTGCGGCCCGGCCTGGACGAGTGCGCCACCGTCACCCCGCTGCCGCTGGATCGCGTGCGGCCCACCCTTGCAGCCGTCAACGGCTGAACCCGATCTACCACCTCTTTTGTACGCTAGGAGAAACCACATGAATCGCCACGACGTGACCGAACTCATCGTCACCCAACGCCTCGCCAAGGGCCTGAGCTGGGCCGACATCGCCAAGGCGGTGGGCCACAGCAAGGAGTGGGTCACGGCCGGCTGCCTTGGCCAGATGACCTTCACCGCAGAGCAGGCCGCCGTGATCGGCGAGATGCTCGAGCTGCCCGCCCCGGCCGTGAAGCTGCTGCAGGTGGTGCCCTACAAGGGCTCGCTGCCCACCGCCGTGCCCACCGATCCGCTGATCTACCGCTTCTACGAGCTGATCAGCGTCTACGGCACCACCTTCAAGGAACTGATCCACGAAGAGTTCGGCGACGGGATCATGAGCGCCATCGATTTCAAGATGGACCTGAGCCGCGAGCCCAACCCGATGGGCGACCGCGTGAGCATCGTCATGAGCGGCAAGTTCCTGCCCTACAAGACCTACTGAGATTGCCTGGAGAAAACACCATGAGCACCACCGTCGCCACCACCTGCAAGCCCATCGACGCCGAGGGCCTGACGCGCTTTGCCGAGAAGGGCCGCAACAACCCCAACTCGATGGGCACCATCAAGACCCGCACCGTCTACGACGGCCAGTTCCGTTCGCTCACCCATGTGGGCGACCTGCCCCCCGTGGTGGTGGACGAGCCGCCGCACCTGTTCGGCCAGAACACCGCACCGGCGCCGTCCGAGGTGCTGCTCTCTGCGCTGGGCGGCTGCCTGTGCGTGGGCGTGCACGCCGTGGCCACCGCGCGCGGCGTGACGCTGAGCAAGATGGAGGTGGCGCTCGAAGGCGACATCGGCAACCCCGCCGCCTGGGGTGCCGGTGGCGCCAAGAAAGAGCCGCAGCAGATGGGCTTCCAGGCCGTGCGCGCCAAGATCAATGTCGAGGGTGACGCCCCGCGCGCGGTGCTCGAAGAGATCGTGCAGCAGGCCAACTTCTATTCGCCCATGGCCAACTGCTTCCGCAACCCGATCCCGATGGACGTGGCGCTGGTCTGAGCCCGGGCGGCGTCGGCCACCGCTGCACTTGGTCACATCCTGAGGGGTATCAGGCGCCGCTGCGGCGCCTCTGTGGGCCATGGCAGGCCGCGATCTGCGGCCAGCCAACCCAACCCGAAGGAGCAACACCATGTCAGGCAAGCGCAACGACGACGGCACCAAGGTCGATGACAAGGGCGTGGACGATCCGGCCACCCACGACGTGGGCGACGACAAGGGGGTGGACAACCCCGCCACGCACGACATCGGCGACGACAAGGGCGTGGACAACCCGGCCACGCACGACGTGGGCGACGACCATGGCCAGCACCAGCTGTCGCTGTTCGTCAACCAGCGCACGCAGCAGCTGATCTTCAGCGCCGACCGCATGGAGACCGAGCGCTGGCACGGCGACGACGCCAAGCAGGCCCTCGCCCTGCCGGTGGCCGTGCCGGCCGCAGCCGACGACAGCACCGTGGCCGTCTGGCGCTTTCACGACACCGCGTCCGATGTGTTCTTCTGGACCGCCGACAGCGCGCTCAAGGACTCACTGCTGCTCACGCACCCTGAGCTGGCATTCGACGGCGAGGCGTTCCGCGCCTTCCGCGACGACGCCTCGGGCCAGCACACCGCCATCGGCGTGGTGTGGGACCACGACGCCGGCGGCGCCTACGGCAGCTTCACTTACGCGCTGGCGGACGACGCCATCCGCCTGGCCGGCCTGAGCACCGACGACCACGTGGACTACCTGGGCGTGGCCTTCTGGATCTGAGGCGGTGCTGGTGGGCGCTTGCGGGCGCTCAGCGCCGCAGCGCCTCCGCCGCCAGCAGGATGCGCTCGGGCGTGGCCGGGGCCACCAGGGGCACGGGCTGGGTGCCCGGGGCCACGGCGCCCACAGCGTCCTTCAGCGCAAAGAACACGCTCAGGGCCAGCATCAGCGGCGGCTCGCCGGTGGCCTTGGTGTTGTAGGGCGTGGGCTTGACGTTGGCGCCGTCGAACAAGTGCACGTTGAAGGCCTCGGGCACGTCGCTGGCCACGGGGATCTTGTAGGTGCTGGGGCCATGGGTGAGCAGCTTGCCCTTGGCGTCCCAGATGCACTCCTCCATCGTCAGCCAACCCATGCCCTGGATGTAGCCGCCCTCCACCTGGCCGCGGTCGATGGCCGGGTTGATGCTGCGGCCCACGTCGTGCACGAGGTCGGCACGCTTCAGCCACCACTCGCCGGTGAGCGCGTCGATCTCCACCTCGCTCACCGCGGCGCCGTAGCAGTAGTAGTAGAAGGCGCGGCCCGAGAGCTTCACCGGGTCGTAGCCGATCTCGGGCGTGCGGTAGTAGCCTGTCTGGCTCAGGCCCACGCGCGCGGCCCAGGCCTTGCTCGCCAGCGTCTTGAATGAGACGTTGCCCCCATCGGGGCCACTGGCCATGTCGTTGGCAAACACCACCTGGGCGGGCGCGCAGCCCAGCTCGGCCGCGGCCACCGGGGCCAGGCGCTCGCGCAGCTGGCGGCAGGCCTCGCGCGTGGCGGCGCCATTGAGATCGAAGCCGGACGAGGCCGCCGTGGCCGAGGCATTGGGCACCTTCATCGTGTCGGTGGCGGTGACGCGCACGCGCTTCAAGTCGCAGCCCAGCTCGTCGGCGGTGAGTTGAGCGATCTTGGTGTTCAGGCCCTGGCCCATCTCGGTGCCGCCGTGGTTCACGGCCACCGAGCCATCGTTGAAGATGTTGACCAGCGCACCCGCCTGGTTGAGCAGCGTGGCGGTGAAGCTGATGCCGAACTTGAGCGGTGTGATGGCGATGCCGCGCTTGCGCGTGCGGTGCTGCGCGTTCCACTGCGCGATCTCGGCGCGGCGAGCGCGGTAGTTGGCGCGGGCCTCCACCTCGGCCAGCACCTGGTCGCCGATCCAGTCCTCGATCTGCTGGCCATATTGCGTGGTGAGCGTGGCGGGGTCGTCACTCGCGCGGTAGAGGTTGGCCTGGCGCACGTCGAGCGGGTCGAGCCCCAGCTTGCGCGCGATCTCGTCGATCACGGTCTCGATGCCGAACATGCCCTGCGGCCCGCCAAAGCCGCGGAAGGCCGTGCTGCTTTGCGTGTGCGTCTTGCAGCGGTGGCCGATGATCGACAAGTTGGGCAGGTGGTAGCAGTTGTCGATGTGCAGCAGCGCGCGGTCGTTCACCGGGCCGCTGTAGTCCATCGAGTAGCCGCAGCGCGAGGCCAGCATCACATCGAGGCCCAGGATGCGGCCACTGTCGTCGAAGCCCACGTCGTAGTCGATGCGGAAGTCGTGCCGCTTGCCGGTGATCAGCATGTCGTCGTCGCGGCCCACGCGCAGCTTCACCGGCTTCTTGAGCAGGTGCGCGGCGAGCGCGGCGCTCTGCGAGAAGATGCTGGCATTGCCCTCCTTGCCGCCAAAGGCGCCGCCCATGCGGCGGCAGATCACCTCCACGTCCTTGGTCTGCAGATTGAGCGCAGCGGCGGCCTCTTTCTGGTTGCCCTCGGGGTGCTGGG
>Ga0268298_10006547_pt1 | contig 10544 bp, 9 predicted proteins | sample WWTPWeurt_MetaG_FD_194462 | JGI IMG/M metagenome (GOLD analysis project Ga0268298, IMG submission 194462) | Activated sludge microbial communities from WWTP in Nijmegen, Gelderland, Netherland - WWTP Weurt | ecosystem: Engineered > WWTP > Aerobic digester > Activated sludge | place: Netherlands... | reverse complement strand
GAAGAAGGCCGCGAAGAAGGCCGCCAAGCCCGCAGCGAAGAAGGCCGCCCCCAAGAAGGGCGCGAAGAAGGCCGCTCCCAAGAAGGCAGCGAAGGCCGCTGCTGCGACGCCCGCCCCGGAGACCCCCGTCGCGGCCGGTGAGCGCATCGTGGAGCTGGAGCCGGGCGCGGAGTGACAGGCGACGATCGGCGTCACTCGTAGACGTCGCCTTTTCCCTCTTTTTTGCGGGCGATCGGGCCGATCGTGACCTTGCCCCAGTCGTAGGTGAGCTTGCGGCGGAAGGGGCCGTGCTCGTCGCCGCCGTAGAGGAGGACGTCGCGGGTGGAGTCGCCGATCGAGAGCGTCGGCTGCCAGCGATCCGTGGGGACGAAGCCGAGATCGACAGGTGCGTCCGATGCCGCTGCGCCCCCGGCGGCGCCCGGCGCGTCGGCGCTGCGTGCCCCAGCGGCGCCCGGAGCGCGCGCGATCATGATCCCGCAGCCGGCGCGGCGTTTTTTGCCTTTCTTGCTCTTGATCGTCTCCGAGCAACCACCGCCGATCCAGACCTCCTCGTTGCCGAAGGGCCGCCAGATCCAGATGCGCTCGACGGTGAAGGCGCCCGTCTTGGGGCCGTCGGGCGCGCTCTTCGCGAGGAGCATGAGGGCCGGCGCGACCTTGTTTTCAGGGGGTTTCAGCGTGAGGGGCTCGCCGCGCGCGACCTCGATGGTGACCTCGTAAGGGTTGGGATCGCCCGCGCAGCAGCGGAAGCCGACGTCGGTGAGCGGGACGTCCGGCTTCACGCCGCGGCCGTTCGCGCACCGACCGACGACGTCCCCGAGAGGGCCATTTCCACCGCGGATCGCGACGAGGCCGGGCTTCGCGGGATCGCGCTTCCAGGGGCTCGACGTCCATGTCCACGCGCCGCCGTGGAGGTCGTGCACGCCGAAGGGGCTCGCGCACGCGATGTTCATCCCGTTGGGGCCGGGCGCGCGTCCGTTGCCTGTGCCGCACGTCTGCGGGCGATAGGCGTCGCCGTACTCGTACGTGGTGTTCTGCGGGCCCTTGCACGCCCGCTCGATCTCGAGCTCGGTGCAGAGCCGCTTGCCCTGCGCGGCGCACGCGGCGAGCGCGTCGGCCTGCGTGAGGCTCGTCTGCGGGAGCGCGCCCGGCTCGTTCGGCGAGGGGTACACGTCGATGTAGAAGCCGTGCATCACGATCTGCTCGCCGGCCATCTCCTCGTCGGGGACGCGCGGCGTCTTGCCGTAAGGCGTGCCGGCGACGAGCGGGCCGGGAGGGATCCACACCATGCCTGTGCGAGGCTCCGGCGCGGCCGTGGCGGTGCTCCACGGGGGCGCGACGAGGCCCGCGTCAGAGCTGTCCGCGGTGGGTTTGTGAGAGCACGCGACGGTGAGTGAAGAGGCGAGGATCGCACCGGCGCAGCGTCGGGACTCGGTCCCCCAGCGGCTGCCGAAGCGTCGGGACTCGGTCCCCCAGCGGCTGCCGCAGCGCGAGATCATGAGCGTCAGTCCTGATCGCGCTCCCGCAGGTTCAGCTCCTTCATCTTGAGCTGGAGCCCCTTGCGCGAGATCTTGAGCAGGCGCGCGGCGTGCGTGACGTTGTGCTGCGTCTGGAGGAGCGCGCGGAGGATGAGGTCGCGCTCGAGGCGGCTCATCGCGGCCTTCACTTGCTCCTTGAGGCCGTCGGCCGGCGTGCCCGCGCCCTCGGTGACGGCCGGAGGCGTGGGCGTCCCGCGCGAGGACTCGACGGGCGAGGATCCGTCGCGCAGCTCGACGGCGAGATCTTCGAGGCGGATGCGCGTGCCGTCGGCGAAGAGCACGGCGCGCTCGATGACGTTCTCGAGCTCACGGATGTTGCCGGGCCAGCCGTAGGCCGAGAGGCGCTCGAGGGCCTCGACGGTGGCGCCCTCGACGTTCTTCTTGAGGCGCGCGTTGAACTTCTGGATGAAGTACGAGACGAGCAGCGGGATGTCGACGCGGCGCTCGCGCAGGGCGGGCAGCGCGATCGGCACGACGTTGAGGCGGTAGAAGAGATCCTCGCGAAACGAGCTGGCGGCGATCTCGCGCTTGAGATCGCGGTTGGTGGCGGCGATGAGGCGCACGTCGACGTGGATGGTCTTGATGCCGCCGACGCGCTCGAACTCGCTCTCTTGGAGCACGCGGAGGAGCTTGACCTGCATCTCGCTGGGGATGTCGCCGATCTCGTCGAGGAAGAGGGTGCCGCCCGAGGCGAGCTCGAAGCGCCCGGGCTTGGAGCTGACGGCGCTCGTGAACGCGCCCTTCTCGTGGCCGAAGAGCTCCGACTCGATGAGGTCCTTGGGGATCGCCGCGCAGTTGACCTTGATGAACGGGCGATCGCGCCGGCTGGAGCTCTCGTGCAGCGCGCGGGCGACGAGCTCCTTGCCGGTGCCGCTCTCGCCGGTGATGAGCACGGTGGTCGGGGTGTCGGCGACGCGCTCCAGCTTGGCGAAGACGTCGAGGATGGCGGTGCTCTCGCCGATGATCCCGAAGCGCGCGTTGGCCTCCTTGGTGGGCGGAGCGCCGATGTCGCGCGTGGCGTCCGCGTTCGCGAGATCCCTTGTTCGCAAGGCTTTCTTGACGATCTGGCGGACCTCGTTCTGATCGAACGGCTTGGTGATGAAGTCGAACGCGCCCGTCTTGAGGGCCTCGACGGCGTTCTCGATCGTCGCGTAGGCGGTGAGCATGATCACCGGGCGGCTCGGATCGTCGCGCAGGGCGTTGCGGAGCAGCTCCATGCCGTCGACGTTGGGCATCTTGAGGTCGGTGATGACGAGATCGATGTGGTGCTCCTTGAGGAGCGAGATCGCGTCGGCCCCGTCCCCGGCCTCGTGCACGTCGTAGCCGTCGCGGACGAGCTGGGCGCAGAGGACCCGGCGGAGGTTGGTCTCGTCATCCACGACGAGGATCTGCTTCTTCTCGGGCAACATCACCGCGGGAGGCTACTACAAGGCCGCGTCCGCCGCGGCGGCGAAACCGCAGCGTCCCCGGCGGTGGCAGAGAGGCGACGCGCGCGAGGGGGAAGCGAGGGGGAAGCGAGCGGGAAAGAAAGAGCGAGAGGGGGAGAGAAAAAGAGAGCGCGGCGTCCCTTTTTGGGGCAGCGGCGGAGACGGTGCCGCGACGGCTCGTACGCCTTTTTCTTTCGGGTCAGAGGGAAGGCTAGGTATGCTCCCCTCGCCCAACCCGGAGGGTGGGCCCGATATGCGATCCTCGAAGCAATCGTGGGGACTCATCGGGGCCGCGGCCCTGCTGTTCTGCGTGAGCGCGTCGCGCGCCGACGAACCCATCTCGTTCCCGGAGTGCCCGAACAAGCCCCCGCCGGAGGACGTCGAGGCGGCGAAGTCGCTGCACCAGATCGCGACAGCGCGCCTCAACATCCAGGACTACGACAAAGCGATCGAGTTCTGGCGGCAGGCGTACACGCTCGACTGCACGGCGCACCCGATCCTCCAGAACATCGCGAACGCCTACGAAAAGAAGGGGGACAAGCGCTCGGCGATCGCCGCGCTCGAGACGTACCTGACCCGCGCGAAGGACGCGTCGGATCTGGTGAAGGTCAACGAGCGGGTCATCGAGCTGAAGAAGAGCCTGGAGCCCGCGCCGACGGTGACAGCGGTCGTCACGGCGGCGCCGACGGTGACCGCCACCGCAGCGCCGACGACGACGGCCGCGGTGCCGGGGCCGCGTCCTTACGGCTCGCTCCCGCTCATCGCCGCGGGCGTGGGCGGAGCGATCGCGATCGCGGGCGTGATCATGATCCCTGTGGGCCTCGGTCCGTGGAACGCAGCGCAGGACAACTGCGCGCCGCCCGCGGGTCACGGCACCGGGTGCGATCTCGCGACGGCGGAGGCGGGCAACACGGGCCGCGTGACCGTCGGCGTCGGGGGCGCGTTCCTCGGCGTGGGGATCGCGGCGGCGGCGGCCGGGCTCGGGTTCCATTTCCTCTTCAACAAGCCCAAGGAAGGGGCCGCGGTGGCACCTCCGGCGAAGGCGGGCGCAGCGTCGGGACTCCGTCCCCCAGCGGCGGCCGTGCGCGTCGACGTGACCCCTGTCGTGGGCACGCAGTTCGGTGGTCTCTCGATCACCGGCAAATTCTAGGGTTTCTTCATCACTTCAAGCGGGCAGCGATGCCCACCCCCGGCCGGCGCTCCGCGCCGTCCGCCCCTCCCAAATCGCTCGCTGCTCCCTTCGGAGTCGCTCGCGACGGGAGGGGCCGCGCGCGCCTCCGCGCGCCCGACGCTTCTTCGCGGAGCGTCGGGCGAGCGCGCAGTCAGCGGCGCTGAAGGGATTTGATCGACGTGAGCACCGCGTCCTTGTGGCTCTGTCCGCCTGCGGTGCTGACCGTGTAGATGAGCAAGATCTGATCAGCGCCGCCGGGATCGACGGTCGCGTACCAGATGTAGCCGTTCGGCCCGTGGAAGTTGCACTGGCCCTCGCCGTAGTGCGCGGCGAAGGACTCCTTGCCCACGTTCGTGTAGCCGCTGCCCGTCCAGTACACCTCGCCGAGACCCATGACGTTCGCGGCGGCGCCGAGCTTCTCGGTGCTCTGCCCGGGGCGATTGAAGCTCGTGAACGCGAACACCGCCTGCGAATCCGGCGACGTGAACACGCCCCACGAGCCCTTGATGTTCTTCGTCCAGCCGGGCGGCGCGAGGAACTTCACGAACGGCGCGTCCGACGTGATCCACTCGGCCGCGGGCGCTGCGGGCTGCGGCGGAGGCGTGGGCGTCGGATCGTAGTTGCTCGCCACCGGCTGCGGCGTCTTGTCGGGCTTCGCCGCGTAGAGGCAGAGCATGCAGCTCCCGAGGCCGAGCACGCCGAACACGACGAGGGCGATGAGCGCGATGATCGCCACGCTCGGCCCGCTCTTCTTTGGTGGCATCATCCCGCCGCCCATCGGCGGGCCACCGAACGGGCTGCCTCCCATCGGGGGACCTCCCATGCCGGGCGGAGGACCGTAACCACCACCGGGCGGCGGACCGTAGCCACCACCGGGCGGCGGGCCGTAACCACCACCGGGCGGCGGACCGTAGCCACCTCCACCGGGCGGAGGCGGCGGCGCATACCCTCCGGGACCCATCGGCGGGCCGCCTCCCATCGGGGGACCTCCGGGGCCCATCGGCGGGCCGCCTCCCATCGGCGGACCTCCCATCGGCGGACCCCCGGGGCCCATCGGCGGGCCTCCAAAACCACCCCCGGGGGGCGGACCTCCAAAACCTCCAGGCGGCTGTTGCATGGAGGCCAGGGGAACAGAATCGGGCACGGAGGTGCAAGAGTTTGATGCGCTCGCGTGCGGGTTTTTGCCGCCGTTGAAACGCGGCCGTCCCGGCGACTCGGAGTTGGTAGTCTGGCGCCCATGCCACGCGCCCCGATCGGAGCCGAACAAATCGCCGCCTGGGCAGCCTCGCGCGGCCTCGCGTTCCGTCCAGCGCCGGACGAGGCCTGGTTCCGCGACTGGGAGCCCTTCGACACGATGGCGCCGCCCACGCTCTATCTGAATGCGGCCACGTGGCAGCAAAACGCTGTCTATACGGGCACTCCGGGTCGCCCGGGCGCGCCGTTCGCCGCGGTCCCAGGGCAGGTGACGCTCGTCGAGCCGTGGTACGCGCCCGAGGACGGCACGCCGCTCGACCGGACGATCGTCGCCTTCGCCGGGCATCCGGGGCTTCGTTTCAAGGCCTCTGCGCGCGCCGGAGAGCACTTCAACACGCGGGTCGCGTTCCTCGAGAGCAAGCCTCCCCCCGAGGTGAAGGTCGGCGACGAGCTGTGGGACAAGCACGTGACCACGCTCGCGTGGAGCCCGGAAGAGGCGGGCGCCGCGTTCCACCGGAGGCTGCGAAGGCTGCTCGCGGGGTGGGGTTTTCAAGGGCACGTGGAGCTTCGACGCGGCGGGCTCGTGTGCCACTACGCGGGCCTTTTGCCCTCGCCGCGCGACTACGACCGGATGCTCTTCATCGTCCGGGATCTGGTAAACACGGCCGTCAATTACCCCCCGCCCTCATGACAAAGATCCTCGTCGTCGAAGATGAGCCTGCCATCGCCGAGTCGATCGCGTACTCGCTGCGGCGCGACGGGTACACGGCGCAGATCGTGGGCACCGTGGCCGCCGCAGAGCGCGAGATCGCGACGGCGGATCTCGTGATCCTCGACCTGATGCTCCCGGATGGAAGCGGCTTCGAGGTGCTCGGCGCCGCGCGGCGGAGCCCCTCGTCGCCTCCGGTGATCGTCCTCTCGTCGCGCGACAGCGAGGCCGATCGCGTGGCCGCGCTGGAGACAGGGGCCGACGACTACGTCACGAAACCCTTCTCCCCAAGGGAGATCGTGGCGCGCGTGCGGGCGGTCCTGCGGCGCGCCACGAAGGCCTCGGCCCCCGCGCAGGCGGCGTCGAACGGCGCGCCGAGCAGCATCCCGCTCTCCGTGGACGACGCGACGCGACGGGCGACGGTGAACCAGCGGCCGATCGATCTGACGCGCGTGGAGTTCGATCTGCTGGCGTGCATGCTCGCGGCGCCGGGGCGCGTGTTCACGCGAGCGCAGCTCATCGACAAGGTGTGGGGCGACGGCTTCGCGATCACGGATCGCACGATCGACTCGCACGTGAAGGGGCTGCGAAAGAAGGTCGCCGAGGCCGGCGGCGACGCGTGGCTCATCGAGACGGTCCGCGGCGTCGGCTACCGCGTGAGCGACAGGCCGTCCGAGGACGCGGGCGGCGAGACAGCGTGATCCGCCTCGTCGTGGCGGCCGCCGCCGCGATCGGGATCATCCTCCTCGTCGCCTTCGTGGCGGCGCGGCTCGTGCGATCGCGATCGCGCGGCATCAGCATCCGGATGCAGATGTTCCTCGCGCTCGCGGCGATCGTGGGCTCGTTCGCCTTCGGCCTGGGGCTCGTCGTGATCGATCGCATCGAGGCGCGCGCGACGGCCCTCGCGGAGAGCGCCGCGGCGGACGAGGCCGTGGCGATCGCGACCTTGCTCGGGAGCGAGCTCGATCGAGGGCGCACGCGCGGCGCCCCGGGCCATCCGGAGGCCGCGGGGGGCGCGGACGCGGAGCCCCACGAGAGCATCGAGCAGCTCGCGGCGCGCATCGGACGAGCGCGGAACGGGGCGTCGACCGTGTCGCTCGCGATCCTGGATCCGAAGGGCGGCGTGCTCTTCGCCGAGGGACCCGGCGCGGGCGAGCGGGGCCACGTGTTCATGACCGCGCCCATCGTCGTGCGCGGCGAGACAGTCGGGAGCGTCCGCGTCGGGAAGCCCACGATCAAGATCCGCCAGGTGCTCACGGACATCGGCCCCGCGGTGCTCGTCGCGAGCGCCGTCCTGGGGGTGGCCGCGGCCCTCGCAGCGGCGCTGATCGGCCGCGCCATCGCCGGACCGATCGAGACGCTCACGGAGCTGGCCGTGCGCGTCTCCGAGGGCGAGCGGCACGCGTCTCCGCCGCCCGCCGAGGGCCGCGAGGTGGAGCGATTGTCGCGCGCGATCGACTCGATGCGCCGGCAGCTCGAGGGCCGCCCCTTCGTCGAGACGTTCGCCGCGGATCTGTCGCACGAGCTCAAGAACCCGGTGGCCGCGATCCGCGCGAGCGCGGAGGTGCTCGCGGACGGAGCCCTCGAGGAGAAGGAAGAAGCGGCGCGCTTCGTCCACCGCATTCAGGAGGCGACGAGCCGCATCGAGGCGCTCCTCGGCGATCTGCTCTCGCTGGCCCGCATCGAGGCCCGCGGCGTCGAGAACACGGCGCGCGTCGACGTCGTGGCCCTCGTGCGGCAGCTCGCGGAGCGCGACGGCGCGGGCCTCGACGTGCGCGTGATCGCCCCGGGGCGCGCGGAGGTGCGAGGGGACGCAGCGTGGCTCTCGCGCGCGATCGAGAACCTCCTCGACAACGCCGCGCGCCACGGCGCGCCGGATCAGCCGATCACCGTGGAGATCCGCCGCGACGAGGGCCACGTGATCGTCGCCGTGAAGAACGCGGGCCAGGTCGATCGCAACGTCGCAAAACGCTTGTTTCGCAGGTTCGTCACGACGCGCGAGGGCAAGGGTGGGACGGGCCTCGGCCTCGCGATCGTCCGCGCGATCGCCGAGGCGCACTCCGGCTCGGCCACGCTCGCGACGTCCGGCCCTCCGGAGGTCGAGCTGCGGATCACGCTCCCCGCGGCGTGATCCGCGCGCCTTCATCAGCGCTGATGAACGGCTTCATCAGCGCTGATGAACGGCTTCATCAGCGCTGATGAACGGCGGCCCGTGGCTGCGATACGCTCGCTCCATGCGCCCCTTCCTTCTCGTCGCCCTCGTCGCGCTCGCCGGATGCTCCGCCAGCAAACCCTCGAACGGCAATGGCGGCAGCGGAGGCGGCGGCGAAGGTGGAGGCATCACCACCTCGAGCGACGGCGGAGGCGGCGCGGGAGGCGCGACAGGGGGCAGCTCGCAGGGCGGCCTCGGCGGGGGGCTCGGCGGCGGTGGGGGCGGCGTGCCCGCGGGCATCACGGAGGTGTACGGCCACAGCGCGAGCGCTCTTTATCGGCTCGATCCGGTCACCAAGCAGGTCACCACGGTGGGCTCGTTCTCGGGCTGCCCGACGGCCGTGATCGACATCGCGATCGACAAGGACGACAACATCATCGGGACCACGTTCGACGGCCTCTACCGCATCGACAAGATGACGGCCGCGTGCTCGTTCGTGGCGTCGGGCGACTACCCCAACTCGCTCTCGTTCGTGCCCGCCGGCACCCTCGATCCCAACGTCGAGGCGCTCGTCGGCTTCGAGGGCTCGAACTACGTGCGCATCGATCCCACGACGGGCGCGAAGAGCGTCGTGAAATCGGTCGCGCTCGGCGGCTACGTGTCGAGCGGCGACGTCGTCTCCGTGATCGGCGGGGGCACGTACGTGACGGTGACGGGCGGGCCCGAGGGCTGCGCCGACTGCATCCTGCAGGTCGATCCGGTCACCGGCAGCGTGATCAAGAACATCGGCGCGCTCGGCCACTCGAGCGTGTACGGCCTCGCTTTCTGGGGCGGCTCCGCGTACGGCTTCAACGACTTCGGCGAGCTCTTCCAGATCGACCTCATGACGGGCGCGGCGACGACGATCCCGCAGCCCGGCGCCCCCGCGGGCCTCAGCTACTACGGCGCAGGATCCTCGACGTCGGCGCCGCTCGAGCCGCCGAACTAGCCGCCGAACGAACCGCCGATGCGGACGGGGATGCGGCGAGCCCCGAAGGCGCCCTTGAACGCCTCGAAGCGCCCGGGGAGCTGCGCGTCGCACGCCGAGCATCGACCCTCCGCGTCCAGCTTGTACGAGAGGATCTCGTACCAGTCGCGCGCGATCACGGCGGCCCCGCACCCGGGGCAGCACGTCGTGTCGGACTCGGGATCGTGGACGTTGCCGCAGTAGACATACCGAAGCCCCGCTTCGCGCGCGATGCGACGGGCGCGGCGCAGCGTCTCGGGGGGCGTCGCCGGGACGTCGAGCATCTTGTAGTCGGGATGAAATGCCGAAAAATGAAGGGGAACGTCGCGGTGGAGGTGCTCCGCGATCCACTCGCTGAGGCGCGCGATCTCTTCGTCCGAGTCGTTCTTTCCGGGGATGAGCAGCGTCGTGATCTCGGTCCACACGCGGGTCTCGTGGACGAGGTAGCGCAGCGTCTCCTGGATGGGCGCGAGGTGCGCCGCCGTGAGCTTCCAGTAAAAATCCTCCGTGAACGCCTTCAGATCGACGTTCGCGGCGTCCATCTTCTCGAAGAACGCGCGACGCGGCGCCGCATGGATGTAGCCCGCGGTGACGGCCACCGTCCGGATCCCGAGCGCGCGGCACGCGTCGGCGGCGTCCATCGCGTACTCCGCGAAGATGACGGGATCGTTGTACGTGAACGCCACGCTCCTGCACCCGGCCGCGTGAGCGGCGCGCGCGATGGCCTCGGGCGTCGCGCGATCGGCGAGGCGATCCATCTCCCGCGATTTGGAGATGTCCCAGTTCTGGCAGAACTTGCAGGAGAGATTGCAGCCCGCGGTGCCGAACGAGAGCACGCGGCTCCCGGGGTAGAAGTGCGCGAGCGGCTTCTTCTCGATGGGATCGACGCAGAAGCCGGACGAGCGCCCGTACGTCGTGAGGACCATCTGATCGCCCTCGCGCTTGCGCACGAAGCACAGGCCGCGCTGACCGTCGGCGAGCTGACAGTCGCGCGGACAGAGATCGCACTGGAGGCGATCGCCCTCGACGTGCCACCACGAGGCCGGGTGGTGACTGTCCGTGTCGAGCGTGTCGTCGATCATGAGGCACCTGCTCAGTCGTCGCGCTCCGGAGGCTCCACGCCGTCGGTGTGCGCCTCGACGGTGTAGCGCTCGAGCTGGATCTCCGGCGACCAGAAGTCCATCGAGAGCCCCGCCTTTCGCTTGAGCTCGTCGAGGAACGTCGCGGCGTCGCGGAGGCGAGGCCACATCTGCGGCAGGAACGTCCCCTGGTGACGGTGGTACTTGAGCACCACGCCGTCGCGCCCTGGACGCAGCGCCGCGCGCGCCGAAGCCTCGCTCGTGAAGGCGA
>Ga0268298_10006546_pt1 | contig 10544 bp, 12 predicted proteins | sample WWTPWeurt_MetaG_FD_194462 | JGI IMG/M metagenome (GOLD analysis project Ga0268298, IMG submission 194462) | Activated sludge microbial communities from WWTP in Nijmegen, Gelderland, Netherland - WWTP Weurt | ecosystem: Engineered > WWTP > Aerobic digester > Activated sludge | place... | reverse complement strand
AATAAACGAAACTGACCCGTCACGATAAACGCATTTCGCCAATTTGACTGATTGTTTGTATTTTCGGGTGAAATCGAGGAATTTGTGGAAATAAAGCGAAGGAGAGTTTCGCCTATTTGAGCGTTATAAGCCATTTTAAAACGACAGGACACAAAACATTAAAAATAAATCAAGATGAAAAAAATAATCCTCATTCTGACATTAGCCTTAATCGGCTTGACAAATCTAAAAGCACAAACTTCATTCAGTTGCACATATCGACAGTATTGCACGTGGAATAAGGTAACTGAAAAGTTTGGGAATTGCGAAGGCTATGAAGAAAGCTCTCTGTTTGTTATGAATAAGGGAGAAACAATGTTCACTCATACAATTGAGACAATGAAATCCACATATTATGTCACTTCAAGTGAATATGATAAAGAGAAGGATGTCTGGTCATATAGCGTTACGAGTGATGTTGGAAACAAATATCTATATGTTTTCGACCCTAAAAATAAAGAGATACGAGCACTTTATGTAAAAGACGGAGAGACAATGATGATTGTGTTTACTGTAAAAGCGATTTTCTAATACTTATACTAAATGGAATACAAATACGATATAGCACTTTCATTTGCAGGCGAAGACAGGGACTACGTTGATAAGGTTGCTCAAATTCTTAAAGACAAAGACGTTCGTGTATTTTATGACAAATTTGAAGAAGTTGATTTATGGGGCAAAGATTTGGGAATTCACTTTGACTACGTTTATAGACGACAATCTAAATATTTTGTTCCTTTCATTTCAGTTCATTACGAGCAAAAAGTTTGGACAAATTATGAAGTAAGAACAGCCATTGCACGAGCCATTGAGAATAAGGAAGAGTATATTTTACCTGTCAGATTTGATAAAACAGAACTTGACGGTATTCGTTCGACACTTGGTTACCTTGACATAAGTAAAATGTCTCCCGAAGAACTTGCCAATAAAATTCTTCAAAAATTAGGCAGCGAAGCAAATGTTCCCATTCCTGAAAAAGAAGAACCCAAAGGACAAGTTTACCTTTCAACTTACCTTCAAGTAAGTGAATTCTATGGAATGACAGGTATTATGATTGGAGTTACAGTTACAAACACAGTAAAAGATTATAGATACTTTGGTCCACCATACTTCAAAATCAGTCAACCACTTCATGGGACAGCAGATACATTTCAATTAATGGACGCAGTTACACCGGTTAGCTTTCCAAAGAGAATGGAATATGGCGAACAGTATCAAATCATGTATAATCTCAAACAGGGTTTTCTTGACCAAATGAAAGGTTTTGTAGGGCAAGAAGTTACCCTAACTGCTTTTGTTGGGACAACGGTTGGAGAAAAATTTAGCTCAAATCCTATGAATATTGACGACTTATTTAAGTTCAAAAATTAGAATGAAAAACTCTATTTCGACAGAAAGAAAAACGGCTTATAACAGCACATTTGCAATAGGCGGGGTTTCGTGCTCCGCAGACAGTTTAGTGGTAATAGAAAGTTTTGTGCTCCGCATGAACATTTGTGCTGAAAATCCCGCCCATCGCAAATCTGCAAACCGTTACCTGCAACCATTTTGGGACACTGCTAACTTGAAACTGACGAGCAATGAATAGACATTTTTTAAAACCTAAACGAACTGACATGACAGAAATCACAACCAGCCAACGCAATGAAGTTTTATTTTTTGCCACCGCACATTTTTTGTTTTTTAATTTTTTGGCAACCGCACAAGTGGCACATTTGCTTTTGCCGCAACGCTACAAGCCGACCCGAAGGCAAAAGCAAAAGAGCCACTTCTCCAACGCTTTAATTTCTACCTTTGACTGATAAGCAATAATTGAAAGCGATACCTGACATAGCGACACCGATTGTAAACGGAACTAAAAACCTGTTTCAGTTTCTTTGGCTACAAACCAAACAAGGTTGGTTGTTGCTTGGACTTTTGTTCTATTGCAAAAAAGTTTCGCTAAAATATTTTGAGAACATTCAACAAGACCTAATCAATGAAGTGCCTGCATATTTGTGTTGGGATGCAAAATATTTTTACAGGGCAACTATCAACGACATCAATGTAACCTTTGACAAAACTCCCTTACTCACATCAGACAAATACACAGGTAAGTTTGTGCTGACAGTTCACGGACTGTTCTCAAAAACAACGAAGGTACTTTCTTTAAAAGTGAAATCTTATGAGCAGACAAAAAAAATCAAAGAGGTAAACCCAAAATACAGCGAAAGGAAAACAGAAAAGTTTTTGGAGATTGAAGGAGCATTGATAAAAATTCCACGACCAAAAATTATGGCGAAGAAAACTCCAATAAAGACAAAGTTGCAAAAGTTATCTTTGAAAACTGAGAAGATTGTAAATAGCAACTTTGTTGAATCGTTAAAAGAGAATTCAACTTTTCATAATTATCACCAAGAATTTATAAACGAACAAAAAAAATAACAATGGAAAATAACTCTACACCCAAAGACCATTTGGCACATTCTCACTATGATAAACTTGCAATGCCTGGCGGCATTACAAGATTTCTTTGGCAATGTGCTGGTGCTGACAAAAACATTTTGGTTAACTGCACTTATGCAGACCATGTGAAGTATGCTTGTCTTGGCGGCATTGTATTGGCAACAGGCGTTATGGCTGCACTTGCAGGTGGCTATGCTTTTTACACCATCTTTCAACCAAAAGGAAGTGCAATTTCTAAAGACGGTATTGATGCCTTCACTGTAATTCTATCCTTGGTTTTCGGAATATTTTGGGGATTGATAATATTTAACCTTGACAGGTTTATCATTTCATCTACAGGAAAAGGGGACGGAACAGAAGCAATAACTGCAAGTGAATTTAAAAATGCAATTCCTCGTTTAGTTATGGGGGCTGTTATTGCCCTGACCATCTCAAAGCCGGTTGAGATACGAATGTTTCAATCAGAAATTAATAGCAAGCTACACGAAAAGCAGATGGAGCAACAGAGTGCGTATAAATTAAAGACAGATGCCATTTTTAATTCTGAAATTCAAAATAAAGAAAAGGAGATTGCAAAATTTGAAAGTGCTTTACAAGAAAAAATTGCAAGACATGCTGAACTTGAAAAACAGTATATTGAAGAAGCAAGAATTATAACTGTTGGACCAAGGGCATTGGCTGTTAAAGCTCAAATGGAAAGTGTTGAAAAGGAAATTAAAGATGTTCAAAATAATCCCGAATACCTTAGGTTGAAAAAAGAAAAAGATGAAATAGAAAAGAATAGAGAAAAGGCAATAAATGAAAGCCAAGCTTATTCAGATAATTTGGATGGCTTATTGGAAAGAATAAAAATCTCACATGAAATTGCTGGTTTTTGGATTTCGCTTTTTATCACTTTGCTTTTTATGTCAATTGAATTAGCACCAATCTTTTTCAAACTGATGATGATTAAAAGCCCTTATGATTACCTTGATGAAAACCACAAAGCAATAATTATTGCACGACACGGAGTTCAGAAGAAAGGACATTTGATTAACCAAACAAACTTAACTGATGGTAAAGGCAACTTGCTGAACAGAGCAGCAGAACTTGAATATGATGTTTACTTGTTAGCAGACAAATTGCTTGAAGAAAAAATCAAGTTGCTTGAATCAGAATTGAAAATTAAGCATCACATAATTGAGAAACACATTGACAAGAAAAAGTCAGACATTGATGCAAACCCTGACAAATACATTGAGCCTGAAGAAACAGAACAAAATCATAAAGCATAACCTTGAAAAAATATGGAGGAGTTTTTCTGGAAGTATGCATCATTTGACCCTAACTATGTTTATCAGTCAAGCGGCATAACCAAAAGGATTTTTGTTCTTACAGGTGTGGTTATGCTTACACTTGCAATATGCTCATTCGCTGCATACACTTATGTAGGTTATTTACTTTCTGACAATGTTCTTGAAGCAGCATTGGTTGGATTAATCTTTTCATTTTTCATTGTCAATTTTTACCGAATGGCATTGCTTACTTTCAGTTGGTTCAGTCATAAAGACCAAGCAATGCAAAAACCAAAATTCAACAGTTTGTTCATCAAGTTAGTGTTTATGACATTGAACATTTTGTTCTTTATTTATGCAATGGAGATTTTAATTTTCAAAGACACACTTGAACAATTCATAATTCAGGAAAATTTTATTGACGGATTGATTACACGATTGAAAGTTCTTACATCACACATGCCACTTTGCCACTTGCTTACTTTTTTTCTTTGGGTGTTTTTTATATGGCCACTTTTAGGAAGATATTTTGTAAAAAATTATGGCAGCGACTACGATGAAATAAAGGCAAAGCATGAATGTGGACTTATCAGAAATCATTTTGAAAGTTTTTTATCTGACTATAAACACACGATTAATAAAGCATCAGACGGAAAAGCAACAGGAATTATTTACGACATGATGATTGACCCACCGTTTGACACTCATTTAAAATCAAAAACAATTTCAACTGTTAGTGAAGAAGAACTTTTTACTTTTCTTGAAAGCAACTGATAAACCTTTTGATACCACAAGACAAAATATCGTTCATCAAAGGAACTTTCAGAGGAAAGTATAACGGCTCTTTGAATCAAAGGCAAGCCGCAGCTTCACTGCATAAAACTTATTTTGTTGACATACTTCCAAATTCAGTTGTTACGAGTGCAGAGTTTACAGACGATTATGCAGAGATTGCAAACAGCCGAGATTCTGTAAGGTTACCTTCACTCAATGAAGTGAATTTGTTTTTTGACAAAACAAAAATTGCTGATGCAATTAATTCAAAAGAGAATCTTTCAAATGTTGTAATCACCGACTACAAAATTGAAGATGTTGGAAAGGAAGGAATAAAAACTCACGGAGAACTTTCGGGAACATTTTACGGAACAATAAAACCACCTGACTACAAAGAGGAAAAGAAAGAAGTTGAAAAAATTATTCCACCTGTTGCACCAATAAGCAATGCAGTTGAAACACCAATAACTCCAACTGTCAGCGATGTTGCTTCAGAACCGCTTGCACCTGTTTCAAGAGGTTGGAGAATGGGTGGTTGCTTATCAAGATTGCTTCAACTTTTAGGTTTGCTTTTTTTGCTTTCTCTTTTATTACGACAATGCAATAGTTGTAATCCACCTTCACCATTGCCAACTCCAACACTTGATTCACTTTCGCAAGACCGCAAAGACACAATGCAATTTCAAAATTCAAATGCAACTATAACAGTGAATGATTGGGACAGACCTGACAATGACAGAATCACTGTTAAAGTGAACAATGAGGTGGTTGCAAACAACTTACTCATAACAGCAGCACCGCAATCAATTCAAATAAAAAATTTGCATCAAGGAAATAATTCACTTGAAATTATTCCAACAGCATTTGGTTTAGGAGATTGCACCGCAACAGTTGAAATAAGCGATTCAAAAAACACATTCCGTTTTGAGTGTGATATAAAGAAAGGTGAAACCGTAAAGAAAAATTTATTTGTAAAATAAAGTGCCGCAACAACTCTATTACATAAAAGCAGATTTCACAGCCGACTACTCAGGTAAAAAACTTGAGAAGGGAACTGACTTTTATAAGCGGACTTTCAAAACTGATTTTAGCAATGTTGTTTTAGAAAACCTTGAACCGCTAAAAGTTTTTCGCAAAAACGAATTGCGTTTAGGAAATGATTTTATTGACAACTTAAATCTGAATGATGTTTTAATAAAGCTTCCAACTAAAACAGAAGGACAAGAAACTTTTGTAAAGACAAATATCCGTGAAGGAATTTTACGCAATCCAGTAATAACGGAATCAGGTAAAGCAGGGAATACAACCTTAGGAAAGGTAACAGGAACTCTTTATGCAGTTGTAGAAAGGAAACTTCCCGACACGACTATTACAAGCACAGCCGAACACATACATACAACAACACCAACGAATGTTACAAGCACAGGAAATACAAGCAGCACAAACACTTCGTCAGGTGGTGGCAGCAGTTGGTGGAATACAAATTGGTTAAGCGGATGCTTTTCAAGTTTGCTTTGGATTTTGTTAGGACTGTTTTTGCTTTCGCTGTTTATGCACGGTGCACCGTGGCTTGTTTCATTGCTGAAAATTCTACTGATACTTTTCGGAATTTATTTACTGTTTGCATTTCTTGGAAGATTGTTGAGAGCATTGTCAGGAATTTTTGCTTTCATACTTGCTTTCATTTTAATTCTTTCTCTACTTTCATATTTATTCAGTCATTCAAACTGGCAAGAGCAAGACAGCAACAGAAAAAAAATTGTGCAAGAAGATGATAAGAGAGAACAATCAAATTTGCAAAACGATTCTTCACTTGTGAATAAAGATAATGCTGATTGCAAAAACAATCCTTTGCTTGCGATACATCACAGGCGTTGGGTTGATTTTGTTCCCGATAATTACGAAGGCAATTTGATGATGAGCCAATGCAATTACAACGCATCAAGACAAAACAGAGAAGGGTTTAATCCGCAAGGAAATAGTTCTATGGAGCAATTCAATCAAGTATATGCAACACTTGCGAACAATGACAAAAACAAAATGCAATTAGTTTATCACCTGTTTGACAGTTTGCGAATAGTAAACAAACTCAATGATTCAAAATTTGCTGACATGGTTGTAACTTGTGTGCAAGACATTCCTTACCGATTAGTTATTGATAATCCTTCTGACCTTGATGGAAGAATGTTGCAACTTTACAGAGAACAAGGAGCATTGGAGCATATTAAATTTGGAGTGCAAGCACCAGCAGAATTTATGTATAACTTGCAAGGCGATTGTGATACAAGGGCTTTGTTTTGTTTTACGGTTCTTGGCCATTACGGATATGATGCAGCCATATTGATTAGCGATTATTATTCTCATGCTATTTTAGGATTATCACTACCAACAACAGGCGATTGTCTTTCTTACAATGGAAAGCGATACTACACTTGGGAAACAACAGCAAAAGGTTTTCAACTTGGACAAATGGCTCCCGATTGCGGCAATATGAATTATTGGGATGTGATTCTTACAAACAATTAATGATTGATGAAACAGAAATTACTTAAAGAGATTTACAACACATTAGCCAAGGGCTATGACTGGCTGTATCATCAAGCTATTGACACAGGACATTGGGGAGATATTCGCAGCACAGCACTTTCATCAATTGCATTAGAACTTCGTGAACCAATAAATTCAAAGTGGCTTTCTACTTCACGAAATTGGTTGTTGGGTGAACAGACAAGTGTTAATGACACATACTTTCACTGGAATGAAGAAGTGTGGGATACAGCAATGGCAATTTTTTCCTTGAATCAATTGCACTTAAATCAGAAAGACCCACGGTATCAAAAAACAATTGACTGGATTGAAAATTTGTTCAACAAAACGAAAAGACAGAATTGGCATGACGAACCTTGGGAAACTTCTTGGGCTTTAATTGCAATTCTTGAAGGCAATAATTCACAAAAATATTTTCAAACAATAGTTAATTCGTTGGATTGGTTGTTATCATTTAAGAGCAGCAACGGAATGATAATAGCACCGCATTACACAGCTTACTACATAATGATTTTTTCAAAGTTGAATAATGCTGCAAGTCAATATAAATTTCAATTGGATGAAAAATATTCTAAAGCCGCAGATGAAGCAACATATTATTTAGTCAATGAAATAAAACCCGACATTCTTTGGAATGGTGAAGCATGGGCAAACGGGCAAATACTTTGGGCTTTGTGTTATGCAAAAAGATTTCCTGTAAGCAATGAAAATTTAATTGACACAGTTGTAAATTGGTTTGCTTTAAATCAGGAATCGGACAACGGAAATTGGGAAGATGAGGAAGATACAGCAAGTGCATTGATTGGGCTTTGTCATTTGCTAATGCGAATGGAAGAAATTGAAAACTATGATGAGTTACGAAGAAGATTAAGAGACAAATATGAAACACCCGATTTAAGAATTAAACCAAAATTTATTGAGCATCACAGCAACGGATATTACAGTGTAAATCTTAGTCCGTTCCTTTTAAGAGCAGCAATAATTATTTCAACTGTAATTTCTGGAATTTGGTTGATACTTGAATTTGGTGGTTACTTGTTAAAGCTATTTCAATAATGACTGATAACGCAGCGAAAATATTTAATGAGATGAAAGAGGAGTATGATATACTCCAAGACCTTTGGTATTCGTGGCTGTTTAGCAGGTTACATTTTCTCATTGCAAAAAATTCTATTGTTCCATTCCAACCCAAAAAAGTTTTAGATGTTGGTTGCGGAACAGGTTTTCAATCATTTCTTTTTGCAGCAATAGGTGCAGAAGTGTTTGGAGTTGACATTGCGTCTGACTTAATTGATGAAGCCAACAAAAAGAAAGAAACTTTTAATCCTTCATCACTTCAATTGTTCCCTTCTTACTTTTCTTTTGTTGACAGATACAACAAGAAAATTGAAAACACTTTATATGATTTGATAAAAAGCAATCAATATCAACCACCAAAGTTTTTTGTTGGCGATGCTCAAAAAATTGAATTTCCCGATTCAAGTTTTGACCATGTAAATTGTTGTGGAAGCACATTGAATTTTATTGATGATTACAATTCAGCATTAAGTGAAATCAGCAGAGTATTAAAACCAAACGGAACATTTTCAATTGAAGTTGATGCAAGATGGAACATGGATATTTTTTGGCCAGTGATTGACAATTTGCTTTTCGGTGCATTGAAATTTGAAATGACTTTTAAAGAATCATTCGCAAATATTTTTCAGCCAATTCACAAACACATAAAAATTGATTACCCATTTGGTGAATCAGAAAACCCAGTAATGATGAATCTTTGGTTGTTTACCAAAACAGGGATGAAAAGAGATTTACAAAAAGTTGGTTTGAGAACTGAAAACAATTACTCAATTCATAGTTTTACGAATCTAATTCCAAGCACATTTTTAGATTCATCAAAGCCAAGTAAATTATTAAAACGAACATTCAACATACTTTCAAAACTTGACGAAGCAAACGGATTAAACAAATTCCCTGGGTGCAGCTTGGTTTTGTTTGGATATAAACAATAACAATCAAAAAATAAAATATCATGGTTCAAAATCTAACATTCCTTGCACTAATTCAGTTAGTGTTGTCAATTTTTATCGGAGTATTTTTTATGTGGCTCACATACAAACTCTTTTTGAACAGGTTTAAAAAGAAATACGACCTGACAGAAATAAATGTAGCATTCGCAATTCTGCTTGCAGCGGTTTTGTTTTCTACTGGCTACATTCTTTCGGGAACGCTTTCACCCCTACTCAACACATTGCGAATAATCAGTCGCAACAATCCACAAGCAGGAAGTTTGTTGATTGATTCATTACGATATGTTGGCGAGTTTTTAGTAATCGGTTTTGTAGTGGCACTTTTGGTAAACTACATTTCAATAAACTTGTTCAATGCTTTCACACCAGAAAAAGACGAGTTAAAAGAAATCAGCGAAAACCAGTATCAGTATTCGTTGATACTTGCTGCAATTTTAATCGTAATGTCATTGTTTGCAAAAGAAGCATACACAGCATTACTTGATTCATTGGTTCCCTTGCCTGCGTTACCGAAAATATTTTGAGTAAGAATGAAAAGCCACCCACAAAAAAATACACTCTTGCAAGCCGCTACAAGCAACGCTGAAACCAAAGCTTGCAAGAGAGTATTTTTTTCTCCACCCCAAGAAAAATTAAAAAACAAAAAATTTCCCACCCTTCAAAAAAATAAAACTTCATTCCACCGCACAGTGCAAACTTTGACCGACATCGCCTTGAATGTAAATCGCCTTGAATTAAGTGTGTGCGGACTTTGGACTGAACCGCTACGGATGAACAGCATGGCAGCAGGTAACATGGTATTGGCGAATATGGCGGGTGACGTGCAAATATTGAGCTTTGTGCTTCTAATGAACAGTAGTGGTAGGTTGAACATTTGTGCTTCTAAACCGCCACATCGCCAATACCCGAACCGTCAGACTGTGCAAAAACCTTCCCGCCCTGTTTAAAGAAATTCAATCCAATTAAGGGGATTGCTGATTATCTTCAGAGGATAATCGGCTTCCCATGAAATACCTCACCGGATTTGATCGCAGGCAGGCCACGTTATTCCCGACGTGTATCGATGATTTGATCCCGGAAGATGCCGAGGTCAGGGTAATTGATCTGTTTGTGGATGCGCTCCCGCTTAAGGATTTGGGTTTTTTGGAAAAAGCGCCGGTGGAAGAAGGCCGGCCGATGTATCACCCGGCGGATCTGTTCAAATTGTATGTCTACGGATACCTGAACAGGATCCGAACCTCCCGGCTCCTGGCGCGTGAGTGCCAGCGGAACATTGAGCTGCTGTGGCTATTGAAAGGCCTGCAGCCCTGTTTTCGTACGATTGCCGGCTTTCGGTCAGACAACCCAAAACTGTTCCGCAATGCGTTTACCCACTTCGTCCGGCAGATCAACCGAAAGGGCCTGACCGGGAAAACGCTGGTGGCGCTCGATTCAAGCA
>Ga0268298_10006545_pt1 | contig 10546 bp, 10 predicted proteins | sample WWTPWeurt_MetaG_FD_194462 | JGI IMG/M metagenome (GOLD analysis project Ga0268298, IMG submission 194462) | Activated sludge microbial communities from WWTP in Nijmegen, Gelderland, Netherland - WWTP Weurt | ecosystem: Engineered > WWTP > Aerobic digester > Activated sludge | place... | reverse complement strand
GTATCCAGGCGCAAGTGAAACAGACCGTTGTCACGATGGGCGAAAGCCGCGAAAACGTGCAACTCGGCGTCACGCGCGCCGAACAGGCCGGGCGTTCGCTGGCGGAGATGCTGGCAAGCGTCCAGGGCATCTCGGCGCTGATGGCGCGCATCGCCACGCTGGCCGATGAGCAGCAGACGCTGATCGGCGACATCGCCGGTCGCGCCACCGGCATGGCCGTCAGCATCGACACGACCCTGGAACAGGCGATCGCCGGCGACCAATCCTGCCTCGACCTGACCACCCGTTCGTCATCCTTGCAGGATCGCATCGGTCGCTTCCGCGTCGCATGAACTCGGCCAAGCGCGCCGAGTTGTTCGCCCGCTTGGCCGCGGCCGACCCCGAGCCGGCCACGGAACTGAGCTACGCCACGCCCTACCAGTTGCTGGTGGCGGTGATTCTCTCCGCGCAAGCGACCGACAAAGGCGTCAATAGGGCTACCGGCCCCTTGTTTAAGGAAGCACCGACGCCCGAAGCCATGGTCGCCCTCGGCGAGGAAAAGCTTGCCGCCCACATCCAGAGCATCGGCCTGTACCGGACCAAGGCCATGAATGTCATGGGCATGACACGGCTGCTGCTGGAACGGCACGGCGGCGAAGTGCCCGGCGAGCGCACCGCGCTGGAAACGCTGCCTGGCGTCGGCCGCAAGACCGCCAACATCATCCTCAATGTCGTCTTCGGCGAACCGACCATCGCGGTCGACACCCACATTTTCCGCCTCGCCAACCGTACCGGGCTGGCGCCCGGCAAGAACGTCGAGGCCGTCGAGGCCAAGCTGCTCAAAGTCGTGCCGGATCAGTTTCGCCGACACGCCCACCACTGGCTGATCCTGCACGGCCGCCATGTCTGCAAGGCCCGCAAGCCCCAATGCTGGCGCTGCCTCATCACCGACCTGTGCGACTGCAAGGACAAGACGCCACCGCCATGAGGGACCACGATGTTCACGCCTAGCCGCGACGAGGTGCGTCGCTTTCTCGCCGAGGCCTGGCGGAAGCGGGTTGCCGGCCTGCCGGCGACGCCGCTGGAAACCATGGCCGCCGACGTCGCCGAACTGCATCCCGAGTACCACGCGCTGCTGGCCTCGGGCGAGCAGGCGCTCGCCCGGGAATGGACGCCGGAGCAAGGCGAGGCCAACCCCTTCCTGCACCTCTCGCTGCATCTCGCCATCGCGGAGCAGTTGTCGATCGACCAGCCGCCGGGCATCCGGGCGATCTGCGAGCAATTGACCCGTCGTCACGGCGACCGTCACGCGGCGCTGCACGACATCCTCGACTGTCTGGGCGAAACGGTCTGGCGTGCCAATCGCGATAACGCGCCGCCCGACGGTACCGCCTATCTCGACTGTCTCAAGCGCACGTTGTAGCCACTTATCGGCGTGCCGCGACGGCTGACTTTCACGCGCCGTGAACGGGTGGCGCGACCTTCAGTACTTCCTCGATGGTTGTGAGGCCCGCCGCGACTTTTTTTGCACCGGAGATCCGCAGCGGCTTCATGCCCTCGCGCGTCGCCTGTTCGCGCAGACGCGCCAGGTCGGTCTGGCCGGTCACCAGTTTCCGCAACTCGGGTGACATCAGCATGATCTCGTAGAGTCCCATGCGGCCCTGATAACCGGTCATCCGGCAGTCGAGACAGCCGACCGGCAGATAGAGGTTCTGCGGCTTGCCGGACTTCCACGGTGCGACCAGCACATTCCACGCCTCCTCGTCTTCCACCCGCAAGCCGCCCGCCTTCTTGCATTTCGGGCAGAGCGTGCGCACCAGGCGTTGCGCCATCACCCCGAGCAGCGTCGATTGCAGCAGATAGGCCGGTACGCCGAGATCGAGCAGGCGCGTCACCGCCGTCGGCGCGTCGTTGGTGTGGAGGGTCGACAGCACCAGATGGCCGGTCAGTGCCGCCTGAATGGCCATCTCCGCCGTCTCGAGATCGCGAATTTCGCCAACCATGATGATGTCGGGGTCCTGCCGCATCAGGGCGCGGATCCCCGACGCGAAGTTCATGCCGATGTCGGCCACCATCTGCACCTGATTGAACGTCGACTCGATCATCTCGATCGGGTCCTCGAGCGTGCAGACATTGACGTCCGGCGTCGCCAGTTCCTTGAGCGTCGAATAGAGCGTCGTCGTCTTGCCCGAGCCGGTCGGTCCCGTGACCAGGATGATGCCGTTGGGCTGGGCGGTCATCCGTCGCCAGCGCGTGGTGTCCTCGTCGGTGAAGCCGAGGTCCGCAAAGTCGCGCACCAGCACCTCCGGATCGAAGATGCGCATCACCAGCTTTTCGCCGAACGCCGTCGGCAGCGTGGACAAGCGCAACTCGACTTCTTGTCCGGACGGCATGCGTGTCTTGATGCGCCCGTCCTGCGGCCGGCGCTTCTCGACGACATCCATGCGACCGAGGATCTTGATGCGGCTGGTCATGGCGTTGAGCACCGGCATCGGGATCTGGTAAACCTGATGCAGCACGCCGTCGATACGGAAGCGGACGACGCCCATGTCGCGACGCGGCTCGACATGAATGTCGGACGCACGCTGTTCGAACGCATACTGCCAGAGCCAGTCGACAATCAGGACGACGTGCTGGTCATTGGCATCGAGGCTGCCCTTGGTCTTGCCCAACTCGACCAGTTGCTCGAAGTTTGAAATGCCGGAGGTCGTCACGTCGCCGCGGCCGAGCGCGCCCTTGACCGACTTGGCCAGGTTGTAGAACTCCACCTGGTAGCGCGCGATATCGTCGGGATTGGCGATCACCCGCCGGATGCGCTTGCGCAGGATGGGTTCCAGCTCCACCTCCCAGGCGCGCTGGAACGGCTCGGCGGTGGCCACCACCACCTCTTGCGGTCTCACCTCGACCGGCAGAATGCGAAAGCGCGTGGCATAGGCGTTCGACATCACCTCGGTGACGGCGGCGAAGTTGATCTTGAGCGGATCAATGTGGAAGTAATCGAGGCCGCTCCAGCGCGCCAGCCATTCGGTCAGCGTATCCAGGTCGAGCATGCGATGCGGCTCGGCGAGCGTTTTCCAGCGCTGCTCGGCGATCACCGCCAGCGGATGGATATCGCCGCGGAAATAGCGTCGCTCGCGCTTGAATTTCTCGGCGATGTCGACTTCCACCAGTCCGTCGGCCAGCAGGCCATCCACCACTTCGGCCAAGGCCAGTCGGCGATCCTGCGCAATCGCGTTTTCGGCTTTGCTCATAGTTCCGTCGCTCATGGCCATCCCAGTGGATAGATTCTAACCCCGTCGGCCGCGGGGGCCATGATCAGGGCATGTAGGCACCGCCGCTGACGCTGATCAGTTGGCCGGTGATGTAGCTGGATCGATTGGAGGCCAGGAACAGGGCGAGATGGGCGATGTCCTCGGGGCGTCCCAGGCGCGGCATCGGCAGGCCGCTCATGTTGAACAGGGTGCCATCCTGGCGGGCCCGCTCCATGTCCTCCGGCTTGCCCAGTTGCTCGAAGCCGAAGCGATGCCAGAAGCTGCCGCCGCCGACGTCCTCGGCCGCGTGCGGCACGATCCAGCCCGGACAGATGTTGTTCACCCGCACCCCCTGCTTCGCCCATTCCCAGGCCAGCGCCTTGGACAAGCTATTGACGAAGCCCTTGGTGGCGCCGTAATGGGCGACCCCGGCCGCCGCCTCGCCGAGCAGGGAAGAGTTGGACGAGATGTTGATGATGCTGCCGCTGCCGCGCGCCAGCATGTCGCCCGCCACCGCCTGGCAGCAATTCACCACGCCGTCGATGTTGAGCGCGATTTCCCAGCGCCGCGCCGCCTCGTCGAGGTCGGCGAAGGCCGAGGGATGATCGACGCCACCGGCGTTATTGACCAGCACGTCGACGGAGCCGAAGCACCGCCTGGCCTCGGCCAGCATGGCATCGACACTCGCCCGCTGGGTAACGTCCGTCGCCACCGCCATCACCTCGCCGGGCAGGCCTTGCGCGACGGCCTCGCCGGCCAGCTTCTCGCCGGTGGCCGCATCGCGCGACGCACTGACCACATTGCAGCCCTCCCGGGCAAACTCAAGTACCAGGCCGCGGCCAATGCCGCCGCTGCCGCCGGTGACGACGACCGTCTTGCCCGCCAACCCAAGATCCATGTTGTCTCCTCCTGTCCGTCAGACTTCGTCGGGCACCTTGTGGAACGACTGGTAGCGAGCGAAGATCGCTCGCTCCCGCGCAATTTGGTCGCGTTCGCCGAGGCTGTAGACGTTCTGGCCGAACTTGCCGCGCGGCTTGTGGGCGAGATAGTCGGCCACCGCCTGCCTGCCCTGGTCGGGGAATGCCATTGCCATCGCATCGTAGAGCCTGGAAATCGCATCGAGCGGATCTCGCATCAGGTCCGCGAACAGGAAATCATGCAGTTGCGCGCGCGGGATTTCGCCGGACTCGATCTGGTCGATCACCCTGTTGAGACTGGCCGCGTAGGCTTCCGGCGTCATCAACCGCTCGAACGAGGCGGCGTCGAACGGCTTGTCGCTGCGCATCCAGTAGAGCGTGCCGAGCAGATGGGCGACCGAGGCGCGCGCCTTGACGGGATCGCGATGGGCATAGACGACCCGCGCATCGGGGAAAACCTCGAACAGCACCGGCAGGCTCTCGATGTGCGAGGGCGACTTGAGCAGCCAGTGGCGGCGCGGGTTCTTCCATTGCAGCAGCTTGAGCATCCGCTTGTAGTAGGCATAGGGAACATGCAGGTCGGCCTGCATCAGCCACTGGTAGTAGCCGGGAATCTGGAACAGACCGGTCAGGTTGTCGGTGACGAAGGTGCAGTTCATCGCCACCTTGCACTCGTTGGGAATGGTCGCCCCCAGTTCATGCATCGCCAGGAAGGACGGCGCCACCCGGTGCCATTGGGTCAGCAGGTGGTGCGCCTTCGGAATACGCGGATCATCACGATAGGTCGCGGCCTCGGGCGGCGGGCAGGGAAACATGATTTCCCAATTGGCGGGCGCGCCGAACTGGCTGTCGCCCGACAGCAGTTCGAACAGGATGGACGTGCCGGAACGTGCCTGGCCGACGATGAATACCGGCGCATCCAGCACCTCATCCTCGATCTCGGGGTGGCGACGGTAAGCTTCCTCGATTGCCAGGCGCTCCCGCAGCCAGATCAGCAGGTCGCTGCGGGTCATCAGGCGGCCAAACAGGTTGAGTTCGGCCTCCTCGTTGATGGCCTTCACCAGTACCTCGAAAGGCTCGCGCCATTCGTCCTTGCCGAAATCGGCCAGGCCGGTGGTCGCCATCGCGGACTCGATGAGTTCGGTGGGCCGCAGCGGCACGAGGCTGGCGATGTCCATGCCCCGCCCTTCCTCGTTGACGCGCGCCAGCCAGTCGGGGCGTGCCGGCGGTGTCCAGGCGCCGGATTCCTGGGTGGTCATGCGCTTGCTCCCATCCACATCAAAAATTGCCGAAACGATTGATGACGCCCCGCCGCCGGGCAGCGATCTGTTCGCGCCGCTCATCGGCCGCGATGCGCCGAACACCGGCGGGCAGATGATCGAACAGCCGCGCCGCCTTGACCTGGCTGGCCTGCGGCACGGGGCAGTCGTCGGCCAGCATCCAACGGTAACAGACATAGCCCTCGGCATAGCCCGACGGATCGAGCCAATTCGGCAGGCCCGGATCGTCATGGGCGATCACGACGATCAATTCGCCGTCGTCCTCCAGCCGTGCATAGTGGCAGTTGGTGTTCGACAGGCGGTAGCGGTAGTCCATGCTGGTCCACCAAAAATTACCGAACTCGACGGCCCAATACTGGCAGCACGGCGGCCGCACGCGAATGATCAGGACTTCATCCCGGGGCACGGACCAATAGGCGACCATCGGCTCACCGCCCGGCGTGGCGTCGATGGCCCGGTCGGCCAGCTGCTTGTAGGAACGAAAAGTGTTGGGAATCGCCTGCCACATGTTGATCATGTAGATCCAGAACTCGATCGATTCCCTGACCCACTTGGCCGAGGCCAACAACTGCCGCGCGAGCGTCTCCGGCGCAGGCGGCATCGGCGGGCTCATGTCGCCGGTCAGGCGATCGATGCGCGCCTTCATCGGGCGCTCGTTCTCCCAGTCGGCGAAGAACTGGCGAAAGGTGACACGAAAAGTTTCCGGGGTCGTGCGCAGCCAGTTGCCGGCGTGGCCGTCCGGCGCCCGAGGGCCGACCATGAGTTCGAAGCGGCCGTCGCCATCCACTTTCAGGTCGTGGCCGAACAAGGTCTGCGCCACCTTGCCGCCCCAGGGGGTTTGCCCCCTTTCCACCGCAGTCACGGCGAAATAGCGCGCCGTGCCGCGATCGCCGACGATACGGTAGGTCTCGCTGCCGTCGATGGTCGCGCCGACGTACACCGCGTCGGTATTGTCGCCGCCCTGCTTGCGCACCGGATCGAAATAGTGGATCAGCTCTGGAAAGCGCGGATCGGCGTAGTCGTGCTGGAAATTGAGCGCCAGCGAGATATTGCGCGCCAGCACCTCGACGCCGGCGCTGCGATCGTTGACCTGCGCCGGCACGGAGGGTCCGAACGGAATGTCGCCGGCTTTCTTGAGTTCGTCGCAGAAGTTCGCCCACGCCTGGCGCAGCACGCCGTCGTGATCGGTCCGGTCGGTCATGCCGTTCCGCCTCTTAGACGCCCGGTGCGCCGGGCAGCGTGCGGTAGTAGTGCCCGACCACCATGCCGCCATCGACCGGGACTTCGGCGCCGCAGACGTAGGAGGCGGCATCGCTGGCCAGGAACAGGCTGACGCGGGCGATCTCCTCGGGCGCACCGATGCGCTGCAACGGCACGTCCGGATAGTGCTTGTCGATCGCCGAACGCGGCTGCTTGTCCGGATTGCTCATGAAGGTATCGACGCCGCCAGGATGCACAGAATTGACCCGTATACCCTTGTGACCGAGTTCCAGCGCCGCCACGCGCGTCAGTCCGCGCACGCCCCACTTGCTCGAGCAATAGGCGCCCAGTCCGTTGGCCCCGTGAATACCGTCCACCGAGGAGATGTTGACGATCGCCCCCTTGCCGCGGCCGATCATGTGGGGTGCGACCGCCCGGATGCCGAGGAAACCGCCGGTCAGATTGACGCTCAACACTTTCTCGAACTCGGCCTTGCTGGTATCGACCAGCGTCTTGAACAACAGGACGCCGGCATTGTTGATCAGGATGTCGATCTGCCCCCACTCGGCCACGGTGCCGGCCACCAGCGACGCCCAACTGCTTTCGTCGGTGACGTCGTGATGGCGATACGCGGCATTGGCGCCCAGTTGACGCGCCAGCTCGGTGCCCTCGCCATCCAGAATATCCGCGATCACGACCCTGGCGCCGGCTTCGACGAACAGGCGCGAGGTCGCCTCACCCATGCCGCGCGCACCACCGGTGACGATGGCCACTTTTCCGGTCAAATCTCCCATGACGACTCCTTGTGTTGGTGGAATTGCAATTGTATCGATCGGCATGACGACCAGATCACTGGTTCATCGCGACCGTCAATCCTGTTTCAAGGCCTGGACGACGTCAGCCCAGTGGCTCGGGTCGGGGCAGCGGTTGTGCGTAATGCTGACGCTGTCGGCAATGCCCGCCAGTCGCGCCCGCAGCTTGCCGGCGATCTCGCGGCGTTCGCCGACCACGGCGATTTCCGCGAGCATGTCGTCGCCGATCAGGCCGGTCATGTCGTCCCAGCGGCCCGCTTTCGACAGGCGATTGAGTTCACGATGCAGTTCTTCCCAACCATGGCAGGCCAGTGTGGGCAGATAGGCCGGCGTCGAGCCGTAGAACGCGAGTTGCTTGCGCGCCGCCAGCTTCGAGGCCGCGAAGGCTTCCGCGGTATCGGCGGTCACCACCAGGGTCGCGCACATGACTTCGATGTCCGTGCGCCGGCGCCCTGACTTCGCAAGGCCTTGCTCCAGGGCGGGCAGGGTGTTTTCCAGCAGCGACCGACGGCTGCTGAAGGGGTGGGCGATGAAGCCGTCGGCCACTTCGCCCGCCACCGCCGTCATCAGCGGCCCGAAGCCACCAGTGAAAATCGGCGGCGTACCATACGGATTCGGCCCGGGATTGAAGGCTGGAATCATGATGGTATGCGTATAGAACCGGCCCTTGAAATCAAGGGGCGCCTTGCCCTCCCAACAATTCCAGATCGCCTTGATCGCCAGGACGATTTCCCTCATCCGCTCCGCCGGGTGCGACCAGACGCTGCTGAATCGCTTCTCGATGTGAGGCTTGACCTGAGAACCAAGGCCGAGCACGAAGCGGCCGCCGCTGATCGACTGCATGTCGTAGCCCTGGTTGGCCAGGTTCATCGGATTGCGCGCGAAGGCGATGGCGATGCCGGTGCCCAGCCGCAGCGTCGAGGTGTGCTCGGCCGCCACCGCCAGCGGCAGAAATGGATCGTGCTTGGCCTCGAAGGAAAAGCCGCCGTCGTAACCGATATCTTCCAGTTCCTTGTAGATGGTGCGGGCCTTGCGGGGATCTTCCAGGGGAGCGGTGGTGTAAACCTTCATGCCGTTGCGTCCTTTGAGATGAGAGAAGCGAGAAACCCATCGACATACCCGGCCTGTCTCGAACCACGCAGCGGCACAACCCAACCGTCAGGTCAACGAATGCATCGGGACGATGATCCTATCAATCTCACTGACCGTGGTCAATGACAATTTTTTATATATGGGCGCGCTCATCAAGCCCCGAGGAGTACCCCTCTCGTGCGGCGGGCACCTAGGGTGCCGCCAACGGGATGGTCAAGCTGTCAGCGCGTCGGACAACAGATTCGCCAACAAGGCGATCCGCGGACGGCTGGTATCGAGCGATGAAACCGGATTGAGCAGAAACCCGAAGAAGCTCAGACGCAAGGTATCGGCGAGTTTGGTCGCATCGATGCCCTTGCGCAGAACGCCTTGCTGTTGCAGGTGCCTGATTTGTCGCGTCAGCGCGTTGCCGAACGCGGTGTGTTGCACACTCAGGCGCTGTGTCCCCCCCTGGCGGACGATAGCCAGGTTGATCAGGCGAACCAACTCGAGATCGCCGATCGCCTGATGTTCGGATAGCACGATATCGATCAGTTGCCCGAGGAAAGCCTTAGCATCTGGGACATCGGCCAGTTCGCGCTCGATGCGTTCCGCCATGGCCTTGGACAGGCGCCGCTGTCGTTCCAGCAGTACATGATCCTTGGTCGGAAAATGGAAAAAGAACGTCCCCTTGGCAACCCTGGCCAGACGGCAGATTTCGCTCACTCGCGCGGCATCCACCCCCACGCGATGGAATTCGGCCAGCGCCGTCTCATAAAGCCGCTCGAAGGTTTCCTGGCGCTGCAGATCGCGAAGCGTTGGACTGTTTTCGGTCATCGGGGGATTTCCAGGCAAGGCACGGCGCAAGCGGACATGATTCGGGCGAGAATTCTAACTTCCAATGTTCCCCGGAGTGACTGACTTTCGCCCCTCGGGGCTCCTGCGCCGGAACCTGACCGACGTCGGCTCATGCGCAATTCACGCTTGAACGCTGCTGGTACATTAGCGCCATGCGTCGCCCACGCGATCGCCAGAACAGGAGACTGTCATGAGTTTGACCCTGACCGGATTCGACAACAAAGTCGCGGTGGTGACGGGTGCCGGCCGCATGCGCAGCATTGGCCGCCCCATCGCCCTAACCCTTGCCAAGGCGGGTTGCGACGTGGTGCTGACCGGCACCGGCCGGTCGCCCGAGCGCTATCCCGACGAAGAAAAAGCCGCCGGCTGGCGGGACATTGAATCCGTCGCCGCCGAAATCCGCGCCCTGGGCCATCGCGCGCTGCCGGTAATCTCGAATGTCGCCGATGCCGAAGCGGTCGACCTGCTGGCGACGCGAGTGGTGGCCGAGATGGGCCGCGTGGACTTTGTCGTCAATAACGCCGGCTCGACCCGCGGCCGTGACCGGCAGCCGGTAGCAACCCTGCCGGTCGCGGAATGGCGGCGCGTCATCGACACCAATCTCAATGGCAGTTTCTACATGTGCCAGGCCTTCGCCCGCCGCATGATCGAGGCCAAGCGCGGCGGCGCCATCATCAACATCTCGACACTCGGTGCCCGCCTGCTCGCGGCCGGCACGGCGGCATACGCCAGTTCCAAGCTGGCCATCAACGGCCTGACGACCATACTCTCGGGCGAACTGGGGCAATACGGTATCCGCGTCAACGGTGTCTGCCCGGGGCTGATCGACACCAGCCGCCTCGACGACATGCGCCAGGGGCCGATGTGGGAGCAACTGATCAAGACCTTCATCCCCCTCGGCCGCGCCGGCACCGGCGACGACATCGCCTACATGGTGGCATTCCTGTGCAGCGACCAGGGCGCCTGGATCAGCGGTCAGAACATCTTCGTCGACGGCGGTTACACCAGCGTGCCCTTGATGACGGGGCAATAACCGCCGCCACCACCCGCCCGCGCCATCAGGGCAGGATGCCGGCCGCCCGGCGCGGTGCGAACGGGCCGGGATGACGGCCCGCCGTCAGTTCCAGCCCCGCTAGCAAGGCGTTGCGCAACTCGCGCGGATCGATCACGTCGTCATA
>Ga0268298_10006544_pt1 | contig 10547 bp, 11 predicted proteins | sample WWTPWeurt_MetaG_FD_194462 | JGI IMG/M metagenome (GOLD analysis project Ga0268298, IMG submission 194462) | Activated sludge microbial communities from WWTP in Nijmegen, Gelderland, Netherland - WWTP Weurt | ecosystem: Engineered > WWTP > Aerobic digester > Activated sludge | place... | reverse complement strand
TCAATCAAGTTACACCACGCAGATTGAGCATACTTGAAAGTCAAGGTTTTTATTTATCAAAGTTGCATGTGCTAACAATAAAGAAATGGTTCGGCAGGTATTATTTTCTAGTGTTTAGTCGTTCCAAGAATGAAGGTATCGGTTATTACACAGAGAATTATAGCGATGAACCGCTACGCCGCCGAACACCACATGCACTTGACGGTAGGGATTCTGCGCCATCTTTAGCAGTTTCCTCGCCCGAAGTTTTATCCCCTTTACAAGCGGTATCTAGTCCCGCCCTACCGCAAGTAATGTAATCCGTTAGTTGCCATCTTGCATAACAAGGAGTCTAAATGTCAGAAAAAATTTTGGTAATCAGCAAGGCAGAGCCAATAGCAGACCAGCAAATTGATGACGTGAAAATTGTCATCACTGGTTGCCCGCCAAACTTCGCAGACCTGAAAGAACAAGGTTTGTTTTACGATAATGACGCCGAAGATTTGGCAGAGAAACTTATCAACTCATTGCCAGGCGGAACGCTTGACCGCCTTACAGCAAAGTTGCTCATGCACAAGGCAAGTCTTTTTCGCGTGCTTGGCAACTAAGTTAGGCGGCATCTTCCAGAAGGAGATAAATGATTTACGTTTACGGTTTTTTCTATCGGCTCATCATGAAAATCGCTCATCATTACAATTGGCATTATATGCAACCATGCTATCCTGATGGCGATGTTATGTTGTGGTGTCATTGGTGCGGTGTTCGCGTGGTTGTCAAGCGTGCCGCCGAACACTTAGGTGGCTTTCTTGCAAGAGACATACAGGGGTAACCATGCCCTGCTATCGCAAGCGTTTGTACGCCCGTTCGACGGCAAGACGGTCACTTTTACAAGGAGAAAACAAAATGCCTCCCCATCATCATTGGTGTAAATCGTGTGGCTCTCGCTCGTTCACCGTTCTATCTGTAAAGGATACCGTCAAAATGAAATGTGATGGTTGTGGAAAGGTGTCGTATAAATCTGGTCGGTATGCGTTCCGTGCGGCTCGCGCTCGCGGGGTAAGCAGGCCAACACAGTATGCACCCCGACCAGAAACGGGCGCGGCAAAATCTGATAACGAATCCAAGTCCCCCGTTTCTGGCGGGTGATACAGCCGTTAGCCCGCACTTTCGTAAAGGAGTTTTATGTTCGATTTTCCAAAAACAACAGGTGAAATCTTGGCAAGTTGGCAACAGCCCACATGGGTTATTCCGCAATGGGCTTTGTCGCCAAAGAAGCATGACCCGCGCAAGAATGAAAGGAAAATAAATATGCCAACGTTGTCATTTGAAATTGATAATAAAGTTGACGCTGAAACTTTGTTATCTGTTTATTCAATCCTAAATTACGAGTTTGATTTTCAGGAAGATATGATTGATACGATAACGTATATCATGGATTGTATGCAAGATAATCAAGGATGCAGCGACAACATGAAGGAAGCCATAAAAAGGCTTCGGATATTTTAGAAGCCGCCAATAAGGTGGGGTAAAAATGGATGTATAATATGTAAGCAACATACGCCCGACAGAACGCGAGAGCGCGGGGCAGACCTGAAAAGGTTTGCCCCGCGCTTTTTGTTTGGGCGATACCCAACAGAAAAAAAAGAGGAACACATGGAACAACTACTTAAAGACTTTGCCCTTGCGATCAGCCCGGCCCTTCAGGTCTTATTGGAAGCCCTGTTTACTTTGCTTGCGACACAGGCAGCGGCCTACATCTATGGCAAGATCAAGCAGCAACGAGCGCAGATGTCAGATCAGGAGCGATACCTGGCCGACTTCATCGTTGGGCAGGCCGCCCGCGCAGCCGAGCAGTTATACAAGGATGGCAAGGGAGCGGAGAAGAAAGCCTACGCCCTGGCCGCAGCGGAGAAGGCGCTTGCAAAATATGGCGTAACCCTTGACCTGGATATTGTGGAGGCGAAACTTGAAGCCGCAGTCTATGACCAGTTCAAACATTACCCGGAACTCGACATCCCGCGTGGGTAATCCCCGGCCCAGCCAGCGATGGACAGAGCCTACGAAGTTATATCAATTGTGATAGCGTCCCTTGCCTCTCCCTTGATTTTAGAAATTGCGCGTAATGTATTTTCGCGCAAAGCGAAGGCCGAGGAAAAACGGGACGCGAAACTTGACGCACTTGCAAAGCGAATAGACGAACTGAAGGAAAGCAATATTCAACAGGCTATCCGCCTTGCCGCGCAGGACGAACGCATACTGATCCAATCCCAACAAATTGCAGACGCCGCACAGAAGAATGTAATCTTGAACGACCAGGTAAAGACACAGGCGCAGCAGATCATCTTTTTGAATGCAGAGTTGCAGGAGAAGGAGCGCCGGATCAAGGCGCAAGATGGTCTTATCCATGAGTTACGCGAAACCCTGGACAGACTGACCGAGAAAGAACATGCCCGCGAATAAACCTGCTAACAAGAAGAAATCAGGGAAGTGGAAACCCGGAGAGAGCGGCAACCCGGCAGGCAGACCAAAGGATGGCGAGTCATGGGCCGCAGTAATCCGCGAAGTATCCAACATGACCACCGAAGAAATCCTGAAGATGGTCGGAGAACAGAACGACTTGGGAAAAGCGTTGAAGCAAATGCCCAAGAATGTGCAGATGAAGTACTTAGTTACCGCCCGCGTCATGGCGGCAATGATGTTTGAACCAACCGCCGGATTATGGAATGGCTTGATGGATAGAGCGGAGGGTAAAGTACCCCAGCAGATTGACGTAAAGACCCCGCCCCTTTTGGTATTCAATAAACCTGATGACCCAACAAACCCCAGCGACGCTTGACATAGATAAGGACCTGCTACGGTTTACGCCCAAGCAGATTATCGCTACGCAGACAGCGGACGCGCACCAGTTCACATTGTTTGGAGGCAGCCGAGGCCCCGGTAAATCGTATTGGTTGCGATGGTATCCAGTCCGCAAACTGCTAGAGTATGCGACTCACGGCTTGCGTGGTGTACGTTGGGGATTATTTTGCGAGGATTACCCAGCCTTGAAGGATAGGCAGATCAGCAAAATATCGGTAGAGTTTCCCGAATGGTTGGGAGTGCTGAAGGATAGCAAAGAACACGGACTAGCCTATCACCTGGCCGAAGAATACGGAGGCGGGATCATTGCCTTACGTAACCTTGACGACCCAAGCAAATATATGTCGGCAGAGTTTGGCGGTATCAGCGTGGATGAACTGACCAAGAACACGGTGGACACATTCAACTTGTTGCGCGGATCCTTGCGATGGCCGGGGATACCGAAGCCAAGATTTACAGGAGCAACCAACCCTGGCGGGATCGGGCACGCATGGGTAAAGGATTACTTCATCGACAAGATATTCCCATCCGAGTTGCGCCCGCTCTATGATGAATTCGGTTTTGTGCCAGCATTGCCCGACGATAACCCACACCTTGACACCGCGTACTGGCAGATGTTGGAAACCCTACCGCCCAACCTTGCGAAAGCGTGGAGGCATGGCGACTGGTCCATATTTGCCGGGCAGGTATTCAAAGAGTTCAGCCACGAGAAACACGTATGCAAATATGGCGACGTGCCCAACGAAGGCGTGAATATCCGAGGCGTGGATTGGGGATATACAAACCCCTTTGCCTGTCTTTGGGGCAGAAAAGAACTGGACACAGGCAGGATATGGATATACCGCGAAGCCTATACCAGAGGATTGACCGACAGGCAGCAGGCGCAAATGATAAAGGACATGACCCCGCCCGATGAAAAGATAGCCATGACCTTTGCAGACCCCGCCATGTGGACCAAGAAGAACGCCGGAAATATTGTGACAGATACCGCGAAGGAATACGGAACGATTGGAGTACCCTTATCGCGTGCCGATAACAGCCGGGTAAATGGAGTGAGAAAGATACACCGATTACTTGGCAACCTACCAGACGGACGCCCCGGATTGATGATAGCCGAGGAATGCCAGAACCTTATCAAGCAGTTACAGAACCTTGCAGCCAGCGGCAAAGACCCGGAGGACGTGGACACAGACCAGGAAGATCATTGTTTCGACGCCCTGAAATATTTGTTATCCAACGTGAAAGACGGAACGAACGAGAAGCCAGCACTACGGTTTACCCACCCGCTTGAAGGCGTGAAAGGATTGTAAATGGCAGACACAAACATACCCACCGACGAAAAGGTACAGGAAATACTTACCCGCGCCCGGAACCTTGAAGCCTTGCACGGAGAGCGCACCCGGCTATTCGGAAGATACCGTGAAATGTTTTTCATGGATAACATCGAACGCCCGAAGAATAGCAGCGTGGACCGCAACGACTGGAAACTTACCGCCGACCCCAGCGCCCGCAATGAGGTAGTGGGATTGAAAAGGTTGCTAGATACCAGCGACTTGCATGTAAAGGTATTGGAGGGCAGCAAGACCAGCCGCAACAGCGACAAGATAGAACGCGCATTGGTGCGAATGCTTGACGCTTCAGGCGATGGACGAAACGCACGGGTTGAGAGTGACGCCATGCTTGCAGCCGTACTATATGGCCCGGTGACATTATCCGCCGACAGCGTAAAGGACCTACTCACGCTTGACCTACCCGACTACAAGAAGCGCCATCTTCAGAAGCAGCAGAAGCGCACGCCGTTTATTATCCGGGCGATCAACCCGGAGGAAAGTTACAGCGAACGGGATGAAGGCTTGATGACACTTCACCTATGGAAGTATAAATTACCGGGATACCAGGTTACATCACGATATGGGAAAGAGGCGAAGGCGGACCTTGAATACGAATGCTTTGACATCTTCACGCCGGAATATCACGTAGTGGAAATCAAGGGGTTGGGAGTGGTGTTCGCAAAGGCGCACGGGTTGGGATGTATCCCCATCGTCTCATCCTACGCGGGCGGATCGGAACTGTTTCACAAGCCGGAAGAACAGATACAGAGTTACCTATACGCCAAAGCCAAGAGCGAACTCGACAAACGCGGGAACTCCCTGCTTACCGCAATCTTTACGAATATCCACATGCGCGGCTTGTTGGGACCATTGGTTGCAGTTGACCCGGACACATCCCCCGATAAGATCGTAGTGGATTACACAGGTGGTATTCGTGTGATGCGGGCGAAGGCCACCCCGATTGATGACAAGGTAATTGACCCGGAACTGATACAGGCCAAGCAGTTACTTGACGACCTATCCGGGGAAAGCACCATCTACAAGCAGACACTTGGGCAGAACGTAAACGCCGGAACATTCAGCAGCCTTGCCATGTTATCCAGCGCCGGAAAGTTGCCGATGGTGGACGCGCAGCGGGCCTTGCAAAACGCATTCAAGGACATCTTCTTGCACATCCTGTACCGGATCAAGGAGGAAGGGATCGAGAATGAACTTATCCAACCCGCAGAAATCCCCGCCGAGGTTGACATGGAGGTTACGTTTGAACCGAAGTTACCGCAGGATAATTTGAGGAACGCGCAGGTAGCAGCCAGCATAGGGCAGTACGTATCCCAGGAATGGATACATACCAACTTGTTACAGGTCAACGACAGCGCAGCCATGCAGAAGCAGGTGGCAAAGGAACAGATATACACAGCCATCTTGCAAGGCGTGGTACAGAACCCCCAATTTATGCAGGGCATTATGACGCAGATCATAGGCCAGCCGCAGCAGCCACAACAACAACCGCAGCCAGGGCAAATGCCACAGGGACAACCGGAGCAGATGCAGCCCCCGCCGGATATGGGAAACGGAATGCCGCCTGAAATGATGGGGCAAATGCAGGCGCAGGGGCAGCCGAACATGGAACAAATGCCGCAGACCGACGCGATGATACCGCCGCAGGAAAGGATGTAGCCTATGACAAACGCCGGATACACAAACGATTTACGAGACGCGATCCTTGAAGCGCAGGCAGAGGTATCAGAACTGGTACGCGAGGTTGTTGCTGAAATAGTTATGCCGCAGATCAAACGGCAGGCCCGCGCCATGTGGAGCCAGATACCCGACGAGATTAAGGAACAGTTCAAGGCAGAGAAGCCGGAACTTTATGCAGAAATGGTTCAGGAATTCGATGAAACAAAGACACGCAATTTTGTACGTCCTACTACTGGCAGTCGTCAGTATCCTACTTATGGAGGCAGCAATGGCAATTCGACAAACACCCCTTGAAGATCAGAGAACCGGAAACTACCGTTCGTCTCAAAGCCCGGTCCGCACCAGCCCGCCCGCATGGTTGAGTAAGCCAGTGAAGAAAGACAAGGGCGAGGAGGATAACTTCAACACGAACAATAACAACCCCTTTGCCGGGGCGAAGATCGGATCAGGCGCAACAGAAAACGCCAGCCGATTTAATCAACGCCCTGTTTCAAGGGAGTACAGCAGAGGCCCGGTACGCACGCCTAACAGCCGCTTCGATACCACGGCAGGAACGGGAGTAACAGCGCAACCCCCGGCATGGTTGCAGCCCATTCAAGGCGGACGATACAGCCCCGGCGGACCATTCACAACGGGAGCAAAAGAAAGCAAGCCCAAGAAGATGACCCCTGAAGAAGCCTACGCCGCAGCGCAGGGTATTCAGAACCCCGGTTCATTCATGGGGCAGAACGACCCGCACCATCTTTTCAACCCGTACATTGACCGCTACCAGATGACCGGGCCAAATACCCCGTGGTGGCCGACCGGAGCGCAAGCACCAGTAAACATCCCGACCCCGACAGCGCAGCCAGCAGCAGGCGGATACCCCTATTCATTCTCATCCCGCTATGGCGGCAATTGGGGCAGGGGCGGATATGGCGGCGGCGGCGGATATTCTTACAACTCATCCCCGGCCTGGTCAGACTACTACTTGAAACTGAACTCCTGGAACATCTAACATGCGCGACGAAAACGGAAAATGGATCAACCCCAATAAACTCTCCGGCAGGGAGAGGATGGATCGTTACCTTGAATCGCAAGGGTTACTGAACTATCAGACCAGAGGAATGTCGGCAGGCGATATACAGCAGCGGTATCAGAACGCGGGTGTACGCCTGGCAGATAATTCACAATGGGGCAGGCAGAACTATGGGGATAACTTTGAAAACCAGTTCCGTTATCCGCAGGTACAGGTATCCAATATCAACGGAGCCAGCGCCGACGCCGCCCGCATGACAGGGCTTGCCAACCTATATAGAGGCGGGGCGCAGGTCAACCCCGCCAATATCAAAGGGCCAGCGCAAGACCCGAACGCTCAGACCATGCTTGACCCAATGGGGCGACCTGTCACAATCAGCGGGCGGGCGCAGCAGGTGATCCAGAACCAAGCCACCCGCGCCCAGCAGCGGGCACAGGCGGACGCCAATAGTAAGTTCGTGATCGGAGCGACAACCGAGCAGGTACAGAAGGGTGAAGCGAACTGGACCGACATAAGCAGTTGGGACAGAAAGCAAATCCTTCAGGATCCAAATTTTTATAAAGGCGATATTGCCAAGTACAGCGCCGCCCAGCAGCAGCAGATACTGGCTGACCCGTCATTCAATTGGGACAATGTACCCAAGTGGCAGCGGACGTTTTATCAGGCATCTTCCAACCCGGCAGGCATGGGCGCATTGCAGGGTTTGGTTATGGGAGCGGGCAACCCAGGAGGCGCACTTACAGGCGCAGCAATGGGTTGGGCCGCAACCGTTTTAGGATACGACCCAACTAAAGAATTTTGGAAACAAGGCAACGACAAGATAACATTCGATAAAGAACAAGCGATGGAGATCGGGCGAGGCGCATTCGGCTTTTTGAATTGGGCCGCAGAGAATGTTGAGAAGTCAGTCGGTTTTGGCATTCAGGCAATCGGAACATTCGCGAACAAGGAAACAGGTACGCTATCAGATTTATGGAAGAACCGCAAAGCCGCATTCGACGCCGGAGCAATTACCTATGATTTACTAGGCCCCTATGTAACAGACGTGCCGCGCATGTACGCAGAAGCAATTGAAAAGACAACGAAAGAAGGCATACCATTCAATGAGGCAGTTGCACAGGTATTAAATTCCCGTGATGGTCAAATTCTTCAGACTGTTATAGGTAGTAATATGCCAGTCGCGCAAGGACACGGCGATTTATTTACTGCATTAAATTGGGCAAAGAATGAGATCGACAAGGGAGCTAACTACCGAGAGATTATGACAGAGTTACAAACTGGGGTTGAAGCACAAATATCTGATATGGCGCTTCAGGGTATGGCCGACCCGCTAAACCTTACAGGAGAAGTGCAAGCTAAAGCCGGAGAGATTACCGCCCGCATTCAGGGCGACAAGATAGCAGAGGCAGCGTTCAAACAATCGCTTGCCGGAGATAAGCCCGGTTATCAAGACGCGAAGGCACGACTTCAGAACACGATCAACACGCCCGGAGAAGCAGCGAAGATTGACCCCAATTTCAAGATAGACGAAATGGGATGGATGACGCAGCGCATGAGCGGGCTTACCAAAGACGGACAGATCAAAGGCGGGATGTTCGAGAGCGCCGGGGGGTTGCTTGACAACAAGCCGCGAGAAAAGAACCTGAAGGGATTTATCCAAAGCCTGACCGATTACACCCCGGAGGCCCGCGCCCGCATTGGACAGGATATGCTTGTTGGCAATGTCGGCAAGATCATGGCGTCCTACTTCAACGGTACAGACGTGGAGGGATTCGGGAAATGGTGGAGGAGTTTTCAGCAGGGCGACATGACACAGGCAGCCGACCTATCCGCAGCCGTGATGAATGCCCCTGAATTTTATACGACACTCCCAGCCGCGAAAGGTTTTGACATTGACAGCCGCCTTGCCGCATGGCAGCAGACCGATAGCGCCCGACAGATGGTACGCAATATGGCGGACACATTAGGCGAGAACCCGGTTACATTTATCGAAAACATGGCGAAGCAGGGTACGGCAGAGCAGGACTTTATAAGACTGACCGAACGATTGAAGGCATTGAATACCCCCGAAGCAAAGGCCATGCTGAAGGATATAGCCGATGGCCGCCTGACCGTGGACATCCTGGCCGACAGTGTAAAGATGTTCAGCAAGGGCGACGTGGCTTTTCATCCGGGGCAATGGATGGCCGAGACACTAAACGGCATTCAGGAACACTACGACAATTGGGCAATCGACCACTTCAAACTGGAAGCCGAGAGCCGCAAGACATTATTCAGGGTTTCATCCGTACTGAAATCCATGCAGTCGGTTTTACTCTTGGGAGCGAACCCCGGATACATGATAAGCAACGTCCTACCTACTATGGTGACACGCGCCATAGATGGAGTTTGGGGATACATGACCCCGACCGCGATTGACGACTTCATGACTCGCATGGGCTTTGACATCGACAAGGGTTTCAGCCCGTCACGTTTGGAGGAAGGCGTTGGTCCGGGCGGACTGGTTGACCAGGCTAGAAGCGCAGGCGACCCGATCCGCAACGCAACACGCGGCAAGGGAATACTAACCAGCGTGGAAGATGCACTTGGAAAGATAGGGCGCAACATGCCCTTCAATAAATTATCCCGCGTGATGGAGGGATACGAGGGCAAGCAGGCTTACGCCATTGGTATCAAGAAATTCATGGGCGAGGGTTGGCGCAGGGGTAAAGGGTTCAAGACCGTACCCGCAGAACTGGCAGCCGAGTTATCCAAAGTGGCAGGTCCAAGAGCGGCGGACATTTTACACAGCGCGATTGAGGCGGGCTTGACCCAGCAGGAGATCAAGAATATCGTCAGCACCGCCAGCGGAAACATGCAGAGTCGCGCCCTGATACACGAAGCCGCACAGAGCATGAACGTAGAGACAAGTAAAGCCGCTTCGATGTTGGAACAGGCAGGGGTACTCGATGCGCTTGACAACGCCCTGAAGGGAGCCAACACAGAAGGCAGGATTGAACGCGCATTCAAACAGGCGAAGCAAACCGCAAAGCAGAAGTTAGATGAACAGGCAGTACGCGATAACACCGCCACCATTGAACACGTTGCCAACCGCTTACAGACCGAAGGCATGAAGGCGATTACGGATATTGTGCTGGACACCGAGAGCCAGGGGATTGAACAATGGTTGCAGCATTACGAGCGCATGGGCGAAGTTGCCGACGCGATGGACAGCATAGATAATGCCGATGTACGCAGCCGCCTATGGTCCTTGAAGTATTCGGAAAGCAGCGCCGAGTTCAGGCGATACAACGCGCAGAAGGCAGCAACCTACATGGGGGTACTGAAGGCGACCGGACTTGACAACAACCCAACCGGACGCGGATTACTTTCAACCATGGCAGAGACGGACCAGGCGCTTGACAATGCCTACCGTACCATGCGCCAGTTACGCGACGAACACTTTCAGAAATGGAACAGCGATTGGGATAACCCGCGCCGACAGGTGGAACGTAACCAGATAGATAAGCAGATCGAGAAGGTATGGGCGGACGCTACAAGGAAAGAGTTACAGAATAGCGCCAAGTTTGGTGAATTACTTGCAACGCAATACGAACAACTGTACGGGATCGAAGCGGGCGAGATGGCGCGGCAGGCATGGGAGCAGATTACAGCCTTCCGAA
>Ga0268298_10006543_pt1 | contig 10547 bp, 7 predicted proteins | sample WWTPWeurt_MetaG_FD_194462 | JGI IMG/M metagenome (GOLD analysis project Ga0268298, IMG submission 194462) | Activated sludge microbial communities from WWTP in Nijmegen, Gelderland, Netherland - WWTP Weurt | ecosystem: Engineered > WWTP > Aerobic digester > Activated sludge | place: Netherlands... | reverse complement strand
AAGGACAACCGCATCGCGAAGCTCGCCTGCGCGAACCGGGAGCTGCTCGAGGAGTTCGACAAGTATTGCCACACGGACGAAAACTCGAACCGCGTCGGCGAGTTCGCCATCGGCACCAACCTCGCCTGCACCCACATCATCGGCCACATCCTGCAGGACGAGAAACTCCCCGGCATCCACATCGCCTTCGGCCACCCGTATTCCGAGCACACCGGCCAGACCTGGAAAAGCACGACCCACATCGACTGCGTCGGCCGCCACTTCGACATCTGGCTCGACGACGAGCAGGTCATGGCGAAGGGGAAATTTTTGATCTGAGCCCCGGAAATCGCGGAAACACGGAGGGGTTGAAACGCTGAGTCCGATGTTTCCTCCGCTTCCGATTGCCTCTTTCCGTCAGTTTGCTTCCGTGGTTCCGCTCTTTCGCGTTTCCGCGATTTCCGTCCCATGATCCCCGCAATCCGCCAGCGCTATAACGCCGCGTTCACCGAAGCGCGCTACCAAGCGTTCATGGCGGAGTTGAACAAGTCCATGTATTGGCCGGTGGATTTCCGCGTGGCGGAATCACCGCTGTTTCTCGATGCGGACACCACGCGTGCGCTGGTCGCCGCGTCGAATGATATTGTCGGCCAGCTGGCGAAGCCGGCGTTCCGCACCCACGCCAAAACCGCGATCCCCGCCGGCCTCGAGGTGCCGAGGGAAGCCGAGTGGCCGCATTTCCTCGCCGTGGATTTTGCGCTGTGCCGCGACGCCTCGGGCCAGGTGCTGCCGCAACTGATCGAGCTGCAGGGCTTCCCGACCGTCACCTGCTGGCAGGCGCTGCTCGCCGCCGCTTACAGGAGGCACTTCCCGGAGATACCGGCCGATTTCACGCCTTACTTCGGCGGACTCGACGAAGAACACTATCTCGCCGACCTCCGCAGCGCCATCCTCGGCAATTGCCTGCCGGAAAACGTGGTTCTGCTCGAAATCACCCCCGACCAGCAGAAGACGCGCGTGGATTTTGCCTGCACCCACGCGATGCTCGGCATCAAGCCGCTCTGCGTCACCAAGGTCATCAAGCGCGGCAAGCAGCTCTTCTACGGCTCGGGCGGCCGCGAGGTTCGCATCGAGCGCATCTTCAACCGCGTCATCTTCGACGAGCTCCTGCGCAAGAATCCGCCGATGAAGTTCAGCTTCTTCGAGGACCTCGACGTGCAATGGGCCGGCCACCCCAACTGGTATTTCCGCATCAGCAAGCACACCCTGCCCTACCTCAAGAGCCCGTTCGTGCCCGACTGCCGCTTCGTCAGCGAGCTCGGCGGCAACATCCCGGCCGATCTGGAGAACTACGTGCTGAAGCCGCTCTACTCCTTCGCCGGCCTCGGCGTGGACATCGCCCCCACCCGCGAGAAGCTCGCCGCGGTCGAAAAACCCGGCGAGTGGCTGCTGCAGCGCAAGGTCGCCTACGCGCCGCTGATGGAGACGCCCGACGGCCCGGCCAAGGCCGAGGTGCGGCTCATCTACGCCGGCGACGGCGAGGCTATGCCGACGCTCGTCAACCAGCTCGTGCGCCTGACCAAGGGTGCGATGCATGGCGTGGATTTCAACAAGGGCCGCACCTGGGTCGGCGCCAGCGCGGGCTTCCACGCGCCGCTGTGAATGGAGGGACGTGTCTCGCCCACGCCCGCAGGCGCTTCTTCCGAAGCGCGGGGTCGGGTTCACGGTGCCAGACGCTGACTTGACGGCTAACCTCGTGCGGGCCGCCACTGTTCAGCGTGTCCTTTCAGGCGGCGGACCCAGCGCTTGAGGAAGGCCGCCTTGGCCTTGTCGGAGCGGAAGATGTCCGCCCGGTAGTTGCCCCGGTTCAAGACGTGATAGACCCCGGCCTCGGTTTCCATTCGCAGCGGTCGCGCCATGCCGGACTTTCCGCCGGCCGGCCGCCCGTGTCAACCCAAACCCCAAGGCCTGACCCTATTGATTGCTTCTTCACTTGGGCGCGATCGGCGGCTCACTTCCCGTCGGGCTCGCGGCGCGCGTTGGACTTCTCAAAGCTGACTCCGCTCTTGTGGTAGGCGGCTTCCTTCGCGATTGCACCAGCACGCGAACTCAAATGCCACATGCTCACAGCACAAAGGACGATCAGCAGCAAAGGCCGCAGGGGCATCGGCCACAGCTTACGCGGTTCGTCGGACAGCCAGATAAACTCAGCCGCGTAGCCCAGACAAAACCCGATGTTCAGGTAAGCGAAGATTTTCAGGAAGCCAAACAACACACCGGGATCATTGACCCGTGCTCCTGGGATGTCGTCGATGCCGACATTAAACGCATTCGAGATACCCCAGCCAAACGAGGCGGCCAGCAAAAGCAGGCCGTTAAAAACGATACGCCGTCGCTCCCAATATTTGGCCGCCTTGTTGCGATGAGCCGTTAGCATGGCAGTTCCTATTGGCGCTTAAGGAATGGTCTTCCTACGGGGCCAGAGTCGCACGAGGACGTTTCCGTCACTGGATAACGCGATGACCTGATCGTAAAGTCCTTCCCCATTCCCGTGATGTTGTGGAACCACCTCATGGTTCTAACATCAGCCTCATCTTGGCGGTTAGCTCTATCCATCGCGTTAAAATCGTATGGATCTTCCAGGTGGATTGTCCCGGTGGCTTCGTAGCCGCCTTTGCAGCACCCACACTTAACCGTTACTTCCACATACCAGAAAAAATGCCCAAACGTGCGCGGCGTGTTCGCATAGTCCGTGATGAGGTATTTGCCCGTAAAGGTTTCGCCACCGGATGAACATTTCGAAGCCAGATCACTATTAAAATCAGGGCGCAAGCGCATGGGGTCAGGCCTTGGGGTGTGGGGTTCATGATAGTTTCCGCTGCAAGGACAGGTCGGGTTGGCGCGTCCAGGCGCTGACCTTGCGGCTGACCTCGTGCAGGTTGCCCATGTGCATTGTCGTCGCCAGCCAGCGGTTGGTCGCCGTGGTGCGGACTTTCAGCTCGGCGGCGATCGCCAGCTTCCAGTCGGCTGATTTGCCGGCTGGGGCCAGCTCTGCCGGGCGGCGGCGCAATCTGCTGAGCAGGCGGTCCAGTTCCTCCTGCCACACCGCTTCGCGGGCTGCCTGCATGTCGGCGGCCAGGCGCCGACCTTGTCCGGTCAGGTTCCGGTTCTCCCGCACCATCGTTTTGGCAAACTCGCCGCCGCCAATCACCCAGCCTTTGGACATCTCGGCGAAACGCTGTTGCTTGCGGGCCGGTTCGTCCTCGGCCAGCCAGGCGAGGTAGGCGAGGTATTTGCTCCGGCCGGCGGGGGTGTCCGCGAGTTTCCCGGCGAGGGACACGCCTGTCCAAAACAGCGTGAAAGAAAGTGGAGCCGCGCTGATGGAGGGGCGATGGTTGCGGGTGATGAAAAACGAAACCACCGTCCACACCAGCGCGGCCGGCGCCCAGCCAAGATGCGCCAGCCTGTTCAGCCAAATCCTAAATCTGATTGATCGCCGGGAGTTCGACGCGGCCGTGACCCGCACCGGAGCCGAAAAGCGCAGCAAGGGCTTCAGTTGCTGGGATCAGTTCGTGGCGATGTGCTTCTGCCAGCTCGCCCAGGCCAAGTCGCTGCGGGAGATCACGCAGGGGCTGGCCAGTTGCGAAGGGCGGCTGCGCCATCTCGGACTGACGGAATCGCCGGCGCGCTCGACGTTGAGCTACGCCAACCAGGTGCGTCCGGCGGCGCTCTACGAGGAGGTGTTCCAGCAGGTGCTGGCCAGGTGCCACGCCACTTCGCCGGGGCACAAGTTCCGGTTCAAAAACAAGCTGCTGAGCCTGGACTCCACCGTGCTGGAGTTGTGCGCGAGCATGTTCGACTGGGCGCGGTTCCGGCAGACCAAGGGGGCGGTGAAGCTGCATCTGTTGCTCGATCACGACGGCTACCTGCCGGTGTTTGCACATGTCACCGAGGGGAAAGTGGCGGACATCACCGTGGCCCAGCAGCTGATCCTGCCCCCGGGCAGCATCGTGGCGATGGACCGGGGCTACAACGACTACCGGTTGTTCGAGGCCTGGACCGAGCAGCAGGTCGGCTTTGTGACCCGGCTCAAGGCCAACGCGGAATACTTCGTGATGGAGACGCTGGCCGAAGCGAGCAAAGGCGAGATCCGCCGGGACGAACGCATCGAGTTCCAGGTGATCACCGCTGGTCGCACCATCTGGCAAACCTACCGGCGCATCGAGGTGTGGCGGGAGGACAAGCAGGAGACGCTCGTGCTGCTAACCAACCTGTTGCAGCTCTCCGCCACCACCATCGCGGCCATCTACAAGGAGCGCTGGCAGATCGAGCTGTTCTTCAAGGCCCTCAAGCAGCACCTGCGGATCAAGACCTTCGTCGGCACCACGGCCAACGCCGTGCAGATCCAGATCTGGACGGCCCTCATCGCCATCCTGCTGCTCAAATACCTCCAGTTCAAATCCCGCTGCGCGTGGGCGCTCTCCCACCTGGTCGCCTTGCTGCGCTGGAATCTGTTCAGCTACCGCGACCTGTGGGCCTGGCTGGAGCATCCCCTCGCCACCCCGCCGCAGCTGCCGCCCGATCTCCAACTGAACCTCGAATTGGACAGCATCCCGGCTTCGACCTGAGACCACCCAACCATGTTTTCCGCCATGCCCGCCCGCAGAGGCACATCATCCCGCAATCAGCCTCTGGCAGCTCTGTTTTGGACAGCAGTGGGCGAGGGAGCGAATAGGGTCAGGCCTTGGGGTGTGTGGTTCATGACAGTTTCCGCTGCAAGGACAGATCGGGTTGCGCGTCCAGGCGCTGACCTTGCGGCCGACTTCGTGCAGGTTGTCCATGTGCATTGTCGCCGCAAGCCAGCAGTTGTCTGCCCGGTGGTTGCCCCGGTTCAATACGTGATAGACCCCGGCCTCGGATTCCATTCGCAGCGGTCGCGCCATGCCGGACTTTCCGCCGGCCGGCCGCCCGTGTCAACCCAAACCCCAAGGCCTGACCCTCTCAGTTTTGTCGAGACGACGCTTACGTTTGTCTCACCAACAGGTCTCACGGTTTTGGCCTGATTGTCTTTTGGGGATCGAATTCAAGGTTTCGACTGCCGGAAGGGTTCAGCCATGTTTTGATGCGCATCCAAGCCTTACCAGAGATCATTTGTATCTCAAAGCGTCCATAGTTCGAACCGGACCTCAAATAGAACTCACCTCCTTCGTATATTTCAGTCCATCTCGGGGGCTTGGGAGTGCTGTCATCCAAAGTCAAACTGGACTGATAATCGTCTGTTGGTGCCAGAAAGGGAAATTCCTCCGCTGACGATTGCAGCCCACCGTTCAAGACGGTCACACGCATTGACCATGGTCCTTGCTTCGGTTTTGGGTTGGCAAGAAGCTCGATCTGGAGTTTTGCACCAGCATCAATCGTGACTTCATTTGCAGCACCCACGGAGATCCTCAACTCCTGCTCACGATAGATTAGCGCATCAGCCTCTTGCTTCTTCCTTAGACGGAAAATCACCGGATTGCTCGGATCGGGTTGATGGAAGTTTTTGTCGGAGAATTCGGCGTATTCATAGCTGTAACGATTCAACCCGGAAGTGTAGTATCCCATTTTCTCCGCCGAGACATTCAGGCCGCGCCCCACCACGCCAGTGAGCGAAAACAGGCCGTCCGCATCACTTTGCACTCTCACCTGCGTCGTTCCATCTGAAGACAAATCTCCTCGGCTGAGTTTGATCATGGCCCCAGCAACCGGTAAGTTTTTTTCATCCACTACCTTGCCGTAAAACTCTATCTCCACTTTGCCCCGCCAGCCCGGATCAGTCTTGTCGCGCTGATTTAATGTCTTCCATCTCGGATCGCTGAATCCAATCGAACGGCCTCCCTCCCATCGCGGGTATTTCTCGGGCGGCAAGTTCAAGACTTTTGAGATGACCGGCGTCGAAGCTGGGGTCGCTGCGCTTTTACTGGGAGATTCCGGTGCAGCGCGCGCAGTCGTTGACGTCTTCCCCTCGGCTATCGGGGTGTCTGAGTATCTGGAAAGGAAGAACCACAACAAGCCGCCGATCACGAAGGCTAATAATACTGCGATCAGATTTTTCATTCTATGATATCAAAGAGGATTCTGTAAAAATCCTGTAGTTGCTGAATACTTCTGGTAAACTCACCACTATGGTCGGGGCGTGCATCTTGAAGGTCAGTGCCACTGCCCGGGCCGATATTCACGTTGAAGTTGACGATACCGCCCACTCCATCTTTTGCGCCCAGCGCTTTTGAGCGCGAGCGTGCAATAAACGCCATCGATTCATAAGGCGTCGTAACATGTCGATTATCGCCTGTAGCGCTAAAAAACAACCGCCCGCGTTCGGACACAGGCAAGCTCACAGAAGGATTGTATTGGTAAGAAAGCCCGGGAGCTAGGCCTGAAAAAAGATCCAGTCCGTCTGGCTTGTTTATCCGTTGATTGCCTTCCCATGCATCAAGCGGCCCAAAGAACAGGGCATAATCCTGTTCGTTATAGAAATTGTAAATCGTTGCCCCTCCCACATTGGGCACAAAGGCACGATAACCCAAAGCACTGAAATTGTCTGGAGTTGGCTTGGCGGCTTCATGCTCCCACATACGCTCATAGCCATTGATGCTGTCGGGTTCACTCTGCCCTCCACTTGTATCAAAGCATCCGGCAGGAATTGCTCCTTGAAGAAGGACGACGTTTGAGGCCGACATACCGAGCTGCAAAGCGGAACCGACTAGCGTGCAACCGAGGCTGTGGGCCGCCACGTTCACCGTGTAACCATTGGGAATATGGGGACTCGCCACGAAATCCCGCAGTCCCTTGCCCCAATTCCACGCGAGCCACTCGTTCAGGTTGTAGTGCGCAGGAATTTCTCCTGAAAAAGGCCCAACCAAAGTCTCCCACCTGAAAGAGGCCAAGCGGCCTTTGTAGCCTTGCCACCACAGCCGCTTGAACACGGTTTCCGCAACGCTCGTTGAGTAGGCGTAGGGCTCATTGGAGCCATTCACGAAAACGAGGACCTTTTGTTCCTCGTCGCTCGGCGGCTGAAATGTTGGTCGTCCGGGATAAGCTTCAAACCCCACTTGATCGGAATTATAAGGAGCAAGCAGACTGTCAAATGGCCGAGGCAAGCTTGTCGGTGTGGCCCGATATTGTTGATACATGGACTTAATGTTCCTCAGGTCGATCCACACACCCGGGCCCTCGCCGATAGAGTTGCCATTTTGGTCCAGCAGGACAACGACGAGTTGACCCAAGCCGATGCTATCGCCTTCAAAGAGCAGACATTTTTTTGCGCTGCCAGCATTCAGTCCTGCCCAGAACTCCGGCCCAAAGATAAATACGCCACTTGTATCCACCGTCACCCGATTGCTCGCATCCTTGATCGCATTCTTAAAATCGCCCGTAATTTGGGCTGATGCGGCCGTGCCAGTCGCATCCGTTACGTAGCTATCCGATCCGGTGGCATCAGCTGAGAGGTAAACATTGATGGCCGGGGCACCAGAATAACCCTCTTTCCATTTCAAACCAACTTTGATGGTGCCAGCGACAATGGCGTCCTGCAATCCGCCCAAATTGATATGCAGCCGGGCAAAATCTTCCAAGTCCCGGCGCGATCTGATGCCAAAAAATCGGTTGAATTCATGATCGTGGACATTGTTGATGAACTCTCCCTCCCCACGTGACTGATCCCCGTCATCGTCATCATTGACCCAGAACCGATACGGGTTGGCGTCAGAGGTGAGGTCGGCGTTGTCCTCGCCGGGGAGTTGGATCACGCTGTCGCGGTTGGCGTCCACGGCGAGTTGGCCGGTGAATTCGAGCAGCTCCACCGTCGCCGTGCCGTCGGCGGGACAGGACAGGGTGTGGCTCGGGCTTTTGGTGGCGCCGCTTTCGATGGGCCATTCCTGCAAGGCATAGGTTTTGGCCCCGCCGTCCGCCGGGGTGAAGACCTCGAACCAGCGGAGGGTGCCGGTGGTGCCGGCGGGGACGAGCAGGTGGTATTCCGCGCTGTCCTCGCTCGCGGCGGAGCGACTGATGGCCGGCGCGCCCGGCGCCCAGCCTCCGGTGGAGGTTTGGCCGGGCGGCACCGTATATACCGGATCCTGTGGTCGGGACAGGCGCATTTCCACGGCATTGGTGTAATGGCGCACTTGACCGTTGTCATCCAGATACGCCCAGCTCTCGGTCCAAGACAGGGCTGTTGCGGTGAGGCTGCCGCCATGGCGGTTGACCGCCGCAACCGAATCCGTGCGCACCCCGCCGAACCCGGCGATGCCCTCCCAGCTAAAGGGCAGACTGGTGTGATGGGAAAGGCCCGGGGGCAAATAAGTCCAGAATGTGCCGGCGCCATAGTAGCCATTAAATCCGCCGATCTGGTTATCGATCGTCCAGCTGGTGAGATCCGCGCCCAATTCCATCTCGATCCGATACAGGCCGTTGCCCTGTTTGGCGCCGGATTGGGTGAGTGACCATTCAAGCTTTCCAAAAGTGGGAAGCGCGCCAAGGAACGAGGTGACCCCGGGCCAGAAGGCAATCTCTGGCGGACCCGCCGCCGTGACGGTGGTGTAGCGCGCCAACCATGTGACCTGGTTGACTCCCTTGGAGTTGGGATCGGCCGGATCGGTGCCGAGGGCCAACTCCTGGCCGTCGTTGTAGCCGTCTCCATCGGAGTCGGCGACGGTGGGGGTCGCGCTGAACACATATTCGTCGCGATTGCTCAGTCCATCGCCATCGGCATCCGCGTTGGGATCCACTCCCGTGTGGCCGAAATGCCGCCTTTCCCAGCGGTCGGGCAGGCCGCTGCGGTCCAGGTCGTTCAGTTGGTTCCGGAGCAATAGATCATCCTCGACCGTCTCGCGTTCCTCCGCCGACAGGGCCCGGTTGTAGATCAACACCTCATGCACCGCGCCGGAGAACGCTCCGCCGGTCAGACCGCCCAGCGAAAGCCGGGCCGGCAATGCGGACAGGTCGGCCGCGACGCTGGCGGTGGCCTGCGGCTCGCCGTTCAGGAAACCGAGCTGGCTCGTGTTGCCTTTGAGCAGCGTCAAAAGCTGGGACTGATCGGCGATCGCCGTGATCGCGGCGGCGGCTCCTTGCGGGCTTTGATCGGCGGCGCGAGGCCAGACCAATGCATACTGGTTGGCATTGGGCCCGAGCTGCCGGAGGTCAAAGCCGCTGCTGGTTTCTGAGCCCAAGGCAATGAGCGAGGCGTTGTCCGCCTGGTCTGGGGCCGGCCGCAGGACGACAAACACCGTCAGGTCGGTGGCCCCGACCATGACATCCGCCGGGGACGCCGCCATGCGCTGGGCCCCGCTCAAGAACATGAACTGTTCGCCGGTGTCGCTGCTGTAGTTTTCGGGCTGGGCGGCCGCCTCCGTCTGGCGCAGATGCAGTCCATTGCCCGAAAGGTCGGTCCACAGGTTCACCTTGCCGGAACCGGGATCGCGGAAATATCCCGTGTCCGCCCGATACCAGGCCCGCAACCCGGCGACGACGGTCGGGGTATAGAGCCGCGGAACCAATCCTTGCTGGTAATAGCCGAGCAAATCCCGGTCCATGCTGTTGAACTGGTCACCCGGGCCGTAATCCAGCGTGCCGAAATACCTTGTTTCCCATGCGTCGGGCAGTCCGTCATTGTCCGTATCTGTGGCGCTGAAGGGCGGCGTGGTGGGATCGGTGCCTGCTTGGAACTCCTGCAGGTTGGTGCTCCCGTCGTTGTCCGCATCGCCTGCGGGGCTGTTGCCGATGAGCCCGAAATACTGCAGTTCCCAGGCATCGGGCAGGCCGTTGCGGTCGGTGTCACCGGGCGGGGCCGGGGCCTGGTGATTGACTGCGAGGGTCGTCGCTTGGGAGCCGCTGGTGGCTTGAAAGGTGGTCGTATTTTGGGCCAGCAAGGCGGCTCCGCCCAGCAACAGGGACAGCCCCGAAATGGCGTGGCGGTGCAGAATGGGCCGGCTCATGTCAGTTGCCCCCTCTCCGCACATAGACGGTCACAAGCCCGGCGGCATCGCTGAACACCGTCACCTCGGTGGCCGGCGGCCCGTCGGGTGTGGCCGAAAGTTGGTGCCCTCCGGTGGTGGCGGTGCACTTCACCGGCGCGTTCACCAAAGGCGTGTCGCTGGCATTGGTCACACGGATGCTCAGGCTGCCATTGGGGCCGAGCGCGCCGTCGGCGGCGACTTGCGACGTGAGGTTAGGCAGCACGCCATTGTAGAAATCCGCAGGATCGGTGCCAGCAGTGAACTCGGCAAGATTGCCGACCCCATCGCCGTCACTGTCGAGGGCTGCGTCGGTGCCCAAGAGCGGATCCAGGTTGTGGGACTTCTCCCAGCCGTCGGGCAGGCCGTCGGCGTCGGAATCGGCGTTCGTCGGATTGGTGCCGAGAGCGTGTTCCTGGGGGTCGCTCAGGCCGTCGCTGTCGGTGTCGGCGGCGTCGGGGCGGGTGCCGAGGAGGTATTCCTGGAGGTTGGTGAGGCCGTCGGCGTCGGGGTCGAGCGCGCGGTCGTTGAGGGCAATGTTGAGGCCGTGGGTGGCTTCCCATGCGTCGTCCAGGCCGT
>Ga0268298_10006542_pt1 | contig 10548 bp, 10 predicted proteins | sample WWTPWeurt_MetaG_FD_194462 | JGI IMG/M metagenome (GOLD analysis project Ga0268298, IMG submission 194462) | Activated sludge microbial communities from WWTP in Nijmegen, Gelderland, Netherland - WWTP Weurt | ecosystem: Engineered > WWTP > Aerobic digester > Activated sludge | place... | reverse complement strand
TCCCCCTTGCGCTTCTCTACGGTTGTCGTCACTCTCTCCGGTAGCCTCCTTTCAGGCTACAAGTCTTGGCCCATGCCGGGCACACTAGGTTGGGTTGCGTATTGCGCAACCCAACATTCATCGCCGGTGTTGTTTGGAATGTTGGGTTGACGGTGTCAACCCAACCTACGCAGCTTATCCAAATGATGGCGATTAAATGCTTTAAGCCATGTAGGGTCCGCTGTGCGGACCAAACGTTTCTTATAACATCACCGACTCCCGACACCAGCCAGCCCGTAAGTTGGGCTGACGAAGGAAGTAACCTAGGATGCAGTGACAAACGAACCGCATCAATCGAGGTATTCTCCATTCGTGATCGATGTGGTTCGCCGCGCTCATCACTTCCTACCAAGCTTGTGACTCATGCCTGGAGGCGATTCGGGCCTGGGCCGAAAAGGCTATAAATTCGTTCTTTTCTAGAGAACAATACCGATCAATATTCTCTTATTGTTCTCATTAAAAGAACAAAAAAACCGACTCACCCCCCCTGCCCCGGGATCGCGACATGATGGGGATCGGACAGCCGGAGCCTGAATGCGGTGATGCCAGGGAATCCGCACCCTTCGAGGTTGGTTCGGCAAAGCTGGACAGGATAGGTCGTCTCGTCCCTAAGGGTTGGCGCCCTGTCGGGTGATGCGGTATCGCACAGCAACTCCCTGATGGGCTCGGCGGCGCGCCCTTCATCCGAGTTCCCGCGCCTGATGACGGAAGTTGTCCAGTCGGCGAGGATCGATGCTCCCCTCCTCCACCGCCGCCTTGAGGGCACAGCCGGGTTCCTGGTGGTGGCGACAATCGGCGAACTGGCAGGTGCCGAGGAAAGGGCGAAATTCACGGTAGGCCCATTCGAGTTCCTGACGATCCATGGGCAGCAGGCGGAAACTACGCACCCCTGGCGAGTCGATGAGATGGCCGCCACACACCAATTGGTAGAGAAAGGCCGCGGCGGTGGTGTGGCGTCCGACCCGGGTGGCCTGGGACAGTTGGCCGATCTGGATCTCCAGATCGGGCAGCAGGGCCTTGATGAGGGAGGACTTGCCCACGCCCGATTGGCCCAGCAGGATGCTGGTCTGGGTTTCGAGCCAGGGGAGCAGCGGTGCCAAACCCTCGGTTTGGGTGGCACTGACCGCGATCAGCGGATAGCCGATGCGCCTGTAGGCGTCGAAGCGGTCGAGAAGTTCGCGACGCTGATCCGACGCCAGCAGATCCACCTTGTTGAGGGCGAGGATGGCGCCACAGCCGATGAGTTCCGCCGTCGCCAGGTACTGGTCGAGCAGATATTCGCTGGGCTCGGGTTGGGGGGCCAACACCAGAACCATCTGGGTGACATTGGCGGCAAGCGGCTTTTCCCGTCCGCTGTAGTCCGGTCTGGCGAGAACGCTATGGCGTTCGAGGAGCGCGGTGACCACGCCATCGCCGTCGGCGGTGGGCTGCCAGAGCACCCGATCCCCGCAGACGACATGGCCGAGGTTCTGGCGGAACAGGCAGTGATGGAAGCTTCCTGTTTCGAGATCGCAGATCGCCAGATTGGCGCCATGACGGGCGATCACCCGAGCGGATCGGGTCGGGGTCTCACCAAGGGTTTCAAGACGCTGTTCGACCTGGTGTTGCCACCGCTGGCGGCGGCGTTCCTGGATATGACGGATGCGCGCTTCCTGACGCTCCGTCAGATGCCGGCGGGGCATCTTTACTTGAAGCGGTAATACTCCTGATTGAGATAGGCGGTCGTGTTGTCGATCTCGTCATCGAACCACTTGAGTTCGAGATTGAGTTCGCAACGCCTGACCTGGGTCTTGAGCTGATCGAACGAATTGACCTTGCGGTCCGGGCGGGTATAAACCTCGGCGCCGTGACATTGGATGCAATGCTTATCCGCCAGCGCTTTGCCGGCGTTCGCATCCGCGGCGGAAGCCTCGATGCCGAGCAGGGACAGCAGGATTCCGGATATGAGGATAGCCTTCATGAGACAAATCTCCCGTGGTGGGTTTCGATGCGATGATAAGGGAGAAACATGGGGATGACCTGGGTCGCCGACAACGGTCCGGCCCTCTCTCAGCCTTCAGCCAGCCGGGTGATGCGGGCGATGCGCAAGGGGGCGGGGGGATGGGAATCATGAAACGCCGAATAGAGCGGGTCCGGGGTAAGGGTACTGGCGTTGTCTCGATAGAGTTTGACCAGGGCGGAGATCAGGGCGGTAGCGCCGCTATGGGCGACGGCATAGGCGTCGGCCTGGTACTCGTGACGGCGCATGATCAGACTCCCCAAGGGCTGGAAGAAGAGGCCGAACACCGGCACGGTGATGAGGAAGAGTAGCAAGGCCCCGGCGGCGGAGGGCTGGCTCAGGCCCAATCCGCTGAAGAACCAGGGTTGCTGCTGTAACCAGCCAAGCAGGGCGAGTCCGCCCAGGGACAGCAACGCTGTGCTGATCAACCGCTTGCGTACATGATGCAGGCGGAAGTGGCCGAGTTCGTGGGCGAGCACCGCCTCCACCTCTTCGATGCTGAGCCCGCCGAGCAGGGTATCGAAGAAAACGATGCGCTTGTTGCGTCCCAGTCCGGTGAAATAGGCGTTGCCGTGGGCGGAGCGGCGGGAGCCATCCATGACGAAGATCCCCCGGCTGTTGAAACCGCAACGCTCCAGTAGTCGCTGCACGCGCTCGCGCAGGACCTGGTCTTCCAGGGGAGTGAATTTGTTGAACAGGGGGGCGATGAAGACCGGAAAGGCCCAGGACAGCAGGAGCACGAAGCCCATCCACACCGCCCAGGCGCTCAGCCACCAGAATTCTCCCGCCCCCTGCATCAGGCTGAGGATCGCCCATCCCAGCGGGATACCCAGCACCAGGGTCATGACGACCTCCAGCAACCAGTCGAGGGCGAAGCGACCCGGGGTGGTGCGGTTGAAACCGAAGCGGCGTTCCAGGACGAAGGTGCGCCAGGCGCCCATGGGCAAGGCGAGCAGGCTGGAGACGAGCATGAAGGAGAGCAGCCGCGCCAGGTCCTCCCACAGCGGCGAACCCAACCGACCATTCCAGGCGGTTTGCAGGGCCTCGAGCGCCCCGCCCAGGGTCCAGACCAGGATGAGCCCCGCCCCCAGGACGACATCGAAGGCCCCCAATCCGGCCTTGGCCAGGCTGTAATCGGCGGCCTTGTGGTGCTCGTCGAGGGAAAAGCGCTCGGCGAAGGCCAGCGGCACTTGGTCTCGATGAGCGCGCACATGCCTGGCATGGCGCCACAGCAACCAGAGTTCGAGCAGGGTCCCCCCCGCCAGGGCCAATAAAAAGATCGAAGTAAAGCTATTCATGCAACATAGGATACAGGCGGCTCGGGCGCTCTGCTAGAATCCGCCGCCTGAACGAAGGAGGTTGTCATGGTAGCGAATCCCACTCATCTCATCTGGATCGACCTGGAGATGACTGGTTTGGATCCTCAGCGCGATCAGATCCTGGAGATCGCCACCCTGGTCACGGATCAGTCCCTGGAGTATGTGGCGGCGGGGCCCATCCTCGCCATCCACCAACCGCCGGAAGTGCTGGTGGCCATGGACGACTGGAACCAGCGCCACCATCGGGAGTCCGGGCTATTGACCCGGGTGCGGACCAGCAGTATCGACCTTGCCACCGCCGAGACGGCGACCATCGCCTTTCTCGAACAGCATGTGCCGCCGGGTCTCTCACCCATGTGCGGTAACAGCATCTGCCAGGATCGGCGCTTTCTCGCCCGTCTCATGCCCAAGCTCGAGGGCTACTTCCACTACCGCAACCTCGATGTCAGCACCCTCAAGGAACTGGTAAACCGTTGGGCGCCCGGCTTGGTGTCGGGTTTCAGCAAGGAGGCGCGTCACCTGGCGATGGCGGACATCCAGGAATCCATCGCCGAGTTGCGCTATTACCGCGAGGTGTTTTTGCGTATCCCCTCATAAACCTCCAAGGGCATTGGCCATGGACCCCGCAGTAATCATCTTGTTTCGTTCGGCCTGAGCCTGTCGAAGGCGAGCAGTGGAAACATCCCGCTCCTGATCCCCCAGGAGATCATGGCTTCTCCCTCTGTCGCCCCAGCGCCCAGAGGACATGCTCGCGCACCAGCGCGGATGGATGCCGCAGTCGCGCCTGCAACAGGCCTTGAATCCGTTCCGAACGGGGGGCATTACCCAGGGCCACGGCGATATTGCGCAACCAGCGTTCATGGCCCAGGCGGCGGATGGCCGAGCCCTGGGTGCGTTGCAGAAACTCATCCTCTTCCCAGACGAACAACGCCATCAGGGTGGTACTGTCCAGGCCTTGTCGGGGCAGAAAATCCTCTTCCCGGGTAATCTTGGCGAAGCGGTTCCAGGGGCAGACCAACTGACAGTCGTCGCAACCGTAGATACGGTTGCCCAGCAGGGGGCGCAGGGACTCGGGAATAGCACCCGCCAACTCGATGGTGAGATAGGAGATACAGCGTCCGGCATCCAGCCGATAGGGGCCGAGGATGGCCTGGGTCGGGCAGATCTGGATACAGGCTTGACAGCGTCCGCAGTGATTCTCGGCGGGGGTGTCGATGGGCAAGGGAAGATCGGTGTAGATCTCACCGAGAAAGAACCAGGAGCCGGCCTCGCGGTGGATGAGGTTGGTGTGCTTGCCGATCCAGCCAAGCCCGGCCTTCTCCGCCAGGGGCTTTTCCAACACCGGCGCCGAATCGACGAACACCCGGTAGCCGAAATCACCGACCTCGCTTCCCAGACGATCCGCCAGTCGTTGCAGGCGCTTCCGCAGCAGGCGGTGATAGTCCCGCCCCAGGGCGTAGCGGGAGATGAAGGCCGCGGTTCCATCCTCCAGAATCGGCGCGCTCTTGTTCATGGGCTCGGGTAGATAATCCATCCGCGCCGAAATCACCCGCAGGGTCCCGGGGATCAGCTCCTCGGGACGGCTGCGTTTATGACCATGGCGGCGCATGTAGTCCATCTCGCCCTGGAATCCCAGGGCCAGCCAGTCTTGTAGTCGCCGTTCCGCCACACCGAGATCGGTGTCGGTGATGCCGATCCGCTGAAACCCCAAGGCCCGACCCCAGGTTTTGATCCGATCGGCGAGGGCCGTCCAGTCGAGCGAGCGTGAAGCGGATGGAGCGGTCCCGGCCTTCGCGCTATCGTTAGCCCCCGGCAGCTCCCCAAACACGAGAGGATCGGATGATGATGACAAGGCCCATGCCCCAGACGGATCGACTTCCCCATGCGCTCTATACCGCCGCCCAGGTGCGCGAATTCGACCGCCTGGCGATCCAGGACTACGGCATTCCCGGGGCTGAGCTGATGGAGCGCGCCGGCACCGCCAGTTATCGCTTGTTGCGTCGACTCTGGCCGGAAGCGCGGGATATTACCCTGGTTTGCGGTCTCGGCAACAACGCCGGCGACGGCTATGTGGTGGCCCGTCTGGCCTTGGCTGATGGCTTGGGGGTACGGGTGCGACAATTGGGGGACAGGGATCGACTGCGTGGGGACGCCCTGACCATGGCCCTGGCCTACGACCAGGCCGGGGGTGAAGTCCTCCCCTTCACAGGGTTACCCTCGCGGACGGATGTCATCGTCGACGCCATCCTGGGGACTGGCCTCGAACGCCCGCTGACCGGCCTCTGGGCGGAGGCCATTCAGGCCATCAACCGGCATCCGGCGCCGGTGCTGGCCATAGATATCCCCTCGGGACTGGACTCGGATCGTGGCCAGGTGCTCGGCATCGCCGTGGAGGCCGAGGCGACCATCAGCTTCATCGGACTCAAGCTGGGCTTGTTCGTCGGGACCGGGCCGGATCACTGCGGAGACATCTATTTCGATGCCCTGGGGGTGCCGGCCCGGGTTTACAGTCATGAGCTTCTTTCCGCCAAACGGCTCGACTGGGAGCAGCAGTCCAGCCTGCTGACACCACGCCGACGTACCGCCCACAAGGGAGATTTCGGTCATGTGCTGGTGGTGGGCGGTGCCCAGGGGATGGGCGGCGCGGCCAGATTGGCGGCCGAGGCGGCGGCGCGTACCGGCGCTGGCTTGGTGAGCCTGGCCACCTGGCCTGGCCATGCCGCCGCCCTGACCATGACCAGGCCCGAAATCATGACCAAAGGGGTCGAAGCACCGGCGGATCTCGATCCCCTGCTCCAGCGGGCGACGCAGATCGTGCTCGGCCCAGGTTTGGGTCAAGATGCCTGGGGGCGCTCGCTCTGGAGCAGGGTATTGGAGACCGATCGGCCCCTGGTGATCGACGCGGACGGGCTGAACCTCCTCGGAAACACCCCAAGACATAGGGACGACTGGGTGCTCACCCCCCATCCGGGCGAGGCGGCGCGTCTGCTCGGTCTGACTACGGCGGCGGTGCAGGCGGATCGCTTCGCGGCGGCACTGGCCTTGCGGCAAAGATTTGGCGGTCTGGTCGTACTCAAGGGGGCCGGCACCCTGATTCAGGGACCGGATGTCCGTCCCCCCGGGGTTTGTAGTCAAGGCAATCCAGGCATGGCCAGCGGCGGTATGGGGGATGTGCTGGCGGGGATCATCGGCGGCTTGGCGGCCCAGGGTTTCGACCTCCAAACCTCCGCCGAGATGGGCGTCTGCCTACATGGCGCAGCGGCGGATCGGGCCGCCGCTCGTGGCGAGCGTGGGCTACTGGCCGGGGATCTGCTGGCCGAACTGCGCCCCTTGCTGAATCCGGAGATCCACTCATGACGCGGCTCTGGTTGGATTCCGCGGCGGCGCAGGAGGCCCTCGGCGGACACTTGGCACGAGTCTCACCACCCGGATTGGTGATCTATCTCGATGGCGAACTGGGGACCGGCAAGACCACCCTGGCACGGGGATTCTTACGCGGCCTGGGATTTCTCGGGCCGGTGCGCAGTCCCACCTACACACTGATCGAGCCCTACCCCTTCGCCGATCGCCTCTGTTATCACCTTGATCTGTATCGGCTGGGAGACCCGGGCGAACTGGAGTATCTCGGTATTCGGGACCTGCTGACCCCGGAAACCCTGTTGCTGGTGGAATGGCCGGAGCGGGGAGCCGGGGAACTACCCCCGGCGGACCTGGTCATCCACCTGGACTCTGCCCCGGGTGGGCGATGGCTGACCCTGGCGGCGGCTTCCAGTCTTGGGGAGGAAGTGCTCGTCCGCTTGAACGAGGGCCGCCAAAATGCGGCTTTTTTGCTACAGGATATTTGAGAAACATCCTCTATCTCACCAGAAAATATAGAAATTCCTTCACCGCCGTGCTAACTTCAAGGGTAATCATTCAGTACCCTCCACCCCATTCGTGGGGAGAGGATTAGACTGAGGGGGAAACGCTTACCTTCGAGTGGTAATGGTGGAACTGGTCGGACAGAGAATCATGAGAAAGATCGCGCCATGGCTGCTGCTGCTTGTTCTCTGCTACCCACTGGCCTGGGCCCATGGCCTGGAGATCAAGGGGGTGCGGGTGTGGACCTCGCCTGAATATACCCGGCTGGCCTTCGATACCTCGGAGGCCGCCCGGCACAAGTTGTTTCCCCTCGACAATCCACGGCGGCTGGTGATCGACATCGAGCAGGGCAGTCTGCAATCCACCCTGCCCCAGGTCGATGCGGGCGACCCCCTCATCAGCCAGATCCGCATCGGCAAAAGGGTCGGCGACAAGAATGCCGAAGCCCTGCGCATCGTGGTCGATCTCAAGCAGGGCGTGCAACCCAGGAGTTTTCTCTCCCGGCCCGGCAAGGATTTCGGTCACCGCCTCATCGTCGATCTCTATCCCCAGGAGACGGCCGCCGCCCGTCCTCCCAAGGTGGTCAAGGATATCAAGCCCACCTTGGAGCGCAGCCGGACCCTCATCGTCGCCATCGATGCCGGGCATGGCGGCGAGGATCCTGGCGCCATCGGCGCCACCGGCCGCAAGGAGAAGGATGTCACCCTGGCCATCGCCCGCCGCCTGGCGGCCATGATCAATCGCGAACCCGGTATGCGGGCGGTGCTGATCCGCGACGGCGACCATTACATCGGGCTGCGGCAGCGAATCCAGAAGGCCAAGAAACTGCGGGCCGATCTCTTCGTCTCCATCCATGCCGACGCCTTCGATGACTCCAATGCCCGGGGTTCCTCGGTCTTCACCCTGTCGGAGCGGGGCGCGACCAGCGAGGCCGCCCGCTGGCTGGCGGACCGGGAGAATGCCGCCGATCATATCGGTGGCGTAAGTCTGGAAGACAAGGACGAGGTGTTGACCTCGGTGTTGCTCGATCTCTCCCAGAGCGCCACCATGCAGGCCAGCCAGGATCTGGCGAAGGGTTTGTTGCGCCAACTGCGCGCCCTGGGTGAGGTGCATAAGAACGAGGTGCAACAGGCCGGATTTGCGGTCTTGAAATCCCCGGACATCCCCTCGGTGCTGGTCGAGACCGCCTTCATCAGTAATCCCGAGGAAGAGCGCCGCCTGACCACGCCGGCCCATCAGGAGCAACTGGCCCGCTCCATGGTCAACGGCATTCGGGCCTATTTCCGTCGCAATCCGCCTCCCGGGACACAGGTGGCCAACGCGCCCGGACCACGGGCTGAACTCCGTCATACCATTGGGCGGGGAGATTCCCTGGCCACGGTCGCTAAAAAATACGGCATCGACCTATCCAAGCTTCGGCAGGCCAATGGGCTCAGGGACGATCAGGTCCGTCTCGGGCAGACATTGAAGATTCCGCAGAGTTGATGAACTCCCCTCCCCTGGCCGGCGATGAGCGAAGCGAATCCCAGCGCTTTGTCTCCCAAAAGCTGGATTTCGGCGCTTGGCGCCCCAACACCAACCCAGGTCAGTCCGGATGCCGAAAGATGGCTCCCGGGCCCAGGCTCTTGTAGCCGACTTTTCGTTCTCAGTTCGAGAACAATGCCACTTCCACAGAGACATTGTTCTCGTTAAGAGAACATAAAGCGGCCACTTTCAGTCGATGCCCGGAACAAGGCCCGCCGAGAAGCCAGGGAGGATGGCGGCGGGACAAACAAAAAAGCCCGTGTTGACACGGGCCCAGACTATCCGCGGAGGATGAATTGGTGGAGCCGAGGGGGATCGAACCCCTGGCCTCGACAGTGCGATTGTCGCGCTCTCCCAGCTGAGCTACGGCCCCAAAAGGGTCAGGATATCTCCTGTGGCGGCTATTCTAGCATCGACCCCATGGCGGATTCCAACCCGCTGAGGCCAAGTCGTCCGTTGGGGCTTTACACCAAGGCGATGGCTGGCCTCGTGATCCTTTTCCCCACAGGTAACGAAGGAGGTCCGTGGTTTGCTTCACCCAGTTCCCGGAGCCGGGAGATCCCGAGGAGGACGAGCCCAGGCTCTCTGTCTTCAAGCTACCCCGACACCGGAAAGCGCTCCGGCAAGGAACTTTATCACCACTCCCCCGAGCGGATCATGGCGACTCTCCATCATCATCCCCTGCCTGAATGAAGGGGCCATCGTCCGTCCGGCTTTGTTGGCCCTGCAATGGCTGCGGACCCGGGGCCATGAGTTGATCCTGGTGGACGGGGGCAGTTCCGACGGCACCCCGGATCTGGTACCGGATCTGGTCGATCTCATGCTTCACAGCCCACCCGGTCGGGCGGTGCAAATGAATCTCGGGGCGCGCCGGGCGAAGGGCGCGGTGTTCTGGTTTCTCCATCTGGATACGGAGGTGCCTCCCGGCGCCGATGAGCGCCTGCTCACCGCCCTCGGGGATGGCCCGGGCTGGGGACGTTTCGATGTGCGCCTGAGCGGACGGCAGCCGCTCTTTCGTCTGGTCGAGTGGATGATGAATCAACGTTCGCGCCTGACCGGGATCGCCACCGGGGATCAGGGCCTTTTCGTCTCCCGTGACTGGTTCGAGGCCGTCGGGGGCTATCCGGAAATCGCCCTCATGGAGGATATCGAGCTGTCGCGGCGCTTGAAACGCCTGGGGCGCCCGCACTCGCTCCAACCGGCGCTCCGCACCTCCAGCCGGCGCTGGGAGCATCGCGGTCCGCTCCGCACCATCCTGCTGATGTGGTCGTTGCGCCTGGCCCATGCCCTGGGGGTGGACCCGCGGCGACTGGCCGCCTGGTATCGGACATGCAGTTCCCCCAAGCGCGAATCCTGATCTTCGCCAAGGCCCCCGAGCCGGGCAAGGTGAAGACCCGCCTCATCCCCGCCCTGGGGGTCGAGGGCGCGACCCGGGTCTATCGCCATCTGCTCGAACGCACCCTGGCCCGATGCGCCGCGGCCAATCTCTGTCCGCTGGAACTCTGGGTCAGTCCCGACCTGGATCAGCCGCTCTGGCAGGAGTATGTACGGAAGTATGCTGTCAGCCTGCATCGGCAGCCGGGACAGGATCTCGGCACCCGCATGGGATCGGCGCTCAAAGCCGCCCTCGGGCGCGCCTCCCAGGCGGTGATTATCGGCACGGATATCCCCGGATTCAGTGCGGATCACCTCGCCCAGACCCTCGCCTGGCTCGACCAGGGCCTGGACGCCGTGCTGGGACCCGTGGAGGATGGCGGTTATTGGCTCCTGGGACTCAGACACTATGCCGGAGAGGTATTCGCCGAC
>Ga0268298_10006541_pt1 | contig 10549 bp, 6 predicted proteins | sample WWTPWeurt_MetaG_FD_194462 | JGI IMG/M metagenome (GOLD analysis project Ga0268298, IMG submission 194462) | Activated sludge microbial communities from WWTP in Nijmegen, Gelderland, Netherland - WWTP Weurt | ecosystem: Engineered > WWTP > Aerobic digester > Activated sludge | place: Netherlands... | reverse complement strand
CCGACACGAGCCAGACTTCGCCACGTCAATTCAAAATGGTTGCCGACGCCGGAAGCTATTTACTCCGGCCTTCGTCGGGCGAAGTCAGTGTCAAAAAAGGTGGACCATTGGATGCCGCCACGCCCACACCTGAACCTACCGAGGATTCATCAGACGAAAACCCACTCGACCTCAGCGTCGACGACGGGACAGCCACTCTGTCCCTAGAGCGGGTCGATTCGCCCCCCAAACTATCCGCCGAGCCCGACCCTGCGGCCGCCGCAGCAAGTCCCACTCCGCCCCCGGTACCCGACGAACCTGAGGAAAGTCCCGGCGAAATCGACCTGGACAAGTTGAGCGCGTTTGCCGACACCGTCGCCAGAACCCATGGCATCGGCGGATTGCGGCAACTGGAGCGGGAGTTGCGGGAGAATTTCCCCGCCACGACCAACCTCGACAAGGCCACCGAGTTGATTCGCGAGCGGGCGGCCAGCGTCGATGTCGTACCGAAGTCTTTCGATCTGCCCCCGGAATTCATCGGCGGCTACGAGGAGGCCATACTGGGCGCCAGCATGGTGCTCCGGCAGTCCGAGAACAACCCGGAACTGGCACTGGCGCTTGCCACCGGCCCGCTGGCGAGGACGGTGGAGCGCTTCGAGCGGGCGGGACTGAGCCCCATGCAGCTCGTCGATCTGGTGGTCCACCTGTTCGCCGGCGAGGCAGTGTTCCGCAACGGTTCCACGCCGCCCGCCAATCCCGGGTTCATCGGCTTCGTCAGTCGGTTGGTTGCGCTGCTCGACCAGGACCACGACAGCCCGGCGGACAGCCTCTTCACCACCCGGGTGAACCTGGTCACCTGGTATGCCCAGGCCGAAGACCGCCAGTGCCTGCGCCACGCCGCCAGGCTGGGACTCGACGCCCTGCGGCACGTGGTCGAGGGAGGAAGTCTCGAACCGGCGGCCGCCCGGGTTCTCCAACAGCTCGCCAATAATCTGGCGGGCTGGCTGCCTGAGCTTTCTCGCGTCGCGAGCCGAACCGAAACCCTGCCCAAGAACTTCGGCAAGCACCTGAATGCCCTGCACGCCCTCGCCACCATCGCCCACCTGATCGAAGAGTCCTCCCCGAAGAGCGCCGAGGTTCTGGAACCGATCACTTCGATGGGGCTGCGCATCGATGAAAAGCTTGCCGGCCCCGCGGTCCAGGCCCTGATGTTCATGACCAACATTCCGGTGGCCTGGTATTGGCTGTGCGATCTTTTCGACGAGGGCCAGGTCGGCGGTTCGATCGCAGGAAAGCTAGAACCCGGCTGGTATCGCTCGTCGGTGCTCACCATGTTGTCAGCCGTCATGCGCAGCCGCTTCAGCCGCGATCGGGATATCCGCAATGTCCCCGCCTCCCTGTTCAATCTCGGCGTCCAGGTCATCCGCATCGGCAAGAGCGAGGGCACCGAGGCGTCGCTGCCCCTGCGCATCCTGACCAACGGCTTTGGACTCTGGTGGGCGCTCATGAAAGGGAAGAGCCTACGGCACAGCGTAGACGAGATGAGCGCCGGCGATTGCCTGGTCAATCTCTTCGGCGCCCTGAACGAGTGGTCCAACAACAAGCGGGTCGGCAGCCCGGACCTTCCTTCCGGCCTGAGAACCGTAGTCGACGTCCTTCACCCCCTGATGAACAAGGAGGATCAGTATCGCGTCGGGAACTCCTACAAGCAGATCTACGAAGAGGATGTCCGCTCGGCGCCACGCGCCGGCAGCGAAGAACTGGCGCGCACGGTCACCGCGGTCCTGACCATGTTCCTCGACGGCCTGGAGGGCAATCAGGGCGAATCCCCCGACGTTTTACATGAACACCTGAAGCAGGACAAGGATTTCTGCCGCCACTTGCTGGGGGCGCTGGCCGGCGCCTTCGCCCACATCGACAGGGCCGCCGGGAAGTCGAGGATCGGCGACGCTGTCATGGGCTGGCTGGCCGTTGCCGAAGCCTTGGCGACACGGGCCTTGAATTGCGATCTGAAGCCCGTCACAGCCTTGATTCCGGTCACCCTGGATGGATGGTATGTGGAAGAGATCAAGGACGATGTCCGGGTTCCTCTACCGGAAAAGGACGCGCCCTACCTCAGCCGGACTTTGCGCGACGTGGCCTTGATGCGGGAGGTTTTCGGGTTGGGTTGATTGGCGGCCCGGTATTGCAATTTTGTTGACCCTGCGTGTAGCACGCTGCCGCTGCGGTAGAAAACGGGTTACCGCTCGGGGGCGGGAATTGACTCCACAATAGGTTCAGGCCGCAAGGAGACTATGCAAACCTTCCGCCGCTGACGCCTCGGCTTCCAAGGTTTCGAGGAGCATTGCCGGGTGGAGGCCGTCTTCGCCGGATTCGTCGATGACCGGCGCTGCCATGGGCCCCGTGGCGGTGATTTCCGGCAAGCCCGCTTGTGCGTTGCCTCGCCCGGAAATCAGCCCGTCAGCGGCTTGACCACCCGCTTCACGGCGGTATCGTCGGGATGGGGATGGATGGTGAAGCCCAGGCTGGCCATGAGCTTGAACATCTTGCTGTTGGAGGCCAGGACGTCGCCGACGACGGCGCGGTAGCCCTTCTGGCGGGCGCAGTCGATGAGGGCGGTCATCAGCTTGCGGCCGACGCCGCACTTCTGCCAGGCGTCGCCGACGGCCAGGGCGAATTCGACCGATTCGCCGTCCGGGTTGAGGACGTAGCGGGAGACGCCGATCTGGGTCTCCTTGCCGGTGTCGTCGGTAATGGTGGCCACCAGGGCCATTTCCCGGTCGTAGTCGATCTGGGTGAAGCGCACCAGCATGGTCTGGGTCAGCTCACGGATGGTGTCCATGAAGCGGTAGTAGCGGGATTCGTCGGACATGGATTTGACGAATTCCTGTTCCATGTCGGCGTCCTCGGGGCGGATGGGGCGGATATTGACCGTGGTGCCGTCGTTGAGTTGCCACTCCTGGATGAGATGGACCGGGTAGGGGTAGATCGCCATGTGGGCGTAGCGGTCTCCCGCCGGGGCCAGGGCGTGGTCGATGACGATGCGGGCGTCGGCGGCGATGGCGCCGTTCTCATCGACGATGAGCGGGTTGAGGTCCATTTCCACGATCCACGGCAGTTCGCAGACCATTTCGGAAATGCAAAGCAGGACTTCCTCCAGGGCCGCCATGTCCACCGGCGGCATATTATGGAATTCGCCCAGGAGTTTGGACGCCCGGGTCGAGCGGATGAGGTCCTGGGCCAGGAATTTGTTCAGGGGCGGCAAGGCTACCGAGCGGTCGTGGAAGACCTCGACATCGAAGCCCCCGGCGCCGAAGGTGATGACCGGGCCGAAGATCGGGTCGCGCAGCACGCCCACCATGAGTTCGCGGCCGTTGGGGCGGGCCAGGAAGGGCTCGATGGAAACGCCGTTGATGCGGGCATTGGGATGGCGCTTCTGCACCGTCTCGATGATGTCGTGATAGGCGTTGCGCACCGCCGGGGCGTTGTTGATATTGAGGCGCACGCCACCGGCGTCGGACTTGTGGGGCAGGTCGGGGGAGTCAACCTTCATGGCCACCGGGAAGCCGAGTTGTTCGGCCAGCAGCAGGGCCTCGGTGGCGGTGCGGGCCACCATGGTCTGGGCCACCGGCACGCGGAAGGCGCGCAGGATCGCCTTGGATTCCATTTCCGAGAGCACCTTGCGCCGTTCGGCCAGCAGGGCTTCGATGAGCATCTTGGCGCCTTCGCATTCGGGCCGGCCGTGCTGGCGGGTGGGCTCCGGCGTTTGCAGCAGCAGCTTCTGGTTGCTGTAGTAGGTGGAGATGTGGTGAAAGAGATCGATGGCCGTTTCCGGCATGCGGAAAGCCGGGACGCCTGACTCGGTGAGCAGGCGGCGCCCGGCGAGCACCTGTTCCTCGCCCATCCAGCAGCAGATCAGAGACTTGGAGGATTCTTCGCTCACCGCCACCACGGTCTTGGCCACTTCCAGGGGCTCGGTCATGGCCTGGGGGGAGAGCATGACCAGGATGCTGTCCACGCCTTCGTCCTTGGCCACGGCCAGGATGGCATCCCGGTAGCGGTCAGGCGTGGCGTCACCCAGGAGGTCCACGGGGTTGCTGTGGGACCAGTGGGTGGGCAGGCACTTGTTGAGGGCATCCATGGTCGCGTCGGACAGGCGGGTCAGGGGAATGCCCAGGTCGCCGGCCCGGTCGGCGGCCATGGCGCCGGGACCGCCGCCGTTGGTGACGATGGCCAGCCGGGTGCCCTGGGGGCGGAATTTGGACGCCAGGGCTTTGGCGGCGTAGAACAGGTGGGCGACGCTGGCCACCCGCACCACGCCGGAACGGCGCACGGCGGCCTGGAAGACGGCGTCGGCCACGGCCGCCATGCCGGAATGGGTCTGCGCCGCCATGGAGCCCGCCTCGTGGCGGCCGGCCTTCAGCAGAATGATGGGCTTGATGCGGGCGGCGGAACGCAGGGCGCTCATGAAGCGGCGTGCGTTGCGGATGCCCTCCACGTACATGAGAATGTAGTGGGTGCGGTTGTCGTAGATGAGATAGTCGAGGATTTCGCCGAAATCCACGTCGGCGATACTGCCCAGGGAAATGACCGAGGAAAAGCCCACGTCGTTGGATTTTGCCCAGTCGAGGACGGCGGAACACATGGCGCCGGACTGGGACACCAGGGCCATGTTGCCCCCTTTGGCCGTGACCCGGGCGAAGGTGGCGTTGAGGCCGAGTTCCGGCCGGATGATGCCGAGGCAATTGGGGCCCAGGATGCGCACGTTGTAGGAACGGGCCACTTCGAGCATCTTGCGCTCGATGGCTGCGCCCACGTGGCCCGATTCGGCAAAGCCCGACGAAATGACGATGGCGTTGCGCACGCCGCTGTTGCCGCATTGCTCGATGATGCGGGGCACGGTCTGGGGTTTGGTGGCGATGACCGCCATATCGACCCGGGCGCCGATTTCCTCGATGGACTTGAAGCATTCCTGGCCGAGAACCCGCTCGTACTTGGGATTGATGGCGTAGAGCCGGCCCTTGTAGCCCGAAGCCAGGATGTTCTTGAGGATGACGTGGCCGACGGCGTTTTCGCGCTCGGAAGCGCCGATGACGGCCACCGATTTGGGCTCGAAAAGCGTCGTGAGATAGTGCTGTTCCAGCATGATGGGCCCCGCGGCGAAAATTTGATCCATGTAATGGTGCGGCGCACAAATGATACCATGGCCACAGCCTCAATCTTAGATGAAATCTTCGTGAACCCTGATGGGGTGGTCCCTGGCGCGAGATGCGCCGGCCCGCCGCCGGAGCCCGAAATGAGCGAACACAGCGATCTTGGCGCCGCCGCGCCGCCTTCCCCCTGGGTCGTTCGCCACGCCGCCTCCCTGGAACCGGGAGCAAGTGTCGTCGACCTCGCCTGTGGCAGCGGCCGCCACGCCCGATTTCTGGCGGCGGCGGGCCACCAGGTTCTGGCCCTGGACCGCGACGCCGCGGCCCTGGCGGGTCTCGCCGACGTCGCGGGCGTCACGCCCCGTATCGCCGACCTGGAGGGTGAAACCTGGCCCTTGGGTGGCGCGAGCTATAGCGGCGTGCTGGTGAGCAACTACCTGTGGCGTCCCCGGCTGGACGATCTGGTCGCTTTGCTGGCGCCGGGAGCGATCCTCATTTACGAAACCTTCATGGTGGGCAACGAACGCTACGGCAAACCCTCGCGCCCGGATTTTCTCCTGGCCTCGCAGGAATTGCTGCGGCTGGCGGCGCGCCATGGCCTTACCGTCCTGGCCTACGAAGAGGGCTACAGTGCCGTCCCCAAGCCCGCCATGCGTCAGGCCCTCTGCGCACGTCGGCCGGGCTGAAGGGTCGTTCCAATCCCCCGGGCTCGCCCCGCGCCCGCGCGGTGGTGGGCCACGCCTCCCAGGCCAAAGTAGGCGCCATCGGGCTTGCCCCGCGCCCGCGCGGTGGGGGGGCTCTCGCGCAGAGGGGGCCGAGGGGGAGAAGCTTGCCCCGCGCCCGCGCTGCACGGGCGCCCCTCCCTGCTCAGGCGGCGGAAGGGACTTCCTGCGTTGCCGCGGATCGAGCGATCTGCGCCGCCAGCCGGGCAATCCCCGCGTCGGAAAGATCGTCGCTCGGGAAGCGCTGCGGGTCGGTAAAGCCCGCGAAGTTGACGCCCTGGGAGCGGTGGTAGAGGGGGTCGTAATGTTCGTCCAGCAGGGCGGCCACCAGGGCAGGCCAGTGGCCGCCTTCGGCCAGGCCGGCCCAGCGGGCCAGGGTCTCGTTGCTTTGCACACCCTGGAGCGCGGCCAGGCGGCTCTTGAGCCAGGCGGGATCGAGGGTGAAGTAATCGTAGTCCCGCAGCAGGAAATCGACCCGGGCGGCGGGCGTGGCCTCGATGCAGACGCAGCTTCCGCGGCGAATGGCCTGGAGCAGGCTTTCCGGAACCTGCAGGCGGCCGATCTTGCGGCTCTCGGCTTCCACATAGACGGGGCGTGCCGGGTCCAGGGCAGCGAGAACCGCGAGCAAGCCGCTTTCGAACCACTTCTGGTTGGGTTGGGGCTGGCCTGGCAGGACGCCGAGGACCGAGCCCTTGTGGCGGGCCAGACCTTCCAGGTCGACAATCTGCTCGCCCAGGGTGCCCAGGGCTTGCAGGGTACGGGTCTTGGCGCTGCCGGTGGGGCCGCACAGGACGCGGAACGTCAGGCATTGTGGCAGGGTTTCCAGGCGTTCGATCACGGCGCGGCGGTAGCCCTTGTACCCCCCGTCGAGCTGGCTGGCGTTCCAGCCCACCGAGCGCAGGACGGTCACCAGGGCGCCGCTGCGCATGCCGCCGCGCCAGCAGTAGACCAGGGGTTTCCAGTGCTTGGGGCGATCCTGGAAGCGGGCGAGAAGATGCTCGCCGATATTGCGGGCGATGAGGGCTGCCCCCAGTTTTTTCGCCGCGAAGGGCGAGACCTGCTTGTACAGGGTGCCGACCTCGGCCCGCTGGGCGTCGTCCAGCACGGGGCAGTTCACCGCGCCGGGGATGTGATCTTCCGCATACTCGGCGGGGGAACGGACGTCGATGATTTCGTCGCAATGCGGGACTTCGGCAAGGGTGGCAAGCCCTGCCCGTGCCTGACCGCCGGACGGGGAACTCATTTGAGCAGCGGGGCCAGGGCGGGCCACACGTTGTCCAGCAGGCGGGGCTGGGCCTCGGCCGTGGGGTGCAGCATGTCGGCCTGGAACCAGCGGGCGTCGCCGGCGATGCCGGCGAGGAGGAACTCCACCAGGGGAAGTTTCGCCGCGGAGGCCACGTCCCGGTAGGCGGCCTGAAATTCCCGGGCGTAGGCGCCGTAGTTGGGGGGCATGCGCATGCCGACGAGCAGGATGCGCGCGCCGGTGCGGCGGCTCATGTCGATCATGGCGGCGAGATTGTCCTTCATCTCGCTGACCGGAAGGCCGCGCAAGCCGTCGTTGGCCCCCAGGGCGATGACGACCACCGCCGGGCGGTGCCGGCCCAGGGCGGCTTCCAGGCGGGAGCGCCCGCCGGCCGTGGTTTCTCCCGAGATGCTGAGGTTGGCGACGCTATAATCGAGGCGCTTTTCGCCCAGGCGTCCAGCCAGGAGCGACGGCCAGGCCGCGTCGGCGCGGATGCCGTAGCCGGCCGAGAGGGAATCGCCGAAGACCAGGATGGTCCCGGCGGCCGAAGCGGCGGTGGAAAGTAACAAGGACATCAGGAGCAGAAAGCGGCGCATGGTGGATCGGATCATGGTGGAAGCGGCCGGCCTGGGCCGGACGGTGGATGGCGGGGGGCGGCCCCTCGCGATTTTGCAGGATATTTCCTTCACCGTCATGGCCGGCGAAAGCGTCGCCGTGGTCGGCGCCTCCGGTTCCGGCAAGTCGACCCTGCTGGGCTTGCTGGCCGGCCTCGACCTGCCCAGCGCCGGCAGCGTCGTCCTCGACGGGACCAAGCTGGGCGCCCTGGACGAGGACGCCCGGGCGCTGCTGCGGGGTCGGCTCCTGGGCTTCGTCTTCCAGTCCTTCCAGCTCCTGCCCTCCCTGACGGCCCTGGAGAACGTCATGGTTCCCCTGGAACTGGCCGGGACACCCGGGGCTACGGCGATCGCCCGAGAATGGCTCGCTCGCGTGGGGTTGGCCGAGCGGGAAGGGCACGCGCCACGCCACCTGAGTGGCGGCGAGCAGCAGCGGGTCGCCCTGGCCCGGGCCTTTGCCCCGGGGCCACGCCTGGTGCTGGCCGACGAGCCCACCGGCAATCTCGACGCCGCCACCGGCGCGCAGATCATCGATCTGATGTTCGACTTGAACGCTCGCCAGGGCACCACCCTCATCCTGGTCACCCACGACGAGGCCATCGCCTCCCGCTGCGACCGCCGTCTGCGGCTGGCCGGCGGCCGTCTTGTCTGAGAGCCGGTGAAAATTTCTGGCGCCCCCGAGCGGCGCGCCGGAAGAATTCTCAGACTCTGACCGCCCGGGCCCCGCTGCCGATCAGCGGCGTTCCTTCTTCTGGGTCACCAGGCTGCGGCGTTCCTCGTCCGAGTAGGCGTAGACGATGCGGCCGTTTTTCACTTCGCCCATGAAGACCATGTTGTCGGAAATGGCCTCGTGGTCGTCTGCGGTGAAGGGGCGGTCGTACACCGTGACCACGCCGTACACCGGCTTGGCCAGATTCTCCAGGGCGGCCCGCACCTTGGCGCCGTCGGTGTCCGCCGCCTGGAACATGGCGGAAACCAGCAGATAGAGCGAATCGTAGCCCTGGGCGGCGGAGACGGCCGAGGGAATGCGCTTGGTCTTGTTGGCGGCGTGGTAGGCGGAAATGAAGCCGGTGCGGCGGGAATTGTTGGCTTCCTCGATGAAGGTCTGGGGCATGCGGGCCCCCTCGGCGTTCTTGCCGGCGGCTTCGAGGAAATTGGGCAGGGACAGGGTCCAGCTGCCGATCATGGGTACCGGCCAGGCCAGGCGAGCGCGCTCGTTGGCGATGGCGGCGAGATCAGGCCCCAGGGCGTAGGTGAGCAGGGCCTGGGCGCCGGCGCCACGGGCTTCCTTCAGGAGGCTGCTCATGTCCGCCGTCCCCGGGGCGAAGCGCCCGACGAAGACTGGCTTGATCTGGTGGCGAGCCAGCTCGGCGATCAGCTGGTCCTTGCCGAACTCCCCGTAGGGGGTCGAATCGTGGAAGATGGCGAGCTTCTGGAACTTGCGCCTGTCTACCGCGTCGCGCACCACGGCGGCGGCCTGGATGCCGTCGGCGGCGGAATTGCGGAAGATATAGTTTTCCTTGTGCTCCGGCGCAATGAACTGGCGGGTGACCTTCACTCCGGTGGCCACGTTGTTGATGACCGGGACGCGGGCGTCCTGGTAGATCTTCTGAGCGGCGAGGGCGACGCCGGTGTTGATGAAGCCTACGGCGGCGACCACTTTGTCCTGGCGCACCGCCTCGGTGGACACCTGCTTGGCGGTCTCGGGATCGCCCTTGTCGTCCTTGATGACCAGTTCGAGGGGGCGTCCGAACAGGCCGCCCCCCAGATTGATTTCATCCGCCGCGAGCTTCACCCCCGCCAGCATGGACTGGCCCATGGGGGCCGACGGCCCGCTGTAGGGGCCGGTGACGGCGATGCGCACCGGGTCGGCACCCCAGGTGCCGGTGGTGACGGTGGCAAGGAGGCATAGCGCCCCCCAGAGCTTGCTTGATGCCATGGCTGTACTCCCTGGTTATGACGATTGGTATTCTTGGCCCATTTTATGCCGAACGGAACCCCTTGGCTAGACGCTGCAGGAGGGGGCGTATCCGTCAGTCGAAGAAGAGGCGGCCGCCCAATTCGTAGTAGTTGCCCGAGTTCGCCTCGATTTCCGTCGTTCCGTTGGGCCGCAGCAAGGCTGTCGAACGGGAGTGGGTGGCGGAGGCGCCGATCTCGAAGCGCTTGATCGGGCGGTAGTTCAGGTCGAGGCGGGTGCTTTCCTGCTTCTGGTCCAGGACGGTGATGGTGCGCTGGCGGGAGAGATCCACCGACCAGCGCTCGTCGGGTTGCCAGTGCAGCCCCAGGCCGGCCGCGCGGTCAGGAAAACTGACCAGTTCGAAGACCGTATTGTTGGGGCGGCGCACCCGGCGCAGGATGCCGCGGGCGACGTCCACCGGATCCTTGTCGTAGCGGTAGCGCTCGACGTTGAAGGACAGGCCCCAGGTTTCGCCCAGATCCTGGGCGATGCCCACGCTTTCCCGGTCCAGTTGCGGCAGGCGCCGGTTGAGGGCGCGGCGCACCAGGGGGCGGCCGATGGCGGCCCGGTAGTCCAGGGTGCCGTAACCCAGATCGATATGGGTGCCGAGGGTGCCCTTCCACAGAGGGGCGATGTTGACCGAAAGGGCGTAATCCTCGCCACGGGTGTTGAGAATGTCGCCCTGGGTGTCGCGATGGTGCGCGCTGGCCAGGAGCCAGTCCGTGGGGGTCCAGTTGAGACCGGCGGACTTCTCGTCGGCGATCTGCGTCCCCTGGCTGTAGGCGACGAAGCGCTTGACGTCGATATTGACCGGGAGCAGCGGCAGATCGGCCGAGGCCCCCAACTGGTAGGAACGGTAACGCTCGGGCCCGGTACCGAGTCGT
>Ga0268298_10006538_pt1 | contig 10554 bp, 10 predicted proteins | sample WWTPWeurt_MetaG_FD_194462 | JGI IMG/M metagenome (GOLD analysis project Ga0268298, IMG submission 194462) | Activated sludge microbial communities from WWTP in Nijmegen, Gelderland, Netherland - WWTP Weurt | ecosystem: Engineered > WWTP > Aerobic digester > Activated sludge | place... | reverse complement strand
ACGCCCGGCACCGTAGCCGTCCGGGGAGCGTCGATCAAGGCGCCACTTTGTTGCGCTGCAATATTCCGGTTGACACCGGCGATGCCGACGCGTAGCTTGACGCCGGTTCGCCCCCCCGCCATGCCCAAGTTTGCTGCACAGCACCATCTCGCCGTCGCCGCCCTGGCCCTCGCCGCCGCGTGCGCCGGCAGCGACGCCGACCGGTGCGATCTCGCCACCGACTGCCCCTCGGGCTACTGCCGCGCCGATCACACGTGCGCGCCGGTCGACGAGGCCGACGCCGGCGTCGACGGCGCCACCGGCGGCCCCGACGCGCCGCTCGGATGCCAGCCCGATCACGACGGCACGATCACCCGCGCCGAGCTGCCGATGATGCCCGGCCAGACCGCGCGCTTCCGGATCGCCACCGACGCCACCGTCGACACCGCCGGCACGCAGGGCGCCGGCGGCCAGCGCGCGTGGACCCTCGCCGGCGGGCTGCCCGGCGATCAAGACGTCACGACCACGCTGATCCCGCCCGCCGGGCAGTGGTGGGCCGCCACCTTCCCGACGGCCACCTACGCCGCGCGGCTGTCGATCGACAGCGCGCTCCTCGGCGTGATGCGCCTCGACGCCAGCGGCCTCGCCCTGCTCGGCGTGGTGTCGCCGGAGGCCGGCGTCACCCGCACCGAGCTCACCTACGATCCGCCGGTCCCGCTCCTGCCCACGCCGCTCGGCCCGTCGGCGAGCTGGACCACGTCGTCCACGGTGTCGGGCGTCGCGCTCGGCGTCGCCAGCTTCTACAGCGAGCGCTACCAGGCGCGCGTCGACGCGGTCGGCACGATGACCACGCCGTTCGGCGCGTTCCCGGTGCGGCGCATCGCCACCGATCTGACGCGCACCGTTGGCGCCGCGATCACGACCAAGCGCACCTTCGGCTTCGCCGCCGAGTGCTACGGCACCGTCGCGACGATGACCTCGCAGGACTACGAGACCGGCAGCGAGTTCACGAGCGCCGCCGAGGTGTGGAGGCTGATCCCGTGACCGCGGCCGGGCGCGCGTTGTGCGCCGCAGCGCTGGTCGCGCTGGCCGCCTGCCCGTCGTTCCACGCCGGGCCGCTGCCGGGCGCGCCCGCCGACGCCACCTTCGCCGACGTCGACGGCGTCCACTTGCACTACCGCGCCGTCGGCTCGGGTCCGACGGTGGTGATGCTGCACGGCTACGGCGCGTCGCTCGATCTGTGGCGGCCGGTGCAGGACGCGCTGGCCGCGCACCACCGGGTGATCGCCGTCGACCTCAAGGGCTTCGGCTGGAGCAGCCGCCCGGCCGGCGACTACTCGCCCGCCGCCGAGGCCACGCTGGTGTGGCACCTGCTCGATCAGCTCGGCGTCGATCAGGTGTCGATCGTCGGCCACTCGTGGGGCTCGTCGGTGAGCCTGGCGATGGTGCTCGCGCAGCCCGCGCGGGTCCGGCGCATCGCGCTGTACGCGGCCTACGTCTTCGACGCGCAGCTGCCCAGCTTCTTCCGCTGGGCCCAGGTCGACGGCATCGGCGAGGTGCTGTTCGCGCTCAACTACAAGAACAACGTCGAGGAGCGAGTCGGGCTCGCCTACCACGACCCGCGGTTCGTCACGCAGGCCCGCGTCGAGCACGTGCTGGCCGAGCTCGATCGCCCCGGCACCACCGCCGCCGCGCTCGCCGCCGCGCGCGGCCAGCACCTCGGCGCGATGGAGCGCCGCTACCACGAGATCACCCAGCCGACGTTGCTCCTGTGGGGCGACGACGATCTGGTCACGCCGCTGCGCTTCGGCCAGCGCCTGGCCGGCACGCTGCCCGACGCCACGCTCAAGGTCTACCCGGCGTGTGGCCACATCCCGATGGTCGAGGCTGCCACCGCCACCACCCGCGATCTGGTGCGCTTCCTCGACGCCGATCGCGCCGCCACGGACGCGCCCGCCGACGCGCCCGCCACGCCCGCCGTCGACGCCGGCCCGCCCGCCCCCGAGGCCACGCCGTGACTCGCGCCGCCGCCGCGCTCGCGCTCGCGCTCGCGATCCCTGCCGCGCGCGCCGACGAGCCGCCGCCCGACAGCGGCCTCGACGCGATCGACACCCTCGCCCCCGGCGCGGTGCCCGATCTGGCGGCGCTCGGCGTCGAGCTGACGCCGCGCGCGTTCGCCCAGCCCAGCGAGCACACGCGCGTCGAGCTGCACGGCTACCTGCGCATCCGCGAGGAGGCGCTGGTCAACCTCGACCTCGACCGCGGCCTCACCCCATCGGGCGCGCCGCTGTTCCCGGTGCCGCTGGCCGGCGGCCAGGTGCTCGACGGCGGCGACCTGCGCGCGCGCACCGACCTGGCGATCTATCCGCCCGGCGCCGGCGTCGCGATCAAGGCCCGCCTCGACCTCCTCGACAACCTCGGCTGGGGCGCCAGCCCCGAGGTCGGCACCGGCCGCGCGCCGACGCCGGCGGCGTCGACCGGCCAGGCGGCGTTCACCGCGATCGCCGTCAAGCGCGTGTGGGGCGAGGTGCTGACGCCGCTCGGCATCCTCGCCGCCGGCCGCATGGGCGCGCACTGGGGCCTGGGCATGAGCGCCAACGGCGGCGACTGCGAGGAGTGCGATGGTGGCGACGCGGCCGATCGCCTCGCGCTGGTCACGCCGATCGCCGGCCACTACCTCGCGCTGGCCTACGACCTGTCGGCGTCGGGGCCGTTCCGCCCGCGCGCCAGCGCCACCCGCGCCATCGATCTCGAGCCGTCCGACGACGTCACCACCGTCACCGCCGCGTGGATGCGGGTCAAGACGCCGGCCACCCGCCTGCGCCGCGCCGCCGCCGGCCTGGGCACGTTCGAGTACGGCGCGTTCGTCTCGCACCGCTGGCAAGACCGCGACGTCCCCGCCGACTACCTGCCCACCGCCGGCGCGGCGCCGACGATCGGCCCCGACGATCTGATGGTGCGCGGCTTCACCGCCACCAGCGTCGGCGCCTGGGCCCGCATCCAGGGGCCGCGGCTGCGGCTCGAGGCCGAGGGCAGCTACGCCCACGCGCGGGTCGATCAGCCGTCGCTGGTGCCCGGCGTGCTGCTCGATCAGGCCGCCACCTCCGATCAGTTCGGCCTGGCGCTCGAGAGCGAGGCCGCGGTCGGCCGCCACCGGCTCGGCGTCGACGCCGGCGTGGCCAGCGGCGACGACGCGCCCGGCTTCGGCGCGTTCCCGGCGCCCGGCGCGCCCAGCCCGCGCCCCGGCGATCTCGACGGCCCCCAGGCCGATCCGCCGGGCGACACCACCGTCGACAACTTCCGCTTCCACCCCGACTACCACGTCGATCGCATCCTGTTCCGCGAGATCATCGGCACCGTCACCGACGCCGCGTACCTGCGCCCGCACGCGCGCCTCGAGCTCGCCGATCTCGGCCACGCCCGCCTCGAGGCGTCGGTCGCCGTGATCGCGTCGTGGGCGATGAGCCCGACCTCGACGCCCAGCGGCGCGCAGTTCCTCGGCGTCGAGGTCGACCCGAGCCTGACCTACCGCAGCGACAGCTTCCGCGTCGCGCTCGACTACGCCGCGCTGGCGCCGGGCGCCGCCTTCGACAACCCCGACACCGGCGCGACCGCCAGCGCCGCCCAGCTGGTGCGCCTGCGCCTGGGGTTCCACTACTGATGCGCGCCCTCGCCTGCGCCCTCCTCGCGCTCGCCGCCTGCGGCGAGAACGCCACGCCGGTCGGCGAGCCCGAGCCGCCGTTCGCCGCGTCGTGCGTGCCCGACCTCGACGGCACGCTCACCGCCGCCGAGCTGCCGGTCGTGCTCGATCAGCCGCTCACGTTCCGCGTCGGCGAGAACGTCGCGGTCGATCTGGCCGGCCGCGGCGCTGGCGCCGACCGCCAGTGGGACTGGAGCGCCGACACCGCCGGCGACGCGCTGGTCGAGCAGCTCGCGGTGGCGCTCGACGATCAGTGGTACGCCGGCAGCTTCCCCGACGGCCGCTTCGTCATCGCGGTCGACGCCACCACCGACGGCGTCTACGCCGCCGACGACCGCGGCCTGTACCTGCTCGGCCTGGCGTCGCACGACGAGGCCCCGGCCGGCGGCAAGACGCTGTTGCCGTACGCCGCGCCGGTCGCGGTGCTGCGCCTGCCGGTCGCCGCTGGCGATCGCTGGACCGAGACCGCAACCATCACCGGCGGCACGCTGCGCGGCCTGCCGTACAACGGCACCGACACCTACGTGATCAGCGCCGACGCGCGCGGCGAGCTGCACCTGCCGTACGTGCGCTTCACCGACGCGCTGCGCGTGCGCACCACCGTCACCAGCACCCCGGCGGTCGGCGGCGCCTCGGTCGTCGTCCGCCAGACCCAGTTCTTCTCCGAGTGCTTCGGCGAGATCGGCCGCGCCACCAGCCGACCCGGCGAGCTCGCCGACGACTTCACCACCGCCGCCACGCTGCGGCGCCTTGCCTTGTAGACAGGAGCGAACGATGAACCTCTGGGATCAATGGAAGAAGGGCTTCGCCGTGTGGGAGTCCACGACGGCGGCGTACATGGAGCAGGTCATGGCCAACCCGGCCGTGCTCGGCCCCGCCGGCCAGATGCTGACCTTGGCGATGAAGACCAAGGCCGCCACCGACAAGGCGACCGCCGCGTGGTGGGCCGCGATGGGCCTGCCGACCCGCCGCGATCAGGAGCGGTCGCTGCACAAGCTCAACCAGCTCGAGAGCCGGATCGCCGACCTCGAGGAGCAGCTCGCCGAGGCGCGCAGCGCGCAGTAGCCGCTGGAAGGCAGGAGGCCGCCGTGGACGTCGAACACCTCGTCACCCCTCGCCCGGCGCCGTGCGCCGTGCTCGACCACGTCGCGACCCGCGGCGATCGCGTGCGCTTCCGCGTGCGCCAGCCCGACGGCTCGTGGCTGCCGGTCACCTGGCGCGCCTTCGCGCAGCAGATCCGCGCGGTCGCCGCCGGGCTGATCGGCCGCGGCATCGGCCGCGGCGACTGCGTCGCGGTGTTCGGCACCAACTCGGTGGCGTGGGCCGCCGCCGCGCTCGGCGTCCAGGCCGCCGGCGCGACGATGGTGCCGATCTACCCGGCGTCGACCGGCGAGGCCGCGCGCTACGTGCTCGAGCACGCCGAGGTCACCACCGCGTTCGTGTCGACCGCGCAGCGCCCGGCGCTGACCGCGGCCGGCCTCGACGTGCGGGCGATCGGCCTCGACGACGGCACCTGGGCCGACTTCGTCGCCGGCGGCGAGCACTCGGATCGCCTCGATCCCAGCGTCGTCGACGGCCGCGTCGCCAGCATCGCGCTCGACGACGTCGGGCTGATGCTCTACACCAGCGGCACCTCGGGGCCGCCCAAGGGCGTGCCGCTGTCGCACGCCAACGTCGGCATCAACGGCGCCGACTGGCTGCGCTCGAACGCGCCGCTGCTCGCCCCCGACGACCGCGACCTCTTGTGGTTGCCCTTCTCGCACATCTTCGGCTGGGGCGAGCTGTGCAGCGGCAACATCATCGGCTGGGAGAGCTGGATGTGCTCGCCGGCCGAGGTCATGACCGTGTTCCCCGAGGTCGCGCCGCACGTGTTCCTCAGCGTGCCCGCGTACTGGGAGAAGCTGACCCGCGCCGTCGACGCGGCGGCCGGCACCGACGCCACCGCCGATCGCGAGACCCGGCGCGCCAGCTTCGCCGCGATCACCGGCGGCAACCTGCGCTTCGCGCTGTCGGGCGGCGCCGGCCTCAAGCGCGAGATCAAGGAGCAGCTCAAGGAGCTGGGCCTGGTGGTCATGGAGGGCTACGGCCTGACCGAGACCTCGCCGACGCTCACGCTCAACCGCCCCGATCGCTACCGCTTCGACTCGGTCGGCCTGCCGCTGCCGTCGCTCGAGCTCACGCTGGCCGCCGACGGCGAGATCCTGGCCCGCGGCCCCAGCGTGTTCCGCGGCTACCACAAGGATCCCGAGGCCACCGCGCGGGCGTTCACCGCCGACGGCTGGTTCCAGACCGGCGACATCGGCCGCTTCACCGACGACGGCTTCCTGCAGATCGTCGATCGCAAGAAGGACATCCTGGTCACCGCGGGCGGCAAGAACGTCCCGCCGGTGAACATCGAGGCGCGGTTCGTCAACGATCCGGCCATCGAGCGCGTCGTGGTCTACGGCGACGCCCGCCCGTACCTGGTGGCCGCGGTGTGGGTCGCGCCCAGCGTCACCGGCGACGCGCGCGCCGCGGCGGTGGCCGCCGCCGTCGAGCGGGTGAACAGCCAGCTCGCCAAGTTCGAGACCATCAAGAAGTTCTGGATCTGCGACGAGGCGCTGTCCGTCGAGTCGGGCCTGTTGACCACGTCGCTCAAGCTGCGCCGCAAGGCGGTGTACGATCGCTACCGGGACCGCTTCGAGTCCCTGTACAGCTGATCGCGCATGTCCGCCTCCTCGCGCCGCCCGCCCGGGATCCTGTCGTCGCTCATGGCCTTGGCCGAGCGCGTGCGGACCGGTCCGCCCAAGGTCGGCCAGACCCCGGCCGACGAGGTGTGGCGCGAGAACAAGTGGCGGCTGCTCCGCTACCGGCCGACGGTGGCGAAGGCCGATCGCTGGCGCACGCCGATCCTGCTCGTGCCGTCGCTGATCAACCGCTACTACGTGCTCGACCTGGCGCCGGGGCGCAGCTTCGTCGAGCACCTGGTCACCGCCGGCCACGACGTGTTCATCATCGACTGGGGCACGCCGACCGACGAGGATCGCTACCTCACGTTCGACGACATCTGCCATCGCTACCTCGGCCGCGCGGTGCGCAAGACCGCGGCCTACGGCCCCGACGGCGTGTGCCACGTGCTCGGCTACTGCCTGGGCGGCACCCTCGCCACGATCTACACCGCCGCCGAGCCGGACCGGGTCGCGTCGCTGGTCGCGCTGGCCGCGCCGATCGACTTCGATCACGGCGGCATCCTGGCCCGCTGGACCCGCAGCCCGGGTTTCGACCTCGACGCGCTGATCGACGGCTTCGGCAACGTGCCGTGGCCGCTGATGCAGGCCAGCTTCCACATGCTCAAGCCGACCGCCAACCTGGCCAAGCTGGTCGGGCTGCTCGATCGCGCCTGGGACGACGAGTTCCTCGACGGCTTCCTGGCCACCGAGCGCTGGGGCAACGACAACGTGTCGTTCCCCGGCGCGTGCTACCGCCGCTACATCGGCGACCTGTACCGCGACAACGCGCTGATGCGCGACACGATGCGGCTCGGCGGCAAGCCGGCGCGCCTGGGCGACATCGACTGCCCGACGCTCGCCGTGACCTTCGGCCACGATCACATCGTGCCCGCGCCCGCCGCCACCGCGCTGCTCGATCGCATCGGCTCGCCCGACAAGGCCCAGCTGCACCTGAACGGCGGCCACGTCGGCGCCGTGGTCTCGCGCAAGGCCGCCGCCGGCCTGTGGCCCCAGCTCAGCCGCTGGTGGGCCGCCCGCGACACCGAGTCGGCCCGCGGCCTCGGCGACGACGACGACGTCGACGCCGACGCCGAGCCAGCCGCCGACGACGTCGACGCCGCGCCCGCCACCACCGCGCCGTAGCCCCGCGTCACCGCGCCGGCGTTCCGGTAGCGCGCGGGCCGCGGGCGGGCGATCCTCGCGGCATGTCCGACGTCGCCGCGTTCCGCCCGGTCAGCCGCTCGCGCACCACGATGGCCGAGATGATGATCCCGGCGTACGCCAACTTCGGCGGCAAGATCCACGGCGGCATCATCCTGGGGCTGATGGACAAGGTGGCGTACGCGTGCGCCAGCAAGCACGCCGGGCGCTACTGCGTGACGGTCAGCGTCGACGGCGTCGACTTCAAGGCGCCGGTCGAGGTCGGCGAGCTGGTGGCGCTGCGCGCGTCGGTCAACTACGTCGGCCGCACCTCGATGGTGGTCGGCATCCACGTCGACGCCGAGCGGGTGACCACCGGCGAGATCCGCCACACCAACACGTCGTACTTCACGATGGTGGCCAAGGACGACGACGGCCGCCCCGCCGAGGTGCCCGGCCTCGAGCTCGAGACCAGGGACGACGTGCGGCGCTTCCTCGAGGCCATCGCCCGCCGCGAGCTGCGCGCCCGGTACAAGGACGAGCTCGACAACTCGCGCACCGCGCTGACGGTCGCCGCCGAGCTGCCGCGGCTGGCCACCGAGCGCTGCCGGCTCGCCGCCGGCCTGGCGCCGTAAGTCGACGCTACGCCGCCGTCGGTCTCGGCGCAGCAGGCGCGACAGGGTCGACCGGCGGCGGCGCGGCGGCGAAGATCTCGCGCTCGACCTTGGCCACGGCGCCGTCCTTGCTGGTCTCGGCGGCCATGAAGTCCTTGAACTGGTGGCCGTGGCGGGTCCAGCGGCAGTACAGGTTGAACAGCCGGTTGAAGTTGGCCAGCGTCTCGTCGGCCGGGCGCGGCAGGTAGAAGCCCGCGCGCTCGGACAGGTGCGCGACCTTGCGCAAGATCGAGCCGGCGAAGTCGAAGGCGTCGATGCCGAGGATCGCCAGGTCTTCCTCGAGCAAGAGGATCAGCGGCAACGTCGGCAACGCCATCTGCAGCCGACGCCGCCGGGCGAAGTAGCCGCGCTGCTGGCGCCGGGTGAGCGGCCGCTCCTTGAAGTAGTTCATCGGCAGCGCGGTGTGGCGCGACTCGTCGAGGTGGAACAGCCGCAAGATCTCGAGCCCGGGCAGGTGGGCCAGCGCGCCGAAGATCGACAGCGCGATGGTCTCGACCAGCACGTTCATGCCGTAGAACTTCTCGAGCCCGTCGGCGGCGAGCACGCCCTCGAGGAGCAGGTACTCCCACGCGCTCTGCCGCGGCACCGGCACGCCGAACGCGCCGACCAGCTCGCGCATCACGACGAAGTGCTTGGCCTCCTCGAGCACCTGCATCGTCACCGCGGCCTTGGCGCCGCTCGAGCGCACGTCGCGCAGGTTCGACGCCGACACCAGCCACGCGTAGGCCTCGCCGTGGCCGATCGCGGAGAGCACGTTGACGATCGCCTGCTTCTGGCGCGGCGTGTAGTGGCGGTCGAGCTCGGCCTTGAACTCGGCCGAGGTCACCCGCGCCCGCACCTGCTGCTCGGCCGGCGTCACCGACAGCTCCGCCATCTCGCGCAGCGCCTGCTCGGCGGCGCCCAGATCGTGGAACGTCGACCACGGCGCCGCGGCCTCGGCCTTCCACAACAGGCGCAGGCTCTTGTCGTAGTGCTTGCGGCGCATCTCGTCGTTGGCGCCGCCGACGAACTGGTAGTGCTCGTCGTCGTAGTCGGCGACGCGACCGCCGAGCCCGAGCCGGCCCAGCACGCGGTCCTTGCCGCGGACGACGCGGTTGACCGCGGCCTCGATCCGACGGTTCCAGGCAGCGGCGCGCGGATTGATCGGTAGCTCGGCGATGTGCATTCGGCGACCCCCAGAAGTGAATGCCGCTTCATGTTCAGCCGGGCGCCGCCCACCCGACTTGACGACGATCAAGTCGACCGCGACTCCCGCCGGCGCGCGGTGCGGGTCAGCCGCGCGATCACGACCGTGGCCGCGAACAGCGCGAGCGCGAGCGCGCTGGCGATCGCGCCGGTCCGCCGCAGCGCCGCGACCTCGGCCAGGTCGCCGACGACGCGCGCCGCCAGGCCCAGGTGCAACAGCGCGAGCGGCGCGTACAGCGCGCGGGTGAACGGCACCTCGAGGCGCGCCACCGCAGGGAAGATGATCGGCGCGTGGGCGAACACCATCGACAGCACGTAGCCGATGAACACGCCGTGCAGCGCGGCGTCGTAGCGCGGCCCCGCCGGCGGCAGGTCGACCGCGGCGAGGAACCCGCCGGTCACCAGCAACCACGCGGCGCCGGCGAGCACGCCGGTCGCGGCGAACGCCGGCAGCCCAGCGCGGCGGACCAGCCGGCGCGCCAGATCGAAGCGCAGCTGCCACGCGGCGATCAGCGCGAGCAGCGGGCCGAGCGCGCGGCTGAGGCGCGGGTGATCGCACGCGGCGATCGCCACCAGCGCCAGCAGCGCCGCCAGCACGACCAGCGCGCGCGACGCCCACCGCGGCGTCGGCGCCAGCCGCGACAGCTCGAGGCGCTCGGCGACGATCGTCAAGACGAAGTACGCGATCCAGGTCGCGACGATCTGGAACGGCGGCGCGCCGCGGGCCCAGCGCACGGCGCCGTAGGCCAGCACCACCGTGCCCAGCAGCATCAGCCACGTGAACGTCGCCGGCTGGCGGCGGACGATCGCCGCGTTGAGCGCGACCAGCGCGACCAGCGACGCCACCGTCACCCAGCGGCCGTCGAACCCGGCCAGCATCGCGACCGCGCCGACCGCACCGAGCGCCGGCACCGCCAGGCCCCACGCACGACCCAGCGCGACCGCGCGCTCGAGCGCGATGATCGTGCCGAACGCGCCGAGCACCAAGAGCGGCCCGTGGTCGACCAGGTAGCGCGGCCCCCACCCGACCAGCACGCCCAGGCGCGCCAGCCCGGCGAGCACGCCGGTGACCAGCGTCGCCGCGACGATCAGCAGCACGCCGCGTCGTGCCAGCAGCCCGCGCGGCTCGGTTGGTGCTACGCGCTCCACCCGAGCAGCTCCTTGGCCG
>Ga0268298_10006537_pt1 | contig 10554 bp, 9 predicted proteins | sample WWTPWeurt_MetaG_FD_194462 | JGI IMG/M metagenome (GOLD analysis project Ga0268298, IMG submission 194462) | Activated sludge microbial communities from WWTP in Nijmegen, Gelderland, Netherland - WWTP Weurt | ecosystem: Engineered > WWTP > Aerobic digester > Activated sludge | place: Netherlands... | reverse complement strand
GACAATCATTACGGCATCGGGATCGCTTTTGTGCAAATGTACCGCCGCCAGGCCGATTGCCGGGGCTGTGTTTCTGCCCACCGGCTCGAGAATGAACCTGTCGTCGCGAAAATGCGGAAGCAGCTTCTTAATCTGTGCCGCTTGCTCGGCGTTTGTGACGATCCAAATGTTATCACTCTCAACGAGGCCGTCGAGTCGCGCCAGCGTCTGCTCGATCATCGTGCCTTCGCCGGTCAAATCGATCAACTGCTTGGGCCGGTGTCTGCGCGAGAGCGGCCAGAATCGCGCTCCCACTCCACCGGCCATGATCACTGCATGAAGCATATCTTAGGGTTGAGTTTCAGACGTCCACGTTATGTCGGTCTCATTCGTCCAACGAGGCCGGATAGTCAGTGTGTCGGGGTACCAACGGAATGGTTCGGAAAACGCAAACGGAATCACCGAACCAGTGTTGTGCATTTCGTCGCGGTTGATGTCCTGCATAATTCGAATCCGATACTTGCCCTCCGGCCATCCGTGGAACTCATAACTTGATACAGCCATGGTTGTTCCGACTTCGAGCCGATCTTTCTCGGGGTGTAACTCGAGAATCCATATCGCACCGGCCTCTCCATGCACTTTGCCCGCGATCGTGCCCAACGAGTCCTGTGGATAGGTGTACCATGTCAGAGAAAGCAGAGAATCGTGCGGCGCATTACCGGAGTAGTCATGAATCAGCGCTCCCGGTATCGTCAACGAGTACTTCTCGCCGGGAACCAAACTCTGCTCTGGAGTAATCGAAAGTGAAGCCGGATCGGAAGATTGAACCGTGAACGGCACATCGGCCGTGTCCGCCTTTAATGTCACGACGACCGAATCATGCGGCTCGTCAAAGATGACAGGTTCCGTGAAGATTACATAGATCTCGTGCGGCAAGTCACGGTTCAGTGATCGATTCTCCGGCGATGCTGTCAGCATCATTGGTGCGGTCGTATCCGCACGATTGTTCACGGCAAATTTCGCGACAAGAGTATCGTCGGCGACGCGAACAAGCGCGGTTGCCGAATCGGCCGAGAGCGAATCCGCAAAATACACGAACCAGCCTCCGCTCAAGCTGGTGTCGATTGCGACATATTCCGCGTAGTGAATTGCGGACGAATCGATCAGCTCTACACTTGGTTGGCCGCTGCAATTAAGACGAATATCAAGACGGCCCCGATCGTATTGACGCGCGCGCAAAATCGCGGGCGGAGTCGTGTCATGCAGCATTGGCACAAACGTCACGAATGGAGACAGGCCTTCGCGAACCTCTACGTCAGCGGATGGCGGACCGATCATTTCGGAAGCGGGCGACCACAACCCATCGAAGTTGCGGTCATCGAGCGCGAAGAGTCGATACTTGCCTTGCGCGAGATATGAGAGCTCGAACACGCCGTCCACATCCGTTTGAATGCGATAATCCGGCGCGTCACGCATCGGATCAGGCATTGTGTCACCGAGCAAATACGCGATCACGCCAATCGACTTGCTCTTCGGCGGCATCGCGACCAATCCGCGCACGACGCCGCGATCAATACTATCGCCTGTGCTGAACGCAAGCGTGAAACTGCTCTCGAGCGGATTGCCTTGCATGTCCTTCGCCTGCGCGCCAACCGTTACAACGATCGTGCGATTCTCTGGCAGGGGATCAAGATAGTCAAGTGTCAAACGTCGACCCGACCAGCGATAGCGCAGCCGCCGGCCTGGTTCGGGCGAGAGATAAAGCGCTGCTTCGACGCCGGATCGGTTGACCACTTCGGAAAATTCGAGCGTCACGTCGCGATCCAACGTGACGCCCGTTTCATCCTTTGCCGGACTCGTCATGATAACGGCCGGCGGCGTCTTGTCTTCGGGTCCGCCGGGCGGCACGGCCATGCGCGCACATGACACGCATAGCAAGGCGCACAACAGCGCGAACCAATTAGACGGCTTTACGACCAATGCCGATGTACTCGATTCCAAGTTCCTTCATCTGCTCGGGTTCGAACAGGTTGCGTCCGTCAAAGATGACGGGCCGTTTGAGCAGAGACTTCATGCGCGCGAAATCCGGTTCGCGGAATTCCTGCCACTCCGTGCAGATCAACAGCGCGTCAGCGTCTTTCAGCGGCGTGTAATAATCGTCGTGGAAATGCGCCTTGTCGCCGATCATCGGTCGCGCATTCTCCATAGCCTGCGGGTCATATACGTGGAGTTTCGCGCCGCGCTCATGCAGAGCATCAATTGTGTAAAGCGATGGCGCTTCGCGCATGTCGTCGGTTTTCGGTTTGAACGACAAGCCCCAAATCGCGAACTGAAGGCCGGTCAAGTCATCGCCAAACTTCTTGACAACTTTCTCCACAAGGCGAAGCCGCTGCTGCGTGTTGACTTCATCGACCGCATGGAGAATCTTCAAATTATGGTTGTACTTGTTGCCGATCTTGATCAGCGCCGAAACGTCTTTCGGGAAGCACGAACCGCCGTAGCCGATGCCGGCATAGAGGAAGTGCGGGCCGATACGCTTGTCTGAACCAATACCAAAGCGTACGTTGTTGACATCGGCACCGCATGCTTCGCAGAGATTCGCGATTTCATTCATGAATGTGATCTTCGTCGCGAGCATCGCATTTGCGGCGTACTTGGTCATTTCCGCGGAGCGCACGTCCATCGACACTACTCGATGTCCGAGACGGTGGAACGGCGCGTAGAGCCGCTTCATTACTTCCTCGGCGCGGGCGCTTTCCACGCCGATGACGATGCGGTCAGGCTTCATGAAGTCATTGACCGCGTCGCCTTCCTTGAGGAATTCGGGATTCGACACGACATCAAACTCGACGTTCGTGTGCTTGCGAATCGTCTCGCGCACCAAGTCACCCGAACCAACCGGAACGGTGGACTTGTTTACAACAATCTTATAATCCTTGATCCGCTTGCCGATACTTTCGGCTACGGCAAGCACGTATTTCAGATCCGCGGAACCGTCTTCGCCGGGAGGGGTTCCGACGGCGATCATTAATACTTCACAGTCATCCATGACGGAATACAAATCCGTCGTGAATGACAAACGCCCTTGCGCGACGTTGCGATCAAGATACTCCTTCAATCCGGGTTCATAAATTGGGACGATGCCCTGCTTGAGCATGTCAATTTTGCGCGCATCAGTGTCCACACAAGCAACCTGATTGCCCGATTCGGCGAGGCAGGTGCCCGTCACGAGACCGACGTAGCCAGTGCCAACGACAGCGACTTTCATAATGAGGTGTCTTCTTTGCTGAGAAATATTCGGAACTACTTCGCGTTAGCGATGTGTTCCTTTAAGAACGTGCTGAGAATATGATCCAGCACTAAGTGAAGGTCTTCTACGGGGCCGTATTCACGCGACGCGACGACGACGCATTGGTCGCACATCGCGGCGAGTTTTCCGCCGCCAAAACCGATCAGGCCGATTGTCTTTACGCCGAGCTCGCGCGCGGCAGTCGCGGCCTGCAAGATGTTCGGCGAATTGCCGGAGGCCGTGATGAGAATCACGACGTCGTCTTTGCGGGCATAAGCGCGCAGCGGCTCGGCGAACACTGCATCGTAGCTCACGTCATTTGCGTAGGCCGTGAGCATCGCCATATTGTCGCCCGGCGCAAGCATTCTGAAACGCCGTTTGCCCGGTGACGTCGCGCCCTTCGTGAAATCGCACACCCAATGCGTCGCCGTCGTCCAGCTTCCGCCGTTGCCGCAGATGAAGACTGTGGCGTCGCGGTCATAGGCGTCAGACAGAATCGACATGCACGAGACTACATCGTCGACATTGACGCTGTCCAGCACGGCCTTCAGGCGATCGAAATACGAGCGGACATGTGTCGCTTTATCTGGGATCATTTGAATGGATAACGCTTGATGTTGAAAATGACTTTGCTTCCGTCCCGCTCCGGCATGAACGGCAGCTCGAACAGCTCGCCGAGCGCGGTGCGCACCCGTTCCTGATGTGAGGGCGGAACATACAAAAGCAGAAAACCGCCGCCGCCCGCTCCCGCGATCTTTCCGCCAATTGCACCGGCCTTGAGCGCGCGTTGATAGAGCGAGTCGATACCGTCGTCCGAGATCTTTGCGGCCATGCGCTTCTTCAGCTCCCACCCTTCATGCAGCAGCCTGCCTACGCCTTCAAAGTCGAGCGCGATCAAGGCCTTCTCGATTCTGTCCACCAGAGGCATCATTGCGTCGAGGATATCACGTTTCGACGCAGTCTGCGATTTTTGTTCGGTCAGAATTTCGGCGGACTTGCGGGTTCGGTTCGTGAAGAACAGCATAAGGTTGCTTCCGAAATGGCGCAAGGCCTGAGTCGGAAGATTGACCGCGGAGTCGAAGACGGTGTCATCCGGGTGAAATACAAATCGGCGCAGCCCTCCGAACGCAGCGATGTATTGATCCTGCTTTCCTATGGGCCGACCGCACTTCTCGATTTCGATCACGCACGCCTGCCGCGCCAAAACATCCGCCGTCACTTGACGGCCTTGATACATGTACATCGCATTGAGCAGTCCGACCACAAGCGATGACGACGAACCAAGCCCGCTGCCTTCAGACGGAATGTCGGCAAGCGTCGAGATTTCTACCCCGCGCTCAAGTCCCGTCATTTCCATCGCCGCCTTGATCAGCTCATGCTTTACTTCCGAGATGTCGTCGACGGTTTCGTTGCGCGAGTAGTTCAAGACGATCTTGTCGTCGAACCGCTCTTTGATGATGACAAAGATGTACTTATCAATCGCCGTCGAAATGACTTGCCCGGCGCCATGATGATAGTAATCCGCCAGATCGCTGCCGCCGCCGGCAAAACTCAGACGGAGAGGTGTTTGTGTGATGACCATGCTAAGTGTTTTTCAGCGCCCGCGCACAAACGACGGCGTATGACTCGGGCGTTCCAATGTCCTGAATATATTCGTCCGTAACGTATGCGCACATCTTGCCAACCAAATTCGGTAAGACATGAAATCCAATATCTGCGGGCACGGTCTCCGGCACCCAATCAAATAGCTCAGGCGTCGCAACATGAATCCCCGAGTTCGCGATGTTCGTTCTTGGCTGCGCGGGCTTCTCTTCAAAACTCACCACGCGTCCCCAGTCGTCCAATTCGAAGATGCCGCACCGCTCCGGCTGTTCGGTTAGGTAAGCCGCAACGACCAAGGGGGGAAAACCGCATTTTTCGTGAAAAGATCTCAAGCGGAGCAAATTCATCTCGGCGAAATTATCCGCATAGATGATGTAGAACTGCTCCTCATTCGCGAGAAAAGACTTTGCGCTTTGCAGCGTACCCGCGCTGCCGAGCAGAGTTGGCTCGTATCCTTCGACAAACTGCAGGCCGTAGGGCCGCCGTTCGATGTAGGCGCGCACCTGTTCGGCATGATGATGTGTATTGATAAATACGTCAGTCACGCCTGCCTCCGCGAGCATCTCGATCCAGTAGTCGAGCGCGGGTCTCCCGGCGATTGGAAGCAAGCACTTCGGCGTTGCACGGGTCAATTCACCCAAGCGGCTGCCGATACCTGCGGCCAACACAAGCGCTTTCACGCAGTAGCCGCGTTCTTCTCACGAACGGCTCGGCACCAATCCCACGTCTTTCGCAGTCCGTCCGGCAGACGCACTTCGCACTTCCATCCGAGAACGTTCGCGGCTCGTGTTGCATCGAGATAGATCGCCTGAATCTCACCGGTGCGCGGCGGGGCGTAATTCGCGGGTTGTGAGAACTCAGCAAGCCGCGCGAGTTCGCTGAAGAGCGTATTCACTGACGTGCCGACTCCCGAACCGATATTCACGATTTCTCCGTCGCCTGAGTCGAGCGCAAGAATATTGGCGCGGACGACATCGGACACATAGACGTAATCGCGCAGCTGCTCGCCGTCGCCGTATATTGTAGGTGTTCGTCCTTCAAGGAACAGTCCAGCGAAGATCGCGATCACTCCGGCTTCACCGTGCGGGTTCTGCCGCGGACCGAAGACGTTCGGATAACGCAAGACAGTGTAACGACAGCCGTACAAGAGCCGATACAGTTCAAGATAGTGCTCGACGGTGTGCTTCGAAATTCCGTAGGCGCATTCAGGATGAATCGGATGCTGCTCCGTCACCGGCAAGTTAGCCGGCTCGCCGTACACGGCGCCGCCCGTCGAAATGTAGATGATCTTCTTGACGCCGTGTTTATGCGCGGACGTGATCAAGTTGATCGAGCCGACGATATTGGACTGCGCATCAAACACCGGATCAAGCAGCGACTTGCGCACGTCCATTTGCGCCGCGTGATGATCAATCACGTCGGGCCTGAATGCGCTGACCACGCGATCGACGGCCTGCGCGTCACGAATGTCAACTTCAAAGAACGTTGCCTTGTCCGGCACGTTTTCCCGGAATCCCGTGCTCAAATTGTCGAGCACCGCGACTTCGTGGCCTTCGGCAATCAACCCGTCGGCGACGTGCGATGCAATGAACCCCGCCCCTCCCGTAACCAGAATTCTCATATCAGGCTGATGCTCCTTTGGACGGTCTGACAACGTTAAGTGATTGCATGCGTTGCTCCGCGAAATCCATGATGTCGTCAATATCGGTTTGCGCTTCGAGATACTCACGGTATTCGCGCACTGAGTCTTCTGCGGTGCGAGTAGGCGACCAGCCGAGCGATTTCAATTTGCTGATGTCGGAAATAATGTGGCGCGTGTCGCCGAAGCGATACAGTCCCGGCAGACGCGGCTCGATGCCTTCCTTGCCGAACACCTTGGCAACGATTTCGCAGAACTCCGTCACCGTGTATGCTTTTCCGCCGCCCACGTTGAACATCTCGTAGTTCGCCCGGTCATCTTCAAGCACTTTCAAGTTTGCTTGAACGACGTCATGGATGTTCACGAAGTCGCGGACTTGCAAACCGTCTTCATAGATCAACGGCGCGCGGTCAAAGAAGTAACTCAGCGAAAAGATCCGGCACGCGCCTGAGTAGTTGTTGTAGAAACTCTGCCGCGGCCCTTGCACGATCGAGAATCGCATCGCAACGGACGGAATGTCATAGCGCTTGCCGAAAGCCAGCGTCATCAACTCCTGCGAATACTTAGACAGCGCGTATTGGTTGAGCGGCTTCGCGTCCGTCTCCGGCGTCGCCTGCCACTCGAGAATATCGCCGGAGCGCGAATCAGAAAAGTCCCACTGACCGGCGTCTAATTGCGAAACGGGTCGCAACTCTGGATGAAACAATTTGCCGTCGCGGGCCGCATAGCGGCCTTCGCCGGCCACCGCCTGCGATGATGCGACGACGACCTTCTTGACCGGCAATTTGTGCTCAACAATGAGTTCGTAAATCAGCGCCGTGCCGACGCTGTTCACCCAAAAGAACTTTGAAAAATCTGGGAGGTAATCCTGGTAAGCGGCGAAGTGATAAACAGCTTCCACGCCGTCCAGCGCTTCACGCATCTTCTTGCGGTCACGAACATCGCCTTCAATGAACTTCACCTTCGCCGGAATGTAGGAGGGCTTACCCTTCATGTGGACCGGCTTTTCGAGGCTATCGAGAATGGTCACATCGTAGCCGCGCCGCAGCAATTCGTCCGTCGTATGTGATCCGATGAAACCGGCGCCGCCGGTGACTAATACTCGCAAGTGCTTCCTTTGTGTCTTAGTGTGCGCCCCGGCCCAGCAAAACGGCGGGAATCGTCTTCATGAGAATCTTGAAGTCGAGCCAGAGCGTCCAATTGTCAATGTACGCCAAATCGAGTTTCACCCATTCGTCAAAATCGGTGATGCCGCTGCGTCCTGAAATTTGCCATAGGCACGTCAAGCCCGGCTTCACGGCGAGTTTGCGGCGGTGCCAACTGTCGAAGCGCGGCAGCTCCGTTTCAAGCGGCGGACGCGGCCCGACGATGGACATGTCGCCCTTCAATACGCTCCACAACTGCGGCAGTTCGTCCAAACTGAATTTACGCAAATAGCGCCCGACGATCGTGATTCGCGGATCGTTCCTGATTTTGAACACCGCGCCTTTCATCTCATTCTGGGCTTCGAGCTTTGCCTTCAGCCGGTCGGCATCGACGACCATCGTGCGGAATTTGTAGCCCGTGAACTTCTCTTTGTTGAAACCAACCACCTTCCAACGATAGAAGATCGGCCCGCCGTCCTGCAGCTTGATCGCCAGCGCGATAAACAACAGGAGAGGCGTCAGTAAGATAATCATGAAACCCGAGAAGGCGATATCAAACAAACGTTTGACCAGAATCTGCCACTCCTTGTGCCGCATCGACGTGTAGATGAGCACGGGCTGGTCATACTGAATCTCGGTTGAGACGTGGGCGACAAGATTCGAGAACCAATTTGACAGAATCACCGCCCGCACGCCCTCCTGCTCACACAACGCAAGCATGTCGGTACAATCGGCGATGCGTTTCGTTGGCACCGCGAACACGACCTCGTCGATCGTGTGCTCGTGCAGAATCGTAGGAAGGTCTTCAGGCGTGCCGAGACGTTTTGTTTCCGCCGGGCAGGCGTCGCCCGATGCGTGCTCCGTGTCCACAAAGCCGACGAGTTCGACGGCCAAGTCCTGCTGTTCGCTTACTGTTTTGATAAATCGGCTGGCCTTTTCTTCGGCGCCGATGATCAAGATTCGCTTCGAGAAACCGCCGCCCGCGCGGATATGTTCACGAATTCCACGGAAGAAGACGCGATTCACGGTCAGCAGTGTTGCGTTGAGGACCATGAACAGGAAGATGATCGACCGTGACGGCAGTTCTATCCGCAGAACATAGCTTGCGGCGAACAGGCAAACCGTGCCGAGCACCGCTGTGCGTGTGGCCAATTTGAAATCGTGCCACATCGGCGCGGGCCGAATGTCCTGATACGACCGCTGCAAGTCCAATAGCAGCCACCAAATCGGAACAAGCAGCGCCAGCACGTCATAGTAACTATGTACTGAGAGTGCGCTGCCGAAGAAATAAACGGAGCGAATCTCCGTACGCACGGCGAACGCCAGAACAAAAGAGACAATAGTCAGCAGCAAGTCTCCAAGCAGGTTGAAGACCCGCAGCCAAATGGTTCTCTCGATGTTCTTCGGCATGGTCCTGAGCTATCCCTTAGGCGCCGGCATTGCCGTAGAATGCCCGAATGGCATCGCACACTTCCGCGACTTCGTTATCGGTCAATTCGGACGACATCGGAAGCGCAACGGTTTCCTTGGCGAGCTTCTCTGACACGGGGAAACTGCCTTCACGATAGCCAAGATCGCTGAAGCACTTTTGCAAGTGCAGCGGCACGGGATAATAGATCATGTTGCCGATACCGCGCGACTTCAGGAAGTCCATCAGTTCATCGCGGCGCGGCGCGCGCAGCACGTATTGGTGATACGTGTGCACCGCTCCCGGCTCTTCGTACGGCGTGATCGCCGGCGTGCCCTTCAAACCTTCGTTGTACAATGCGGCAAGCGCGCGGCGCCGTTTGTTCCACGTATCAAGATGCTTGAACTTGATTAGCAGAACAGCCGCTTGGAGTTCGTCCAATCTGCCGCAGATTCCGATTTGATCATGGAAATAACGATCCTTGCCGCCGTGCACGCGATTGATGCGTACGTCGTGCGCGAGCGATTCATCCTTGGCGAGCACCATGCCGCCGTCACCCGCTCCGCCGAGATTCTTCGTGGGATAGAACGAGAAGCAGCCAAAGTCGCCGAACCCGCCCGCCACGACGCCATTGTACGTCGCGCCAACGGCTTGAGCCGCATCCTCGATAATCAGTAGATTGTGGTTCTTGGCCACAGCCGTCCACTTCGCCGGATCGACCATCTGACCGAACAGATGCACGGGCATCAAGGCGCGCGTGCGGGACGTGATTACGGATTCGAGCTGATCTGCTCGCGCGTTAAACGTGCGCTCGTCAACATCGACGAAGACCGGCTTTGCGCCGCCTCGCACAATCGAACTCGCCGTAGCGAAAAACGTGTATGGCGTGGTGATGACTTCGTCACCTGCTTTGGGCTTCAGGGCCATCACGGCAAGCAGCAGCGCATCCGTTCCCGACGACACACCGATGCCATACGGTACTCCGGCCAGCGCGGTCATTTTCTCTTCAAGCCCTTTTCCTCGGCTGCCTAAAATGAAACTCTGTGTTTCAAAAATCTGCGTGATCTCTGCCAGCACTTCTTCGCGAATCTGGCGAAACTGCGCCTGCAGATTCAACATTCCTACGCTCATGAAATAGCCCTCGATAAATACTCAACCGTTTTGCGCAGACCATCGGGCATCGTAATCAACACGCGATAACCCATGGCCTGCTGTATCTTAGTGATGTCCGCCAGGGAATCGCGGACGTCGCCGGCGCGCGTTGGTTCGTGCGTCGGCATGATAACCTTGTTTAGTGCGCCAGCGATGCCGTTTAGCACGTCGAGCAGCGAATACCGCGCGCCGCACGCGACATTGAAGAACTCGCCTGCGACCTTGCTTGCCGGCGCCACGCAGGCCAACAAATTCGCGCTCACAGCATTGTCCACAAATGTGAAGTCGCGCGATTGCTTGCCGTCGCCGTGTACGATTGGCGACGTGCCGTTCAACGCAT